>Ga0208496_1000365_pt1 | contig 16017 bp, 16 predicted proteins | sample CryBogmetaGMA2M_FD_184552 | JGI IMG/M metagenome (GOLD analysis project Ga0208496, IMG submission 184552) | Freshwater microbial communities from Crystal Bog, Wisconsin, USA - MA2M (SPAdes) | ecosystem: Environmental > Aquatic > Freshwater > Lake | place: Crystal Bog, Wisconsin, USA | collected... | reverse complement strand
GGCGGTAATGGTTCGCTGGGAGTACCGAGACATCTGCGACACATACGAACAAGCGAAGGAGCGAGCCGACGCGATCACCTACTGGGACGACGACGATCTTGTGACGGCATCCGTGCAGCCGCTCTACCGCTCGCCAACGCTGACAGAATGCGAGCGCGTGGCGATGCGCTTTTTCTTGGAGAAGCACAGGAAAATCCAGAGGGAGGGAGAAAACTACTGCTGTCTGGAGGCAAGCCCGCACGCGGATGCGATTCAGGGTTTGCTGGAACGATTGGCCTGAGAACCAGTGTTTATGCAGACCCTCGTAGCCACCCTCGGTGCTGCATAGTACGCCGGAGAATCGCTCCGTACGGCCGCGAGACGCGAGGCCGGGGTGTTATCGAGTTCCGCATAGTACGCCGGGAGAGACCTGAGTGAGTTCCCACCTGATCGCATTGACCGGCTGCATCTACGCCTACGTCTGCCTTGAGCAGCTCTATCGTGGCAACGTGCCGATGGCGGCAACCTACGCCGGGTACGCCTTCGCGAATATCGGCCTTTGGATGATGGCGTCCCGGTGATCCGGCCCTGCCGTAAAATGGGGGTAGCGGCACACGGCAGCGGAGGACGCTCATGGTCGATGGACTCACGGACCAAGCCAGGGCGTACATCCAGTCGGCGGTAGCAGACATGAACGCCGCAGGCGTTACGGTGACGCTCGCCGAAGAGGACGGCAACGCCTACGGAGGCAAGCTCGGAGGGTATTTCGATGAGGATGGGCCAACATTCTTCGTGGCCCGGGCAGTGTCGCCCCAGGTCTGGCTTTCGGTGTTCGTTCACGAATACCAGCACTACCGCCAGTGGCGTTCCAACTCGCCGACGTGGCTGGCCCGCCTAGGCGGGGACTGTTGCGCCTGGTACCTCTTCGACGCATGGCTCCAGGGGGTCGTCGAGATGACCCCGCAGCAACGAGACGACGCGATCCGCATGATCCTGGAGTGTGAGCGTGAGTGCGAGACGATGGTCCTCGCAGAGCTTGCCGCGAATCCCTGGCTCGGGCTGTCGCTCGACTGGTACCACCGGGCAGCGAACGTGTACCTCGCCTGGTACGGGGTCTGCAGGCTGACCCGCCAGTGGTATCAGCGTTCGCCATACGCAGACGACAACCTCGTCTCGCTGATGCCTGGCGACCGGCTGCTGACCATCGACGAGGCGATCCGGCCGACGCCTGCGGTCCTGGGGGCGATCGCGGCGAAGGTGTTCGCGGACGTGGCGTGACGCCGTCCGGCTACTGAACACTGGTACACTGGTGATAGGGACGCGAATCCCGCGTCTCTCGCCGGAGTACGCCAGTGTCCGCAGCCGACGACATCCTCGCCGCAGTCGCCGCAAATCTCGCGCAGCCGAAGCGTGCCCGCACGGACGCCGGCGAGGTGGAGCAGCACAGCCTGCCGGACCAGATCGCGGCCGCGAAGTTTGCGATCCAGCAGGCAGCCGTGAACCGGTCTCCGTTCCGGGCGCTGCGGTTCGCGCAAACGATGGCGAGCAACGCCAACGGCTCCGCTGATCCGGCCACGGCCGCCGCCCTCTATCCGCCGCCTGGCGTTGACGGTCTCCCGGGGTATCCGCCCTCGTGAAGTTGTTCTCCTGGTTCAACAAGCCGCCCAAGCCCGCCGCCACTCCGGCGGTGCGATCGCGGTACGACGCCGCCCAGACCACGCCCCTCAACCAGCGGCATTGGGCTCAATCGGATTGGCTGTCGGCCGACGCAGCCCTGCACCCAGGCATCCGCCGGACGCTGCGGGTGCGGGCACGCTACGAAGCGGCGAACAACCCGTATCTCGCAGGGATGCTCTCCACGCTCGCCAGCGACACGATCGGCACCGGACCCCGTCTGCAGATCGACGTGCAGGGGGCCGACGACGCCAAGCTAAAACAGGTGGAGCGGGCAGTCGAGGAATGGTCTTGCTACATCGACCTCGCCGGCAAGCTCCGCCGGATGCGGCGTGCCCGTGCCCTCGACGGCGAAGCGTTTGCAGTCATGCAAACCAACCCGCGGCTCGGCGACGGCGTGCAGCTTGACCTCAAGCTGATCGAGGCCGACCAGGTCGCCAACCCAACGTGGATCCTTGAGCTGGGTGCGATCGACGGCCTGCGTCTTGACGACGCCGGCAACATCGTCGAATGGCACGTCATGCGGAATCACCCCGGCAGCCTCACCTGGAATAGCAACCAGGGCGATTGGGTGTCGGCCGATCGGGTGCTGCATTGGGCAAATATCCTTCGCCCCGGGCAGCACCGCGGCGTCGGGGAAGTGGTGCCGGCCCTCGAGCTGTTCGCGATCCTGCGGCGGTTCACGATGGCCACGGTGACGGCCGCCGAGACGGCCGCCGACTTCGCGGCTCTCATCCACACAAACAGCCCCGGTGGCGACAACGGTGCGGCCGAGATGCCGGCGTGGGAGACGATGCCGATCGTTCGCGGAACGATCATGTCGCTCCCCGATCAGTGGGATGCGACGCAACTCAAGCCGGAGCACCCGACCACCACGTATCCGGATTTTGAGAAGCGATTGGTCAACCAGATCGCTCGCTCGCTGGATATGCCGTACATCGTGGCCGCGATGGATTCCTCGGCTGCGAGCTACTCGTCCATGCGGGGCGACTACCTCGTGTATCGCAAGGCGATCGCCACGCTGCGGGCGGACCTCGAGCGGCACGTCCTGGATCGCCTGCTCGCGGCTTGGCTCGACGAGGCGGCCTTGGTGCCGAATCTGATTCCCCGCGGCCTGCCGCCGATGGCCCAGTGGACGTGGAGCTGGACGTGGGACGGGTTTGAGCACGTCGATCCGTCGAAGGAGGCGAGCGCGCTGGAGACGGCTCTGCGGACGCACACCACGACGCTCGCCGCGGAGTACCAGAAAAAGGGCAAGGACTGGCGGGCTGAGTTGAACCAGCGGGCGCAGGAGATCGCCGTGATGAAGGAGTTGGGTCTGTTCGTGGACCTTGAGCCCGAAGACACGAAGACGGAGGCCGTGCCGGCCGAATGAGCACCACCACCAACACCAACGCCGCCCCCAGCCGCCTCACGCTGTCTGCCGACTTCGCCGTGGCCGCCGCCGCGTCGGATGATTCGCAGCCGACGTTCCGGCTCGTTGCCTACACCGGGGCACCGATCCGCCAGTATTGGTCTCGGAACGCCTTGGTCCTCGACCTGGCCGGCATGGACCTGTCGAACCAGACGATCCCGATCCTGTTCGGACACGACGCCTCTCTGGAGTCGGTCGTCGGCCAGGCCACCGCGGTCACCAGCGACGGCTCCACGCTGATCGTGGAGGGCGTGGTGCTTGGCGTCAGCGAAACCGCTCAGCGGGTTCTGGAGCTTGCCCGCCGCGGTATGAAGTTCCAGGCGTCGGTCGGTGCCGACGTGGGCCGCATCGAAAACATCCAGGCCGGCGAAAGCGTGCAGGTGAACAACCGCACGTTCGCCGGGCCTGTCTCAATCGTTCGGGGTTCCGCACTTCGCGAGACCTCGATTGTCTTGATGGGTGCCGACGGTAACACGTCGGCAGCCATCGCAGCTTCGCAGGAGGTTGATATGGCGGACAACGCCAACCAGACGCCCGACGAGACGAACGTCTCGGCGGAAGCCACGGCGACGGTCGCCGTGGAGACCCCCAAGACCGAAATCGTGGCGACCGCTCCGGCGGCTCCCGCGATCGACAAGGAGCAGCTCGTGAAGGAGATCAAGGCCGACATTCTGGCGGACCTTCGTTCGTCTCGCGCCCCCGCGGCCCCGGCGATTCACGTCGCCGAGCCGGTGGACGGCGTGAAGGTGGTGGAGGCCGCCCTGTGCAAGCAGGCTGGCCTTCCGCACATCGACAAGTCGTTCGACGGTCGGACGCTCGAAGCGGCGGACAAGGTCGTGCGTGACGTGTCGATCTCGCAGGTGTTGCTGAAGGCCGCCAAGGCCAACGGCTACGCCGGCAGCGACCGGATCACGCAGGCCAACGTCATGCCGATGCTGCAGGCGTCGTTCGCGACGCACGACATCAGCAACCTGCTCATGGCCCTCGTGAACAAGTTCCTCCTCGCCGGTTTCATGGCCGTCGAGCGTTCGTGGCAGGAGATCGCCGCGATCCGCAGCGTTGCGGACTTCAAGGCGATCAACCTCATGCGTCTCAACGGGTCGATGAAGTTCCAGAAGATCGGCAACGCCGGCGAACTGAAGGTCGCCGCTGTTTCCGATTACAAGCGATCGGTGAACGCCGATACGTGGGGCATCACCACGCAACTGACTCGGCAGGACATCATCAACGACGACCTCAATGCGTTGTCGATGGTCCCGCAGAGGATGGGTCGTGGTGCCGCCCTGGCGATGAACGACACGATCTGGGCGGAGTTCCTCTCCAGCAACTCGACGTACTACCAGAGCGTGACGGCTGCGGCCGGCAACGCCCTGGCCTACGCCGGGCTCGAGACCGCCGTGACGTCTTACCGTCGGCTCAACGATCCGGACGGCAATCCGCTGTCGATTGCCCCTCGGATCATCTTGTGCCCGCCGGAGCTGGAGCCGAAGGCCGTGCAGCTGATGACGCAGTCGGCGCTCATCACCACGTCCTACGGTGGCACGTCGAGCAAGGTGGTCGAGCCGTCGGCGAACCCGTTCGTCGGGCGGTACAAGATCGTCACGAGCAACTACCTCCCGGCTGCGGGCACGGTTGCCAACTCCACTTGGTGGCTGCTCGCCGATCCGGCGGACCTCTCGGCCCTCGACGTGGTCTTCCTCAACGGTCAGCAGGTGCCGACCATTGAGCAGGTGATGATCGACTACCAGCTCCTGGGCGTCGGTCTCCGTGGCTACATGGACTTCGGCGTCATCAAGAGCGAGCCGCTCTCGTGCCTCCGGATGGCCACTGCCTGACCGTGATAACCGTGGCCGGGCGGCGGTGGATTGTCCGCCGCCGCCCGGCATGACCAACCAACCACTCCAGTTACGAAAGGTTCACTCTGATGGGTGCGTATTCTCAGGAAGGCGACCTGCTCGACTACACGCCGACCGGCGCTGTGGCGGCGGGCGACGTGGTGCAGATCGGCACGCTCGTGGGCGTGGCTCCGCGGCCGATCGCCGCCAATGCCCTCGGGGCCGTGGCGGTCGATGGTGTGTTTTTCTTCCCCAAGCCGACCGGCGTGGCCTACCCGCAGGGCACGAAGGTGTACTGGTACGGCAGCAACGCCGTCACCGGCGTGACCGGCGTCCAGGCCGGCTACGTGGCGAAGGCCGCGGCTTCGGCCGACGCGACGGTGCCCGTGCTCCTCTGGCCGGGTTCGTGATCGACCCCACGCAAGGGACCGGGTACGGCCACGCTACCGGCCGTGCCCGGTCCTCTTCGCTTTCTGGTGAACGATGCAGGATGTGATCGCGGCAGCCGAGACGTGGTTTCGTTCGCAGCGGCGTGAGCACCTTGCGACGGAGGTTTCGTACCAGCCGGTCGTCGGGCTGACTCGCAACGTCCGAGCAACGGTCGTCGTGGGCCAGTGGGAATCGGTGGATTCTGCAGGCCAAATCCTACGGACGGAAACCCGCGACTTCCTCGTGGATACGACCGATCTCGCCCAAGATCCAAAGAAGGGCGATCGCATCGTCTACGGCGACGTGACGTATGAGGTGATGGTGCCGCCCGGTGCCCAGCACCATTGGCGGTGGTCGGATCGAAATGAGACTCTGAGGCGAATCCATACGATGGTTGTGTCCGGTGCCGCAGCCGCCGCAAATGACACGCTCCTCGTGCGTGCGGTCGGTGCGTCCACCGCCGCGGCGATCACCGACGCCGAGATTGTCGCCCAGCTCACGCTTGACCTCGGTACGGGCCGGAGTATTTCGCGGCAGTTGACGGCGGCAGCCGCCTATCTCTACATCGTGCTGCCGGATTCGTTCGGCGCCCCGCTGGTCGCGGTGAACGGTTTCCGCGTCACGGCGTTCCAGTCAACCTCCCGGTCGATCACGTTTAGCGGCCAAACCTCCAAGCCCTACACGATCTACCGCTCGACCTACCCCGTGACCGGCAGCGTGCTTGTGGAGGTGGCGTGATGGCTGGCATTCCCGGAACCAACGTCGTCGCCCCGATCGTGCCGCTGGACACGGTGGACGTGCACCCGACCCACGTCGCCACCTATGGCAAGGGCGGCTACCGGACGGTGGCCACGAATACCGACCGCGACGCGATCGCCACGCCCCGGCGTGAAGAGGGAATGCTGGTGTTCGTCTCGAGCACCGGCAAAATGTGGCGGCTTGGTGCAGATCTTGCGACGTGGACGGAATACGCTGGTGCCGTTGGGGCAACCGGGCCGGCCGGCAGTGCAGGTCCAACGGGTCCGACTGGCAGCCAAGGATCGACAGGGCCAACCGGGCCTTCGGGCAGTGCGGGCGTGACCGGGCCGGCAGGGCCGACCGGGCCAGCGGGCACGACGACCTGGGCCGGGATCACCGGCAAGCCCTCTACGTTCGCGCCTGACCTGAACGGCGAAGTGACATTCGTCGGCGACAACGGAACAACCGGCTCGATAAACGGCGGCCTCGCGTTTTTCCAAACGCTTGCATTCGCAAACGCGACATCTCAGACGACGGCCTTCACGTCAGCGCTAAAGACGAAGCTCGACAACATCGCGACTGGGGCCACGGCCAACGCCACCGACGCCCAGCTCCGCGACCGCTCGACGCACACCGGCACGCAGGCCGCGGGCACGATCACCGGGCTCGCGGCCGTCGCCACGAGCGGATCAGCGTCGGACCTTGGCTCGGGAACTCTCCCGGTCGCGAGACTCTCGCTCGCGTCGCCACCGGCAATCGGAGGCACCACGCCGGCGGCGGGGACGTTCACGACGCTGGTTTCGACCGGCCGGCTCAACGCGCCGTCCGGTGCAGGCGGTAGCCCCGCGGCCCGCGATGTCTACGCGGTGGAGGACACGCTGCGGTATCGAGATTCGACGAACACCGAGCGGCTCCTGCTCAACAGTGCCGACAACCTGGCGAACCTCGCCAGCACCGCGACTGCCAGGACGAATCTTGGGCTAGTCGCGATCGCGTCCAGCGGCTCCGCAAGCGACCTCTCCACCGGCACGCTCCCCGCCGCGCGCCTGCCGGCGACCACCGTCACGGCTGCGGCCTACGGGTCGGCGTCGTCGGTCGCGACGTTCACCGTGGACGCCGACGGCCGGCTGACGGCGGCTGGCTCGACGGCGATCTCGGTGGCCGCGCCGGCGATCGCCAGCGGCACGATCGCGACGGCTCGGCTTGCCAGCGGCACGGCCTCGAGCTCGACGTTTCTCCGCGGCGATCAGACATGGAACGCGCCGACGGCGACCGATGTAGGGGCCGCGTCACAGGCCGCGATGTATGAGTTCACATATTCAAGCAAGGCAGCCGCGGCTACTGGATCAAACGGATCGTACACGCTGGCACTACCAACTGGTGCGAAGGTCGTCGAAGTTCTTGCGATCGGCGCAGGTGGAGGCGGCGGAAGCGGAAGGCGTGGTGCCGCTGGAAGCGCAAGGTATGGCGGTGGCGGTGGAGGAGCAGGGTCCGCAACGCTGGTAACGCTGCCAGCAAGCCTCGTGACGACATCGCTGTCGATCAGGATCTCTGCTGGCGGCGCTGGAGGCGCTGCCATCACTGCTGACGACACGAACGGAAACAACGGATCAAGCGCTGGCCTATGGAGTGGCGTGTTTTTCAACGGCGCTAGCATCTACACGGCACAGATCCTGGCTCCGGACGGTTTTGCGGGGTCCGGCGGAACTGCGGCTTCGGGCAGCGGTGGGTCATTTGTCAGCAATAACTCAGACTCGTTCAGGCCAGCGCAGTCGGGTGGTTCGTCAAGCGTCGCTGCAAGCGCTGGATCGACCACCGCGGCAACCGGGTACGCAGGCGTGCCTGGCGCTGGAGGAGGTGGAATCAGCACTGGAAACGTCGCATACAGCGGAGGCACTACGCAGAACGGCGGGCCGCCAAACGTATCTATGCAATCCGCGTTTCTTGGCGTGAACTACGGAAGCCAAACGATCCGCACCGGCGGAAATGCCTCGACGACTGCCGCAGGAGGCACCGGCGCTGACGGCTACAACTACGGCGGCGGCGGCTGCGGTGGTGGTGCGTCTGCAAACGGCTACGCAAGTGGCGCTGGCGGCAACGGGGCGAGTGGTTACGTTCGCATCACCGTGTGGTTCTAAGCATGAGCAGTCTCGCAATCATTGACTCCGAAGGCCGCGTGGTCACGTTCGTAAGAGCTGACGCTCCCGAAAACTGGGCACCGCCGGAGGGATGCACGGCGGTGCCGTCCGAGCAACTATCAGCAGGCTGGCGGCACGCGCCAGACAACAGCCCCGTCCCTACGACGATCTCGCCCCGTCAGGCCCGCCTTTGGCTGGTGCAGCATGGCGTGACGCTGGCCCAGGTCGATGAGGCGATCGCGTCAATCTCGGACACCGTTACCCGCGAGACCGTCCAGGTTGAGTGGGAGTACGGCTCCGAAGTGCATCGCGCGAGACCGTGGCTGGCGGCTCTCGGGCCTGTGCTCGGGCTCGACGACGCCACGCTCGACCAGGCGTTCCGGGAGGCGGCGACGCTCTGATGCCTGCCCGCGTCGAGCGATGGTCGCCGCCGCGAATGACAGTGTTTTCCGCATGAAATCCCGGGGTTTACGGCCACGGGTATTTCGATAGCCTTGCTGGTGAACAGGTGAACACATGATTGAACACCTCCACCGCATCGCCGCTCACGCCTACTACGTCGGCGAGGAAGCCGCCGGACGCCGGGCGTGCGAACGCCTGTTGCGGCTGCCGCTGTCTCCGGAGAAAGAAGAGAAGGTGCGGGCGAACCGCACTTGGTACACGCAGACTATTCGCGATCTTGGAGTGGACGCACGGTTCCGCCGGATCGAAGTCGCACCGGCCGCACCTGGGTGGTCGCTGTTCAACCCGTGCGTCGTGATCCACGACGGCCGGATGCTGGTCAACGTCCGGTCGTCGAACTACCAGATCGTTGGCGGTCGGTATGTCATGCCGCCGGAGGACCGCGAGACGATCAAGACGCGAAACTGCTTGTGGGATTTGTTTCGCGAAGAGCTCTGCTATTGGGACGCCGATTACGAAACCACCGGCTTCCCGGTCGAGGGGCTCGAGGACGTTCGCCTCAACTCCGTTGACGGGGAACTGATCGCCTCGGCCACCGTCCGCAACTGGGCCGGCCTTGACGGCACCTGCCGAATCGGAGTCGGCCGGATGGAGCGAGTCGATCGGATCGACGGGCTGCGCGTCCACGCAACAATCGACGGCCGGCACGAAAAGAACTGGATGCCAATCACCGGCAGGAAGCAGTGGGTCTACCACTGCAACCTTGAAGGCCGGACGTGCCTCGTCCGGGAAGATGACAACGACTGGACCGTGACGGCTCACGCCGAGGCTCCTCCGGTGTCACGCGGATTCCGCGGCGGCTCGCAGCTTGTCGAACACCCGTGGGCACCGGGCTTGTGGTGGGCGATCGTGCATGAAGTGGCGGCCGTGAACGGCCGCCGGGTCTACGAACATCGGTTCGTGACGTTCGACGAGAACCAGGATTGGAAGATCGTCCGGGTGTCGCCGGCTTTCGCGTTTCGCGAAACGCGGTCGATCGAGTTCTGTGCAGGGCTGGCCGCAATCCCGTGGGACAAAGGTTCGCTGGTCGCATCGTTCGGCGTCCGCGACGAAGAGGCATGGCTGGTGTATATGCCGGTCGGCGACGTGGTCAACATGATGGTGGACGCATGGGAGTGACGACCTCCGCGGCCTGGACCGAGCGAGTACGCCACACGCTGGAAAGCAACTGGCGTGAAGACGATTGGTTCGGCTGCGACTCGCGGGTGATCTTCCACTACGCCGTGAAGGGCGAGATTTTCCGCCGGTACAAGCCACGCCGCGTGATTGAGATCGGCACCCGCTGCGGCTACTCGCTGCTGACGTTTCACCAGGCGGCACCTGGGGCACGGTTCCTGTGCATCGACGGGGCGATGGACGCTGACAGCTACGACTGCCTCGCCCACTGGAGGCGTCTGGTGGAGAAGCACGAGATCGACGCCGAGCTGGTGGTGGTGGACAGCCACGCCATCAAGAGTCTGCCGCCAGCGGACTTCGCCCACGTTGACGGGGACCATTCCTACGAGGGTGCCTTGGCCGATTTTCGGCTGGTGGCTGCGAGCAAGGTGATCCTGGCAGACGACTGCGACAACCCGGCGGTGAAGGCCGCGGTGGAGCAGTTCGCGAGGGAGCAAGCCTGCGTGGTTGAGTATTTCGACGATGGGCTGCGGAAAGGGGCGGTGCTGACGTGAGCAACGAGATGTTTTGCATCATCGTGATCGTCTCGTACCTGTTTTTCATGACGTTCATTTCCAGGAGTGGCGTCGAATGAAAGTCGCCATCTACGCCCTCGCTCGGAACGAAGCCGCCAACGTCGAGCGGTGGGAGGCATCCTGCCGGGATGCCGACTGCCGGGTGGTGACGGACACTGGCAGCACTGACGAAACGGTAGCGTTGCTCACGGCAGCCGGCGTGACGGTGGCCCACGGTGCCCCGATTCCGTGGCGGTGGGACGACGCCCACAACCTAAGCCTCATGCACGTCCCGGCCGACGTGGACGTGGCGATACGCCTCGACCTCGACGAAGTGCTCGACACGGGCTGGCGGGAAGCCCTGGAGCGTGACTGGAAGCCCGACACGACGAAACTCCGCTACTGGTACTGGTGGAGCAACGAAGTGCGGTTCCGATGCGATCGCGTACACACCCGGCACGGGTATCGGTGGACCGGGGCGACCCACGAGGGGCTTGTGCGGTGGTCCGGCGAAGAGGTGCAGACCTACTCTGACGGATTCGTGATCCGCCACCACCGGCAGCCCGACAAGAAACACCGCACCGACCTGGAGCTACTCCGGCAGGCCGTGCGTGAGAATCCGACCGATGCCCGAATGGCGTGGTATCTGGCTCGGGAGTTGGACTACGCCGGCGACAAGGAGGCGGCCCCGGCGTTTGCGGCCTACCTGCGGATGCAGGGCGGGGCTCCCAACGAGCGGGCCTACGCTCGCCGGGCGTTGACGCGGCTGGACCCGAAGGGTGCCAACCTGCACATGCTCGCGGCGATGCTGGAGGCACCGCTTGAGCCGGAGCCCTACGTCCACGTTGCCAACCTCGCCTGGAAGAAGCGGGATGCCGCGGCCACGCTGCACTTCGCCCGACAGGCGATCAACTGCAACGATGAGAACAGGACGCATACGAGCGATCCGGAGTGCTATGGGGATGCACCGGCAGACCTTGCCTATTCCGCCGCCTACGATTTGGGCCTGCTTGACGAGGCTCTCGTCTACGCCCGCGAGGCCGCAGCCCGCAACCCCGGCGAGCCTCGCCACGCCGCCAACGTCTCGGCACTTGAGAGAATGATAGGAGAGGACGGACCCAAGCCATGAATGCCATAGAAATACTGATCTGCGACTCGCTCGCAGACTCGCTCTCCAAGTTCACGTTCTCCGGCGACATCAAGACGATCACCGCGGTGCGGAGGATCGTCCCCGACGAGGTGACGGAAAATCTGGATACGCTCCAGGTGTCTGTGGTTCCCGGCGAGGTGGACGTGAGCAATCACACCCACGGGGCCGACCTTTTCGAGCCGACCGTGCATGTCGTTATCGCCAAGCGATTCGACACCGACGCCGAGCTGGATTCACTCTACGACCTGCGGAGCGACATCGTAGACGCCATCCGCTCCAAGGCGTTGCCAGCCTCGACGCCGGCCATGCCGGCCGGCACCCACTGGATGAGCATCCAAAACGTCGTCACGTTCGGCCGCGATCAAGTGGCGAACATGCGGACGTTCCTTGCCGACATCGCCGTGGTTTACCGGCGAAGCCAGGAGAAGGTGCTTTGAACATCCCGGTCAAGATTCCCAATCTTGGGATGCGGGCGAACACTTCGGCATTCTTCGACAAGGATGCCGTGAAGGGTGCCCTGTCGGAAATGGAAAGGAAGGCGCTGTCTAAGGCGTCGCTGGTCATCAAGGACAGGGCATTCCGCATTATCAAGAAAAGGGGTCTGGCGAGGATTCCGCGGAAGCTCCAAGAGAAGCATCCGGGTGCAGGCCCGACGGCACTGTTCAACAAGGGGCTCATATCCGGCAAGCAGCGAGACATCATAATCCGCGAGGTGCAGACGCCGAAAGGATCCCCGGCTGGCACTCCTCCATACACGCATACGCCTTACGCTGGCCACCAGGCATCATTCCTTGGGTTTCGCCGGAATCTCTGGAACTTCTACGACGCATCCACGCACGCCGGCGTAGTCGGGCCGTCGAAGAAGGGGAGAATGATCCCCTATCTGCACGAGTTTGGCGGTGGGCTGCGGCTGCGGACCTGGGTGTGGGTGCCACAGAAGTTCACGAAAAGCGGCCGGATGAGGAAGCCAATCGTGATGAAACTGCCGCTGGGCCAGTCGCCAAGCGATGCCACCAAGTGGCGGCCCACGGCGATGATCGACTCCGTGATCTACCCGGCCAGGCCGTTCATGCAGCCGGCCATGGATTTCTGCATTGCCAACGGCTCAATAGCTCGAGCGTTCGGCGGGACATTCCGCAGCACAAGCGGGCCAAACGCCGGTTACTCGGTCAGGCGTGGGTAGCCTAACTGGTATACTGACGTTCAGGTGGCCGACTCGGCCCAGACTCGCACAGCAGGAGCGTCTCAATGCCCGTCGCACACAACTATCAGCTCGGCAAGGACTGCACGTTTTCGTTTGCAAGCGCGATCGCAAACAAGGATGTGAAGTCCGTGAACTTCGTTCGCGAGACTGCTGCCGAGGCCGACGTGACGACCCGCGGTTCCGACGTTATCCAGGAGTTTGTTCCGGTTCGCCAAAACACGACCGTGGAAGTCGTGTGTCTGGACCACAGTTGCGTCATGCACGGAACTGGAGTGCTGTCTGTCGCCGGTGCCACCGGAGCCGCCGTTACGGGCGTCTACTACGTCAACAACATTTCGGTTCCGCAGGAAATCGACGGTGCTGTTGAGTTCACGATCCAGCTCAAGCGATTTGTTGGAGTGTGATAGCCCATGCCAATCGACGGCGGAGGCGGGCGGTCTTACGTCCTCGGGCGTGAGTGCCGGCTGACCATCGAAGGCAGGGAGATCAAAGGCGCTTCGGACGTGTCTCTCCGAAACGTCAACTCAACGATCGACGGCACGTACTTCAATGCCAACGTGCAGTCAACTATTCCTGTTTTGTGGAACTTAGAGATTTCGTTTTCGTGCCCAGATATGGATGACGCCCAATACGTTCGGTCAATGCGGTGGAAGCAAGTCGGAAAGTATTTCATCCCAAGAGTTGTAACTGTTGAGATGGAAGGTGGAGTTTTCGATCAAGCGGTTTATCGCAACGATGGATGGGGCGCGGTCACTTACATCCCGTACATCATCCACGAGATTGAATCCGACGAGCCAGTGAATGGTGCTGTCATTCCCAGGTTTACGCTTCGCAGATGGGCCGGCGAAACGAGGGATGTGCAGTGAATAACCGATTCACCGACCGCAAGGGCCGCGAGTGGAAGCTGGAGGCAAACTTCGCCTCCTACGGCCGCGTTCGAGACGCCACCGGCGTCAAGCTCTACGACATCGCGACCGAGAACCGGGAAAGCCTGGTGCAGCTTGCCGACGCCCTCACGCTCGGCCAGGTGTTGTGGGCCATGGTTGAGCCGCAGGCGGAAGCCAAGGGCGTGACTCCGGAGGATTTTGCGGAATCGTTCGACGGCGAGATCGTTGATGCCGCATATCACGCCTTGCTTGAGGTGATGATTTTTTTTTGCCACCCCCGCCAGAGGAAGGTGCTCGAGATCGCGGTGAGAAAGCTGCGGGAAGTGGAGCAGATGGCGGACAAGAAGGTGGACTCCGAGATGGAGGGGCTGGAGCAAGAGATCGACCGGGCAATCGGCCTGTGGACATCTGGACTCTTGGCTACGAGCTTGCCGGGATCATCGGCGTCCACCCGGGTCAATGGTCCCTGCGAGAACTCACCGATGCAGTCCGCGGGCGACAACGAGAGGACTGGAATCACACCTGTGCCGTCCTCGCCCAACTGACGGAGCTGCATCGCGATCCAAAGAAGCGTTCCCGCCCGTATGACGCCAGCGAGTTCCATCCGATGCGGCAGCCTTCCCCAGTCCCGGTAACTACAGAAAAGGTGCTGAAAGAGATCGTATGAGCACCGTAGCCGCAGTCCGTGCAGGACGCACCTTCGTCGAAGTATTGATGGACGACACGCAGTTCCGTGCCGCTATGACGCGGGTGGAGCAGCGGATGGTGAAGTTGAGTCGGTCGCTCAAAACCATGGGTGCCAGCATGGCCGCCACCGGTGCGGTTATGGGGCTGCCGATGGTGCTGGCCGCCAAGCAGGCCGCGAAGTTTGAGGATGCCCTTCTTGAGTTGAAAGCCGCCGAGAAGTCGATCACGCCAGACGCGCTCAAGCGCGTGCGGGACGAGGCGATCAGTCTCTCAAAGGCGCTTGGCGAGTCGCCGGAAACGGTGATGCAGGCTTTCACGTTGCTCATCAAGGCCGGCATGACGGTCGAGGATGCGATAAACGGCGTTGCCAAGTCGGCAGTGCAGTTTTCGCGGGTCTCGGGCGTGTCTGCCGAAGAGGCCGCGACGTTCATGAAGACGGCCATGAATATGTTCGGTGTGACGGCGGCCGAAGCGGTTGACACGTTATCCGCTGCCGCGGACTCAACCGAAGCGACGATGGCCGGGCTTGTTGAGGCGTTCGGTCTTGTGGGGGCGGTTGCGGCCGGGACCAACCAAACGCTGTTCGGCACTGCCCAGGCGATTGCGGCCTTGGCGAAGTCTGGCATTCACGGCGAGGAAGCCGGCACCGGCATCAAGGTATTTCTGTCGCGACTGATCGCCCCTTCCGGCGAGGCCACCGAGGCGCTTGCCAGGCTCGGGCTGACTGTCGAAATGTTTCGCGACAAGGCCGGCGATCTGCTGCCGCTCTCGCAGATGGTTGAAATCTTGAATAAGCAGCTCGGGCATCTTTCGCATGACACCCTCGACAAGATCATGCGGGACGATGCGATTGTGCGTGTATTTGGCGACCGCGGCATCAAGGTGATGAAGACGTTTGCCGTTCTTGGCAAGGCCGGCATGGAGGAAGTCGCGATTGCGATGGAAAGAAGCCGATCGGTTTCCGAGAAGCATCAGATTGTCATGGCTGGCCTGACTGGCACGTTCTTGCGGCTGCAAAACTCTGTCAAGCTGATGGCGATTGCGTTCATGGAGGGCGGAACTCCGGCTCTCAAGAAGTTTGCCGACGCCGCGATCCCCGTGATGGATTCCATCTCGTCGCTGCTGACGAGCGTGCCGGCAATCTCTCCGGCCCTTGCGGCCATGGCCGCAGCCCTGTTTGGCGTCGGCATTGTTGCGACTGGCCTTGGTTTCGCCGTGCAGTTTGTGGCCTATGGGTTGAGTGGCCTCGCCCTCCTAAAGCCGATCATCGTGGCCGCCCTTGGGGTTATTTCGACCGCCGTGTATGGGCTTGCGGCTGCGTTCACGGTGCTGCGTGCTGTCGTTGAACGGTTCCCGGTCGCCAGCATCCTTGGGTTCGGTGCCTTCGGGTTAGCCGCCATGGGTGCCATGGTGGCGACCAGGAAGGTCGGGGCGAAGGCTGGTGACGCTGCCGCAGTCGGCGGGGCCGCAGGCGATCCGGCCAAAATCAAACGCGACCAAAACCGCGATCCGCTGGCACAACCAGGCAAGCAAGGTGCCGGGATGGCATCTGGCGATCGAGGGAAATCGCTCGGCACGTTCGCCGCTGCCGTGGCGTCGCAGATGGGCATTGGTCCGGCGCTTTCATCGCAGGATCAGATGGTCAACTTCGCCGCCATGACCGCCGCCAACACCGAAGAGTTGGTCAAGCAAAGCATGGTGATCCCGCAACAAATCGCTGCCGAGATTTTCAAGTCAATCGGCAACGTGA
>Ga0208496_1000362_pt1 | contig 16111 bp, 13 predicted proteins | sample CryBogmetaGMA2M_FD_184552 | JGI IMG/M metagenome (GOLD analysis project Ga0208496, IMG submission 184552) | Freshwater microbial communities from Crystal Bog, Wisconsin, USA - MA2M (SPAdes) | ecosystem: Environmental > Aquatic > Freshwater > Lake | place: Crystal Bog, Wisconsin, USA | collected... | reverse complement strand
TGCATCACCTCGCCTGGGCTGGGCTGCTGGAGGGCGGCCTGAAAGTCCGACCCATGGTGCTGCCGGACCGCTTCCTCGAACACGATACCCCCGCCAAACAAATGATCGAGGCCCGGCTCATGGCAAATGATATCGTCCAGGCAGTGATCCAGGCGGTGGGCCGCAGCACCCTCGGCGCGGTCGGCGCCTGATGGCCAAATTACGCGTTGATCAATTGCTGCTCGATCGCGGCCTGGTGGAAAGCCGCACACGGGCGCAGGCGCTGATCCTGGCGGGCAAGGTTTATTCCGGCGATCGACGCGTGGACAAACCCGGCACCCCCTTCGCGGACGACGCACCGCTGGACGTACGCGGCCAGGATCACCCCTGGGTCTCGCGTGGCGGGGTTAAACTCGCCCATGCGCTGGAGCATTTCGGCCTCGCGCCAACCGGCTGCGTTTGCCTCGATGTCGGCGCCTCCACCGGAGGCTTTACCGATGTGCTGCTGACCCATGGCGCCAGCAAAGTCTACGCCATTGACGTCGGCCACGGCCAACTGGCCTGGAAACTCCGCAGCGACCCGCGCGTCGTGGTGATGGAAAAAACCAACGCCCGCCACCTCACCGCCGAGCAGGTTCCGGAGCCGATCAACGTGCTGGTCTGTGATGCCAGCTTCATCGGCCTCGCCACCGTGCTACCCGCCGGCCTCGGCCTCTGCGCCCCCGGCGCCTGGGCGGTCGCGCTGATCAAACCACAATTCGAAGCCGGTCCCGGCCAAGTCGGCAGCAAAGGCGTGGTGCGCGACCCCGCCGTGCATGAAGAGGTCTGCGCCCGCGTCCACGCCTGGTGGTCCGCCCTGCCGGGCTGGACCGTGCTGGGCATAGAGCCCAGCCCGATCACCGGCCCGGAGGGCAACCGCGAATTCCTCATCGCGGCCCGCAAGCACTGATCAGATCACCTTCGTGCCCAAATGCGGGAACATCGCCAGGCGGGCGGCTTCATCCATTTCCGCCTTGAACGCGTGCCGGTCCTTCAGCGCAATCGCCCGTGCCGCTGCCGGTCGCGCGCTCACCACCTCCAGATGCCGGGTCACGTTGGCGTATGTCGCCGCTGCATCCGCCCCGAGCACATAGGTCAGCAACCGCGACCAGCCCCACACCGCCATGTCCACAATACTGTAAGCGTCGCCCAGCATGAACGGGCGGGACGCCAGATGCGTATCCAAAATCCCCCAATGCCGTTCCGCCTCAAACACATAGCGATTTAACGCATACTCTTTCGGCTCCGGCGCAACATTCTTGAAATGCACCGCCTGACCGGAATACGGCCCAATGCCCGAAGCCACGAACATCAGCCAGGACAGCATTTCCCCGCGCGCCTTGTCGGTCGCCGCCGGCATGAACTGGCCGGTTTTTTCACCGAGATACAGCAGGATCGCATTGCTATCGAACACCACCGCATCGCCGTCAATGATCGACGGCAGCTTGGCATTCGGGTTGATCGCACGATAGGCTGCGCTGTGCTGCTCGCCCTTGCGGTTGTCGATCGGCACCGGCTCATACGCCAGCCCCATCTCCTCCAGGCACAACGCCACCTTCATCGGATTCGGTGCAGTATTGTAGTAAAACTTGATCATCACAGCCCCCATGACGCGATCCATCCGCGCATACGCCAGCCTATACCGAACTCCGCGATTTTCGATAAGCGCCCCCCCCTATTGACCCGTCCCCTGGGACCGGTCGGACAAATGCGCGATCCGTCCTCCATGAGGTGCTGCATGCCCCCGTCGTCCCACTTCCTCGCCGCATCGCAAGCCGCCAGCCGGCTGGGGGTGTCCGCCAAAGCCCTGCGGCTCTATGAACAGCGCGGCCTGGTCGCCCCGGTCCGCACCGAAGCCGGCTGGCGCGCCTATGGCCCCGACCAGATGGCGCGCGCCGGCGAAATCGCCGCCTTGCGCAACCTCGGCCTCAGCCTGACCCAGGTCGCCCGTGTCCTCTCCGGCGACCAGCATGGCCTGGAACCCGCTTTGGCCGCCCATCAAGCCGCCCTTGAGGCCCAGGCCAACGCATTGGCCCGCACGATCGGGACTGTACGTGACATCAGGAGCGATCTCGCCCAGGGCAAAGCGCCCACCATGCGGGAACTGATGCGGCTGGCAAAACCCAGCCGGACGCCAATCGTCAGTTTCGAGCTTCCGTGGCCCTGGGGCGGCGAACCCTATGAACTGCGCGACATCCGCGCGCTCAATTACATCATCGGCCCGCTCGGCAGCGGCAAAACCCGCCTCGCCCAACGCCTCGCCGCAACGCTGCCAGACGCCGCCTTCCTCGGCCTGGACCGATCAACCGAAGGCAGTGCAGCCGCACAGGCCGCCGCCCAAACCGCACTGGACTGGCTGGTTGAAGACGGCGCCACGGCGTCAGACGCCCTCATGGCGCTGCTCATCCGCATCGCCGACGCGCCTGCCATAGTGGTGATCGACATGATCGAAAAGGGCCTGGACGCGGCCACTCAGCAAGCCGTCATCGCCCATCTGCGGCGCCGCGGTGCCAACGCATCGCCGCTCTTCCTGCTCACCCGCTCCAGCGCCATCCTGGATCTGGCCGCCGTCGGCGCGGATGAAACCATCACCCTCTGCCCCGCCAATCACAGCCCGCCATACCAGGTAGCGCCCTATCCTGGCGCCGCAGGCTATGAGTCCGTTGCCACCTGCCTCGCCACGCCGGATGTGCGTGCGCGGACGGAGGGGATGGTGGCTTGGCGGCATCCGCGGGCATAGGTGAAAGCATAGCGAAGCTGTTCTTTTTGTGAACAAAAAGAACCAAAAAAACTTTTCAGAAAGCCCTTGCCGTTGGCGTACCTCACCCGCGAGGCACGCCAACGGCAACAAGGTTTAAAAGTTTTTTGCTTCTTATTTCCAAAAAAGAGGCCTCACCCAAATCTAAACGTCGAGGTTGGCCACCTTCAGCGCGTTGCTCACAATAAAGTCGCGCCGCGGCTCCACCACGTCGCCCATCAGGGTGGAGAACACGCCCTCGGCTTCGTCCTTATCGCCGACGTTCACTTGCAGGAACGTGCGCACCGCCGGATCGAGCGTGGTCTTCCACAACTGCTCCGGGTTCATCTCGCCCAGTCCTTTAAAGCGCTGCACGCTCAGGCCGCGCCGCCCGTGCGACAAAATACGGTCGAACGCGCTGGCCGGGCCGGAACAGACTGCCTCCTGGCTGTCGAGCTTCAGGCGCGCCGGCTCGGCAAAGCGCCGTGCCAGCCCGTCCACCCGGTCGTTCAGCCACCGTGCCTCGGCGCTACGCAAGGTGGCCGCGTCCAGCGTGTGCAATTCCGCAACGCCGCGCACCGTGCGCGCCATGCGCAACCCGCCGCCAGCCGCCGCCACCATCCAGCCACGCTCAGCCGGCAGGGATACCGCATCCAGCCGCTTGGCCAGGTCCTGCGCCACATCGGTCAGCTTGTTGGTATCCGGCGTCAGCGCCCCAGCAATCGCCGCCTGTTCCACCAGCGCAAACGGCGTGTGCGGCGACAGCCGCCGCAACCGCACGCTGGCTTCGCGCAACCACACCGATTCCTCGTCCAACTCTGGCCCGGCGAACACCGTGCCATCGGCATAGCTCAACCGCGCTTCACCCAAAGCCTTGTCCAGCAGGAATCGCTCCAGCGCCGCATCGTCTTTCAGATACCGCTCATCATTGCCACGCTTGGCGCGATACAGCGGCGGCTGGGCGATATACAAATGCCCACGCGTCAGCAGTTCCGGCATCTGCCGATAGAAGAATGTCAGCAACAACGTGCGGATATGGGACCCGTCGACGTCGGCGTCGGTCATGATAACAATGCGGTGATAGCGCAGCTTGGAGATGTCGAACCCACCTTGCTCCGGCTCACCGCGGCCGATGCCGGTGCCCAAGGCGGTGATCAACGTGCCGATTTCGGCGCTGCCCAACATGCGATCGAAGCGCGCACGCTCAACGTTGAGGATTTTGCCCTTCAGCGGCAAAATTGCCTGATATTTGCGGTCGCGTCCCTGTTTCGCGGAGCCGCCGGCGCTATCACCCTCGACCAGGAACAGTTCGGATTTCGCCGGATCGCGCTCCTGGCAATCCGCCAGCTTGCCCGGCAGGGTGGACACATCCAACACGCCCTTGCGGCGGGTCAACTCACGCGCCTTGCGCGCCGCTTCACGCGCCGCCGCCGCATCCATCACCTTTTGGATGATGCCTTTGGCCTCCCGCGGATGGGTTTCAAACCAATGCGACACCGCATCCGCCACCGCGGCCTGCACCACCGGCTGCACCTCGGAACTCACCAGCTTGTCTTTGGTCTGCGAGGAGAATTTCGGGTCCGGCACCTTGACGGACAGCACCGCCGTCATGCCCTCGCGCATATCGTCACCGACCAGCGCTAGGCTGTCCTTTTTGCCCATACCCTCGGCGTATTTGCTCACCACCCGCGTCATCGCCTGCCGGAAGCCGGCCAGATGGGTGCCGCCATCGCGCTGCGGGATATTGTTGGTGAAACACAACATATTTTCATGAAACGAGTCGTTCCAGGACAGCGCGAATTCCACCCGGATATCCGCCATATTCACACCCGGCGCGCCTTCCTTGGCGGTCACGCTGATCGGCGGGGTGAACACCGAGGTCTTGGCGCGGTCAAGCCATTCGACGAAGGCCACCAGACCGCCCTCGTAGAAAAATTCGCTCGCTACTGCCGGCGCATGCCTCTCGTCGCGCAGCACGATACGCAGGCCGGAATTGAGGAACGCAAGCTCCCGCAGGCGCCGTTCCAGCACCGCGAATTCGAACTCCACCTTGGTAAAGGTGCCGGTGGACGGCTTGAAGGTCACTTCCGTGCCGCTCGGCGCGTCAGACGGTCCCACCACCACCAGCGGCGCCTCGGCATCGCCATGGCGGAAGCGGATGAAATGCTCGTGCCCATTACGCCAGATGCGCACTTCCATCCATTCGGACAGCGCATTCACCACCGCCGCGCCCACGCCATGCAGGCCGCCGGACACTTTGTAGGAGTTTTGGTTGAACTTACCGCCGGCATGCAGCCGGGTGAGCACCACTTCGGCGGCGGAAACGCCTTCTTCGGAGTGGATATCGGTCGGGATACCGCGCCCATCATCGCGCACCGTCACGCTGCCATCGCCGTTCAGGCAGAGCGACACATTGCTGGCGAACCCGGCCTGCGCCTCGTCCACCGCGTTGTCGATGATCTCGAACGCCATGTGATGCAGGCCAGAGCCATCATCGGTATCGCCAATATACATGCCCGGCCGCTTGCGCACCGCATCCAGCCCACGCAGGACGGAAATCGAGGAGGCGTCATAGGCGTCCGGATCGGCCCCCTCCGGGATCGCGGAAACGGGGGGCAGCGCGGCGTTGTCACTCATACCGAGTGGGTACTCCAGAGATAGCGGATACGGGAATGAATCAGCCGTTCCTTATAGGCGATCCGGCCGCCAAAGACCATAAGCCCACCGGTTGAACCCAGATCGCTGAAATCCAGAAAGTTTCTTGGCGCATTTTTCCTAAAAAGGACGCCTTAAGGTGCTTCTTTTGGGAACCAGCAGCAAACAGCGTTCGCCCCATGAATCACTCCGGCGGCAGCAACGGGTCCGGGTGCAAACCCGCCCCCAGCGCCACCGTGAAGCCAGCGGCCAGCCCGTGCAACGCCGCAAACGGGCCGCTATCCGTGCCGGTCAGAAAGCTTTGCGCCGGCAATCGGCGTAATGTGTCGAACAAGGCGTCCCGCCGTATAGCATCCAGATGCACCAGCGGCTCATCCAGCAACAGCAGCGGGGCAAAGCCACGCACTGCACTCAGCAAGCCGGCATGGCCGAGGATCATGCCCAGCAGCAGCGCCTTTTGCTGGCCGGTGCTGGCCTGCGCCGCCGGCAAGCCGCTAGCCGCGTCCGCCATGGTCAAATCCGCCCGATGTGCCCCTTGTCGCGCGCTGCCGGCGGCGGCATCCGCACCGCGATTGTCCTGCAACACACCACGCAGCCAATCCTCGGTTTCTACCGCCGGATGCACGGCCAAATGTTGAACGATCTCGCAGGCCAGCCCCAAACGCGCGGCCGGAAATGCCCCTTCGGCCGGCGCCGCGTTCATGCGCGCCACCAGCGCCGCCCGCGCCGCGCTGGCCGCCACCGCATGCCGGGCCATGCTGTCCTCCAGCCCGGCCAGCCAGGCCCGATCAACACGCCCTTCGCTCAACAGCCGGTTGCGGCCCGCCATCGCCGCCTCATACGCCGCGACCTCGCGCGCATGGCTTGGCTCAAACGCATACACCAACCGGTCGAGAAATCGGCGGCGGCCGGACGCCCCTTCCTGAAATAGCCGATCCATTTGCGGCGTCAGCCACACACACGCATAGCGAGCGGCGAGTTCGGCCTGGTTCCGTGGCGCCACCCCATCCAACCGAAACACCCGCCGGTCAGACGCCGCCTCCGGCGCCGTGCCGGTGCCGATGTCCATTTCGCCGCCAGGGGTTGCAAACCGGCCATTGATCGCCCAGGCGGAAGCGCCCTGCCGCATCACCTCGGCAATGCGGGTGCCGCGCAGGCCGCGCCCCGGAGCCAGCAGGGAAATCGCTTCCAACAGGTTGGTTTTACCGGCGCCGTTTGGCCCGGTGATCACCATCACATCCGCCTCGGGCCGCCAGTTCAGTTCCGCATAGCTGCGGAACTGGCTGAGCATCAACCGCGTCAGGCGCAAACCGGGCCGCATCGCCGCCGGCCCGGAACGGGGAATGGCTAAACCCGCATCGGCATCAGCACGAACAACGCGCTCGCGTCGGCGGCATCCTGCACCACGGTGGGGGCAGAGCCGTCGGCAAAGCGGAATTCGACCTGTTCGCCGATCTGGTCGGTAATATCGTTGAGGTAACGCGCCTGGAAGCCGATCTCGAGCGGACCGGCATCATAGGTCACCCGGCCGTCATCGAGCTCTTCGGACGCCGTGCCCTGATCCGGGCTGGCGGCGGACAGCACCAGCAGATCCCGCGCCAGCGACATCTTCACCGGGCGCGACCGCTCAGTGGAAATGGCGGAAACACGGGCGACCGCATTGGCGAAATCCTGCTTGCCCACGCGCAAAATCTTGTCGTTGTCGCGCGGGATCACCCGGTCATATTCGGGGAACGTGCCGTCGATCAGCTTTGAGGTCAGGGCAATGGTGCCAACCTTGAACTGAATGCGCGTGTCAGACAGCGCCACTTCAACGTCGCCCGTCACCTCATCGAGCAGCTTACGCAGTTCGTTGACCGTTTTGCGCGGAATAATCACACCCGGCATCGCCGCCGCACCTTCCGGCAGGTCTTCTTCCACCCGCGCCAGCCGGTGCCCGTCGGTCGCCACCGCGCGCAGCATTTTGCCGGCATCGGTCTCGGCGACATGCAGGTAAATGCCGTTGAGGTAATAGCGGGTTTCCTCGGTGCTGATCGCAAATCGGGTGCGATCAATCAGGCCGCGCAGCGTCTTCGCCGGCAGGTTGAACTTATGCGGCAGTGTGCCAGCGGTCATGGACGGGAAATCGTCGATCGGCAGCACCACGAGGCTGGTGGCATAACGCCCGGCGCGCAGCGCCAGCGGGGCATCGCCACCCGGGCAGTCCAGCTCCACTTCCGCCGTTTCCGGCAATTTGCGGACAATCTCATACAGCGTCGCCGCCGGCGCAGTGCAGGCGCCATTGCGAGAACTGCTGGCAGCCACTTCCTCGACCACCGCAATTTCCATGTCGGTCGCCGTCAGGGTGAGGCGCCCGTCGCGCACCGCAATCATCACGTTGGCCAGAATGGGGATGGTGTTGCGCCGCTCCACGACGCTTTGCACATGCCCGAGTGCACGCAGCAACGTCGCGCGGTCGGCCTTGAACTTCATCGCATCAAACCCCTTGCCCACCGAAATGCAGCGGAGCGCAGTGCCCAGCCGACTCGGCCTTCCAATGTAGCGAGGTTGCCCGCATTGCGCAAAGCCCAGCCCGGCGCAAGCAAATACCGCCGCCGCGCCGGGCCAACCGCATCCCGCTGGCAGTGATCGCCCAAGACATTATAGTGTGCGTGCAACGGAGACGATCGATGCGGCAACCATGCTCTGCCCCTCTGCTGGCCGTCCTCCTCGCCGCCCTGCTAGGCCAGGCAGCGCCAGGCCGCGCGGCGGATGTTGGTGGCGTGCAAGTGCCGGATATTGAACAGGTCAACGGTAAGAGCCTGCACCTCAACGGCGCCGGTCGGCGAACCTACTCGTTTCTGGAAATCCATATCTACGTCGCCAGCTTGTATCTGGAACACCCCAGCGCCGATCCGGACCAGATCATCCGCTCACCGGAAACCAAACTGCTCGAAGTCACCTTCGAGCGCGATATCGGTGCCGAGGATGCCCGCAGTTCCTGGCGCATCGGCTTTGCCAATAACTGCCTCGCCCCCTGCCATCTGCCACCGGCGGAAACCGATGCCTTCATCGCCGGCGTCCCCGCCATGCACAAGGGCGACCGCTTCCGCCTGCTGTTCCAGCAGAACAAAGCCACCATCACCGTCAACGACCAACCCATCGGCATGGTCACGGACCCGCAACTGGCCGATGCCATCCTCGCCACCTTCCTCGGCCCCAAGCCCGCCTCCCCCAGCCTGCGGCAAGCCCTGCTGACCGGACATTCCTGACCCCCCTCCGCGCAGGTCTGCACACTCTCTTAACCAACCGCGGCCTAGAGTGGCCAAACACACAATGGTGCAGTGCGGCAGACCCGGCCTTGCCCGGCTTTCAGCGATGGGCTAGCTAGGCGCGCTCATCGGCACGACCGGAAGATCGCGCCTGGCGGGCGCCCGCATTATTTGTCGTTGGCAGACCATAGCGCCTGACCAGACCCTCTTTCTCCGCGAAGGATCCGCATCCCATGGCTCGCAACAAGATAGCGCTTATCGGCGCCGGCAACATTGGCGGCACGCTCGCCCACCTGATCGGCTTGAAAGAACTCGGCGACGTCGTGATGTTTGACGTCTTCGGCGGCGTCGCGGCCGGCAAGGCGCTCGACCTGATGCAATCCAGCCCGGTTGATGGCTTTGACAGCGCAATGTCCGGCGGCAACGACTACGCTGCCATCGCCGGTTCCGATGTGGTGATCGTCACCGCCGGCTTCCCGCGCATGCCGGGCATGAGCCGCGATGACCTGCTGACCAAGAATGCCGGCGTGATCGCCGAAGTCGCCGCTGGCATCAAAGCCCACTGCCCGGACGCGTTCGTGATCGTAATCACCAACCCGCTCGACGTGATGGTCTCTGTCATGCAGCAAAAATCCGGCCTGCCTGCCAACAAGGTGATCGGCATGGCCGGCGTGCTCGATAGCAGCCGCTTCCAGCTCTTCCTGGCGCAGGAATTCAACGTCTCCGTGCAAGACGTCACCGCCTTCGTGCTCGGCGGCCATGGCGACACCATGGTGCCGTTGATCCGCTACTCTACCGTCGCCGGCATCCCGGTCCCCGATCTGATCAAGATGGGCTGGACCACCCAGGAACGCATCGACGCCATCGTTGAGCGCACCGCCAATGGCGGCGGCGAAATCGTGAAGCTGCTGGAACGTGGCAGCGCCTTCTACGCCCCGGCCGCCAGCGCCATCTCGATGGCCGAAGCCTATCTGAAGGACAAGCGCCGGGTGCTGCCCTGCGCCGCCTTGCTGACGGGCCAGTATGGCGTGGATGGCCTCTACATCGGCGTCCCGGTCGTGATCGGCAAAAACGGCATCGAGAAGATCGTCGAAATCGAACTGAACGAAACCGAGCAGGCCGCGTTCGACAAATCCTGCGGTGCCGTGCGCGCCCTGATCGCCGACTTCAACAAGCTGGGCGTCTGATCCAATGAATATCCACGAATACCAGGGCAAGGAATTGCTCAAGCAATATGGTGTGGCCGTACTCGAAGGCCATGTCGCCTGGACCCCGGATGAAGCGGAAGCCGCGGCGGCAAAGCTGCCTGGCCCGGTATTCGTGGTGAAGTCGCAAATCCATGCCGGCGGCCGCGGCGCCGGGCATTTCGCCAACGACCCCACCGGCAAGGGTGGCGTTCGGCTCGCGAAATCCCCCGCCGAAGTGCGGGCCGCCGCTGAAGCCATGCTCGGCCAGACCCTGGTGACCAAGCAGACCGGCGACGCCGGTCGCCGCGTCGGCCGCGTGTATATCGAAGCCGGCTGCGATATCAAACGCGAACTCTACCTCTCCCTGCTGGTGGACCGCGACACCGCCCGTGTCACCATCATGGCCTCCACTGAGGGCGGCATGGAGATCGAGGAAGTGGCCCACCACCACCCGGAGAAAATCCTCCGCGTCGGTGTGGACCCCGCATCCGGCATCTGGCCCTTCCATGCCAACAAGCTCGCTTACGCGCTCGGCCTGGAAGGCAAGCAGATCGGCGCCTTCCGCAAATTTGTGATGGCGATGTACAAGGCCTTCACCGAACTCGACTGCGCCATCGTTGAAATCAACCCGCTGGTGGTTACCGGCGCCGGTGACGTCGTGGCCTTGGATGCCAAGGTCAGCTTCGACGACAACGCGCTCTACCGCCACCCAGACATCGAAAAGCTGCGCGACGAAGCCGAAGAAGACCCGAAAGAGCTCGAAGCCGCCAAATACGCGCTCAACTACGTGGCCCTCGATGGCGTGATCGGCTGCATGGTCAACGGCGCCGGCCTGGCGATGGCGACGATGGACATCATCAAGCTCTATGGTTCCTCCCCAGCCAACTTCCTCGACGTTGGCGGCGGCGCGACCAAGGAACGCGTGACGGCAGCGTTCAAAATCATCCTGTCGGACCCGAACGTCGAAGGCATTCTGGTCAACATCTTCGGCGGCATCATGCGCTGCGACGTCATCGCCGAAGGCGTGGTCGCAGCCGCACGGGAAGTTTCGCTGAATGTGCCGCTGGTGGTGCGCCTGGAAGGCACCAACGTGGAACTCGGCAAGGACATCATGGCCAAGTCCGGCCTGCCGATCATCGCCGCTGACAACCTCGCCGATGCCGCCGAAAAAGTGGTCAAAGCCGTGAAGGACGCCGCGTAATGGCCATTCTCGTCGATAGCAACACCAAGGTCATCACCCAGGGCTTCACCGGCGCCCAGGGCACGTTCCACTCCGAGCAGGCGCTCGCCTACGGCACCAAAGTCGTCGGTGGCGTTACGCCTGGCAAAGGTGGCTCCAGCCATATCGGCCTGCCGGTTTATGATACCGTCTACCAGGCGGTGACCGCCACCGGTGCCAACGCCTCGGCCATCTACGTGCCGCCGCCGTTCGCTGCGGACGCCATTCTGGAAGCCATCGACTGCGAAATTCCGCTGATCGTGTGCATCACCGAAGGCATTCCGGTGCTGGACATGGTCCGCGTCAAGCGCGCCCTCGACGGCTCCAAATCGCGCCTGATCGGACCGAACTGCCCCGGCGTGATCACGCCGGACGCCTGCAAAATCGGCATCATGCCCGGCCATATCCATCGGCGCGGCAAAGTTGGCATCGTCTCCCGCTCCGGCACGCTAACCTATGAAGCGGTGGCGCAAACCACCGCCGCCGGGCTCGGCCAATCCACCTGCGTCGGCATTGGCGGAGATCCGGTCAAGGGCACGGATTTTATCGAGGTGCTGGAAATGTTCCTCGCCGACCCGGAAACCGAATGCATCATCATGATCGGTGAAATCGGCGGCCAGAGCGAAATCCTCGCCGCCGAGTTCCTCGTCGCCAACAAGGTGAAAAAGCCCACCGTCGGCTTCATCGCCGGCGCCACCGCCCCCCCGGGCCGCCGCATGGGCCATGCCGGTGCGGTGATCTCCGGTGGGCGCGACACTGCGGCCGCCAAGTTCGAAGCCATGCGCATCGCCGGTATCCATATCAGCGAAAGCCCGGCCGCCCTAGGCAGCACCATGGTCAAGGCCCTGCGCGGCTGATGGACCCGGTCCGCGCCGCCGCCAACACGGCGCGGCGCGCGCTTGGCTTGTTGACGATCGAACAAAACGCCGCGCTCATCGAGCGCGGCGTTTTTGTGTTGGACCCATACTCCACCTTCATTGGCCCCGACGTGCGCTTCGGCGCCAACGTCACCCTCTGGCCCAACACCACCCTCACGGGACACGTGACCATCGGCGACCACGCCGAGATCGGCGCCGAGGGCGGCTTCACCCTGCAAGCCGACAATGCCCACATCCATATCGGCGCCCACACCCGCCTGCTCGGCGGCGGCGCGCTCACCCTGGAAAACCATATCGGCGACGGCGCCCAAATCCTCGGCCCGATCCGCGCCCAACATTGCACCCTCGGCGCCGGCGGAAGCTGGCGCGATCCAGATCCCGACCGCCGCGGCGGCGTGCTGAAAGGCAACGGTGTCGCCCGCAACCTGATCGTGCCCCAAGGCCACGTCATCCAAGCCTTCGGCCTGTTCGCAGACGCGACTATGCGCCGCCAATCCTACTTCCATCCCGTGCGGCCATCCGCCAGCGAAGACAATCGATGAAAGTTTTTTGGTCCTTTTTTCCAAAAAAGGACGGCTTAAGCGCAGCGCTTCTTGTTGGAAAAAGAAGCAAAAAAATTCCATCGATAAGCCTGTCCGGCGCTACTCGACAGCCTCGTGGCACACCACACATACCTTGTTGCCATCCGGGTCGCGGAAATACGTGGCGTAATAATTGGCATGGTAATGCGCCCGCAGCCCTGGCTTGCCCTCATCCGTCCCGCCATGCCGCATCGCCAGCGCATCGTAGAACGTGCAAGCCGGCACAAAATCACTGATTCCGATATAGATATGCGAGAACATCGTCCTTCCCCCTGGCCGGCAGCGGTTGCTTAACCATATTGAAGCATCGTGCCCGCTCGTGCCCCGTCTCGCTTCTGCCTTTTGCGTGCGCAAATCCGCCCATGCCCCTTTTTGGTGCAGGGCAGACGCACGGCACGAAGGTAGCGCGCGGCGTGCGGTTGCGATATGGCTCCCGCGCGGCGAAACGCCCCATTCCGACGAGGACTTCTCATGGCTGGTGTCGACATTCTGGCAACTGCGCTTAACGGCGGCAACGCGAGCTTTATCGCGGAAATGTATGCGCGCTGGGTGGAAGACCCAGCCCGTGTCGATAGCAGCTTCGCCGAGTTGTTCGGGGCAATGAACGACGAGACCCGCGCAATCCTCACCGATGCCTCCGGCGCATCCTGGGCGCCGCGTTTGCGCAGTGTCGCAACTACGGACGCAGCCGAAGCCCCAAAGCGCCGCACGACCGATGCGCCGCTGGATTCAGACCGCGTCCGTGCTGCCACCAAAGACAGCCTGCACGCCCTGATGATGATCCGCACCTACCGGGTGCGCGGCCATCTGGAAGCCCGGCTGGACCCGCTCGGCCTGCAAGTCCCCAAGCCGCACCCGGAACTGAACCCGGCGACGCACGGCTTCACCGAGGCCGACATGGACCGGCCGATTTTCATCGACTACGTGCTGGGGCTGGAAACCGCCACCCCGCGCCAGATTCTGCAAATTCTCCGCCAGACCTATTGCGGGCCGATCGGCGTCGAGTTCATGCACATCCAGGACCCGGATCAAAAGGCCTGGATCCAGCGCCGGGTGGAAGGCGCGCCCTGGGCCAGCGCCTTCGGCCGCGATGGCAAAAAAACCATCCTGCGCCAGTTGACCGAAGCCGAGGGGCTGGAAGCCTTCTGCCAGCGCCGCTTTGTCGGCACCAAGCGCTTCGGCCTGGAAGGTGGCGAAGTCACCATTCCCGCGCTGCATGCCATCATTGAAACCGCCGCTAAATCGGGCGTGTCGGAAATCGCCATCGGCATGCCGCATCGCGGCCGGCTCAACACCTTGGTCAACGTGGTGCGCAAGCCCTACACCCAGTTGTTCAGCGAATTCGGCGGCGCCAGCTTCAAGCCGGACGACGTGCAAGGCTCGGGCGACGTCAAATACCATCTCGGCACCTCGACCGACGTCGAAATCGCCGGGCACAAAGTGCATTTGTCGCTGCAACCGAACCCGTCACATCTCGAAGCGGTGGACCCGGTGGTAGTCGGCAAGGTCCGCGCCCGCCAGGACATGGCCGGCGACACCTCGGCCCGGCGCTCCGTGATGGGCATTCTGATGCATGGCGATGCCGCCTTCGCCGGCCAGGGCCTGGTCGCCGAAACCCTGGGCATGAGCCAACTGATCGGCTACCGCACCGGCGGCACTATCCATCTGGTGGTCAACAACCAGATCGGCTTCACCACCGTGCCGGCGCACGCCTATTCCGGCCTCTATTGCACGGACATCGCCAAGTCCGTGCAAGCCCCGATCCTGCATGTGAACGGCGACGACCCGGAAGCCGTGGTGTGGTGCGCCCGCCTCGCGGCCGAATTCCGCATGGAATTTGCCACCGACATCGTGCTGGACGTGGTGTGCTACCGCCGCCACGGCCATAACGAAACCGACGAGCCGGCCTTCACCCAGCCGATCATGTACAAGGCCATCAAGGACCTGCCGACCACGCGCGCGCTCTATGCCAGCCGCCTGGTGCGCGAAGGCACGCTGACCGACGACGATGCCAAAGCGATGGTCGATACCTTCACCGCCACCCTGGAAGCGTCCTACCAAGCCGCCCAATCCTACAAGCCGAACAAGGCGGACTGGCTGGAAGGCCATTGGTCCGGCCTGTCCACCCCGGATAACGCCGCCGAGCGCGCCGATGGGCAGACCGCCGTTGACCTGCCAACCTTGCAGAAAATCGGCGGCGCGCTGGCCCGCGTTCCGGCCGATTTCGCCGTTAATCCCAAGATCGCCCGCCAGTTGGACGCCAAACAGGCGATGATCGACACCGGCGAAGGCATCGACTGGGCAACGGGTGAAGCCCTGGCCTATGGCAGCCTGCTGCTGGAAGGCCATCGCGTCCGCCTGTCCGGTGAAGACGTGCAGCGCGGCACCTTCAGCCAGCGCCACGCGGTGTTGATCGACCAGACCAACCAGAACGAATACGTGCCGCTGAACAACATCGCGCCCGATCAGGCGAAGATGGAGATCTATAACTCCCTGCTGTCCGAGGTTGGCGTGCTCGGCTTCGAATACGGCTACACCCTGGCCGATCCGCGCAGCCTGGTGCTGTGGGAAGCCCAGTTCGGCGACTTTGCCAACGGCGCCCAGGTGATCATCGACCAGTTCGTCGCCAGCGGTGAAACCAAGTGGCTGCGCATGTCCGGCCTGGTGATGCTGCTGCCGCACGGCCACGAAGGCCAGGGGCCGGAGCACTCCTCCGCCCGGCCGGAGCGCTATCTGCAACTTTGCGCCGAAAACAACATGACGGTCGGCAACCTCACCACCCCGGCCAACTACTTCCACGCGCTGCGCCGGCAGTTGAAGCGGAATTTCCGCCGCCCGCTGGTGCTGATGACGCCGAAATCCCTGCTGCGCCACAAGCTCGCCGTATCCAAACTGGCTGATTTCGCTACCGGCAGCCAATTCCAGACCGTGATCGGCGAAACCGATGCGCTGGCGCCGGCCGAGCAGGTCAAGCGCGTCGTGCTCTGCACCGGCAAAGTCTACTACGATCTGGTGGCCGACCGTCGCGCCCAAGGCATCAAAGACGTCGCGATCGTGCGGCTGGAACAGCTCTACCCGTTCCCGATCGTTTCCCTGCCGAAGGCATTGGCGCCGTATGTGAACGCCGAGGTGGTTTGGTGCCAGGAAGAGCCGGAAAACATGGGAGCGTGGCATTTCGTCGATCGCCGGATTGAGAAAGTTTTGGCGGAGATTGGAATTGCCGGTAAGCGGCCGTCATATGTCGGCCGTCCGGATGCCGCCAGCCCGGCGACCGGCTTGGCCAAGGTACACGCGGCGGAACAGGCGGCGTTGGTGCGGGCCGCGTTGACCGTCGGCTAAGGCTTGCGACAGCGCGGCGGTGCCAACCGCCGCACATATTTTTTGACTGTTAAGGATCGTGGTCGATGGCAATCGAGATTAAAGTTCCCAGCCTGGGCGAGAGTGTGACCACGGCGACCATCGCGCGCTGGATGAAAAAGCCGGGCGATGCCGTTGCCGCGGACGAGCCGGTGGTGGAGCTGGAAACCGATAAGGTCACGGTGGAAGTGCCATCCCCCAGCGCCGGCGTGCTGGGTGAAATCGTGG
>Ga0208496_1000361_pt1 | contig 16134 bp, 10 predicted proteins | sample CryBogmetaGMA2M_FD_184552 | JGI IMG/M metagenome (GOLD analysis project Ga0208496, IMG submission 184552) | Freshwater microbial communities from Crystal Bog, Wisconsin, USA - MA2M (SPAdes) | ecosystem: Environmental > Aquatic > Freshwater > Lake | place: Crystal Bog, Wisconsin, USA | collected... | reverse complement strand
GCGTATTTCACGGCACCGAGTCCGATGATCCGGGCGACCTCCTGCTGATCGGCCGCGGGGAGGTCGGGGTTCTTCTCGGCGACGACGGCCAGGGCGCGCGCGATGGCCTCATTGAGCAGGCCTCCCAGCTCGACGTTCTCACCTGAGCGGGTCTTCATCATCTTGCGGTCCTCGCCGAGGATGCTGCCGAAAGCGATGTGGCGGAGGTCGGTGGCGACCCCCATCCGGCGTCCAGCGGCGAAGACCTGTTCGAAGTGCAACTGCTGGGGGGCCCCGGTGACATACCAGACGGCGTCGGGCTTCCAGCGCTTATCGCGGTATTCCAGAGTGGCGAGGTCGGTGGTGGCGTAGAGGAAGCCGCCGTCGCTCTTGCGGATGAGGCACGGCTTCTCCTCGAGCGCGGGGTTCTCCGGGAAGAAGATGCAGACGGCACCCTCGCTCACGGAGGCGATCTTTTCGGCGAGCAGGCGGTCAACCAAGGGGCCGAGGTCGGCGTTGTAGAAGCTCTCGCCGAGGCGCTCGTCGAAAGTGACGCCGAGGAGTCCGTAGAGCCGCTCGAATTCCTTCCAGGAGAGGGCCACGGCCTGATCCCAGATCGCGAGGTTCTCCCTATCCCCCTGCTGGAGCTTCACAAGCTCGTTGCGGACGCTCTCCTTGAGCCCGGGGTCGCTCTCCTCAAGGGCGTTGACCTCGCGGTAGAGCCTGACCAACTCGGCGATCGGGGCCTGCTCGACGGCCTCCTTGTTGAGGAAGTGCTTCCATCCGTAGATGACCTTCCCGAACTGGGTTCCCCAGTCGCCGATGTGGTTGTCGGTGACGACGCGGTGGCCAAGGTGCCGCGCGATGCGCGACAGCGAGTCCCCTAGGATGGTGCTGCGGATGTGGCCGACATGCATCGGTTTCGCCACATTGGGCGAACTGAAGTCGATGATGATGGTCTTGGGAGCGGCCACCGCCTCCACGCCGAGACGTCCGCCCGCGCGGAGGGAGTTCACGGCTCCTGAAAGGGCGGTGTCGAGGACCTTGAAGTTAATGAATCCGGCTCCGGCGACCGAGGGGGTCTCGCAGAGATCCTCCACCGTGAGATGCGCCAGGATTGAGGCGGCCACCTCGCGTGGGTTCTTTTTGAGGGCCTTGGCAGCAACCATGGCCGCATTGGTCTGGTAATCCCCGAAACGGGTGTCGGCGGCGGGCGTCACGACGGCCAGCGACTCCTCGATCCCCGCGCCACGCAGGGCCGCAGCAACGCGGGAAGTGAGGGTGGCTTGGAGGGACATTGAAACGAAAGGATGAATTATGAAGGATGAACCAAGCTCGTGGGAACGAGCGCGGAAGACAACGATGGAATCGTTGCCCGAAGGGCGGCACCGCTTGCCGGGAGGCAAGTGCCGTCAAACGGCTTTAAAGGGATGCTAATGAAGCGGATTATGCCAAGCCTTGTCAAAGGGTTGGAAGCTTCAGCTGAAAGCTGAATCTACGAGCGCTTCTTATCGATGACCTCGAGGATCGCCTTGGCGTCCGCGGCCTCGGCGAGCCCGCTGCGGACAGAGGGGTCGTTGAGGAATTTGGCAATGGTGGCAAGGGTGCGGAGATGGGTGTGAAACTGGTCTTTGGGGACCAGGAAGAGGACGATGAAGTGGACCGGTTTGCCGTCGAGCGACTCGAAGTCGATCCCAACCTTGGAGCGGCCGAAGCACGCGACAACCTTGTCAACGGCGTCGCAACTGGCGTGCGGGATGGCGATGCCAAATCCGACGCCGGTGCTGATCGTCTCCTCGCGATGACGGATGGAGGCGAGCGCCTCCTCGCGGTGCGACTGGTCGAGAAGATTATCCGCGACGAGGCGGCCGACGAGCTCCTCGATGGCCTGCCACCGGTCGGCGGCCATCATCTCGGGGATGATCTGCTTCTCGGAGAGCAGGCTCGCTAGGGTCATAAGAAGGTATCCCGATGACGAAGGGACCCATGGGGAGTCCCTTGAGTGGAGTCCTTAAACGGCTTCCTCCGGAGGAGCCTCGCCGGACTCCTCACCCAGCGCGTAGCGGACGAAGCGGCTGATGGAGATCTTGTCGCCGAGTTCCTTTTCCTTGGTCACGATGAGCTCCTTAACGGTGATGTCGGGGTTCTTGATGCAGGCCTGCTCGAGGAGGCAGGCGGTGCTGTAGAACTTGTCCATCTTGCCGTCGACAATCTTCTCGACGATGTTCTCGGGCTTCCCCTGGACCTGGGCCTTGTAGATCTCGCGCTCGGAGGCGACCAAGGCGGCGTCGACCTGGTCGCGGGAGACGACGGTTGGGTGCGCGGCGGCGATCTGAAGGGTGATGTCCTTCACGAACTCGCGGAAGCCGTCGTTCTTGGCCGTGGCCTCGGAGCCGCAACCGATCTCGACGAGCACGCCGACCTTGCCCTGAAGATGGATGTAGGAGGCGACAAGGCCACCACTGCCTTCGCCGATCTGGAAGCGGTCGAAGCGGCGGACAACGATGTTCTCGCCGAGCGCCGCGATGGTGGCAGCGATGCTGTCCTTGAAGAGGGTGCCGTTGGAGGTTTTGGCCTCGAGCAGGGTCTCGACAGAGTCGGCCTTCGCGGAGGCGATCTCCTCGGTGATTTCCTTCACGAACTTGGTGAAGATATCGTTCTTGGCGACGAAGTCGGTCTCGCAGTTGATCTCGACGAGGACGCCGCTCTTGCCCGAGGACTGGATGAAGGAGACAACGGAGCCTTCCTTCGCGTGGCGGGTGGCCTTCTTGCCGGCGCTGGCGATGCCCTTCTGACGGAGGAGCGCCTCGGCCTTTTCGATGTCGCCGCCCGCCTCGGTGAGGGCGCGCTTGCAGTCCATCATGCCGGCATTGGTCTTCTCGCGAAGGGCCTTGACTGTTGCTGGATTGATATCAGCCATGGGAGTCGGAAATGAAATTGGGTTGTTCCCGGCGCGCCGCTTATTCGGCGACGGCGGAAAGCTCCCCGGACTCCGCAGTGGCACGGACGCCACCGCGTGACTTGACGATCACGTCGACAAGCTTCTGGAGAATGATGCGGATGGAGCGGATGGCGTCGTCGTTCCCGGCGATCGGGTAGTTGACCTCCTCCGGGTTGCTGTTGGAATCGACGATGGCGACGATGGGGATCCCGAGCCTGAGGGCCTCGGCGACAGCGATCGACTCCTTGACGGTATCGATGATGACAATGGCGTCGGGCTGCTTCTCCATCTCGAGGACTCCCTCGAGATTCTTGCGGATGCGGGTCGCTTCCCTCCTCATCGCGGAGGCCTCGGCCTTGTTGATCTTGTTGAATCCGGCGCTCTTTTCAAGGGCCTCGAAGTCCTTCAACTTTGCGACGCTCTTGCGGATGGTCACCAGGTTGGTGAGGGTGCCGCCGAGCCAGCGCTGGTTCACGTAGAACTGGCCGCAGGCCTGGGCCGCTTCCTTCACGGCCTCCTGCGCCTGTTTCTTGCAGCCGACGAAGAGGATCTTGCCGCCGCGACCGGTGATGCCGGAAAGGAACTCGCCCGCCTTGGCGAGTTGGTCGACCGTCTTGGAGAGGTCGATGATGTGGATGGAATTCTTCTCCTCGAGGATGAAGTCGCGCATGCGGGGATTCCAGCGCTTGGTCTGGTGGCCGTAATGGACACCGGCTTCAAGGAGTTCGGTCATTAATTCTACAGACATGGGATCGGATGGTTTTTTGGCTTTCGTTGCTTATTTTGATGAATGGGTCGAGTTGTTTCTTACACGGCGGCTTCGCCGCCCTCACCCTCACCCTCGAAGAGGGCGGGTTCGCCGAGATGGACGAGATCGATCTCGCGGTTGGTCTTGAAACCGGTGCCCGCGGGGATGAGATGGCCCATGATGACGTTCTCCTTGAACCCGCGGAGTCTGTCGGACTTGCCGAGGGTCGCGGCCTCGGTGAGGACACGGGTGGTGTCCTGGAAGGACGCCGCGGAGATGAAGCTGTCGGTCTCGAGGGAGGCTTTGGTGATACCTAGGAGGACGGGTGCCGCCTCGGCGGGCTTGCCTCCCTTGGCGCCGACACGCTCGTTCTCGGCCTCGAACTCGAGACGGTCGATCTGGTCACCCCAGAGGAGCGTGGTGTCGCCCGGGTCGGTGATCTTAACCTTGCGGAGCATCTGGCGGACGATGATCTCGATGTGCTTGTCGTTGATCTCCACGCCTTGGAGGCGGTAGACCTCCTGAACCTCGTTGAGCAGATGCTCCTGAAGCTCCTGGGGTCCGCAGACGTCGAGGATCTCGTGCGGAACGACGGGTCCCTCGGTGAGTTGCTGACCCTTCTTCACGAAGTCGCCCTTGAACGCGATGATGTGCTTGGAGAGCGGGATGAGATGCTCCTCCTCGGCTCCGGTCTGCGGGTCGCGGACGATGAGCTTGCGCTTGCCGCGCACGGTGCCGCCGATGTCGACGACGCCGTCGATACGGGCGATTTCGCAGGCGTCTTTCGGACGGCGCGCCTCGAAGAGCTCGGCCACACGCGGCAGACCGCCGGTGATGTCCTTGGTCTTGGCGATCTTGCGGGGGGTCTTGGCCAGACGCTGTCCGGCCTGGACCTTCTCGCCTTCCTTGACCTCAAGGTGAGCACCGGCAGGGATGGAATAGCTGGCGACGATCTCCTTGTTGCCGTCGACGATGACGATCTGCGGATGCAGATCCTCCTTGTGCTCGATGACGACGGTGCCCATGACACCGGTCTCGTCGTCGACCTCCTTGCGGATGGTAACGCCGCTGATCATGTCGCGGAATTCGACCTTACCGGTCTTCTCCGTGATGATCGGCACGTTGTACGGATCCCATTGGACGAAGGTATCGCCTTTCTTAACGGTGGCGCCATCGGCCACCGAGAAGACGGAACCGAGAACAACGGGGTAGCTCTCGAGCTCACGGCCATCCTTGGCATGAACGCCGACGGTGCCGTTCTTTGAGAGAACGATGAAGGTGCCGTCCAGGGCCTGCACGGCGCGCAGGTCGTTGTAGCGGACCGTTCCCTCGTTCTTCGCCTTGATGATGGGCTGCTTGAAGGTCTGGCTGGCCGTTCCACCAACGTGGAAGGTACGCATGGTGAGCTGGGTGCCCGGTTCACCGATGGACTGGGCGGCGATGATACCGACCGCCTCGCCAAGGCCGATCATGAGGCCGTTGGAGAGGTTGCGGCCGTAGCACTTGGCGCAGACGCCGCGCTTGTTCTCACAGGTGAGGACGGAGCGGATCTTGAGCTGTTCGTGGCCGACCTTGTCGAGGGCGGCGGCGGTCTCCTCGTCGATGAGGTTGTTGGCCTTGATGATCGGGGTGTTGCTGACGGGATCCTTGACAGTCTCGCAGCTGACGCGGCCGATGATGCGGGTCGCGAGCGAGACGACCTCTTCGTCACCCTCGTAGATCGGGCGGACGACGATACCGTTGACGGTGCCGCAATCCTCGGAGGTGATGATCACGTCCTGGGATGCGTCGACCAGCTTGCGGGTCAGGTAACCGGAGTCGGCGGTCTTGAGCGCGGTGTCGGCGAGACCCTTGCGGGCGCCGTGGGTGGAGATGAAGTACTCGAGCACGGAGAGACCCTCGCGGAAGTTCGAAAGAATCGGGCGCTCGATGATCTCTCCGGATGGCTTGGCCATGAGACCGCGCATACCTGCAAGCTGCTTGACCTGGGTACGGTTACCACGGGCACCGGAGTCGACCATCATGAAGACGGGGTTCGCCTCGCGGCGGCCGTCGTTGTGCTCGAGCGTGCGGAAGAGGGCGTTGGCGATCTCTTCACCAGTGTGAGTCCAGATGTCCTGCACCTTGTTCTTGCGCTCACCGTCGGTGATGATACCGCGGCGGTACTGCTTCTCGACCTCGGAGATCTGCTTCTGCGCGCTCTCGATGAGCACGGCCTTCTCCTTGGGGATGATCATGTCGTTGATGCCGATGGAGGCACCGGCGCGGGTGGCCTCGCGGAATCCGAGCTCCTTGAGCTTGTCGAGGGTCTCGACGGTGCGGGCCTGACCGACGGCCTTGTAGCAGCGCCAGATGATATCGGAGAGCTGCTTCTTGCCGGCGACCTTGTTGTAGAAGCCGAGTTCGGCGGGCCAGATCTGGTTGAAGAGGACGCGGCCAACCGTGGTCTCGAGGACAGGAAGCTCGGCATTGCCGTAAACCGTCTTGATTCCGCGGTCGGGGTTCTTGAGGCGGATGCGGGTGTGGATCTTCACGCTCTCCTCGGAGAGGGCGAGCTCGACCTCGGTGGCGTCCGCAAACAGGGGCATGCGGCCCGCCTCCTTGGGCTTGCCATCCTTGCCGTTGATCACGCGGGGGTTCTGCGTGAGGTAGTAACACCCGAGCGGGATGTCCTGCGACGGGTTGGTGATCGGCTTGCCGCTGGAAGGCGAGAAGATGTTGTTCGGGGCCAGCATCAGGGTGCGGGCCTCGAGCTGCGCCTCGACGGAGAGAGGAACGTGGACGGCCATCTGGTCACCGTCAAAGTCGGCGTTGTAGGCCGTGCAGACGAGCGGGTGGACGCGGATCGCCTCGCCCTCGATGAGGATCGGCTCGAAAGCCTGGATCGAGAGACGGTGGAGGGTCGGGGCGCGGTTCAGAAGAACGGCGTGGCCCTTGGTGACCTCTTCGAGGATGTCCCAGACCTCCGGGGTCTGGCGCTCGATGAGCTTCTTGGCGCTGCGCACGGTGTGCACGTAGCCGAGCTCCTTGAGGCGGCGGATGATGAAGGGCTCGAAGAGAACGAGCGCCATCTTCTTGGGAAGACCGCACTGGTTGAGCTTGAGCTCGGGACCGATCACGATGACGGAACGACCGGAGTAATCGACGCGCTTGCCGAGGAGGTTCTGGCGGAAGCGGCCGCCCTTGCCCTTGAGCATGTCGCTGAGGGACTTGAGGGGGCGGTTTGCAGCGCCGGTGACGGCACGGCCGTGGCGGCCGTTGTCATAGAGGGCGTCGACGGCCTCCTGGAGCATGCGCTTCTCGTTGCGGATGATGACCTCAGGGGTCTTGAGCTGGAGAAGGGTGCGGAGACGGTTGTTGCGGTTGATGACGCGACGGTAGAGATCGTTGAGATCGGAGGTCGCGAAACGACCGCCCTCGAGCGGAACAAGGGGACGGAGGTCGGGAGGGATGACCGGAAGGACGGTCAGGATCATCCACTCGGGACGGGTCTTGGAGCTGATGAAGCCCTGGACGAGCTTGAGACGCTTCGCAAGCTTCTTGCGGATCTGCTTGCTCTTGGTCTGGGTCATCTGCTTCTCGATCGTCTGCTGCTCCTCGAGCAGGTCGAGGTTCTCGAGCAGCTTCTGGATCGCCTCGCCGCCCATGCCGGCCACGAAATCCTCGCCGTACTGGTCCTCGGCCTCGCGGAACTCGGTCTCGGTCAGGAGCTGTCCCTTCTCGAAGGGGGTCTTGCCCGGATCGATCACGATGTAATCCTCGTAATAGATGACGCGCTCAAGCTGGCGACCGGTTAGGTCGAGCATGAGTCCGATGCGCGAGGGCATGCACTTGTAGAACCAGATGTGGGAGACAGGCACGGCCAGATCGATGTGACCCATGCGCTCACGACGGACGCGGCTCAGGCAGACCTCGACGCCGCAACGGTCGCAGACGACGTTCTTGTGCTTGATGCGCTTGTACTTTCCGCAGGAACACTCCCAGTCACGGGTGGGGCCGAAGATGCGCTCGCAGAAGAGACCACCCTTCTCGGGTTTGAAGGTGCGGTAGTTGATGGTCTCCGGATTCTTGACCTCCCCCTTGCTCCAGCTGCGGATGGTCTCGGGGTTGGCGACGGTGATCCTGACCTCGTCGAAGGAGGCCTTCACGGGATCTGCGATGATGTCGGGGACTGATGCAAGTGCTGTGTCGGTCATGGCTCGTGGAATGCTGCTTGGGTTGCGGGTGCGCTTGGCTGGAAGTGCGGTGGTGTCTTGTGGGCGGCGCGGTTAAGCGGCGGTGTCGATGAAGGAACGGGGTTCGTCCTTGCCACCGACGCGGACGTCGAGGCCGAGGCCCTGCATTTCCTTGATGAGCACGTTGAAGGACTCGGGGATGCCGGCCTCCAGGGAGTTGTCCCCCTTGACGATGCTCTCGTAGATGCGCGTGCGGCCCTGCACGTCGTCGGACTTGACGGTGAGCAGTTCCTGAAGCGTGTAGGCGGCGCCGTAGGCCTCGAGGGCCCAGACTTCCATCTCTCCGAAGCGCTGGCCTCCGTACTGGGCCTTGCCTCCGAGCGGTTGCTGGGTGACGAGGGAGTAGGGACCGACGGCGCGGGCGTGGATCTTGTCGGCCACGAGGTGTCCGAGCTTGAGCATGTAGATGATGCCGACGACGACCTCTTGGTCGAACGCATCGCCGGTGCGGCCGTCGAAGAGTTGCGACTTGCCGTTCTCCTGGATCCACTCGAACCCTTCCTTCTTGCCGGCCTCGACGAGGTACTCGCGGATGCGTGTCTCGGGAATGCCGTCGAAGACGGGGGTTGCCACCTTGAAGCCGAGGGCCTTGGCAGCGATACCCAGATGGGTCTCGAGAACCTGCCCCACGTTCATGCGGCTAGGCACGCCGAGCGGGTTGAGCACGATGTCGACAGGGGTACCGTCGGCGAGGTAGGGCATGTCCTCCTCGGGGACGATCTTGGCGACGACGCCCTTGTTACCGTGGCGTCCGGCCATCTTGTCACCGACGGAAAGCTTGCGCTTGCTGGCGATGAAGACCTTGACCTGCTTGATGATTCCGGGATCGACGTCATCGCCGCTCTCGACGCGGCCGAGGTTCTCCTCCTTCTCGTTCTCGAGGTCGGCGAAGCGGTGCTCGAACTGTCCGATGATCTCGCGGATCTTGTTACGGATCGGGCTCGGGTCGATCTCGACCACGTTGTAGACGCCGGCCAACTTGCGCAGGAGCATCTTGGTGATCTTGCGGTTGGCGGGGATGATGATCTCGCCGGACTCGCCGTTGACGACGTCGAGCGGGATCTTCTCGCCGAGCAGGACGTTGGCAAGGCCCTCGGTGAGCTGCTCGAAGAGCTCTTCCTTGCGCTTCTTGTGATCGTCCTGGATCATCTTCTGCTGACGCTTGCTCTCGGCAGGGGTCATTTTGATCTTCGCGGTCTTCTCCTTGGAGGAGACGCGGACATCCATAACGATACCGTAGGTGCCGGAGGGGACAAGCAGGGAGGTGTCCTTCACGTCGGCCGCCTTCTCGCCGAAGATGGCGCGCAGGAGGCGCTCCTCGGGGGCCAGTTCGGTCTCGCTCTTCGGGGTGATCTTGCCGACGAGGATGTCGCCGGGCTTCACCTCCGCGCCGATGCGGATGACGCCGTCGGGACCGAGGTTCTGCAGGGCCTCCTCGCTGACATTCGGGATGTCGCGGGTGATCTCCTCGGGGCCGAGCTTGGTGTCGCGGGCTCCGCACTCGAACTCGTCGATGTGGATGGAGGTGTAGATGTCCTCCTTGACGACGCGCTCGGAGATGAGGATGGCGTCCTCGAAGTTGTAGCCGTTCCAGGGCATGAAGGCGACGAGCACGTTGCGGCCGAGCGCAAGCTCGCCGTTCTCGGTGTTCGGGCCGTCCGCCAGCACGTCACCCTTCTTGATCACCTGGCCCTTCCTGACGATGGGCTTCTGGTTGATGCAGGTGCTACTGTTGGAGCGCATGAACTTGCGCAGGTCGTAGACATAGACCCCGTTCTCGGGATCGTGCTTGACCTTCTTCTTCCCTTCGGGGAGCTCGCCGTCCTTGGTGACGATGATGCGCTGGGAATCGACGGAAGCGATCTTGCCGTTGGCATCGGAGACGATGACGGCGCGGGAATCGCGGGCGACGCGACCCTCCATTCCGGTTCCGATGATCGGGGCGTCGGAAATCAGGAGAGGCACACCCTGGCGTTGCATGTTCGAGCCCATGAGCGCGCGGTTGGCGTCGTCATGCTCGAGGAACGGGATGAGCCCGGCGGCCACCGAGACGAGCTGCTTGGGCGAGACGTCCATGTACTGGACCTTCTCGGGCTCGATCTCGACGAAGTCTCCGCGGAAACGCGAGGAGACGGTCTCGCCGAGGAACTTGCCCTTGCTGTCGACGGGCGAGTTCGCCTGCGCGACATAGAAGTTCTCGTCACGGTCGCCGGTGAGGTACTCGATCTCGTCGGTGACCTTGCCGTTCGCGACCTTGCGGTATGGGGTCTCGATGAAGCCGAAGTCGTTGACGCGGGCGTAGGTCGAGAGCGAGCTGATCAGACCGATGTTCGGACCTTCCGGGGTCTCGATCGGGCAGATGCGGCCGTAGTGGGATGGATGGACGTCTCGGACCTCGAATCCGGCACGCTCACGGGAGAGACCCCCGGGCCCGAGTGCGGAGAGACGGCGCTTATGGGTCAGCTCGGAGAGCGGGTTCGTCTGATCCATGAACTGGCTCAGCTGGGAACGGCCGAAGAAATCACGCACGACGGCGCTCAGCGACTTGGGGTTGATGAGCTTCTGCGGGGTGATGTGGTCGACGGAGGGATCGTACAGTGCCATGCGCTCGCGGACGAGACGCTCGGTGCGGGAGAGACCGACGCGGCACTGGTTGGCGAGGAGCTCGCCCACGGTGCGGACGCGGCGGCTGCCGAGGTGATCGATGTCGTCGAGCATTCCCTCGCCCTTGCGGAGCTTGAGGAGATAGCGCATCGACTCGACGATGTCCTCCTTGCGGAGGATGCGGTCGTCGACCTTGGGGTCGAGGCCGAGCTTCTGCTGGATCTTGTGACGGCCGACGCGGCCGAGGTCGTAACGCTTGGCATCGAAGAAGAGGCGCTTGAGCATGCCGCGGGCGTTCTGGACGGTCGGGGGATCGCCGGGGCGGAGCTTGCGGTAGATGTCCTTGAGGGCCTCCTCCTCGTTGTGGGCGGGATCGCGCTTAAGGGACTTGACGATGGTGTCGTCCTCCTTGGTGTCGATCACCTTGACCGTCGAGTGGCCTGCACGGATCAGGTCGCGGACGATGGCCGGAGTGAGGGGCTCGTAGGCGCGGGCGATGATGGCGTCACCCTCGCGAACGTCGGCCAAGAGCACCTTGGTGCTGAGAGTCTCCTCATCAAGCTTGTCGGAAAGTTTGAGCGTCTCGATCTTGTAGAAGAGCGAGGCTATCTCCTCGTCAGTCGGGAATCCAAGCGCGCGGAGGAAGGTGGTCGCAAGGAACTTGCGGCGGCGCTTGCGGCGGTCGAGGTAGACGTAGAGGAGATCGTTCGTATCGAACTGGACCTCGGTCCAGGAACCGCGGTCGGGAATGATGCGAAAGCCGTGGAGGAGCTTTCCGTTGAGGTGGACGTCGCTCTCGAAGCAGATGCCGGGCGAGCGGTGAAGCTGGCTGACGACGACGCGCTCGGCTCCGTTCACGATGAAGGTGCCCGAGTTGGTCATGAGCGGGATTTCACCCATGTAGACCTTCTCCTCCTTGGTGGACTTCTCGTCCTTATAACGGAAGGTCACATAGAGGGGGGCGCTGTAGGTCTGGCCGTCAATCGTGCACTCAACGGGGCTTACCTTCGACTCCTCGAGGGTGTAGCTGACGAAATCAAGGGAGGACTTCTCCTCAAAGCCGAAAATAGGGAAGAACTCGCGGAAGACGGCCTGGAGGCCGACGTTCTTGCGCTTCGAGGGCTCGACGCCCGTCTGGAAGAATTCCTCGTACGACTTGATCTGCAGTTCGATGAGGTTGGGCGGTTGGATCGCCTCGTGCAGTTTTCCGAAGGAGATGCGGTCAGACATGGTGCAGGGTCGGGTTGGTCGCGCGGTTGGTTCGCGTGGGTTTCGCAGGTGATGCCGTTGCGTCGGCCTCTACCTCCAGGAGTTGATCCGTGAAGGAAGAGAAGGGGTTGTTGACTCCGGGGGGAGACAGGAAAATCGGAAGGCAAAAGAGCCGCCTGCGGCTGAATTCTTCGCGGAATTCGCGCGGGCGGCGGTGGATGATTCTGGTCTGATTAGCGTGGTGCCGTGGTGCAGGGCTCGGGACGGGTAGAACTTTCTCTTTTACGCGACTCCGGCCACCGTGTCAACCGGGATCTCTCCCGACGGCCACGATGACCGGATATGATTCGCGTGAGAACGCGCAGTCCTGAAGGGACTACTTGATCTCGACCTTGGCGCCGGCGGCCTCGATCTTCTTCTTGATCTCCTCGGCCTCTTCCTTGGAAGCGCCTTCCTTGATGGGCTTCGGAGCGCTCTCGACCAGGGCCTTGGCCTCGGCGAGGCCGAGTCCGGGGACGGCGGCGCGGACTTCCTTGATGACGCCGATCTTGTTGGATCCGGCATCCTTGAGGATGACGTCGAAGGAGGTCTTCTCCTCGGCGGCGGCGGCAGGTGCACCGGCGGCGGCTCCGCCAGCGGCGGCAACGGCAACGGGAGCGGCGGCGCTCACGCCCCACTTCTCCTCAAGGGCCTTCACGAGGTCGGCGATCTGGAGAACGGTGAGGTTGCTGAGCTGGTCAACGATGGTGTTGGTGTCTGACATGGTGTTGTTTGGAGTTTGATGATGTCGTGTCCCGAAGCCTCAGGACGTTTGAGACCGGCAGCCGCCGGCCCGACGTGTCATCGTGTTGTTGTTCCTTCACCCGTCGTGGCTTCTGACGCCGGGAGAAATTTTTCGGTTAAAGGGTTGGTGGAGAGTTGGTGGAGTGCCGAGTCTATTCGGAGGCCGGTGCCGCAGGAGCTTCCGCGACGGGGGCTTCAGTCGCAGGAGCTTGCGCAGCCGGTACTTCAGTCGCAGGAGCTTCCGCAGCCGGTGCTTCAGAAGCAGGGGTCTCTGCGACGGGGGCTTCTGCCTTCGGAGCCTCTGCAACGGGCGCAGCTGGTGCCTTTTCGGCAATGGCGGCGAGCACGCGGGCCAGACTGGCGCCCGGCTCGTTGAGCGTGCGGACCAGCTTGGTGGCGGGCATGAGAAGCAGGCCGAGGAGCTGCGCCTGGAGGACTTCCTTGGAGGGAAGGTCGGCCAGAGCGATAACCTGGGCGGTCTCGAGCAGGGAGTTGTCGAGGATACCGGCGCGGATCTTCGGCTTCTCGAACTCGGCGGCGAAGGTCTTGAGGATCTTCGCGGCGGCGCAGATGTCCTTCTCACCCGTGACGAAGGCGGTCTGACCCTTCAGGTGGGCGTCGAGCTCGGGGAGCCCGGCATCCTTGATGGAACGGCGCAGGAAGGTGTTCTTGACGACGGTCATCGAGGCACCGGTGCCGCCAAGGCGGGTGCGGAGCTCGGCAAAGTGGTCGACATTCATCCCGCCGTAATCGACGACGATGAGGAAAGGTGAGTTGTTGAGGCGCAGCTTGACGTCCTCAACGATCGTGGGTTTCTCGGGGCGCATGGTGGTGTGTCCTTGGGTCCTGGGTTGCGGTTAGTTCTTCAGGAAGGGAGCCTGATCCACCTGAATGCCGGGGAGCATGGTGGCTGCGAGGGTGACCGACTCGACGAAGGCACCCTTGGCCGTGGCCGGGCGGGACCTGACGACCGCCTCGATGACGGCGCGGCCGTTGTCGAGGAGCTGGGCCTCGGTGAAGGAGAACTTGCCGACGGGGACAGCTATGTTGCCGTTCTTGTCGAGCTTGAACTCGACGCGGCCGGCCTTCACTTCCTGGACGGCCTTGGCGGTGTCGTCGCTGACGGTGCCGGTCTTCGGGTTGGGCATGAGGCCGCGGGGTCCGAGAACCTTGCCGAGCTTGCGGACTTCGGTCATGGCCGCCGGGGTGGCGATGGCGACGTCGAAATCGGAGAATCCTCCCTGGACCTTCTTGAGTAGGTCCTCGAAGCCGACATGTTCGGCACCGGCCTCCTGGGCGGCGGTGGCGGCTGCTCCGGTCGCGAAGACGAGGACGCGGACGTTCTTGCCGCTTCCGTGAGGGAGGGGGCAGGTGCCACGGACCATCTGGTCGCTCTGCTTGGGGTCGACACCGAGGCGGATCGAGACGGTGACCGTCTGGTCGAACTTGGTGGCGGGCATCTTCTTGAGGATGCCGAGGGCGTCGCTCAAGGGGTACTTGCGGCCCTGCTCAACGAGAGAGTGAGCGGCGCGGTAGCGTTTGCTGCGGTTGTGTTGCATATCGTTTGCAGTTCAAGCGGCCCCCTTTGTCGGAGAGCCTCCTGCGGTTGGTGGTTTGTTGAAAAACTAGGCCTCGATCTCGATGCCCATCTGGCGGGCGGTTCCGCAGAGCGTACGGAAGGCGGCTTCCTCGCTGCGGGCGTTCATGTCCTTGATCTTGATCTTGACGATGTCCATGACCTGCTTCTTGGAGAGCTTGGCCACCTTGACTTTGTTCGGCTCCTTGGAGCCGGAGGCGATGCCGGCGGCCTTCTTGAGCAGGACGCCAGCGGGTGGCGACTTGGTGATGAAGGTGAAGCTCTTGTCCTTGTAGACCGTGATGACGACGGGAAGGATGTCACCGGCCTGCTTCTGCGTGGCGGCATTGAACTCCTTGCAGAAGGCCATGATGTTGACACCCTGTTGACCGAGCGCGGGGCCGACCGGAGGTGCGGGATTGGCCTGTCCGGCGGGGATCTGAAGCTTGATTTGTCCTGTGATTTCTTTGGCCATGGCTCGTTGTTTGGAAAGTGATGAAAGGGTCTGCGAAAAGGTTTCCTCGACGCCGGTTCCGGCGAAAAAGGGTGGAAATAAAAGCTGAAACGGACCCCAAGGACAAGAGATTTCTCGTTTTTTCTTGAGTAGGGACTTTAGGGGCACCCTTGGAAAAGAAAGTGCCGCCCACCGAAGATCGGATTGATCGGAGGGGCCGCCACGCTAGAAAAGAAGGGATGAGACTCCGGCAACAGAACTCCAAGACCGAAATCCAGACCGGTTCCCTGCTTGTCGCCCTCCCCACCCTGCTCGACTCCAACTTCCGCAGGAGCATCCTTTTTCTCAGCCACCATGATCCAGAGGAGGGATCCGTCGGCTTCATCCTGAACCGCCCGCAGGGAGTCTGTCTCGGGGATCTCACCAACACCTCCGAAGGGAGCCAGGAGATCCCCGTCTACGAGGGAGGACCCGTCGAACAGAAGAGCCTCATCGTCGCGCGGATCCACTGGCATGGCGACGTGGAAGGGGTGCGTTTCCAATCGCTTGGAGAAGAGGATCTCCCCTCCCCCTCGGAGAGCAGCTCCGGCCACGACGAGATCCGTGCTTTCACCGGCTATGCCGGATGGTCGGGCGGACAACTGGAGCGAGAACTGGTGGAGAAGTCGTGGGTCATCCTGCCCCCGACCGCCGATCTACTCCTCCCCGTGAAGACTCAGGAAGAGGGAAGCGCCCGCTGGAGAGCGATCATGAAACGCCTCGGTCCCATGTACCACCTGATGGCGCAGGCACCGGACGAGTTGGGGCTGAATTAAGGTAGATAGGCTAAGGGCAGTTAGACTGTTAGGTCTGAGGCCCTTCCTTAGATTTTTCGTTGATCCTTCAACCATGCGGCGGTTTCGGCCAGGCTCTGCCGGAGATTCTTGGAGGCGCGCCAGCCGAACTGTTCGCTGAAGGGACTCCCGTCGCAGACCCAACGCGGTGGCAGGATCTCACGCACCCTGTCGCGGCCGAGGCTTGGCGCGGCGGCGCGCCATGACGGCACCGCATCGATGGCCAGCGAGGCGATTCGGATCGCCACCTGCGGCACGGAGAGAGTGATGCCCTTGGCATTGATCACTTCAGCCGCCGTCGCGATTAACTCGTTGTCGGTGATGAGTTGCTCCGATCCCAAGTAAAAGGGGCCGTACTGCTCCCACTCTCCCCTCCCGCTGGCGGATAGGATCGCGTCGCAGAGATCACCCACATCGATCCAACTGTAATGCTTCGGTGAGAAGCCGGGCTTCACCCGGACTGGTCCGCGGGCCATCGCAAAGAGCGGAAGTGTGGCGGCATCGCGGGGACCAAGCACCATCGGGGGCCGCAGGATCAGAAGCCGTCTGCCCAGCCGATTGCGAAGTTCCTTCTCCATCGTCAGCTTGGAAGCACCGTAGAGGGAGACAGGACGATCCTCGTGATGGATGGAGCGGTGTGAGGAATCGCCAGGCGTCGGACCGCCGGCTGCCAGCGAGGAGAGAACGATCACCCGCGCTGTCCTCGGCAACTGGGCGGTAAGACGGATGCTCCCGTCGACATTGGTGCCGAAGTAATCCTCTTTCCGGCGCC
>Ga0208496_1000360_pt1 | contig 16143 bp, 19 predicted proteins | sample CryBogmetaGMA2M_FD_184552 | JGI IMG/M metagenome (GOLD analysis project Ga0208496, IMG submission 184552) | Freshwater microbial communities from Crystal Bog, Wisconsin, USA - MA2M (SPAdes) | ecosystem: Environmental > Aquatic > Freshwater > Lake | place: Crystal Bog, Wisconsin, USA | collected... | reverse complement strand
GCACTCAAGATACCGCTAAACAACGATGGCTATCCGCAAGACGAGACTTGGCTAGATGTCTTAGCTGGCAATAGTTTGGATACCCAATCCCAGAAATTTTCTAACCCGATTTCGACCGTTTATAGCGGACATCAATTTGGCGTATGGGCTGGACAACTCGGTGATGGCAGAGCGATCCTCTTGGGTGACATTGCAGGCCAAGAATTGCAACTCAAAGGTGCGGGTAAAACACGCTACTCTCGCATGGGTGATGGTAGAGCTGTTCTACGCTCCTCTATCCGCGAATTTTTATGTAGTGAAGCTATGCATGCTCTAGGCATACCCACTAGCAGAGCCCTATCTATCGTTGGCTCTAAGCTACCTGTCCTTCGAGAGACTCTGGAAACTGCTGCAGTATGCGCCCGCATAGCACCAAGCTTTATACGGGTTGGCCACTTTGAGCATTTCGCTTCAATGCAGAATATTGTTCGTCTAAAAGAGCTCGCTGATTTACTGATAGACCAACACTATCCAGAGTGTCGAAATAGTAAAGATCTTTACTTAGATTTATTTCAAAAGATATGTGCTCGCAATGCAAAGCTTGTGGCCCAATGGCAAGCTGTTGGCTTTTGTCATGGAGTTCTCAACAGCGATAACATCAGTGCCTTAGGTCTCACGATTGACTATGGCCCTTTTGGATTTTTGGATCAATTTCAAATGGACCATATATGCAATCATAGCGATCAAGGGGGCCGCTATGCCTATCATCGACAGCCCCAAATCATGCATTGGAATATGGCCTGCCTAGCTAGTGCCTTTATTCCTTTGCTGGAATTGGATCATTCTGAAGATGAGGCTAAAAAGCTACTCACTAATACGCTAGGTGAATTTCCAACGATCTATGGTCAAGCTTGGCAATCTCTATTTAGGCAGAAGTTAGGTCTTAGCACTGTACAAGATGATGATATTTTGTTGATCGAGAGACTTCTACAAGCGATGCATGACTCAAAGGTTGACTTTACGACCCTGTTTCGGGATCTTGCAAACATCAATACGAGTGAGTCGATCAGCGTAATTAAATTGCGTAATGACTTCCTTGATCGAGATGCAATTGATCAATGGTTTAGCGATTACATTGGCCGCTTAAAGGCAGAATCCAGCGTCGATGCTGATCGTCAACAAAAAATGAATGCTGTAAACCCAAAATACATATTACGCAATCATCTAGCCCAAGCCTCCATTGAAATGGCTCAGCGGCAGGACTTTACTGAAATAGCTAAACTCTTGACTATTTTAGAGAAGCCCTTTGATGAGCAGGAGCAATACCAAGAATACGCAGCCCCTCCGCCGCCAGATTTAGAATCGATTGAAGTTAGCTGCTCTTCTTAATACCTCAACTTTTTTCGCATTTAACTCAAAGGAGTTCGTATGAAAAAAACAAATCAAGAATATAAAAAAATGCTTAGTGATATTGAGTATCGCGTTACTAGAGAAGCCGCAACTGAAAGACCTTTTACTGGAAAGTACTGGGATCATTGGGATAAAGGTAGATATACCTGCGTTTGCTGTAATACCCCACTTTTTCTCTCAGAAACTAAATTTGATGCCGGTTGTGGTTGGCCCAGCTATAACAAACCTGAGGAAGAGTCAGCCATTAAAGAGATCAAAGACGTCAGCCATGGCATGATTCGGACCGAAGTGCGTTGCGCTAACTGTGATGCCCATTTAGGACATGTCTTTGATGATGGCCCAAACCCTACCGGTTTGCGCTATTGCATTAACTCTGCCTCCCTGAGCTTTGAACCCAGCGCCAATGCAAAGCCTACGGACAAGTCTTAATTACCAAGCTGACGGGCAAATAGTTGGATAATCCTTTCTTATGAAATTTTTATTCGATCTATTCCCTATCATTCTCTTTTTTATCGCCTTTAAATTTGGTGATATCTATACAGCAACGATTGTTGCCATGGTTGCCACCATTGGACAAATTCTGTGGGTTTACTATCGCCATCGCAAGATCGATGCAATGCAATGGATTAGCTTGGTCATGATTCTGGTATTTGGTAGCCTGACTATTTTTTTGCATGACAAGACATTCATTCAGCTAAAACCGACTGCACTCTACTGGCTGTTTTCAGGGGCTTTATTTATTAGCGCCCAATTTTTCAAAAAGAATTGGATACAATTCCTCATGGGTAAGCAGGTAACCCTGAAAGCTGAAAATTCACATTCAGTTTGGCATCGTCTTAATATGGCTTGGGCTGTATTCTTTTTTCTGATGGGCGTGCTCAACCTCTATATTGCTTTTGAATACTCGGAAGAAACTTGGGTCAACTTCAAACTCTTTGGCAGCACAGGTTTACTAGTGGCCTTTGTTATTGTTCAAGGTATTTGGCTATCACGCCATATGGAGCATCCCCCAGAATGAATATTAACCAAACACGCATTGCACTATTTGAGCGGGATCTAAATACAGCATTTTCAATCGATCAACTGCAAATTGAAGATGAAAGTCATTTACATGCTGGACATGCGGGTGCAGCTAGTGGTGGCGGTCACTTTAAGTTAACTATCGTTGCTCCGGAATTTAAAGGCTTAAGCTTAGTGGCTAGACATCGTGCAGTCTATGCTGCATTAAGTCGCCATATTCCAGCAGAAATTCATGCCTTAACAATTAACGCTATAGCGCCTGGAGAGACTGGTGCTTGAGGCTGTTTTACACTGAGGCCGCACCCATTACCTAACCATTTTGATCACTAATTCTATTCATTCCTAAGCTATGTATAAATCACAAGCATTTTTCATTAGTAGTATTTTCGCAGCTCTCTTATCAGCAAATACGCTTGCTCAAAATGCCGTTATCGTTAATGGCAAAGCAATTCCTAAGTCCCAATTAGATAAATTAGTGGCTAAAACAGGTAAGCCAGATAATCCTCAAGTGCGAGATCAAGCCCGTGAGATGCTGATAACGCGTGAACTGATTTTGCAAGAAGCAGATAAGCGCGGGGTCATCCAAAAAGAATCTGTACGTGATCAATTAGAACAATCTCGCGTAGGCGTTTTGGTGGCGGCTGTATTTGAGGATTTTGTAGAACGTGAGGGCGTTTCTGATGCAGAACTCAAAGCCGCCTATGAAAATGTAAAAGATGAGTACTCCGGCAAGGAGTATCACGTTGAACATATTCTGGTAGACAAAGAATCAGATGCTAAAGCAATCATTACTCAACTAAAGTCTGGTGCTAATTTTGAAGATATCGCCAAAGCTAAATCTAAAGATCCGGGCTCAGCTAAGAATGGTGGAGACTTGGGTTGGGTTTCTGATAAATCCCTAGTTCCCGAGTTTTCAAAAGCGATGGTGCAGCTGAAAAACGGTCAAATTACTGATAAGCCAGTGAAATCTCAGTTCGGATATCACATTATCAAAACGGTAGATTCCCGCGATGCAAAGGCTCCAAGCTTTGATGAAATGAAAGATCAACTCAAACAAATGATCATGGCCGATCAGAATTGGCAAAAAGCAAAGTTCTCAGAAATGATGCAAAAACTTCGTACTAAAGCAAAAATTCAATAAGCAGGCTTTGCCCTACTCTCTTTAGTAGCGGCGTAGTCTCATTTTTTGAATCGATGCGCCGGCCAAGGCGCAGGCAAATGCAGACATGACAAAGACATCACGCGGTTGGGACAGTTCCCAAATCCAGCCTGCACATAATCCCCCCAATGTACCGCCTAAGCCATAAGAGACAGTAGCCATAAGGGCTTGCCCTCTAGCCTGCAAGGGCCCTGTAAACCAACGCTGGAGTAATTTAGTTGCTGCACTGTGATGAGCTGCAAATGTGCCAGCATGCAGAAGTTGCGCAAAGATCAAAACCGATGTGATTGGCAGAAAAGCAATCAAAATAAAGCGTATAACCCCCACCCCAAAAGCCACTTGAAGCACAATCTCGGCATCTAGGCGACTAAGCACTTTACTTTGGAAGTAAAAGAAAATGACTTCTGCAAATACGCCTATGGCCCAGAAGAGCCCGATTTGAAATTTATCGTAACCAAGATCGGCGAGATAGAGGGAGTAAAAAACATAAAGTGCTGCATGAGCAAATACCATAAAGAAGCCAGAAATCAAAAACCAACGAACATCAGGATTAAAGAGAACGACTAACAACTCGCCCTTCACCATTTTTCGGCGCTCCATCTTAGGCTCATGGAGCAAGAAAGTTACCAAGGCTAGTGATAGCAAAACGATTGTGCCTACTGCGGGATAAAGTTCTATTGATTTACGTTGAAAGAGCTCGCCAGCAGCTAGCACCATGAAAATGAAGCCCAATGAGCCCCAGAGACGCAGACGCCCATAGCGTTTGTCGAAAGAATTGTCTTTAAATAAAGCATGTACGGTTGCAGATTCGCCAAGCGGCATCAAGCTGCTCAGAATAGTATGCAGCACAAACATCCAGATAAAAAAGCTAATGTAGCTCTCTAAAAAGTAAATGGATAAAAATATAAATGCGGCAAAGCAGGCGCAAAACCGAATAATTCCCACCCGATTAGATAAAAAGTCTGAGAGCCACCCCCAAGAGAATGGTCCAACAATACGGGTAATTTGCAGCATCGACATGAGGACTGCGATTTGAATAACACTAAAACCACGATCTAAAAAGAATAGGCTGGCATACGGCGAGACTAAGCCAACGTAAGCAAAATATAAAAAGAAAAAGGACCCGAAGGCCCAGCGAAGAGAAGGTGTCATCTCAATGTAGCCATTAATCTACATCTGATCCAGGGCGAGACGCAGGGATAGGTTTAGCGGCTACCTTAACGTCAGCACATTGTGCGCGATGACGTAAGACGTGATCCATCACTACTAAGGCCAACATCGCCTCAGCTATTGGAGTAGCACGAATACCCACACAAGGATCATGACGACCTTTAGTTTGAACGGTAATTGGCTTGCCATCTAAGTCAATCGATTGCTTCTCACTCATGATGCTAGACGTGGGTTTAATGGCAATAGAAATCCTTAGATCCTGACCGCTACTAATGCCCCCTAGGGTACCGCCAGCATTATTACTAGCAAAACCATTAGGGTGCATCTCATCACCATGCTCGCTACCACGCTGGACAATGGATTTGAAGCCAGCACCGATCTCAACCCCTTTAACGGCATTGATACCCATCATGGCATGCGCAATGTCTGCATCCAATTTATCAAAGAGCGGCTCACCCAAACCAATTGGGACATTACGAGCGCGTACCTCAATACGTGCACCACAGGAATCCCCTGCTTTGCGCAGCTCATCCATATAAGCCTCAAGCTGGGGAATGATGTCAGCATTAGCAGCAAAAAATGGATTCTTCCCTACTTCAGAAAAATCTTGAAATGGAATTTGTAGATTACCCAGTTGGCTCATATAACCATAAAACTCGGTGCCATATTTTTCACGTAGCCATTTTTTTGCAATCGCAGCTGCTGCAACTACGGGCGCAGTTAAGCGCGCAGAAGATCGACCACCACCGCGCGGATCACGAAAACCATACTTATGGTGATAAGCGTAATCAGCATGACCAGGACGAAATGTTTGCAATATATCGCTATAGTCTTGACTACGTTGGTCGGTATTACGAATCAGTAAAGCAATTGGGGCGCCTGTAGTCTTACCCTCAAAGACACCAGACAAAATCTCAACGCGATCTTCTTCTTGGCGCTGGGTGACGTGGCGGGATGTTCCCGGCTTACGACGATCTAAGTCTAATTGAAGATCAGTCTCGGATAAAAGCATGCCTGGCGGACAGCCATCCACCACCGCCCCGATTGCGGGACCGTGTGATTCACCGAAAGTGGTAACAGTAAAGAGAAGGCCTAGAGTATTTCCTGACATAACTACATTATGTCATTTGTCTGGAATATCAGCTTAAAACAAGCAGTTAGGGGCTAGTTGGCAGCCTTTTCTGTATCTTCTGGCCAATCGCGAATGTAGGCTTTGAGCATCGTATTTTCGAAGTCTTGCGCCTCGACAACAGACTTAGCAACGTCATAAAAAGAAATAACGCCCATCAACATTTTTTGATCGATCACTGGTAAATAGCGAGCGTGATCAACCAACATCATGCGACGGACTTCATTAATCTCAGTTTCCATATTGCAAGTCAACGGCTTCTGATTCATGACAGCACTTACATGCAGACCGTCCAACTTACCATGGTGCGCTGCTAATGCAGCAATCACCTCGCGGAAAGTGAGGATACCAACCAATTTGTCGTAAACCATCACAACTAAAGAACCTATGTCATGTTCACTCATAACCAATACTGCTGTTTGGAGCGGAGTTTCAGGGGCAACAGTAAATAAAGTACTGCCCTTTACACGCAATATGTCACGAACTTTCATCTAGCCTCCAGAAAGAATACAAACGCGGTAGTGATAGCTTCAATATATTCCCATGCCTTCTTCCAATCAAGGACAAAAAAGGCTCTTTTAGTAACGAATAACCCTAATGACCCCACTACGGATATTGGGTAAATTGGCTACTAAGATCGCTCCAGCAAGGGTTATCCACCATGTCATATAAATCCAGAGCAAGCCCAAGGGGAAGATGGCAAAGGCGCCGTAGACGGTTTTATAAAAAGGGGTGTGGCTCAGGAAGATGGCATAGCCAAACTTCATCAGTTCAAAACTGATAGCTGCAAACAAGGCACCCGAAAAAGCATCCGCCCATAATATCCTTGAATAGGGCAAAACTTTGTAGACGACCGCATAAACGGCAATTGCTAAAAAAATGGGTGCGATCGCCGCAATGAGTTGAAAACCGAAAGAAATTGTTTTAATCCAACCTTCTGAGGCACTAAATAAAACGCCGCTCAGGTAGATGCCTACACCTAAAAGTACAGGGCCTAAAAAAGTTGCTGCGCTATAGATGATGACTTTTTTAAATAAAGGGCGTCTCTGTTGCACTTTAAAGATCTGATTAAATGCGGCCTCAATTACTGCCAATGTCATGATGGTGGTAATCACCAAACCAATTAAGCCCAGGTAAGTTAATCCTCGTGCTTTAGATGAAAATTGATCTAAATAGGTAAATACCTGTTGATTTAAACCACCAGGCATAGAGGTGTCTAATAACCAAGTTCTGAAGGCATTTTTTACCTGGATAACACTGGGTAGATAGCCAATTAAGATACTGCCAATGGTGAGCATTGGCACTAAAGAAAGAGTGGTTGTAAAGGCTAGGCTGGCGGCAATCTGATTTAAATTTAGGTCGCGATTCCGCTCCCAGAGCTGTTTGCCCAGAGCGAGCCATAATTGGGGATTACGAATAAGGCGCATCGCCGTATCATAAGAGAATATGAGCCAACCTGAAATTTTAGTCTTGTACTACTCCCGTTATGGGGCCACCAAGGATCTAGCCCGCCTAATAGCTGAGGGCATAGAAAGCGTTCCTGGGGTGGGTGCTCGCCTTAGAACTGTGCCTGCAATCTCTACAGTTTGTGAGGCCACAGAAGCTACCGTGCCCAATGAGGGTGCGCCCTATGTTGAGTATTCAGATCTGCAAGAGTGTGTTGGCTTGGCCCTTGGCTCCCCCACTCGCTTTGGTAATATGGCTGCCCCCATGAAATATTTTTGGGATGGAAGTTCATCCCAATGGCTCAATGGCGCCTTAATTGGAAAGCCTGCTTGTGTTTTTACCAGTACAGGTAGTTTGCATGGGGGGCAAGAAAGCACCCTACTCACAATGATGATTCCTCTCCTGCATCACGGCATGGTCATTGTGGGTCTGCCATACAGTGAGCCCGATTTAATGTCTACAAATACAGGCGGCAGTCCTTACGGCGTCACTCACTTAGCCCACGCAGATGGTCGTGCCCCTATTAGCCCGGAAGAGCAGCATTTAGCAAAAGCTCAAGGTAAGCGCTTAGCAGAAACAGCCCTCAGGCTTTTTCAGAAAAAGTAGGCAAGATGTTCCTCAAGAACTTACTAGAAAAAAACCCGTACCAACTATTGGCAAGCGCAGCATTTGTTGATTTATTTATTCTGTGCGTGTGCTGGGAATGGTTTATTTCCCCTCTTCGCCCTGGCGGTTCGTGGCTGATAATCAAAGGCGTCCCATTGCTCTTTGCGATTCCAGGTTTGTGGAAAGGCAAGGTCTACACCATGCAATGGGCTTCGATGTTGATTCTGCTTTATATCACCGAAGGACTTGTCCGCATTCTTGAGACCGGCACCAATTTTTGGATGGCACTATTAGAGATAATCCTCGCTACAACTGGTTTTATTTGCTTGCTGATCTACCTAAAGCCAATCAAAAAACAAGCAAAAATATTGGCTAAGCAAAAAGCTCAGGTTCAGTAATCATGCAAGACCTGCTTGAACAATTTAGTGCGGCACTTGGCAAAGAATATGTTCTTACCGAAGATCAGGATAAAGCGCCCTACCTTACAGATTGGCGCAAACGGTATAGCGGTAAAGCCTTAGCAGTCCTTTTACCTAAAACGACTAATGAAGTCGCGAAACTTGTGAAGCTTTGCGCTGCTAGTCATGTCGCGATTGTTCCGCAAGGTGGCCATACCGGCTTTTGCGGCGGTGCCACGCCCGACAACAGTGGCAATCAAGTTATTCTCAATCTCAAGCGTATGAATCAAATTCGTGAGATTGATGCCGCCAACCAAACAATTACGCTTGAAGCAGGATGTATTTTGCAGGCTATTCAAGAAAGAGCGGCAGCCCAAGATTTTTTGTTTCCGCTTAGTCTTGGCGCGGAAGGTAGCTGCATGATTGGTGGTAACTTAGCCACTAATGCTGGTGGCACCAATGTACTTCGCTATGGCAATACCCGAGACCTTTGTTTGGGGCTTGAGGTTGTTACTGCACAAGGTGAAATCTGGAATGGCATGAAAGGTTTACGAAAAGATAATACTGGTTATGATTTACGCGACCTATTCATTGGTTCCGAAGGTACCCTAGGCATCATTACTGCAGCGGTCATGAAACTCTATCCATTGCCGATCTCCCAATGGACTACGCTTGTTGCTGCTGACAATATTGCATCAACCATTGCTCTGCTAACTCTATTTCAAAAGCGTGCAACATCATTGCTCACTGGCTTTGAAATGATGACGCAAGAATCATTAGCCTTAAATGAAAAACATTTTCCACAGTTGGCTAACCCGTTAAAAGGAAATCCTCCATTCACCGTACTAATTGAGCTCTCTGATCACGAGAGTGAAGAGCATGTCCGTAAATTACTTGAAACCATCCTAGAGGAAGCTTTCACAACGAATCTCATTAGTGATGCCGTAATCGCAAATAATCTAAGCCAGGCAAAAACGTTTTGGCATATGCGTGAGCACATTACTCTGGCACAAGCCGAAGAAGGCGCCAATCTAAAACATGACATCACAATTCCTCTTTCCTCTTTGGATAGCTTTATTGCAGAAACGGATACCCTGGTCAGGCAAAAGTTCCCAGGCGTACGAATCATTAATTTTGGTCATTTGGGCGACGGCAACCTTCACTACAACATCGCCCCACCTATTGGAAGTGACCCAAAGGAGTTCAACCTGGTTCATGAAAAAGCTATTCAGGAACTTATTTATGCCCAAGTAGAGCGCTGCCAAGGCTCTATATCTGCAGAACATGGGGTTGGGCAACTCAAATTGGCTGATTTAAGAGCCCATAAGGGTGAGGTTGCGCACCGACTGATGAAGTCCCTAAAAATGGCTCTAGACCCCCAAAATACCCTGAATCCACATAAAGTCGTCTCGATTTGAGGGTTTTTTGCCCCTATCAACCTTAAGTAATTTGTTAAATATTTAGCAATTCTTGTCATCTCTACCCAATTCTGGGGCGTTGTATCCACATGGAGGTGACAAATATGTCAACAAGACTCAAACGCTGGGCCCGTGCAATTCAACAAATTGACCTGTCAAAAAGAACGCCTGAAGTCGCTATTGGCTACCTTGACAATAAATATCGCGATATCGCTTGGCGTTATATCCGTATTCTAGGCTTTGAACGCACCATCAGCTTCATGGCTAGCAATAACTTTCACCCAGAGTGAGAGTGAAAAAAAATCCCCTAAACAACTGAATTTAGGGGTTTTTTTACATCTTTTGAGCTTTAAATCTAATTACTTTTGGCCTTTAGCGCCTCTTCAAGCTGAATAATCCTATTTTGCATAGCGCTTAACTTGGCGTTTAAAGCGCCCACATTCAGGAAAGTCTCATCGGCTACTGGTGCTTTTAAGTTATTCCCCCAGCCAAGCCAGGCTGAGTCATAAACCTTGACCTTTTTAAAGCCTAGGCTTTTCAAGACGACTGCTGTTTCAGCTGCACGTACACCACTTTGGCAATAGACAACCGTTTCTTTATCTGGGTCTAAGTTTGCATAAAGCTTTTTGAGGTCTACTTCATTCTTCAGGGACATGCCCGAATTATCATCTACCTGTTTCTTGCCAAGCTTAATTGCGGTAGCGGGATCTTGCCAGTTATCTTCGAAGGGGATATTGACTGAATTCGGAATGTGGCCACCCCGAATAGCACGAACATCTTTGCCTGAATGTTCATCAGCAGTCCTCACATCCAAAATCTGTACAGATTTAGATTGAGCAAGTTTGAGCATTTCTTCATTAGATACCAACAACTGAGTTTGGGGTACGAGAGTTACTGATACAGGCGCCGAAGTTTGACGCTCTTTCTGAATCGGTAATCCGGCAGATTTCCAGCCCTCATAGCCATCGTGATAAACCTGAGCCTGCTTGCCACCAAAGTATTGAACGGTATATAAGCCAAAATAAGCATAGGGATTGCCACGCGAACCATAGACAACAATGTCACGATTAACACTCAAGCCAGCATCATTAAAGATTTTTTGTATCTTTTCAGTAGCAATATAGTCTTCCTTATTGGGGTCCCTCAAAACGCTCCCCACCTCACCAATATTGATTGCCCCTGGTATATGCCCCTCTAGAAAACTTTTCTCATCGCGGACATCCCAAACAATAGCCCCACGAGCAATCGCTTGCCGTACTTGATCGGTATTGAGAATGGCATCATTTTTCTGAGCCTGTACGGATAAAGAAATCAGCACAGCGCTGATAAGAAAAAGTTTTTTGATCGATTGATTCATAAGAGATGCTTTCACCTAGAAAATAATTAATATGCAATGAGCTTAACACCAAGGCTTAGACAAAAAAAGATCGGGCTTCAGAAATGAGTTCTGTAGGGAGCTCTTCAGGAATATAGTGCCCACAAGGTAGCGCCCGCCCAGATACATCCTGAGCTACCGCTTTCCAATCGTCTATAGGTTTAAAACATTTATTGACAAGACCATGCTCACCCCAGAGGACTCGTAATGGCATTGCGAGCTTCCTACCAGCATCCCTATCAGCTCGATCATGAATTAAATCAATACTTGCAGCTGCACGATAGTCTTCACACATGGCATGCATACTGAGTGGATTACTTACTCCCGCAAGATATTCTGCCCAGCGCTCAGGAGAGAAAATATCTGTACCACCATGACGACCCATGTGTTTATTGATCCAAAATTGGGGATTAGCGCCAATTAAGGTTTCTGGAACAGGTTCTGGCTGAATCAAGAAAAACCAATGCCAATAGCCTTTTGCAAACTCCATTGTCGTGTTGTCATACATTGTGAGGGTTGGTGAAATATCTAAGACCATTAAACGCAAAACGCTCTCTGGATAATCCATTGCCAGGCGATGAGAGACCCTGCCCCCACGATCATGTCCTAATAAGAAAAATTGATCATGGCCCAAGGCCTTCATGAGGGCATGCTGGTCTGAAGCCATCGATCTTTTGGAATAAGTCGAATGATCTGGCTTGCTATTGGGCTTAGAGGAGCACCCATAACCACGCAGATCAGAAGCGATCACTGTAAAACTTTCAGCCAATTTGGGAGCAACGATTTCCCAAATGGCTTTAGTTTGTGGAAAACCATGAAGCAATAGGATTGGTGGTCCATTACCGCCAATTTGGCAGGCAATTTCTATTGGGCCATCCTCAGAGGGAACGGTAATACTTTTTTGGATAAAACCAGGAAAGGCTACAGACATGCGATACCCAATTTAAAAGAGTCTCCGAAGAGACTCTATTTTGAAACTAATTAAAATTAATTATCAGCAACCGCTTGAATCTCAGCTACGGTCACATACCCCTTATTAGAAGAGTCAATGTAAGCAAAGTGGCTGTAAATGCGTGGCATGCATCCTTTAGCCTCCTCTTGAGTAAGCTTCCCATCATGATTGGTATCGCACTTTGCAAAGCGTTCGGCAATCTCACGATTCTTAGAAGCATTATCGGCATTAGCGCTCATTGAGAGCGTGAATAGAGAGCAAGCCCCCAGTAAGCAGATATTTTTAAGCCATAGTTGCATGTGAGTCGCCTATTGACCGGTTGGACTTGGGTTTGCAGAAGTTTCCATCGCTACTTTCACCACAGTTTTAGCCATAGCAATAAAGGAATCTACTGAACCACCAGCAGTTCTAAATGATTCGCCTTGAACGGTTACTAAACCCTCACCCAATAATTTATTGGATTGACTATCAGTAATTTTGCTCTCAACTAGCAGCGCTGGTGTTTTAGAGTTCACGCCACCAGCATAGGCAGCAGCATTCATGGCCAGACCAATTGGTGTGAAATTCCAAGGCTGCAAGCTATCGGCAGAACTTTCAGCGCCAGTAATGCCAACAGAAAGTCGAGCAACACCTGGGCCAGGTTTATTTACGATCTTAATAGTGCCACGTGCATTTACTGCTTCAACCATTGAAGCCTGCAATGCGGCCTTTGCCTTAGTAATAGATTCAGGGCTCACATCTTTGGTGGCACTCTGATTCAAATAAATTGGATCCAAAATAACTGCGGTGTAATCACTCGGATTAACGCCCGAGATTCTGTACCTCCAAATGCGAGCATCAGGATTGCTGCTAGTTACTGGCACTAAGATTGAGTAGTCTGGTAAGTAGCCAGACCTGGGCATCGCTTCAGTAGCAAGTTTAGGTGCGTTACTACATGCTGCCAGTAAAACAAGCGCTGAGACTGATGCAGCGAAAAGATGAAGTTTCTTCATTTAAGTTCCTAAAAAAGTGCTACTCATAGTAATCGGAGTTTTATTACGCTAAGGGCATCATACCCACAATTTTTACTCTAAGGGTGGACAAGGTAGCATGCCACCAGTCTTTTTATGAATCGTAGGCTTACAGTCCGCTTGCGCCGGTGAGGGTTGAGTTACACCCAATGATTGAATTGGTGGAACCTGCGCTGCTTGCGTTATGACTCCAGGGGTGGTGGTTGTCAGAACAGAAGGTACCGGCTTGGCTTGCCTTGGAGACTCAAGACCAGCTGCAACATAAAAAGATTTGTCTGTTCCAGGGCAAGGCATCAATGCCCCTGTTTTAGAGTTATAAACATCCTTGCATTGTGGATTAGCCTCAAGTCGCGCTTCTAATTTTGCAGTAGTACAGGCAGATAAGGTAGATAGCAATAAAGCCAAAAAAACTACAGATTGGAGTGATTTCTTCATGAGGTCATTTTATGTTATCTAGTGAGGCTAAGACTAAGCCCATAATTGATACGATGCACTAATTGCCCCAATGTAGTGCTGACCCTTAAAGCACAATACCCGCCGAAGCGGGTATTGTGAAAAATTCTAACCCCTTAATTTAAGGGGGTGCTACATTGCAAATGCTTAACCAGCCATTTCAACTTCTCTAGCAGTGATCTGACCGTCTTGGTCCTTGTCGAACTGCTTCCATTGCGCATCAGTCATGCCGCATTTTTTTGCTTCATCTTTGGTGATGATTTTATCGCCATTGATATCGCAAACAGCTAATTCTTTTGAGGAAACCTTACCATCATTGTTCGTGTCAAGACCAGCTGCAACAGCGCCGAAAGACAAGAATGATAGGGTAACTGCTGTAGCTAATAATTTCATATTTACTCCGTTTGTTATTGATCAATTTAAACAGTACTGCCAAAAAAATTATATAACCTCTTCTTTTTCTAGTAAATAAGCTAATTTAGTATTAACCCTAGTATTTACGATAAATATGGCTGAGATTGTCATAAGACTGTCAAAAAAGGCTATTTAAGGCCTTAATTATGGACTTTTTGGCATCTTTTGAAGGTGCAGGCATTAATTAAAAAGGCCCCAAAAATACCTTATGTAGTTCGCTATCAGCCCAGTTTTGGATGCTACCAACTGGGCCATTAAGTTGATAACTGGCAGAATTTACTTCTCTGGCTTGAAATTAATATCCAAGAACTCTTGCACGCCCTTAAACATCAACATACGGTTCTTTTCCATAATGATCGTATGAGTGCCTTCGCTAATCTGTAACATAATTTTGTAAGGTGCATTTTCTAGTTTGGTGAAGTACTCATAGAGCATATAACTCGGTAAGTCTGCATCCCACTCTGCATGAACCAACATCACAGGTACACGGATATTTTTAGGTTCGTATAGTGGAATTCCAGCAGTCCAAAACTCACGAGCATCTTGAACCGTACCATTAGGGGCTCTGAGCTTTTTAGGGTTTTGAGTACGTCCCCAAGGGTCTGTATCAAAAGTGGCTTCTGACCACTTCTCAAACCAGCCCGGTGGAATAAGCGTAGCTTTAGCGCTTTCAGGTACGCCAGTAAGCCAGCGATTTTTAGCATCAGCAATCGAAGCAACCCTATACGCACCTAATGGGCCACCCTTATCCGTTAGAGGTGCTCCACCTTGACGAAGCCACTGGGGTGCATAGAGAACTAACTTATTGACCTTGTCATTATTCTCAGTTGTGTACTTGCCCATGATGGTTGTACCCCAAGACCATCCAAGTAAGTTGATCTTATTGATATTACGCTTTTTAAGAATGTAATCAACAGCACTAGATACATCCTTTACTGCTGTATCTGTTCTTACGAGCGGAGGATTCTGATCGGCAGGCTGATCCATCTCTGGCGGCCGCGTTGATTTACCGTAGCCTCTTAGATCTACTAGCCAGACATCGTAGCCTCTCGCTGCCATGTACTCCATCCAGGAAGTTCCGCCTAGTGATAAATCAAAGGCAGTTTCTGCAGGATAGGTTGAGCCATGAACATAAAGCAAAGTTTTCTCAGCCGTAAATTTCTTCATGCCTGCTAAGTGCTTGTTGCGTACGTAGAGAGAAATGCCTGGGGTGTCGCTTTGCACCATGAACTCATTCATCTGAATCTTTCCTGCGGCAAATGCCTGACCGAGGAATAAACAAGCAATTAGCGCTGCCAGTGATCGTGCTATCAATTTCACCTCATCTCCTTTGGGCTAAGGCCCTTATCTATATACAGTTTGGCCAATATAGCATTGCCCCACATCTCCTACCCCAAGAATCCCTATGATGAGGTGTTTTTAGATAGTATCTAGGCTAAGGGCTACCTAAAACCCAAAACTTACCAAGAGCTTTAAAATAAGGGCTATGACTAAGATCCCAGAACTTCTTGCCCCTGCAGGCAGTATTTCCATGTTACGAACCGCTTTCGAATTCGGAGCAGATGCAATTTATGCTGGCCAGCCTCGCTACTCCTTGCGCGTTCGTAATAATGACTTCGGCAAAATTGAAGTACTCAAAGAAGGTATTGATACTGCACATGAACTAGGTAAAAAGTTTTTCTTAGTGTCTAACCTTTTACCGCATGGCGCAAAGACTCGCACCTACATCAAAGATATGTCGCCGGTGGTTGCTTTAAAACCAGATGCGTTAATCATGTCGGACCCTGGTTTGATCATGATGGCGAGAGAAGCTTGGCCAGACATGCCAATTCATCTATCGGTACAAGCGAATACTGTGAATGGCGCCTCTGCAAAATTCTGGCGATCTGTAGGTGTTAGTCGGGTCATTTTGTCCCGCGAACTTTCCTTTGATGAAATTGAAGAAGTACGTCAAGACTGTCCTGAGATGGAGCTTGAAGTATTCGTTCATGGCGCTTTATGTATTGCCTATTCTGGCCGCTGCCTCTTATCAGGCTATATGTCCCACCGTGACTCTAATCAAGGCGCCTGCACCAATGCATGTCGCTGGGATTACAAAGTCAAGCCTGGCCAACAAACTTCCAGTGGCGACGTCGTTCTTCTCCAGGAGGCCAAAAGGCCCAATGAATTAATGCCAATGGAAGAGGATGAGCATGGTACCTACA
>Ga0208496_1000359_pt1 | contig 16158 bp, 14 predicted proteins | sample CryBogmetaGMA2M_FD_184552 | JGI IMG/M metagenome (GOLD analysis project Ga0208496, IMG submission 184552) | Freshwater microbial communities from Crystal Bog, Wisconsin, USA - MA2M (SPAdes) | ecosystem: Environmental > Aquatic > Freshwater > Lake | place: Crystal Bog, Wisconsin, USA | collected... | reverse complement strand
TGGAGGGCGAGCTTCAACATCCACTCCGGTGGACATCATGTCGTGAGGATTTGTCAGAACTAAGCGACCTTCTCCACCAGGGAATAGACGCGCAAAAATACCAACGAATTCTCTCTCGGTATCGTGGTAGGCCTGAGTAAATATTTCTACAACTTTGTCGTCAACTTCTTTAATGATGTCTAGCAAATCACGCTTTGTCTTCTTCAAATCTTCGAGTTGCTCAGCCAAATAACGTAGGCGCTCTTCGAGAGCAGAATATTCTTCAAGAGCCAGCGGATTTATTTTGCCGAGGGTAACCAATGACTTCTCTGCTTGCGCGAGTCGCTTTTCTTGCTGATCTCGGCGATATGGAATGAGGTCGCCTGGAACAAAGTTTCCTTCCGCGTCCTCTACAAATGTTGGAACATCATTTATTGGTCCATACTCACTCACGAGTGTTGTTACATCCACGCCAAGTTCTTCGACCGCACGAGTTTCCAATTGTTCAATGCGCATACGTTGTTCTGCGCGAACAATTTCATCTCTGTGAACTGAAGAGGTGAGTTGTTCAAGTTCTGAAGTTAGTTCTCGACTCTTCCCGCGAACCGTAAGAATCTCACCATCTCGGTCGGTTCGCCCTGCTTCAAGTCGTTGACGTTCTGAGAGAGCTTTTTGAATCGAGATTTCAATTTGAATGAGAGCTTCGTATGCCGTATCGGCGGTTGCTTGGGCAGTCATTGCCGCGACCGCTCTCGCCTCTCTGCGAGTGATTGCGCGCTCGGCGCCCTCTCGTTCACTGCGCGCAGCATCTTCAAGAGCCGAAGCACGAGCCGATAGCGCGGTGATGCGCTCCTCCTGTGTGCGAAGTTCTAAGCGAGCCTCAACTTCAGCGGTACGAGCTAGTGAAACCTTCTCACGAAGATCTTCTAGCGCCGTAACATCTGGCTCAATTGGTGCTTGATGAGATTGGAATTGGGATTGAGCGGCGGCTAAATCTGATTCATCAGATGTACGTTGCTCGGTCGCTTCTGAAAGTGAAACGCTCAAGCGCTCTACTTCTGCTTGTGCGCTTTTCACATTCTGTCCTGCTACTGCCATTTGTTCTGCAAGACCTGACATACGAGCATCGGAGTCATTGAGTTTTGAAAGTGTTGAGTCGTAAGAGCTTGTTTTGTTCTCTACTTCTGCTTTCAACCTTGCGAGTTCGAATGCAAGCTTCTCACAGCGGGCGCTCTTCTCTGAAAGTGATTCGCGCGTACGTTCGATGAGAACGTTAATTTCTATGGCGCTATTGCCGCCGGCTGACCCACCCTTAACGCGAGTTCTACTGACGACATCGCCATCTTGGGTAACGGCAATCAGCGTTGGATCAGATGCTAAGACAGATTGAGCCTCATCTAAATCTCTTACAGCTACGTAGCGCGACAGGAGTTGAGAAAGAGCGCCTTCTAAACCTTCCCCGCGAATCAGTGACGCTAGCGGCGTTGCTCCGTTTGGAGTTGTAAAAGAAGATCCAACTAAATTTCCATCGATAACAAGTAATTCCGACTGACCAGCAGATTCACTCTTGAGCAAAGTCAGGGCGCTCACTGCAGAGCGCATATCAGCAACAACAATTGAATCAGCTAGCGGTCCGAGGGCCGCTCCGACAGCAGCTTCCCATCCTGAGTCAACTGTAATCAAAGATGAGAGACGGCCACGTACCTGCGCGCCACTTCGTCCAGACATGATTGCTTCTCCGCCATCGCGATGAAGTAAGGACTCCTCAAGGGCGGCAAGACGCGCAGTAAGTCCAGAACGTTCGCGTTGTGCTGCTTGCTCAGTTTCTTGGGCACTTTCAAATTCAGAGATAGCAACTTGCATCGCTTGCTTAGAGCGTTCGTGTTGCGCATCCAAATCTGGTTCGGATGCATCTAACCCAGCAATTTCACTTTCAAGAAGGGCAAAGTCGGATTTGAATTGCTGTAGACGAGATAGCGCTTCATCTCTAGCCGATGTCAAACGCGTAATTTCTGCATTTGTTGCATCGATTCGTGAACGAAGAGCGTTAATGTGACCTTCTTGGCGAGCAGTGCCTTCGCGTTGATCTGCGATTGCTCGAAGTGCTGCAGAAACTTTATTTTCCTCATCAGCAAGTGAGGCTTCATAACGGCGAAGCTCATCAGTCACAGCGGCGAGGGATGATTGATGTACCTGAAGCTTGGAATGAAGTTCACCCTGTTGCGCCCTAAGAGTTTCCGCTTCTTGATCCATGGCTATTGGATCTCGCCCACTAGCTCTTGCCTCCTCTATTTCCTCGGAAAGGAAACGTGAGCGCTCGGAAGCAAGTGATTGCACGCCGCGGAATTTCTCTCGCTGGGCAGTAAGTTTGTAATAATTTTCTTGCGCCTGAACAAGTAGTGGATTTTCAGAAGCGCTAATTCGGTCTAACTCTTCTTCTCGCTCACGAGACTCACGAAGAAGTCTTTCAACTTCATCACGTCTTGTGCGCAGCGTTGTCTCGTCGGCAACTTCCATGTCAAATTGTGATTTCAATTGAATTAAATCATCAGCCAAGAGGCGCAACCTTGAATCGCGAACATCAGATTGAATTGTGGAAGCTCTGCGAGCAACTTCTGCTTGCTTGCCGAGTGGTTTGAGTTGGCGACGAAGTTCGACGGTAAGGTCTTGAATACGTGCCAGGTTCGCCTGCATTGAATCAAGCTTGCGAAGCGCTTTCTCTTTACGCTTTCTATGCTTGAGTACGCCTGCTGCTTCCTCGATAAATGCTCTACGCTCTTCAGGGTTGGCAAGAAGGATGGCATCGAGTTGACCTTGCCCCACGATGACGTGCATCTCTCGACCAATACCGCTGTCGCTGAGAAGCTCTTGAATATCTAACAACCTGGATGTTGAACCATTTATTTGATACTCACTTGTGCCGTTTCTAAAAAGTATTCGTGTGATGGTAACTTCAGCAAATTCGATGGGAAGAGTTCCATCTGCATTATCAATCGTTACGGAAACTTCAGCACGACCGAGCGGAGCTCGACCACTTGTGCCGGCAAAGATAACGTCTTCCATTTTTCCGCCGCGCAAAGTTTTAGCGCCTTGTTCTCCCATAACCCACGAGAGGGCATCCACTACGTTTGATTTTCCAGATCCGTTTGGCCCAACAACGCAAGTAATCCCTCGCTCGAAATTAAGCTGAGTGCTCGAGGCGAAGGATTTGAAGCCTTTGAGGGTTACGCTCTTCAAATACACGGGGAAAACCTATCGGCTTAGACCCAACATTCCCGCCATTTCAGGTCACCTTTGAAGGAGAGAAGCCTGCAGTTAAGGTCGAGAGTTTATTTCTTCGTATGCCAACTTTGCGGCGACTTGTTCGGCTTCTCGCTTACTCTTTCCGTGTCCAACTGCGAATTTTTCGCCACCGATTATTGCTGCTGCGCTAAAACTTTTATCGTGATCAGGACCGGACTCTTCAATCTCATACTCAGGTGATGTAAGGCCGCGTGAAGCTGCAATTTCCTGAAGCGCCGTTTTTCCATCAAGTGTTGCGCCAGCTTTACTTGCTTCATCAATCATCGTTTCGAACCATTTCAAAACTACTTCAGAAGTTTTTTCAAAGCCGTATTGGACATAAATAACTCCAACGAGGGCTTCAAGGGCATCAGCAAGAATTGAATTCTTATCTCGACCACCTGTGGCCTCTTCGCCTTTTCCAATTCTTAAAAATGGTGCAATCTCTAATGAGCGAGCAATATTTGCAAGCGCGCGTGTATTTACAACACCTGAGCGAATGGGCGAAAGTTTGCTCTCATCAAAATCTGGAAATTGCGTGTAAAGCTCTTCTGTGATGAGTAATCCAAGGACACTATCGCCCAAGAATTCAAGGCGTTCGTTTGTTGGAATTCCCCCGCTCTCATAAGCATACGAGCGATGCGTAAAAGCGAGTTGGAGTAAATCTGGTTGAACGGATATACCGAGCGCTCCGGTGAGGGTCTCGTACATATCAAATCTGCGATCAGACAGCTAAAACCTGACGACGGTTATAAGTACCGCAGGTTGGGCAAGCTGTGTGCTGCAACTTAGGTTGTTGGCACTGACCACAATTTGCAAGGGCAGCAGGAGTTGTTTTCCATGCGCTACGGCGTGAGCGGGTACGCGAACGAGACATCTTCCGCTTTGGTACTGGCATGGTCTTCCCCTTTTATCAAAACGTCACTGAGACGTTGTTAAACCTCAATTACCCTGAATTACCTTTAATAAGGATGGCGCAATTATGGCCGAAAGGGCTGAAATAGGGAAATCGCCTTACTTCGGGCTTTCTTCCCCGCTCCAGCCTTCAAGGCCAGCCCAGCGAATATCGTGGTTTTCGTGGAAATGATCCTCCGGCAAGTCAGCCATTCGTACTCCACAATCCGGGCAGAGGCCCTGGCAATCTGGGGAGCAGAGAGGATTAATAGGAAGGTCGAGCAACAAAGCATCGCGCACGGCGAACTCCAAATCAATGAAATCCCCATCCATGTGAAGGTCTTCATCCTCATCAAGAACTTCAATTTCTTTCGCCTTTTTATGGCTCTTCTTCTCCGACTCATAGCGATAGAGCTCGGTAAATGTCTGCTCCACATCAAGCTCGATTGCCGTCAGGCATCGAGTGCAATCCCCAGTAACGGTTGCGATGACGGTTCCAGAGGCAAGAACGCCTTCGCTCACTGATTGGATACGAAGATCAACATCAATCGGCTCGTCTCTCTCCACGCCAAGTACGGGAGTTCCGAGGCGATCATGACTATCAAAAGTTAATTCATACTCTTTCATTTCACCTGCGCGACGAGGTAAATCTATGCAATTAAAGTAGAACGGGCCATGATGGGAATTCATACTCATTCACTCAATTCAGAAAGTATGTGCTTGTCTTCAACGCCCTGCAGCTTATCGCGCCCTCGTTGCACAACATCAAGTGTCTTATTGAGGATGACTTCAAGAGTTGCAAGCCGTGAATCTATGTAAGCCTCTATCTCTTCGCGCTCGCTTTTTGCTTCAGCTTCAACTTCGGCCATAATCTTCGCAGCTTCCTTGTGGGCTGCTGCCACTATCTGGGTCTGCTCAACAAGTTCTGCCACTTCTTCGCGCGCGTGAATGATTAATTGATCGGCTGTTGCCTGCGCTTCTTCGATGATGGAATCTCGTGTCAGCAGAATTTGATGTGCACTCTGTAAATCTGATGGGAGTGCAACGCGAGCTTGGTCCAATATCTCCAAGAGTTCCCCACGGTGAACAACACAACTTGCTGATAGCGGAACGCCACGGGCTTCCTCCACCATAGTGATTGCACTTTGTACGCGTTCTGTAACTAAAAATTGATTCTCTTCGCTCATCTGATCCTCTTTGCTTTATTTGTTAAGGTTGTTAAGCGCGCTTTTAACGCGCTCGACGAGTTGGGCAGGTACATATCCTGAAATATCTCCGTCGTAGGCTGCGATTTCTTTCACCAAGGAAGAGGAAAGAAAAGAGTAAGCCGGCGCCGTGGACATAAAGAGGGTCTCTACTCCCTTTAGTTGTAAATTCATTTGGGACATTTGAAGTTCATAATCAAAGTCGGTTACGGCTCTTAACCCTTTTACGATGGCTTGAATATCATTTGCTTCGCAGTAATCCACCAAGAGCCCCGACCAGGAAGCAACTGTGACATTCTGATATTCACTTGTGACTTCACGAATCATTTCCATTCGCTCATCGACTGTGAATAAGGACTTCTTTGTTTTGTTCACAAGTACTGCCACGACAACTTCATCAAAAAGCGAACTAGCGCGCTTGATGATATCTAGATGCCCGAAAGTTATGGGATCAAAGGATCCGGGAGAAACTACTTTCTTCACGGTAAAACGCTAGCAGAGTAACCGCCATAGAACATGCTTCCCTGCCCATATGAGCGTACTTTTTCACAACTCATGCCGTGCGGCCAGTCAAAGGGCTTATTTTTTGACCTACGTTCAATCGTGATCATTCCTCGTGGCTGAATCAATTTTCTCTCGTTGATAATCATGAGCAACTCAGTTATATCTTCATTTGAAATTTCATATGGAGGATCCATAAAAATTATGTCATAGCAAAGTGCGTGATCTGACTCAAGAAATCTTTTAGCTTGATTTTTGTACACTGAAAATTTTCCAACCGAGTTTGTAACGAGCTCGAAATTGCGCGAAGCCAAATCGCCTACCTCTGCCTCGACAGAATGCACTACTTCAGCCCCACGCGAGAGCGCTTCCACCCCTACAGCGCCTGTTCCCGCAAAGAGATCGAGAAAAAATAGTTTGGAAAAATCTCCAAAGGCCGATTCCAGGGAGGAGAAAAGCCCTTCGCGTGCTCGATCCGATGTTGGCCGGACTCGATCATCGTCAGGTGAAAAAAGCTTCTTCCCTTTAGCGCTTCCAGAAATTATTCTCATTTAACCTATCCCTTATCAAGAAAAGCGGCAGCTTCTTCTTCGCGAAGTGCGTTCACTTCAAGCGCTAAGTGTGGTGAATTCTTTAGTTCGGGGTCAACTTCAATCATCGCAATTGCAACTTCCCTTGCTTCGATAATGAGTGGCTCATCCCTGAGCACTCTCAAAAGCCGAAGTTGGGACTTTGTACCAGATTGAGCTTTTCCTAAGATGTCACCTTCACTTCTCTGTTCTAAATCGATGCGCGACAGTTCAAAGCCATCCAATGTGTTTGTTACGGCAGTGAGTCTCTCAATTGCCTTTGACTCCTCTGGGGCCTCAGTAACAAATAGACAAAGTCCAGGAACTTTTCCACGTCCTACTCGTCCGCGAAGTTGATGGAGTTGTGAGACGCCAAATCGATCGGCATTCATGATAACCATCACAGATGCGTTAGGAACATCGACGCCAACTTCAATAACGGTTGTACTCACAAGAACATCAATTTTTCCATCTGAGAAAGCTCGCATCGTTTCATCTTTTAATTCAGAGCTTTGTCGTCCATGAAGTGGCGCAACTTTCAACCCTTTAAGCGCTCCAAGCGCTAATTGCGGTGCCAACTCCTCAACCGCTGCCATCGTCTTTGGATCGGCCGGCTCTTCTAACAAAACCCCCATTGCAGCAGCCACTTCTCTATCGCGGGCAGTAATTACATTAGCTCCTTCCTCAATCTCTGTCGAAGAGATTCGGGGCGCCACTACATATGCCTGGTGACCTTTCGCCACTTCTTCGCGAATACGTTCCCAAGCTCGCTCAAGAAAGTGTGGCTTATCTAGAGCGGGAACTAAATGTGAAGTGATAACTGGTCTTCCAGAGGGAAGCTGTCGCAGAGTTGAGACATCAAGGTCTCCGAACACTGTCATTGCAACCGTTCTGGGAATTGGAGTCGCGGTCATTACAAGTAGATGAGGAGGCTGATTTTCTTTTGCTTTTGCCCGCAATGAATCGCGCTGTTCAACTCCGAATCGATGTTGCTCATCTACTACAACAAGTCCCAAATCATTAAATTCGACGCCATGACTCAAAAGAGCATGAGTTCCGATAACTATTCCTGCGCTTCCTGAGGCAATCTCCGCAAGTACTTCTCTTTTTGTTGCCGCGCTCATGGAACCTGTCAGCAAAGCGACACGCGTTCCATTTTCACTTCCACCGAGTGTTCCAGCGGATGCAAGTGGACCAAGTATTCGATTGATAGTAGAGAAATGTTGAATTGCAAGAACTTCAGTTGGGGCAAGGAGCGCGGCTTGTCCGCCGGTATCTACTGTCGCCAGCATCGCGCGAAGAGCCACGACTGTTTTTCCTGAACCAACTTCACCTTGAAGTAAGCGATGCATCGGGTGGGTTTGATTCATGTCTGCTTCTATTTCGGCAGAGACTTCCTTTTGCCCATCGGTGTATGTGAAGGGCAAGCGCGCTTCGAATTCGCTGACAAGCCCACCTTGCCTTATTGGGCGCGCAACGGTTGGAAGCGAGCGCAGTTCTGCTTTTCGCTGCGCTAGTAACAGTTGTAACAAAAGTGCTTCATCGAAAGTCAGACGAGCCCGAGCAACGTCAGCCTCATCTCGCGTAGAAGGTTGATGAATGGAATGAAAGGCTTGAACCAGAGTTGGGTAGTGAAACTTTTCCAATATCTCAGGCGGAATCGGATCAGCGAGCTCGTCAATGGAATGAAGCGCCACTTCTATTGACTGAGCAATTTTCCACGATGGCAATTTAGAAGTAGCTGGGTAAAGCGGGAGGGCCTTGCCGGCAAATGCCGCTGTGGCTTCCTCTTCATCTCCGCCCTCTGGCAATATTTCATAATCTGGGTGAGATAGCTGGCGCTTGTTATTAAAGACTCCTACTTTTCCAGCGAACATTCCGCGCATTCCAACTTTGAGTTGTTTCTCGCGCCAAGCTTGATTAAAGAAGGTGAGTGACATTTCGGCGACGCCATCAGTAATGATGACTTCCAAAATAACTCGCCCTGTGGCTCTTCGCAGGTTCACCTTCTTGATGTCGGCAATAACCGTAGCTTCATCACCTTCTTTGAGCTCGGCGATATCGGTGAGCTCACCGCGCATGACATAGCGGCGGGGGTAGTGACGCAAAAGGTCACCTGCGCTGGTATAGCCAAAGGCCTTTTCAAAGACGGCAGCGGTCCTATCCCCGATTACCCCTTTGAGGGGCTTATCAAGCGGAGAGCTCTGGCTATTCATGGGAGCAGTCTGCCCGAATTCGCCTATCCGAGCGCCTTTCGGTAACCTACGGGGTCTAGTTTTTTATCGGTTTTCGTTTTATTTGATGAAGGAGTTCCACGTGGCATCCACATGCGATCTATGCGGCAAGGGCCCAAGCTTTGGCAATAACGTTTCGCACTCAATGCGTAAGACACGTCGTCGCTGGAACCCAAATATCCAGAGCATCCGTACATTCATTGGCGGAGTCTCCAAGCGTCAGAACGTCTGCACCTCGTGCATGAAGGCTGGTAAAGCAGTCCGCTAAAACGGCTGTTCTGCTCCCCCGAGGAAACTGTGAGCATCTCGCGAATATTTGCACATCGCGGTTCCCACGCAATACATCCTGAATCATCAGCAGCTGCATACCACGCTGCCATCACCGATGGCGCCGATGGCTTTGAATGCGACATTCGTTTAACTTCCGATTTTCATCTCGTTATTTGGCATGACTCCACCATGGAGCGGATTGCTGGTAATCCTGCTCGGATCTCATCATCAACGCTCGAAGAACTTCGAGCAATCTGGCCGGTGATGACTTTGGATGAGTTGTTGGACTTATCAATAAGCGCCAAGAAGGATCTGGCAATTGAAACGAAACATCCCGCGCGATACGGGCGAAGAGTAGAACGTGAATTAGCGAAACTTCTCAAATCAAAGCGAAGTGAGATAGTGGCATCAGGAATCGAAGTCTTCTTAATGTCATTTTCATGGTGGGCAACAAGCTATAACTCACAAGCTCCCTACATAGGTACATATTTAGTGCACTCCCGTCACAATTTACCATTTGCTCGGTTTGCCACAGCGGGGCTAAATATCGAAATTATTCGAAATGGCTATGTCCCAAGAAATCCATCTAATACCTTAGTGTGGACTGTTAACGAAGCAAATGAAATAAAATTGTGCAAGGAACTGGGAGTTAGAGTGATTATCACTAACGATGTTCCACTCGCTAGAAGTGTGTAAATCCTTGATGGGTAATTACTTCACCGTCTAAGCGCACCGATTTTCCAAAAACAACTTTCCCAATTTCAATCCATCCATCGGGTGCCTGCGTAAAGGTTCCGACAAAAATATGATCCTCTCCGCCGTGTAAGACGTGGAGATCCTTTTTTAGATGCTCAGAGGAGAGCTCAATGCCGACTTCTGAAAGCCGGGCGATACTCGAAAGTTCTTCCACTAGTCCATCGCTGACATCGGTAAGTGAGTGAACAAATGCTCGGTTGAGCTTGGCGACCTTTTCATACTCAACCTGAGGATACTTGTGGGCAGCGCTGCGTTCATCGTTTATCCCCGCCTGCAACAATTCAAGGCCGCGAGCGGAATCTCCGGGAAGTGAAGAAAGAGCCACCACATCGCCAATGTGCGCGCCAGAACGAAGTATTGGGTTTTCAACATCTCCGTAAACGCTAATGGCAATTGTGAGCAGAGGTGATCTTGTTAAGTCTCCCCCAACCACATAAGCGCCAACCTTTGCTGCTTCATCGCGAATGCCTTCGGCAACATTGATTAAATCTTGAATCGAAAATTCTTGCGGAATTGCAGCTGCAACGAGTAAGAATTTTGGCCTACCGCCCATCGCAAAAATATCGGCAAGATTCGCCGCACAAATTTTTGCCCCAATTTCATAAAGGCTCGACCAGGCGCGATTGAAGTGCGTTCCCTCCACTGCCATGTCAGTTGAGAGTGCAAGCGCTCTTTTCTGGGGCGAAATAACCGCTGCATCATCGCCGATTCCAACAACTACCTCCGCCGAGCGGGAATTAAAGGTTTTTTCAAGGGCTGAAAGAAATTGAGCTTCAGTTGTCATGCATCTCTCATCTCCCTCTTTTTCAAGCTGCCCCTCACGAGGTAGCCTATGACACTAGTGGAATAATTAAGGAAATACCGGACTTCAGGGGGAATCATGTCAGTGCAGGCCTACATTTTAATTCAAACTGAAGTTGGCAAAGCCGCTGGTGTAGCGAAAGTGATTTCATCAATTCCCGGAGTCACCTTATCTGAAGGCGTCACCGGTCCATATGATGTAATTATGAGAGCAGAAGCGACGAGCATGGAAGAGTTTGGTCGCATCATTCTCTCGAAGGTTCAAGCCGTGAGCGGAATTACTCGGACTCTCACATGCCCTGTCACAAGTTCTGATTACTAAATTACAAAGCAGAGCTAATTAATCGAGAGATCAACTCGGTATAACTTACTCCCGCTTGCTGCCATAGTTTTGGAAATACCGAAGTAGAAGTGAAGCCAGGCATTGTGTTGAGTTCATTGATCACAATTTCACCATCAGAAAGAAAGAAATCTACGCGTGCAAGACTCTTGCAACCCAATGCTTCAAAAGCTGCGACGGCGGAATCCTGGATTGCTTTATATGTTTGCGCAGGCAAGTCATCTGGATGCACCACTTGGGTCGATCCATCTAGGTACTTTGCCTCAAAGTCATAGAATTCGTGGTTTCCTACAATCACGATTTCAGCAAGCGGTGATGCTGTTGCAACCCCGTCGATGTCTAACACAGCGCATTCAATCTCGCGACCTAAAACGGCGCTTTCAATCAAAACCTTAGAGTCGTATTCCAGTGCTTCTTCTATCGCATTTTGAAGAGAAGAAGGATCTTTAACTTTTGTTGTACCGCGGCTTGAACCACCACGAGCGGGTTTTACGAAGAGAGGATATTTAAGATGCGATGCATCGACACCTTTTGCTGAATTAACGACAATGCCGGCTGCAACGTTTAATCCAACGGATGAAAAAATAGATTTCGCAAAAGACTTATCCATAGCAACCGCGCTTGCTAGGACTCCCGATCCAACATAAGAAATCCCAAGCATCTCGCAGAGTCCTTGAAAGGTGCCATCTTCACCGTATGGACCATGCAAAATTGGAAAGAGCACGTCTAGACCTGCAATTGCCTCTTCTGCATGTTTCTCTGATCCACCAACGATTTCCGGCAGAACGCCATTTTCAATCGCTAATTTTTGGTTATCTGGTGGAATTACCCATTGCCCAGATTTTGTAATTCCAATAAGTACAGGCTCGTAGCGCTCACGATCGATTGCTGCCAAGACTCCCCCGGCCGAGATGCATGAAATTTCATGTTCGCTGCTTTGACCTCCAGCAACTATTCCTACTCGTATCTTTTTACTCAAGGACATTAAATTTCACCTTCAAGTGGAACTGTCATCAAGCGATCGAGTGCTTGTCTTGGAGTTATGTTGCCGTTTACAACATCTGCCACAGCTTCGATGATTGGGACTTCAACTCCAACACGATGTGCAAGTTCCAAGATGGCTGGCGCAGATGCAACTCCTTCAACGGTTTTTGCAACAGTTGCGCGTGTTTGTGAAATCGATCCAGTGCGACCAAGCACTTCACCAAAAGTTCTATTTCTGGAAAGTCCAGAGCCACAGCTAGCAACCAGGTCACCCATACCGGCAAGACCAAGGTTTGTCAGCGGGTCTGCTCCATATGCTTGTCCAAAACGAGCCACTTCACTGAGTCCACGAGTGATGATCATTGATTGAGTATTTTCGCCGAGGTCAAGGCCTACTGCCATTCCCACCGCTAGAGCAATCACGCTCTTTGTTGCGCCGGCCAATTCACATCCCACCAAGTCATGCGATGGATAGACGCGAAAATACGGAGTTGTAAAAAGTTGAATGATTAATTCGGAAATTGAAGGGCTTAGAGATGCCGCTACCGCTCCCGCCGGTTGGCGAAGAATCATTTCAGCGGCGAGATTAGGACCAGTAATCAGCCCAATATTCTCAAGTGAAGCGCCTAATTCGCTAACTACAATTTCAGTCATACGAGAGTGAGTATCTGCTTCAATTCCTTTTAACGTGCTGATAATTGGCTTGCCAAGAGGAAATTGGCCCTTCCAGGCTACGAGATTTTCTCTCAGACTCTGAGCTGGGATTGCCAAAACAAGTGCGTCGCCAAATTCGAATGCCTCGGCAACATTTGTGGTGGCTTTTATTGAGGAGGGAAGTTGAGCTCCTGGCAAGAATGAGTGATTTGTATGGTCGTCATTAATTTCCTTAATAACCTTTTCGTTTCTACCCCACACTAAAACTTCTTGTCCGGCGTCAGCCAGGACTTGGGCGAGAGTTGTTCCCCATGCTCCGGAACCTAAAACACTTACTCTGCTCATTTCTTTGCTCGCTTCACTTTCTTATAGTTGCCAGTTCTCGGTAAATCTGAATTATGTGGATCAAATATTTCTGCGGGTGCTGATTCTCCCCTAATTTGCTCCAAGAGACGAGTCAAAGCGCTCATTACATACTCCGTTGCTTCGGCAAGTGCGCCAGGATCTTCCTCCTTGCCCTTCCATTTGCTGAACTCAAGGGGCTCGCCGGCCCAGATTGAAACTTTTGTCCGCTTCCAGAACCTCGGTAATTTTCCATAGCGTGGCCAGACATTTTGCGCTCCAAATTGCGCACATGGCACTACAGGCACTTGCGTGATAATTGCTAGGCGAGCAATCCCAGTCTTTGCTCGCATAGGCCAAAAGTTTTCATCCCGAGTCAGAGTTCCTTCTGGATAAACACCTAGGCAGTGGCCAGCTTGTACGACTGCGATCGCGTTCTGCAAAGCTAGGCGCGCGCTATCGCTCTCTCGCTCTACAGGAATCTGTCCCGAGCCAGCAATAATTCTTCCAATAATTGGAATTCTAAAAACAGCTGCTTTCCCAAGATATCTTGGCGCTCTTCCGTTTTTGTAGAGGAAATGTGAAAACACAAGGGCGTCGGCATACGAAATATGATTGCCTACGACAATTACTGGTCCAGACTTTGGAATATTCTCCATTCCGCGCCAATCTCTCTTAGTTATGAGTGAGAGAATTGGAATCAGAACTGCAGCGCCAAATTTGAAATACCCATTTGTGCCTAGCGGCTTGCCAGATGGTGGTTGGTAATTGATATCTGCCGCCTTCATGCAATTAGCCTAATGAAAAAAGAAAAAGAGGGGACCATTTAAGGTCCCCTCTTTATAAAAAGTATTACTACTTCTTCTTTGCAACTTTCTTAACAGCCTTCTTGACAACCTTCTTGACTGCCTTCTTCGCTGCTGGCTTCTTAGCCGCTGCCTTCTTCGCTGCTGGCTTCTTAGCCGCTGCCTTCTTCGCTGCTGGCTTCTTAGCCGCTGCCTTCACTACTGGCTTTGCAACAACCTTTACAGGTGGCTTTGGAGCAGCTTCAAGCTTACGAGCTCCTGAGATAACTTCCTTGAGAGCCTTTGCAGGAAGGAAGCGAACTTTCTTGCTTGCCTTGATCTGAATGGTCTCACCAGTGAAAGGATTGCGACCTTTACGAGCAGCGCGATCAACCTTCTTGAACTTACCGAAATCATTGATCATGACATCTTCGCCCTTTGAAATGTTGCGAACGATGCTGTCGAAAACGATATCAATAGCGCGAGCTGCTTCCTTCTTTGAATCACCAAAGTGCGGTGCCAAGTAGGCGATGAACTGGGCTTTGTTCATTTATTTTCCCCTTAAATACGTGTGTTTGTTAAGCAGTTGCTTAACATGAATGAAAATCTACGCATAAATAAAGGGTTTTTGCGCATGCAGTGCGGTGTGTCGCAAAAAAATAAAAGTGCGCCTCTCTCCAGGTACAGAGAAAAACGCACTTTTTACGCGTAAAAAACTCTCAATTAGTGATTGAGAGTTACGCTCAATTATCTTGCAGGAAGTGTTTTAGGTTTAAAAGAGGGCCTTTTAGCCTCAAAAGCATCAACATCTGCGATGTTATTGAGCGTCAAACCGATGTCGTCCAAACCTTCCATCAGGCGCCAGCGCGTGTAGTCATCAATTTCAAAGGGAATTACTTCATCTCCGTAGCGAACGCTCCTGCCATCGAGATCCACAGTTACTTGCAGAGATGGATTTTCTTCCACTGCAGCCCAGATTGATTCGATCTTTTCTTGCGGAATAAGGACGGTAAGAAGTCCGGCCTTTTGTGAGTTTCCGCGGAAGATATCGGCAAAGCGACTAGATAAAACTGCTTTGAAGCCATAATTTTGAAGCGCCCATACCGCATGCTCGCGAGAAGAACCGGTTCCAAAATCAGCACCAGCCACCAAAATTGTTGCGCCTTTGTGTTCGGCTTTATTCATAACAAATTCTGGGTCATTGCGCCAAGCAGAGAAAAGCCCGTCTTCAAAGCCGCTCTTCGTAACACGCTTCAAGTAAACAGCAGGAATAATTTGATCGGTGTCCACGTTTGTGCGACGCAATGGCAAAACTGTGCCGATATGTGAAACGAATTTATCCATGGTGATTTCCTTCCCTTACAAATCTGCCGGTGATGAGAGTGTTCCGCGAATAGCAGTTGCAGCAGCAACGAGTGGACTAACAAGGTGGGTACGTCCACCCTTTCCTTGACGTCCTTCAAAATTTCTATTGCTGGTCGAAGCCGAACGCTCTCCCACTGCAAGTTGATCCGGATTCATACCAAGACACATTGAACAACCGGCTTGACGCCATTCAGCTCCAAAATCAAGAAAGACTTTATCGAGTCCTTCTGCTTCAGCCGCCAATCGAACACGAGCAGATCCAGGGACTACGAGCATGCGAGTCTTTGGAGCGATCTTCTGTCCCTTCAATATTTCAGCTGCAGAACGCAAGTCCTCAATGCGCCCATTTGTGCATGAACCTAGAAAGACCGTATCAATCTTGATCTCTTTAAATGGAGTGCCTGCCTTTAGCCCCATATATTCAATTGCTCGTTCAGCAGCGGAACGATCTTCCAGGTCTGTAATGTCTGCAGGATTTGGGACTGAACCATCAAGAGGAGCGCCTTGGCCAGGGTTTGTACCCCACGTGATGAATGGGGAAATATCTTCAGCTTTAAGCGTGATTTCATGGTCAAATTGTGCATTTGCATCCGATTGCAAAGTCTTCCAGTACTCAACGGCGGCGTCCCAATCAGCTCCCGCAGGTGCGTGTGGCTTGTTCTTGAGGTATTCAAAAGTCTTTTCATCAGGAGCGATTAATCCAGCTCGTGCTCCAGCTTCAATCGACATGTTGCAAACAGTCATGCGACTTTCCATCGAGAGTGCACGAATCGCACTTCCACGATATTCAATCACGTATCCCTGACCGCCGCCTGTACCGATTTGCGCAATGATCGCAAGAATAATGTCTTTAGAAGTAACGCCGTGCTTGAGTGTTCCCTCAACATTTATCGCCATAGTCTTTGGCTTGGACTGTGGAAGTGTTTGTGTTGCTAGCACGTGTTCAACTTGAGATGTTCCAATTCCAAAAGCAAGGGCTCCAAAAGCTCCGTGCGTTGAGGTATGTGAATCGCCGCAGACGATTGTCATTCCAGGTTGTGTAATTCCTAGCTGGGGTCCTACAACGTGTACGATTCCTTGATCGATATCGCCAAGGGAGTGAATGCGAATTCCAAATTCTTTTGCGTTATTTCGCAACGTATCAATTTGAAGTTTTGATACAGGGTCAGCAATTGGCTGATCGATATTGAGTGTTGG
>Ga0208496_1000358_pt1 | contig 16158 bp, 11 predicted proteins | sample CryBogmetaGMA2M_FD_184552 | JGI IMG/M metagenome (GOLD analysis project Ga0208496, IMG submission 184552) | Freshwater microbial communities from Crystal Bog, Wisconsin, USA - MA2M (SPAdes) | ecosystem: Environmental > Aquatic > Freshwater > Lake | place: Crystal Bog, Wisconsin, USA | collected... | reverse complement strand
TTCCCAGTGACTTGGCAAACTTTTGCCATGACATAACTCCATTAATTGCGAAAAAGAAGATTGTATCAGTCCTGACCTATTTTGGGCTAGTCCTAAATGGCTTTCAGTAAGGGGCTTGATCCTAAGTAATCACTTAATAAGCCCTGTTTCTCTTATTAAGTTAGTGGTTACTCTCTTTAATTACCATTATTCATAAGGCCAGAATCAGAAAAGGAGAAAAATCCACTGCCACTAACAATGCAGTGATCGAGTAGTGGAATATCCACCAATTGAAGGGCGTTCATGAGGGTCTTGGTGAGTTCTTGATCGGAATCACTGGGTAAGGGGTTTCCGCTGGGATGATTATGAGCCACGATCAGGGCGCTGGCATTTCTGGCTAGGGCCTCTTTGAGGATTTCGCGGGGATAGACTGCTGTATGGGTGATTGACCCTCTAAATAGCTCTTGGCATTCGATTAGATGCAGGCGTGAGTCCAAATAAAGACAAAGGAAGACCTCATGTGGCAGTCGACCAATTTTGGCCTGTAGGAACTCTCTAACGTGGCTTGGAGAGGAAAAGATCGAGTCTTGTGCCAAGCCTTCCTCGAGGCTACGCTTTACGAGTTCATATGCCGCCTGAATTTGCGACCATTTAGATACACCCATGCCATGAAGGCGGGTGAATTCTTCTGAGCTACAGGCTAGTAAGCGCGGCAGACTACCAAAATGATGGAGAAGGTCTTTGGCAAGGGCGACAGCACTCTTTCCCTTAACGCCTACCCGTAAAAAGATCGCTAGTAGCTCTGCATCAGAAAGTGCCGCGGCACCGTGAATGCGCAGCTTTTCTCTGGGCTGCTCATTTTTAGGCCATCCCGTAATTGGGGAGTGCGCAACCGGTGCGGGCCTAGATACAATTACCTTATGACTAAGCTTACCGTTCTCCCTAACTCCTACTTGACCCTCAACTACCGGCTCACATTGCCCAACGGGGAGGATTACATCAATACTTTTGTTGATCGTCCTGCGACGGTTCTGATGGGTTCTGGACAATTTGCACCTTGCTTTGAAAATGTGTTGCTGGGACTTGGTATTGGTGAGAAAAAAAGTGCACTACTGCCGCCAGCAGAAAGTTTTGGTGAACGCAAAGAAGATTTGGTGCAATGGGTTTCTTTGAAGACACTTAAAGAAGGGCGTGATGAAGATACGGAATTTAATCCGGGTGATGTGATTGAGTTCAATGCGCCTGGCGGAGCTCAATACGCTGGCGTATTGCAGTCGATTGATGATGAGGGCGCATGGTTTGACTTCAACCACCCCTTGGCTGGCAGACCAGTGACCTTTGAAGCAGAAATTGTTGCGATTCTGTAAGCGATGAATACTCCAGAAACTGCAGAAATTTTGATGGCCCAACCTCGTGGCTTTTGTGCGGGTGTTGATCGGGCGATCAATATTGTGAATGAGGCTCTGACGCGTTTTGGCGCTCCTATTTATGTGCGCCATGAAATTGTTCATAACGCTTACGTTGTTAACGAGTTGCGCGACAGGGGGGCAGTATTTGTCGAAGAATTGCATGAGGTACCAAAGGGTGGAATCGTTGTCTTTAGTGCTCATGGGGTTTCTCAAGAAGTTCGAAAAGATGCAGAAGAGCGTGGCTTGCAGGTATACGATGCCACTTGTCCCTTGGTAACCAAGGTGCATCTTGAGGTTGTTAAGATGTGCAAAGACGGCTTTACTGTTTTGATGATTGGTCATGCAGGTCACCCAGAAGTTGAGGGCACGATGGGGCAGGTAAAAGAGGGTGTCTTTCTCATTGAAAAAGTGAGAGATGTAGATGCTTTAACTTTTTCAAGCGATGAAAAGATGGCATTCGTTACCCAAACCACCTTATCAGTTGACGAGACAAAAGAAATCGTTGAGGCGCTCACTAGAAAATTCCCCAATATTGTTCAGCCACGTAAGCAGGACATTTGCTACGCCACTCAAAATCGACAAGATGCTGTGAAATTTATGGCACCCCAAGTAGAGGTGGTTATTGTGGTCGGGAGTGCGGCGAGCTCAAACTCGAATCGTTTGCGTGAGTTATCTGAAAAGTTGGGCGTACCTTCTTACATGGTGGATGCCCCTGAGCAATTGCAAGCAGAATGGTTTGCAGGTAAAAAGCGAGTAGGCTTAACTGCTGGTGCATCCGCGCCTGAAAGTTTGGCGCAATCGATTGTTACGCGCATTCAAGAATTTGGTCCACGACACGTACGCGCTTTGGATGGCGTGGTAGAAGATGTCACCTTTTCACTGCCAAAAAATTTAATTGGCTGAAGTAATTAAAAAATAGACTTAATCTACCTGCTGAAGTAACTCGCGTAGCATATTACACATCTGACGAATTTCATCTTCGCTGACATTTAGAGCAGGCATGAAGCGCAACAAGTTTGGTCTTGGTGAGTTAATTAATAGGCCCTCTGGACTGCGCTCACGAGCTAGTTCTACCAGTTTTCCACCAACATCTTTGCTGAGCATCAGGGCACGCAATAGGCCGGAACCACGCTCTCCTTTAAGATGGAATTCTTCTGAAAGTTTGAGTAGTTCTGCGCTCAGTAGTTCGCCTTTGGCTTTGACATTATCTAAAAAACCGGGCGCTAATAATTGTTCGATGACGCTAATGCCTACCGCCGTCATGAGGGGATTACCGTTATAGGTACCTCCTTGATCTCCGGGTACAAAGCAAGCTGCAGCATCCGTGGCCAGAAGGGCTGCCAGAGGCACGCCACCACCGATACCTTTTCCTAAAGTCATAATGTCAGGCTCGATCCCATATTGCTGATAAGCAAAGAGAGTGCCCGTCCGTCCACAGCCCGCCTGTACTTCATCGGCAATTAAGAGAATGTTATTTTCTTTTGTGAACTTGCGTAGCTCATGCATAAATTCTTGGGAAGCTGGGATGACACCGCCTTCACCTTGAACTGGTTCTAGCATGACAGCCACGGTTTTATTGGTCACCAGTTTCTTGACAGAATCTAAGTCATTTAAATCCGCTTTTGGAAAGCCACCAACTTGAGGCGCAAACATCGTGTCCCAACCTGGCTTTCCAGATGCGCTCATTGTTGCTAATGTGCGCCCATGAAAGCTGTGATCAAAAGTGATGATCTCAAATGCACCTGATTTATTGACCTGCCCCCATTTGCGCGCCAACTTAATGGCACCTTCATTTGCTTCTGCGCCACTGTTAGCAAAAAAGACTTTGTCAAAACAGCTATTGGCAGTAAGCAGATTGGATAGACCAATCATTGGCTCGTTATAAAAAGCGGGGCTTGGATTGATGAGTTTCTTCGCTTGCGTATTCAGTGCCTCAATCATTCCTGGATTGCAGTGACCTAGACAATTGACTGCCCATCCCTGTAAAAAATCTAAGTAACGCTTGCCGTTGTTATCGGTTAACCACGAGCCATTACCTTCGACCATGACGACTTCAGGTCTTTGGGTGATAAACATCACTGAATGCGTGTCTATGACTGGGGTTGGCTTATTCATACGGGCTCTAGGTAAAAAGGCTAGTGAAGTTTCTATTATCTAACTTTATCGGGGATTAGTTTGTAGCTAAATCAGCCGAGCTGGTAAAAGAATCTGCGAAGAATTCTTCCTCAGGTAGGTGGCATTTTGATGAAAAGTCCTCTCGAGCGGCATTCACCATTACTGGGGCACCACAGGCATAGACCTGAAAGTCCTTCATATTAGGGTGGTCTGCCAAGGCAGCTTGATGAACAAAGCCAGGGCGCCCACGCCAGTTATCCTCTGCTAAACCATCTGAAATCACCGGGATGTATTTGAAATGGGAGATCTCTTTTTCCCAGGCAATACATAAATCATGGAGATAGAGATCACTGGGGCGACGTCCACCCCAGTAGAGTTCAATTGGCCGTTTAATCTTCTTGGCCTGCATCTGTTCGATGATCGATTTGATTGGGGCAAAACCAGTGCCAGCGGCAACAAAGATGATGGGCTTCTTGGAATCCTCTCTGAGGAAAAAGCTACCCAGTGGACCTTCAAAACGCAGAATATCTTTTTCTTTTAATGCTGGACTGATTGCGCCAAACACAAAATCAGTAAATAGGCCGCCAGGTAAGTGCCGGATATGAAGTTCAAGCGGGCCTTCTTGGTCTGGAGCATTGGCAATCGAGTAGGCGCGGCGCTGACCATCCTTGAGTAGGAATTCTAAATACTGCCCCGCCAAGAACTGAAATCGCTCAGCTGCCGGAAGCTGAAGTTTGAGGATGGCAACATCCTTACTGGGGTTACTAATTGAATTGACGCGGCAGGGAACTTTACGAATAGCAATATCGCCAGCACCTTGAACTTCGCGAGCTTCAATGATGAGATCAGACTGCGGATGGGCGCAGCAAAATAGGGCGCTGCCAGTGAGCTCGTCGGCCTTGTTTAGAGCACTTTCGCTGTGTTGGCCATGGGTTATCTGACCTTCTATAACTTTGCCTTTGCAGGAACCGCAGGCACCGTTTTTGCAGCCATAAGGTAAGTTAATGCCTTGACGTAAAGCGGCTTCCAGAAGGGTTTCATCCTGGTTTACGGTAAATTGTTTGCCGCTCGTTTTGAGCGTGACCTGATAAGACACTCTCATTCCTTTCAATAAATCGTTACGATGTCACTTATGCAATCTTTTGGTAAACCTTCTCTCCTGATTATTGGCTGCGGTGACATTGGCCTTCGGGTGGCCAAGCAGCTTTCCCGTAGTCATCGAGTATTTGCATTAACTTCTTCGCCAAGTCGTCTTCAGGAGTTGAGGGAGGTTGGCGCGACTCCGATTTTGGGTAATCTGGATCATCCAGATACTTTGTGGCGTCTTTCCGGTTTAGCTCAAACCGTCATTCATTTAGCGCCACCCCAAAACCAAGGTAATCGTGATTGCCGAACCCGCAACCTAATCCGAATTTTATCCCAAGCTTCCAATACCGTCAGGCGCCTCATCTACATCAGTACTACAGGTGTGTATGGCAACCATAGGGGCGCAAAAGTGAGCGAGGCTACCCCAGTCAGCCCTGAAAGTGAACGCGCCCAAAGAAGGGTAGATGCTGAACGTGCTTTGCGTTTATGGGCTCCTGCCCATGGCGTTGCGTTGACGATTTTGCGCGTGCCCGGAATTTATGCGTCAGATCGTTTACCAATTGAGCGGATTCAGTCGCAAACGCCCGCTTTACTTCCTGAGGAGGATGCCTATTCCAATCATATCCATAGTGATGATCTGGCAAGGTTGGTCTGTGCAGCGGTGTATCACGGCAAGCCACAGAGAATCATCAATACTTGTGATGGTGGCGAAACCAAAATGGGAGATTATTTTGATGAGGTAGCTGATGCTTTTGGAATGAATCGCCCACCCCGAATGTCATCTAGCGAATTACAACACATTGTTAGCCCGATGTTGTGGTCATTTATGCGGGAGTCTAGACGGGTTACTAACACCCGACTACATGAATTGAAAACGCCGCTACGCTATCCGAGCGTAGCGCATTTCCTGAAAACTATTTCCAGGAATCCTTAAGAGCAACAGTGCGATTGAACACTGGCTTACCCGGTTTTGAATCCCTGATATCGGCAACAAAGTAACCATGCCGTTCGAACTGAAAGTGATCTTCCGCTTTGATATCTTTCATACAAGGCTCAAGATAGGCAGTAATACTTTGCTTGGAGTCGTGATTGATGGCTTCTAAGAAATTCTTATCACCACTGTCGGGGTAAGGATCATTGAAGAGGTGGTCATATAAGCGAACCTCAGTTGGAATAGCCTCTACAGCGCTGATCCAGTGAATATTACCCTTCACCTTGTAGTTATTTGATCCTGCTGTACCACTCTTACTGTCTGGGAAATAGTTTGCATTGACTTGGACAACTTTACCATTGGCATCCGTCTCAAAGCCAGTGCACTCAATGACAAAGCCGTGGCGAAGGCGAACGCGACTGCCAGCTTGATCGCTGATTGGCGGGAATAATCTAAAGAATCCTTTGATTGGATCTTGCATGAAGTCGTCTTCCTCAATCCATAGCTCGCGCGTGAAATTGAATTCCCGATTACCCCATTCGGGATGTTGCGGGTGACGTGGTGCTGAGCAAGACTCTTTTGCGGCAGCATCAAAGTTTTGAATCACGAGCTTCAGCGGCTTAAGAACCGCAGTAGCGCGCGGTGCCCGCACTTCGAGATCATCGCGGAGTGCTTGATCTAGTGTGCTCATATCAATCCAACTATCGGCTTTTGAAACGCCAATGCGTTCACAGAACAAACGAATACTTTCTGGCGTATAGCCACGACGCCGGATACCTACAATCGTTGGCATGCGAGGATCATCCCAACCGTCAACATGCTTTTCTTCAACGAGTTGCAATAATTTACGTTTACTAGTGATGGTGTAGGTCAGGTTGAGGCGGGCAAATTCGTATTGATGCGGCACTGGGTCTTTAAAGACGCCCAGCTCTTTTAATGCATTCACAATCCAGTCATAGAGGGGGCGATTATTCTCAAACTCCAGCGTACAAATGGAGTGGGAGACACTCTCCAGTGCATCTGAGATACAGTGGGTGAAGTCGTATAAGGGATAAATACACCATTTACTGCCAGTGCGATGATGATCGGTATGGCGAATACGGTAGACCACTGGATCCCGCATCACGATATTCGGATGCGCCATATCAATCTTTAGTCGCAGAACATGTTCACCATCTTTGAATTTGCCATCTCGCATTTCACGGAAGAGAGAAAGATTTTCTTCTGGACTACGTTCGCGATAGGGACTGTTTTTTCCTGCTTGACCAAAGTTGCCGCGATTAGTATGAATGGCATCAGCGCTCTGACTATCAACATAGGCTTTGCCGTTCTGAATCAGAATTTCAGCAAACGTATAGAGCTGATCAAAGTAGTCGCTAGCGTGGTACAGATGAGTGCCCCAATCAAATCCGAGCCACTGAACTGCCTCCAAAATACTATCTGCGTATTCAACATCTTCTTTAACTGGGTTGGTGTCATCGAGACGCATATTGCAGCGCGCACCACCAGGCTGGGTGTTGTAATCATTTGCCAGACCAAAGTTCAGGCAAATACTTTTAGCATGTCCAATGTGTAGATAGCCATTAGGCTCAGGTGGAAAACGGGTAATGATGGATGGAATTGCCTCCCCAGCCAGATTGCTACGTTGATTAAATGCGCCACTTGCTAAATCGTGATCAATAATCTGACGTAAGAAGTTGGATGGTTCAACTACAGCACTGGCAGCAGTATTTGCTTTAGAGGGTTTGCTATCTTGGGACATAGCCACATTGTAGAGAAAACCCCAGACCCATAAAGAAAAAGCCCGCAAACAGCTGCGGGCTCGTTTCTATAAAAGCAACAGGAATTACTCCTCTACGAATGCCTCTTCGCGAGTCTTCTTCACCGCCGGTAAGGCTACGATCACCACCAAGAGGGCGGCTGCAATCAGCAATCCCAGGGAAAGTGGACGGGTCAAGAAGGTTGTGAAATCACCACGGGACAGCAAAAGGGCGCGACGGAAGTTCTCTTCCATCATCGGTCCGAGCACAAAACCCAAGAGCAATGGAGGAGGCTCACAACCGAGCTTGAAGAATAAGTAACCGATCAAGCCAAAGCCGGCAGTGACATAGACGTCAAATACAGTGTTGTTCACGGTATACACGCCGATACAGCAGAACACTAAGATTGCTGGGTAGAGGAAGCGGTAAGGAATTTTCAAGAGCTTTACCCAAATACCAATGAGGGGTAAGTTCAATAGAATCAGCATCACGTTACCAATCCACATGGAAGCAATCAGACCCCAGAACAATGCTGGGTTGCTGGTCATTACCTGGGGACCTGGCTGGATGTTATGAATTGTCATCGCACCTACCATCAAGGCCATCACGGCGTTTGGTGGGATACCTAAAGTAAGCAATGGGATGAATGAGGTTTGAGCAGCAGCATTGTTGGCTGCTTCAGGACCAGCAACACCTTCAATGGCACCTTTACCGAATTCATGACTGTACTTAGAAGATTTCTTCTCAACAGAGTATGCGCCGAACGCAGCCAAGGCAGCGCCGCCGCCTGGCAGGATACCTAAGATAGAGCCGATTGTGGTGCCACGCAGAATCGAAGGAATCATGCGCTTGATATCAGTCTTAGTTGGCATCATGGTGGTGAGCTTGTTGAGGAAGCCTTCATCCTCGCCAGTTTTTTCTAGGTTGCCCATGATTTCAGCGAATCCGAATACACCCATCGCTACAGCCACGAAACCAATACCATCACTTAGTTCTGGAACATCGAACGCATAGCGAGATACGCCTGAGTTGACATCAGTACCAATGATGCCCATTAAGAGGCCCAAGACGATCATGCCAATCGCTTTGATTAAAGAACCGGATGCTAGTACAACTGCACCAATCAAACCTAAGACCATTAGCGAAAAGTATTCAGCGGGACCAAACTTAAATGCGAGCTGTGAGAGTGGCGCAGCAAAGGCAGCCAACACTAAAGTTGCAACGCAACCAGCAAAGAAGGAGCCCATACCGGCAGTAAACAAGGCAACGCCAGCTCGACCATTACGAGCCATTTGATAGCCATCGATTGCGGTGACCACCGACGACGTCTCTCCCGGAATATTCAAGAGAATTGCAGTGGTAGAGCCGCCGTATTGTGAGCCGTAGTAAATACCAGCCAACATGATCAAGGCAGCGATTGGAGGTAGTGCATAAGTGGCTGGTAACAACATCGCAATCGTAGCGATAGGGCCTAAGCCAGGTAAAACGCCAATCAGGGTCCCTAAGACGCAGCCGATTAAGCAGTAAAGAAGATTTTGTAGGGTGAACGCGGTATCAAAACCGAGCGCTAAGTTGGCAAATAAATCCATTTTTCAGAGTCCCGGTTCGTTATTGTTGTAGGAATACAGGCAAGAGTGGGAACTGGAGTTTTAAGCCCAGCACAAATACGGAATAAGTAAATGCCACCAAAAACGCTGCATTTATCAAAGAACCCTTCCAAGTAAATTCTTTGCTAGCACTTGCAGAAACCAAAACCAAAACAACTACGGCAACCAAAAAGCCTAAGCGTGGCAGAAGGAGGCCATATAAAACTACTGAGCCTGTGATCTGCGCAATGATTCTCCAATTAAATTTTGGAATCCTCTCGATGGCGGCTTTAGCGCTAAAAGCTTGCACTAAAACTAATAGACCCAAGAAGGTCATTAGGATGCCTAAAAAGAATGGGAAATATCCCGGACCCATCTTGGCGGCGGTGCCCATTTGATACTGGGATGCGACGATGGTGAAGAAGAGGCCAATGACCATATACATGATCCCAGCCCCAAAATCCCGATGATTGCGAATTTTCAAGATGCGCTCCTTATTTATCGACTTAATGCCGATCTTATTTATTGATGTTGTGCGATTGTAAGGCACTACAGGGGTCTATTGTCTAGGGTTTGCCCTAGACAGGTGCCAATGCGATAATTATTTCTATGAAAGTTTCCCAAATTCGCCAGGCATACCTGGATTTCTTTGCCCAAAAAGGCCACCAAATTGTTCCATCCAGCCCAGTAGTGCCGGGGGATGATCCAACCCTGCTTTTTACCAATGCGGGCATGAACCAGTTTAAGGATGTGTTTTTAGGGTTTGATAAGCGCTCTTACAACCGTGCGACCACTGCTCAAAAATGTATTCGGGCTGGCGGTAAACACAATGACTTAGATAACGTCGGTTATACCGCTCGTCACCATACCTTTTTTGAGATGCTGGGTAATTTCTCCTTTGGTGATTACTTTAAGAAAGACGCGATTCAATTTGCCTGGGATTTATTAACCCAAGTCTTTCAGTTGCCCAAAGAAAAACTATTGGTCACCGTCTATGCTGAGGATGATGAAGCGTATGCCATTTGGAAAGATCAAATCGGTATTCCAGCTGAACGCATTATTCGAATTGGTGACAACAAGGGGGCTCGCTATGCTTCAGATAATTTCTGGATGATGGGTGACACTGGGCCGTGCGGTCCTTGTACCGAAATTTTCTATGACCACGGAGCACATATCCCCGGCGGCCCTCCCGGCAGTCCAGATGAAGATGGCGATCGTTTCATTGAGATTTGGAATAACGTGTTCATGCAGTTCAATCGGGATGAGGCAGGTGTGATGCATCCACTACCTAAGCCTAGCGTCGATACGGGTATGGGCCTTGAGCGTATTGCTGCTGTGTTGCAGCACGTTCACTCCAATTATGAGATTGACCTCTTCGTTAATCTTCTTAAGGCAGCCAAGGATGCGGTAGACGCTGCTGGTGGTGATAACTGTGATGCACAAAGCCCTTCACTAAAAGTGATCGCTGACCATATTCGTGCGTGTAGCTTCATTGTTGTGGATGGCGTTATTCCAGGTAATGCAGGTCGTGGTTACGTATTGCGTCGGATTGCTCGTCGCGCGATTCGCCATGGTTACAAATTAGGTGCACGTAAACCATTCTTTTATCAATTAGTACCTGCACTCGTGAAAGAGATGGGTGATGCCTATCCGGAGTTACGTGCTGCTCAAGATAAAGTCAGTGAAGTGCTTAAGCAAGAAGAAGAGCGCTTCTTCCAAACGATTGCGAATGGGATGGAAATTTTAGATGGCGCATTAGCAGGCGGCGCCACAGTGGTTGATGGTGAAACTGCTTTCCGTCTGCATGATACTTTTGGCTTCCCCTTGGATCTCACTGCTGACGTCTGTCGTGAGCGTAGTGTTACTGTTGATGCTGAAGGGTTTGAAGTAGCGATGCAAAAGCAACGCGATCAAGCAAGAGCGGCAGGCAAGTTTAAAGTGGCTCAAGGTTTAGATTACAAAGGCAAGCCTACCCAATTTCATGGTTATGACACTCTCAAACATGAGGGCGCTAAGGTAACAGGTCTTTATATGGATGGTTCAGCCGTTCAGTCTGTAAAAGCGGGGGACTCCGCAGTAATCGTTCTAGATAACACGCCTTTCTATGCTGAATCAGGCGGCCAGGTTGGCGATAAAGGCGAGCTTCGTAATGAAGCCGTGCGTTTTGCGGTTGAGGATACCTTCAAGATTCAAGCCGATGTCTTTGGTCATCAGGGCGAGTTGCTTGAAGGTGAACTGAAAGTGGGAGATGTTCTAAATGCTTTGGTGGATACCCAGCAAAGAGCGGACACGATGCGCAATCACAGCGCCACCCATATCTTGCATAAAGCCTTACGTGAGGTGTTGGGCGATCATGTGCAGCAAAAGGGGTCACTAGTAGATGCGATAAAGACGCGCTTTGACTTTACTCATAATGCCCCGATTACTGCAGCACAAATTCGCAAAATAGAAGATATTGTTAACCAAGAGATTCTGGAAAATACAGCTACTTCAGGCAAGGTAATGTCTTTAGAGGATGCCCAGAAAACAGGTGCCATGATGCTTTTTGGTGAAAAGTATGGCGATGAAGTCCGCGTCTTAGAAATCGGTAGCTCTAAAGAGTTATGCGGTGGAACACACGTATCTCGTACTGGCGATATTGGCAGCTTGAAGATTGTTTCTGAAGGTGGCGTTGCCGCTGGTATTCGTCGTGTTGAAGCAGTGACTGGAAATAATGCCTTGCATTTCTTGCAGGGGTTAGAAGACAAAATTAATGAAGCCGCAGCAATCCTGAAAACACATCCAGGCGATTTGGTAAATCGGGTTGCTCAGTTACAAGATAGTCTGCGTCAAGCAGAGCGCGAATTGGAAAAAGTGAGTTCCAAATTAGCAGCTAGCCAAGGCGATGAATTGGCTGGCCAAGCAATTGATATAAATGGTATCAAGGTATTGGCAGCTCGCTTAGACGGTGCTGATGCAGGAGTCTTACGTGAAACCATGGATGCACTCAAGGCAAAGCTCAAGACAGCTGCCATCGTATTAGCCTCTGTACAGGGTGATAAGGTGAGCTTGATTGCAGGCGTAACAGCAGATTCGATTGGAAAAGTGAAAGCGGGTGATCTCGTGAACTTTGTCGCCTTGCAAGTCGGCGGCAAGGGTGGGGGCAAGCCAGAAATGGCAATGGCTGGTGGAAACGACCCAAGCAAGTTAGGTGCCGCATTGGATGGCGTTAAGGATTGGGTGGCCAGCAAATGAGTGAAGACATCAATATTGCATTTAATGCAGAGGTCGATGCTATTGGTATGAACTGCCCTTTACCTATTTTGCGCACCAAGAAAGCCTTAGCAACCATGCAGTCGGGAGAGGTCTTGAAGGTTAAGGCAACCGATGCAGGAGCTGCCCATGACTTTCCAGCGTTTGCCAAGCAAACGGGCAATGAGTTGCTAGCGAGCACTACAGAAGGGGATGTCTTAGTCTTCTTTCTAAAGAGAAGATAAAGCGCAACTTAAGTTAAAGATCGGCTCTTTAAATATGCAGCAAAGTCAGCAGATACTTCTGGATGACGCAGTGCAAACTCGACGGATGCTTTAAGGTAGCCCAGTTTGCTACCGCAGTCATAACGCACGCCATCGTATTCATATGCAAAGACAGGCTCTTCTTTGAGTAATGTCGCAATAGCATCAGTGAGTTGAATCTCCCCGCCAGCGCCTGGCTTGAGATTGCGAATGTGCTTAAAGATCTCCGAAGAAAGGACATAGCGCCCAACAACTGCTAAGTTGGAAGGCGCATCTTTGGGCTGAGGTTTTTCAACAATGCCATTGAGACGGTAGACGCCTTTAGCAACCTCGGCGCCAGATACGATTCCATAGGAACTGCTCTTGGCCGGATCAATTTTCTCAACTGCTAAGACAGAGCCATTTTGTTCATCAAATACCTTCAGCATTTGCTTAAGGACAGGCGGCTTACCATCCAATAAGTCATCAGCGAGGATGATGGCGAATGGTTCATCACGCACGAGTTTTTCAGCGCACAGCACCGCATGACCCAAACCAAGGGCTTCAGGTTGGCGAACATAGACGCAGTCGACATGACTCGGTTTGACGCTGCGTACGATCTCCAGCAGGGCCTGTTTATTTTTTGCTTCGAGCTCGGCTTCCAGTTCATACGCTTTATCGAAGTGATCTTCAATAGCGCGCTTACTGCGACCAGTAACAAATATCATTTCTGTTATGCCGGCTGCAATAGCCTCTTCCACAGCATACTGAATTAGGGGTTTATCCACGACATTGAGCATTTCTTTTGGGCTTGCTTTAGTAGCAGGCAAAAAGCGGGTACCCAACCCTGCAACAGGAAAGACTGCTTTAGTAACGACTTTGGTGGTCAATGGCATAAGTATTCCAATCGTTCTTTATTTGCTGCTGTTCTATTTCAGACGTTCTAATTGTGCAACAAGCTTCTCGTGATTCTGCTCAAAACCGGCAAGACGTTGTTTTTCTTGGGCAACGACCTCCGCTGGAGCGCGAGCGACAAAGCTTTCATTAGTTAATTTGGCACGGGCCTTATTGATTTCATTGGCTAAACGCTCAATTTCCTTACCAAGACGAATGCGCTCAGCGGCTGCATCCACTTCGATTTTGAGCAGCAGCTTGATGTTGCCTACCAGTGCGATTGGCGCATCCGGGGCATCTTTTTCCAGTGAAACCTCATCCTGGTAGATTTTGACTTCGGACAATTTTGCTAATGCGAGTAAATAAGGCGTTGCTTTTTGTAAGAAAGCTTCAGGACCACTAATCCATAGCGGTACTTTTTGACCTGGAGGCACTTGCATTTCTCCGCGAAGATTTCTACAGGCATCCACAATCGCTTTAATTTGTGCCACCCACGCTTCGCTGTGCTCATCAATTTTTTCGGGTTGAGCAAGGGGGTAGGGCTGGAGCGCAATTGTTTGTTTTGCTTGTTGAGCTAAGTCTTTGCCAGATTTTGGTCCAACAGTTTGCCAAAGTGTTTCAGTGATAAATGGGATCAATGGATGTGCCATGCGCAAGATAGTTTCTAGGACGCGTAACAGAGTGCGGCGGGTTGCGCGTTGCTGGGCTGGTGTTCCTGTCTGTAGTTGCACTTTGGCAAGCTCTAAATACCAGTCGCAGTATTCATCCCAAACGAATTGGTAAATACTGCTTGCAATATTGTCAAAGCGATAGTTCTGAAAGCCTTTCTCTACTTCAGCTTCCGTTCTCTGCAACTGTGAAACAATCCATTTATCAGCAGGTGAAAAATCTAAGTAACCATCAGGTCCACATTGATTATCACAAGGGGCCAGGCCATTATCTTCATTGCTGCCAGGGCAGTTCATGAGAACAAAACGAGTAGCATTCCAAAGTTTGTTGCAGAAGTTTCGATAGCCTTCGCAGCGCTTCTGATCAAAGTTGATATTGCGGCCAAGGGAAGCAAGAGAGGCAAAGGTAAAACGTAAGGCGTCAGTGCCAAATGCCGGAATACCATCCGGAAATTCTTTCTTGGTTTTTTTGCTGATGCTCTCTGCTTGTTTTGGATTCATCAAGCCGGTAGTACGCTTACCTATCAACTCTTCAATCTTGATACCGTCGATCAAGTCAATCGGATCCAAAGTATTACCCTTGGACTTACTCATCTTCTGACCTTCGGCATCGCGTACCAAGCCGTGAACATATACAGTATGAAATGGCACCTTACCGGTGAAGTGGCAAGTCATCATTACCATGCGTGCTACCCAGAAGAAAATGATGTCAAAGCCAGTTACTAAAACTGATGAAGGTAAGAAGTGTTTCAAAGCGGGCGTTTCTTCTGGCCAGCCCAATGAGCTAAATGGCACTAGCGCAGAACTAAACCAGGTATCTAGTACATCTGGGTCACGGTTGAGTTGGCCGTCATAGCCTGCAGCAGCAGCCTTTGTTTTGGCCTCTTCTTCAGAGCGCGCTACAAAGATTTGGCCATTATCGGCATACCAGGCCGGGATTTGATGGCCCCACCAGAGTTGACGTGAGATACACCAGTCTTGAATGTTTTCTAACCATTGGGTGTAGGTGTTAATCCAGTTTTCTGGAACAAGCTTTATGTCACCCTTGGTGACTGCATCTAATGCGGCGCCAGCGATAGACGATCCAGGTTGATATTTATTATCTAGGCTTGGTTTGGACATTGCCACAAACCATTGGTCTGTAAGCATCGGTTCAATAATGGTTTGCGTGCGATCGCCACGTGGCACCATTAATTTATGTGGCTGTACTTTATCTAGTAAGCCAGCTTTTTCTAAATCAGCCACCACTTGTTTGCGAGCCGCAAAGCGCTCCATACCTTGATAAGTGGTGGGGGCATTCTCATTGATCTTGGCATCCAAGGTAAGAATGTTGATCAGTGGTAGTTGATGGCGTTGACCAACCGCGTAATCGTTAAAGTCATGAGCAGGTGTTACTTTGACAACACCAGTACCAAAATTCACATCAACGTAGTCATCTGCAATGATCGGTATTTGACGGTCACATAGAGGCAAATTCACTGACTTACCTATAAGGTGTTTGTAGCGCTCATCTTCTGGGTTAATCATCACCGCAACGTCGCCAAGTAAAGTCTCTGGGCGAGTTGTGGCAACGGTCAGGTGTCCAGTACCATCACTCAGTGGATAGCGGATGTGCCACATGGATCCATCTTCTTCTTCGCTCACTACTTCGAGGTCAGAGACTGCGGTACCTAAAACTGGATCCCAGTTCACCAAACGTTTGCCACGATAAATCAGACCTTGTTCATGCAGGCGGACAAACACTTCAACGACTGCTTTGGACATCTTGCTGTCCATAGTGAAATATTCTTTGCCCCAATCAATTGAAGCACCCAATCGACGTATCTGACGAGTAATCGTAGAGCCGGATGTTTCTTTCCATTCCCACACTTTTTCTAAAAATTTCTCACGACCTAAGTCATGGCGAGAAACTTTTTGCGCATCGAGTTGGCGCTCTACAACAATTTGTGTAGCGATTCCAGCATGATCTGTACCAGGAACCCATAAAGTATTTTTCCCAGCCATACGTGCATGACGAACTAAACCATCCATGATAGTTTGATTAAAAGCATGCCCCATATGGAGGGTGCCAGTGACATTGGGGGGCGGCAACTGAATCGAAAAATCATCCTTACCTTCATCCATAGTCGCATCCGCAATCCCTCTGCGCTCCCACTCCGGACCCCAGTAGGCTTCGATTGGGGCGGGTTCATAGGATTTGGCGAGTTCGTCTGCTGAGCTGGCCGCTGGTGAATTAGGGGTATTTGAGGCATTTGGC
>Ga0208496_1000352_pt1 | contig 16195 bp, 12 predicted proteins | sample CryBogmetaGMA2M_FD_184552 | JGI IMG/M metagenome (GOLD analysis project Ga0208496, IMG submission 184552) | Freshwater microbial communities from Crystal Bog, Wisconsin, USA - MA2M (SPAdes) | ecosystem: Environmental > Aquatic > Freshwater > Lake | place: Crystal Bog, Wisconsin, USA | collected... | reverse complement strand
AAACACACAAAACCATCAAGCATAAAAAGATGAATTGTTTAATTCTTTGGCTCATGGCCCATTTTTCTTAAACAAGGCATAGTAAAAACCATCGCTCACCTCACTTGGCAGAATCTGCCCTGGGGCGCTTAATCGTAACGCATTGCCATGCTCAGCAGCAAACCGGGTTGCCTGATCTTCGCCTTCCTCAGGAAAAACCGAGCAGGTAACGTAAAGCAGCAGCCCCTCTGGCTTTAGCATTTTCCATGCTTGCTCCAGAATGCCAAGCTGTTTTTGCTGCAAAGCCTTGATATCAGCCTCGCGTCTTAAAAAGGGGATATCTGGGTGTCTTGCCACAATGCCCGATGCAGAACAGGGTGCATCAAGCAATATTTTGTCAAAAGGTACGCCATCCCACCACGAGGCCTTTGAAGCATCGCCCCGCAGTACCCTGACTTTACTGGAGTGCAAGCGCAATCGATCTAGATTGCCACTAATTTTTCCAATACGCTCACCATCGAGCTCTAAAGCCACCATCTCACAATCGGCCCGTTCTAATATGTGGGCTGTCTTACCACCCGGCGCAGAACAAGCGTCCAAGATTCTCTCGCCTGGCTGAGGATTCAATAGAACAGCAGCCAATTGAGCGCCTGTATCCTGAACAGAAACGGCACCGCTATAAAACCCGGGCAATTCTGAAACGGAAACGGGATTCGGCAGAAGCAAAGCCGATGACAAATTTATGCCTGCAAGCTCCTCAACAGGATTTGAGACAATGCCCGCTTCACTTAACAAGGCCTGATATTGCTCTCGTGAATATTGCCTTTGATTTACTCGCAAAATCAAAGGGGCTCGTTTTGCTTGTGTAAATAGAATCGATTGCCAGGCCTTGGAATAATTGCGCTTCAAATTAGCGCGCCACCACGCTGGAACAAACATCGGTATCGGATCTGGCGGATACGAATTTTCCCCTAGTGGTTGCTGGACCGTAAGGCTGACTTTGCGTAAGACCGCATTCACTAAACCCTTGGCATACATAGTCGGGTCATATTCACCGCAGGCCTTAACCGCTTGATCCACAATGGTATGCGTGGCATAGCCTTTGCCTTCTAAAGGCTCTTGCAAAAGTAAAGCAATAGCAACGCTCAATAAATGATCTACCTCTGGCGGAGGAGTCTTTGGAACAAATTGCTTAATGAGCTCATGTGATCGAACCCATTTACGCAAAGCATCAAAGCTGAGGCTTTGCACAATCGGTCGCTCATGCGCATCAAGCTGGTCCAAAATTTCAGTAAGCGATCTACCGCTCATTACCTCACCAATTGCTTGTGCAGAGATACAGATAGCTTCAGAAAGTGGAAGACTTTGCGACGTTTTTTTATCAGTCAAACTAATTTGCTCCGGGGTATGCCCCGTTTTTTGCCATAGCCATGAGGCGAGCCACCCGCTCCTCTATTGGAGGGTGAGTGGAGAATAATTGTGCAAGACCGCCTACGCCTAAAGGATTCAGAATCATCATTTGCGCCGTCTCTGGATGTCGCTCTACCGCTTGAAATGGAATGCCCTGAGCATAGCCATGAATCTTTTCCAAGGCATGGGCCAAGGCCTCTGGATCCGAGCTGATTTCAGCGCCGCCACGATCTGCTTCATATTCCCTTGCGCGTGAAATACTCATTTGAATCAAGCTAGCCGCAATCGGCGCAAGGATCGCTACCAGTAAACCAGCAATTGGATTGCTTGGCCTACCATCAGAATCGCGCCCACCAAAAAACATAGCGAAGTTTGCTAATGCAGAAATGGCGCCGGCCATCGTTGCAGCAACAGTTGAAATCAAAATATCACGATGCTGCACATGGGCTAACTCGTGAGCCATCACCCCGCGCAATTCGCGATTAGAAAGGATTTTTAAAATTCCAGTGGTTGCAGCTACAGAAGCGTTATCTGGATTTCGTCCGGTTGCAAATGCATTCGGCGCATCCTCATCAATCAAGAATACTTTCGGCATAGGCAAGCCTGCCTTTTCTGAAAGCTCCTTTACTAGCGCATAAAACTGGGGGGCAGACCGTTCATCTACTTGCTGGGCATTGATCATCTTCAGAACCATCGTGTCAGAAAACCAATAGCTAAAAAAGTTCATGCCCAACGCCATTAACAGCGCCATGATCATCCCTTGCTCGCCACCCAGCATACCCCCAACAACCACAAACAGTGCAGTAATTGCCGCCATCAAAACAGCAGTCTTTGCAAAATTAAACACTTCTATTCCTTTGCATGAAAGTGAAACGACTTTTCTTGAGGCCTGAGTGACTTTAGGCACATCTTTGCAGACATTTTTTTTCCGCCGGGCTTTTGCATCTCCAAAACTTCCACCACCCCTGTGCCGCACTGAATAAAAATACCGTCGTTACTAAACCCTAAGACTTCACCAGGTCGCCTGGTCTCGATATATGAACCTTCCGAAGGAATACAAGAATTCCATAACTTCATCAGTTCGCTGCCGATATTGCTGATAGCGCCAGGAAAGGGGTTAAAGGCACGAATGCGGTTATCAATTTGAATTGCGCTTAAAGTCCAATCGATTTCTGCTTCACTTTTTAAGATTTTTTCAGCATAGGTAATGCCGGCGCTTGCTTGTGGCACTTGAGAAGAGCGCTCCTCTGTCAAAAGTTGTAGCGCTTCAACAATTGATTCAGCGCCCAACAAGCTCAATCGATCATGCAACTTAGCGCTGGTTTCATCCGGCGTAATTTCAAGTATTTTTGTGAGGATTATGTCGCCCGTATCTAATCCTGCATCCATTTGCATAATGCAAATGCCCGTGCTTTTATCGCCAGCCTCGATGGCGCGCTGAATTGGGGCTGCGCCACGCCAACGCGGCAATAAAGAAGCGTGAATATTAAAACTACCGAGCCTACCGGAGCCCTGCGCAATGTCCAGAATTTCTTGGGGCAAGATGAGGCCGTATGCCACCACCACCATGGCATCAAATTCAATTGCGGATAATTGCTGGTAAGTCTCTTCTGCCTGCGCTTGTTTTAGTGGGTCAGCGCTATTGCGCTTCAATGTTTCGGGCTGCAGTACTGGAATGTTTTTTTCTAAGGCAAGCTCTTTCACAGGGCTAGCCTGTAAATGCATCCCCCTGCCCGCACGGCGATCAGGTTGAGTCAGAGTCAAGACGATTTCATGTCCAGCCTCATCTATTGCGCGCATTGCCTGCGCAGCAAACTCAGGAGTTCCAGCAAAAACAATTTTCATTAGAGGCGCTTAGCGCTCACCTTCTAACTCTTTGGAGCGCTTCTTCAATTTTTGTGAGATACGTGTTCTTTTGAGCAAAGATAAATACTCAACAAACACCTTGCCCTGCAAGTGATCTAATTCATGTTGCAAGCAAACCGCTAAAAGGCCATCAGCCTCTAACTCGAATTCATTGCCCTCAATATCCAAAGCCTTGATTCGAATTTCAGCAGGCCTCTCAACTTCATCATAAAACTCAGGAACTGAAAGGCATCCTTCGCGCCAAGATTTTTTCTCAGTGCTTGCCCAGGTAATTTCTGGGTTAATAAAAACCATTAATTCATTTTGTTCATCAGATACATCAATCACCACAATGCGCTCATGAATGTCTACCTGGGTCGCAGCTAGCCCAACGCCAGGTGCCTCATACATAGTGTCAGCCATATCACCCACTATTTTTTTAATGCGTGCATCTACCTGTGCCACGGGTTTGGCAATCTTGTACAGACGTGGGTCTGGATAACAAAGGACGGGTAACAAAGCCATATAGGAATTATCCAACAGAGCAATCAGTCTGTCCCGATTGTTCCTATTCCCCTAAAGATCACAATCTTTTGATGCCTAACTTTCTAACACCGAGCAGAATCACCAGGCTTGAACGTGGTGACAAAAAATACCCTTCACGCCTCAATGATTTGCATGATCCACCCGATCACATCTATATAGATGGGGATGTAGATTTACTCCAAATGCCCATGATCGCAATTGTTGGCGCCCGCAAAGCTAGTGCTGAAGGCCTAAAAAATGCAGCCCTCTTTGCCCAAGGACTCTCGCATGCGGGTCTACTCGTCGTCTCAGGGCTTGCAAGGGGGGTTGATGGTGCAGCCCATCAAGCCACTCTGAATCTGGGTCCTAATCACTTCACCATGGCCGTCTGTGGGGCCGGCGTGGATGTGATTTACCCCAAAGAACATCTGGAGTTGGCCAAATGCATTCGACAACAAGGGCTTTTGATTTCTGAGCTACCCCTTGGTGAGGGTCCAAAATCAAACCACTTTCCCAAAAGAAACCGCATTATTGCCGCCCTCTCGCTTGGTGTCGTGGTAGTTGAGGCTGAGGAAAGATCGGGATCCTTGATTACTGCCCGACTTTCTTTGGAACTGGGAAGGGAGATTTTTGCGGTGCCTGGTTCAATCCAAAACCCTTTTTCTGCAGGTTGCCACCTTCTCATCCAACAAGGCGCCAAACTAGCAAAAAACCCGAATGACGTCTTAGAAGAGCTTATTTTTTAACATAAACCCTGTTTAAAGGCTCTTAAATGCAGTTTTTTATTGAAAAATAGCTTGCTGAGATCATTCTACAATGTCAAAAAAGAGGGCTTTTTGGACTTTTCTTAATTTATCGGTTAATAATAAAAAAGGGGTGAGCAATAGACCAAACCCTGATTTGGTTTAAATTGATCATCCTTTTCCTCTATTAAAAACATCCTTTCAGGCTCAAATTAGGCAAACGCGTGGCTAAAGTATCTACCAAAAGCAGCTCCAAGACATCTTCGGTCGACAACCCCAAAGCGCTCATCATCGCCGAGAAACCTTCGGTTGCCAACGATATCGCCAAGGCTCTAGGCGGTTTTACAAAACATGAGGACTATTTTGAAAACGATCGCTTTGTCATTTCTTCGGCTGTTGGCCATCTTTTAGAAATAGCTGCCCCGGAAGAATTTGACGTCAAGCGGGGCAAATGGTCATTTGCCAATCTGCCTGTAGTTCCTCCATATTTTGATTTGCGCCCGATTGTAAAAACAGAATCCCGGTTAAAGGTTCTGCAAAAACTGATTAAGCGCAAAGACATTAACGCGTTAATTAATGCATGTGACGCTGGACGAGAAGGTGAACTCATTTTCCGTTTAATTGCACAACATGCAAAAGCTTCGCAAACAATCCAGCGCTTATGGCTACAGTCGATGACTCCAGCGGCGATTCGTGATGGCTTTGCAAACTTGCGCACCGATGTTGAGATGCAACCGCTTGCTGATGCTGCCCGTTGCCGCTCTGAAGCTGACTGGCTAGTTGGTATTAACGGCACGCGCGCAATGACTGCGTTTAACAGCAAAAGTGGTGGGTTTTTCTTAACAACGGTAGGCCGTGTTCAAACGCCAACCCTTTCTATCGTGGTTGAGCGCGAAGAGCTTATTCGGAAGTTTGTATCTAAAGATTATTGGGAAGTAAAAGCAGAATTTATTGCATCGGCTGGAATCTATGAGGGTCGCTGGTTTGATCCAAAATTTAGGAAAGATGTGACGGAGCCAGATGCACGTGAAAATCGCCTCTGGAGCGAGGCTGCTGCACAAAGTATTGTGGCAGCCTGCCGTGGAAAAAAGGCAACCGTTACAGAGGAAGCAAAGCCTGCCACCCAGCTTGCACCCCAGTTGTTTGATTTAACCAGCCTACAACGCGAAGCAAATGCACGATTTGGTTTTTCTGCAAAAAATACCTTAGGGCTTGCACAAGCACTCTATGAGCGCCACAAGGTTTTGACCTATCCCCGTACTGATGCGAAAGCGCTTCCTGAGGACTATTTAGATACTGTTAAGCAAACAATGGAAACGATTGCCGAAAATTCACAAGAATATCGATCCTTTGCAAAACAAATTCTCAAAGGCGATCCAAAGGATCCTAAAGCCAAAGCAGGATATGGTTGGATCAAACCCAATAAACGAATTTTTGATAACTCTAAAATCTCAGATCACTTTGCAATCATTCCAACGCTAGAAACGCCTAAGAATTTGAGTGAGCCAGAAGCAAAATTGTACGATTTGGTAGTGCGCCGTTTCTTGGCAGTGTTTTATCCTGCTGCTGAATTCCGCGTTACTACCCGCATTACCGAGGCATCTGGACACCATTTCAAAACGGAAGGGCGTGTACTTGTGAACCCTGGTTGGCTCACTGTTTATGGCAAATCCAATCAGGCTGAGGATGAGTTAGTACCAGTCCAAGAGGGTGAGACAGTTCAATCTGAATCAGTGCTTGCTGTTCCATTAAAGACTAAGCCGCCTGCACGCTACACAGAAGCCACCCTGCTCTCAGCAATGGAAAGCGCGGGCAAGTGGGTCGATGATGATGAAATGCGCGAAGCTATGGCAGAAAAGGGTCTAGGCACGCCTGCAACACGTGCGGCAATTATTGAAGGTTTGTTGGCTGAAAAATACATGGTACGAGAAGCGCGCGAGCTGATTCCAACCGCAAAGGCTTTTCAGCTGATGACCTTATTGCGTGGCTTAGATGTTGAAGAATTAACTCGTCCCGACTTAACTGGTAACTGGGAAAACAAGCTGTCATTAATTGAGCAGGGCAAGATGAATCGCGACACATTCATGCAAGAAATTGCACAGATGACTCAGCGTATTGTTAAGCGCGCCAAGGAATACGACAGCGATACCATTCCTGGTGATTATGCAACGATGACCACCCCATGCCCACACTGTAAGGCTTCAGTCAAAGAAAACTATCGTCGCTTTGCTTGTGAAAAGTGTGGCTTTACGATCAGCAAAACTCCTGGTGGGCGTGCATTTGAATATCCTGAGGTAGAAGAATTATTACGTGAGAAAACGATCGGACCTCTCCAGGGCTTCCGCAGCAAAATGGGTCGTCCGTTTGCTGCGATTATCAAGTTAAGTGAAATCCCTGAAGATGATGCCGACTATCCAAACGCTGGCTTCAAACTTGAATTTGACTTCGGCAATGCCCAAGAAGATGAAACTGAAGCCGTTGATTTCACAGGTCGCCTGGCTTTAGGGGTTTGTCCAAAATGCTCCGGCGCAATTTATGAAGACGGCATGCGTTACGTCTGTGAGAACAATACTGGCCCAAGTAAAACTTGTGATTTCAAAACCGGCAAAGTGGTTTTGCAGCAAGAAATTGCGCCTGAGCAAGTACAAAAATTGCTCAAAGAGGGTAAAACCGATCTCTTAACGAACTTTAAGTCGAACCGTACTGGGCGTGGCTTTAAGGCTTACTTAGCCTTAGATTCTGCTGGCAAAATTGGTTTTGAATTTGAAGCTAAGGCTCCTAGGGCAGATGGCGCAGCCAAGGCTCCAGCGAAGAAACGTGCGGGAGCGAGCGCAGCAAGCAAGTCTGCAGCAAAACCAAAGCGCACTAGTAAAGCAAAGTCATCCTCTAGTAGCTGAGCAGTAACCAGCTTAGCCGCTAGAGCAGACCACAAAATTCCTCTAGAGCCCAAGGCGGTTGCCAAGAAAATTCCTGGGCGCTGCATAAGCGCGCCAATAATTGGTAAGCGGTCGCCTGCCACACAGCGAACGCCAACAAAATCACCATCCTTTAATAAGTCTCGTGGGTCGCCCTCAGAAAAGTCGACCAGGCCTTGAGCTTGCGCACGATTAAATGCATCGCTGCTATCTCTAGATCCTAAATCATCCTCTCCCTCATCAAAGCTGGAGCCCACTATCCAGCGATAGCTGCCATCTTCAAGCTGCTCCGCGGGGAGACAGTAACCGTCACCCGATATCCCCACTTTAGGCAACTTATTTACCCAATCAGCATTTGGCTTAATAGAGAAAATACTCAGCTGTCCGCGTACGGGCTTCAATGGCAAGCGAATCCCAATCGTACCCATGAGCGCCTTACTTTCTATGGCAGTTGCCACCACCACTTTGTCAGCAACAAGAATGGTCTCATTTGCCTCATTCAACAAATTCCAGCTGCCATGAGATTCTTCTAGCCTAGCAACGCGAGTATTCCAAAGACAAGATAAGCGCTCATGCTCCCTCAACAACTTGTTGCTAGCCTCAAATAAATTTAATGAAGCCCCTCTTGAAAGCCAAACACCGCTTTGTTTAATGCCGCAAATTTTTTCTGCCTCTTGGGCATCTAAGGCCATTGCAATATCTTCTTCAAGATCTAATGAGCGCAAATACTCAGCCACTTCTAGTTGATTGAAGGTCTTCTCTTTTTTGGTAGGCTGAAAAATGCCGTGCCCTCTCCAGTCACCACCCCATCTAGCCTCGGCTAGCAAAAATGCAATACGGGTTAGGCGCAATAAGCGGGGGGAGCCCTTCCCAATATGGGGATGCGCAATGGCATAAGCGTGGCGTGAGCAGGCAGTAGCAGGAGAAGGGGCGGCGTCGACAATGCATACAGACTTGCCACGCTCAAGCAACTCATTAGCAATGGTTGCTCCGCAAATGCCTGCCCCAATCACCACTATTTCATGGTGTTGGGGTTTGGTCATTAAATGAGTCTAGGTAAAACGCTTGGTGCAGCTTAGGCGTTCAAACGCTTTTCGATTTTTGCGCGCATTTCTAATAATTCTTTAGGCAAGCGGTCGCCAAGATGCTCAAACAATTCTGTATGCAACTTCAGCTCGTTTTTCCAGTCATCGATCTTGGCTGTAATTACCTTATCAAATTTTTCTACTGAGAAATCTAGGCCTTGCCAATTCAAGTCAGCATGCTCTGGGGAGATGCCAAATACAGTTTCAACGCCTTTTGCCGTTCCTTCAGCGCGCCCCAAAATCCAAGAAAGAACACGCATATTTTCGCCATAGCCAGGCCAGACAAACTTGCCACTCTCGTCTTTGCGGAACCAGTTCACACAATAGATCTTAGGCAATACTGCGCCTTCAGCTTCGAGCTTCTTGCCAATGTTGAGCCAATGCTGGAAGTAATCACTCATGTTGTAACCAGCAAATGCAATCATTGCAAACGGATCGCGACGCACTACGCCGACCTGACCTGTAATTGCAGCGGTGGTCTCAGATCCCATGGTTGCTGCCATGTAAACACCCTCAACCCAATCACGCGCCTCGCTAACCAAAGGCACGGTGGTTGAACGACGTCCGCCGAATAAAAATGCATCGATTGGAACACCCTCTGGATCATCCCACTTAGGGTCAACGGCTGGGTTATTCGTAGCAGCCATAGTGAAGCGTGAATTTGCGTGAGCAGCCTTACGTCCTGCAGCACCATCTGCTGGAGTCCAATCTTTGCCTTGCCAGTCGATCAAATGCGCTGGCGGGGTTTCGGTCAAGCCTTCCCACCACACATCACCATCATCTGTTAAACCAACGTTAGTAAAGATGACATCTTGATTTAGTGAGTCGATGCAATTTGGGTTTGTTAAGCGATTGGTGCCGGGTGCAACGCCAAAATATCCCGATTCAGGGTTGATAGCAAATAAACGGGTTTTTCCAGTAACCGGGTCTTTGCGTGGTTTGATCCAAGCAATATCGTCACCAATGGTGGTTACTTTCCAACCATCAAACCCTGCCGGAGGAATCATCATGGAGAAATTGGTTTTTCCACAAGCCGACGGGAATGCTGCGGCCACATGATATTTTTTACCTGCAGGCGAAGTTACGCCCAAGATCAACATATGCTCAGCAAGCCACCCTTGCTCGCGACCCATATTGGATGCAATGCGCAAGGCAAAACATTTTTTACCCAACAGTGCATTGCCGCCGTACCCAGAGCCAAACGACCAAATCTCACGAGTTTCTGGATAGTGAACAATGTATTTCGTTTTGTTATTTGGCCAAGCCATGTCTTTTTCACCAGGGCTTAAGGGCTTGCCTACCGTGTGAATACAAGGAACGAACTCGCCATCCGTGCCCAGTTGATCAATCACCGCTTTACCCATGCGAGTCATCAGGCGCATGTTGATTGCAACATAGGGGCTGTCAGATAATTCAACGCCAATATGAGCAATGGGTGAGCCAATTGGACCCATAGAAAACGGCACTACATACATTGTTCTGCCGCGCATAGAGCCATCAAATAAAGGCTGAAGGGTGGCGCGCATTTCTGCTGGGTTAACCCAATTATTTGTTGGGCCAGCGTCTTCTTGTTTAGCGGAACAAATGTAGGTGCGATCTTCTACACGTGCGACATCATCTGGATCGGAAAGGGCTAAAAATGAGTTTTTGCGCTTTGCCGGATTCAGGCGCTTAAATACGCCTGCCTTTACCAATAACTCACAGAGATCGTCATACTCTGCCTGGGAACCATCACACCAGCGAATGGCATCCGGTTTTGTCAGGGCTGCAACCTCTGCCACCCATTCAATTAAGCGTTTGTTTTTTACGTATGCTGGTGCATTTACATCGATGGTGTCGGTGGTCATGTGTTTCCCTATGAAGATTAATTTTTTAATCCCATGATTTTAACATTTTGGTCATATTTATAGTGTCGACCGTACACAGAACAAACCCTTTACTTGCCAATACAGAATTGGCTGAAGATTTTTCCCAAAAGATCATCTGGAAGCAGTTTTCCGGTAATTTGGCCAAGGTGGTTTTGGGCTAAAAATAGCTCTTCTGCGAACAATTCTAGTGAATTGTTACCATTTGCAGCGAATTGTTCCGATTTTACGATATGTTCCGAAGCCCGTTCTAGACAGTCCAAATGCCTCCTTCGAGCAACAATTGCCCCTTCTTGCGGCCCATTCCAGCCCACCATCTCTAAAATTTTCTGCTTCAGGGCGGGTATGCCATCGCCAGTTTTGGCAGAAATCAGAATTGCCCCTTCTGGAGTGCCTAATGGCCCATTTGCGGGTAATAAGTCAGATTTATTCATAACAAGCAGTACTGGGCATTTAGATGGAAGTGCTGCAATGATTTTGTCCTTTAGCACTCCATCGACCTCACTTGAATCCAGGTCAGCCATAAAAACCACCAAATCTGCTAGGCGTATTGCATCCCAAGATCTTTCAATTCCTTTTGATTCCACCACATCATTTGTATCCCGTAGGCCGGCCGTGTCAATGATGTGCATTGGCACGCCTTCGATGGTGATGCTCTCTTTCACCCGATCACGTGTAGTTCCGGCAATTGGAGTGACAATCGCCACCTCTTCGCCAGCCAACCGATTCAGCAATGAGCTTTTGCCTACATTGGGGGCTCCCGCCAACACCAACTGGATGCCATCGCGCAGGATTTTTCCCTGTTTTGCGCCTTCAAGTAAAGAGTGAAGTTTGGTCTTTACTGCTAGCAAGCGTGCACGTGCTTGGGCATTTTCTAGAAACTCGATTTCTTCTTCAGGGAAGTCCAATGTCGACTCGACCAAGATGCGCAATTGGGTAATTTCTTCAATGAGCTCATTAATATCGTTGGAAAACTCGCCCTGCAACGAGCGAGCTGCACCACGCACTGCGGCTTCGCTCTGTGCATCAATAAGATCGGCTATAGCCTCTGCTTGCGCTAGATCGATTTTATTGTTGAGATAGGCGCGTAAACTAAATTCGCCTGGTTCAGCAATAACTAAGCCCATATCCTTGCCCAACTCTAGACAGCGCTTCATCACCAACTCAAGCAGTTGTGGGCCGCCATGACACTGCAACTCTAAAACATCTTCACCAGTAAATGAGGCGGGGGCAGAAAAATAAATTGCAATTAACTGATCGATGGCTTGTCCATCGGCATCGCGTAGAGTCAGTAGATTTGCCTGTCGGGCAGTAAAAGAGGTTTGGAAAAGTGCTTTGGCAAGTGAGGCTAAGTGTTGTCCGCTTATTCGAATAACGCCCACGCCCGCCTTACCAGGGGCGGTAGCAACGGCAATGATGGGTAGCTTTCTAGTCATCATTGCCGTTCACTCTTTAGTAGTTATGCCGTCAACAAATTACTTGGCTGTCTTTTTTCCAAACAGGTTGTTGATCTGCCATTGTTGTGCAATCGACAACAGGTTATTAACCACCCAGTACAAAACCAAACCAGCCGGAAAGAAAAAGAACATGATCGAAAAGACGATTGGCATGTACATCATTACTTTTGCCTGAATTGGGTCGGGAGGCGTTGGATTCAGTTTGGTTTGGACAAACATCGAAACAGCCATGATGACCGGTAGGATGTAGTAAGGGTCTGGAACTGAGAGGTCGTGAATCCACAAAATCCATGGTGCGCCACGCATCTCAACAGACGATAGCAATACCCAGTATAAAGAAATGAATACGGGGATCTGAATTACCACCGGCAAACATCCGCCCAATGGGTTGATCTTCTCTTTGCGATACATCTCCATCATTGCTTGATTAAGCTTTTGTGGCTCGCCCTTGTACTGCTCTTTCATGGCCATTAAGCGTGGCTGGACCTCTTTCATACGGGCCATGGATTTGTAACTTGCGGCCGAAAGCGGAAAGAACACCAATTTAATCAAAATAGTAAGAAGAATGATGGCCCAACCCCAGTTACCAACATAGCCATGGATTTTTTCCAATAGCCAGAAAATGGGTTTTGCCAAAATAGTTAAGTACCCGTAGTCTTTCAGCAACTCAAAGCCTGGGGCAATTGTTTCTAAAACTTTTTCTTCTTGTGGCCCAACAAAGAGCCGGGCCTTTTCTACAACAGTGCCTCCTTGGGCAACCACGCCAAGTGGTGTTTGCATGCCAATACGGTACAAGCCATTATCAATTCTTCCCGCATAGATATCGCGCGCGAACTTGTCACCGGGAATCCATGCGCTTGCAAAGTAATGTTGCACCATTGCAATCCAGGCTGGATCACCAGCGGCGACTTGCGTTGGAATGGTAATTTTGTTTTTATCAATCGCCGTAAATTCCAGCTTATTAAATTTCTCTTTGTCGGTATATGCCGCAGGGCCCGTAAAGGTACTAGCTGAAAACGCGCCGCCAAAGGGGCCAATTTTTTGTTCTTGCGAAGCGTCCCGGACGATCTCTGTATAAAGTACTAATGACGAAGTGTTTGTTCCCGACTGAGTAACGCGATGTCCTACATCCACAACATAACTTCCTGGGTTAAGGATGAAGGTTTTTTCTAGCTTGACCCCGTTGCGTTCGCTAGCAAGCGTCACAAATGGTCTTCCAGCCCCATCTTTTCCCGATTGAAGCAACTTAAAGGTGCTAGTGTGATTCGGTAAATCATTGTTGTTTAGGGCAATTAAGCCTGAACGAGCAAAGTATTTATGATTTGGGGTGTACTGAAACAGCTCAACGGGCTTATTTTCAGCAGTTAAGGCCTTTAATAGTTTTGCATCAACTACATTGGCACCATTAGCGCTAATCTCTAAAACCAAAACGTCATTTTGCAGCACAAATTTTTCAGCGGTTTCGATTGCTGCAGGGCTCGCTGCGGGTGTAACAGCGACTGATGGAGCCCCAGATATTTGTGTCGGCACATCAACTTTATTGCCCACAACCGCTTTGTCGGCCGTGACGGGGGCGCTTACGGGGGCGCCACCAAATAAAGATGGCTTACCTTCATGAACCTGCCAATTGTTGTAGAGCATCAGACCCGACATCGAGAACACTGCCCAAAGAATTGTTTTTTTAAAGTCCATTTGCATTCACTTAAGTATTAATGAGATGTTTGTTTTACCGCAGGATCATAACCGCCTCGTGACCACGGGTTGCAGCGCAGAATGCGCCAGACCATGAGGCCGAAGCTTTTAATAAAACCATAATGATTAAAGCAGTCGCAAGCATATTGTGAGCAACTAGGTACATATTTACAGTGCATACCCATATAGGGACTTAAAACCAGCTGGTAAATTTTGACCAACTTAATTGCAGCATTATTTAAAACGCGCACCCTAAATCAACCCCAATATTTGAGAGCGCAGAAGATCTTTTTCTTTTTTTCTAAGGCTGCCACGAGTTTCACGACCAATTGGCTTTTTAAGCTTAACCACCACATCTTTATTTAATGTAGTGATTTGTGCCGTCCAAACTAATTCGCGGATCATCCTTTTTAGACGGTTGCGATCAACTGCTCTTTTTGCTAGCTTCTTCGCTACCGCTACACCCAAGTCTGGCCTAACACCCTCTTGAGTGGATGCAATATAGATACCCCAATACAAACTTGTCTTGGGGCGTACTTTTAGTATTTCAGAAATCCTTGCGCTGTTCAATGGCGAAATTAAACGGCTAAACGCTTGCGGCCTTTTGCGCGACGTGCATTTAATACTGCGCGTCCACTCTTGGTTTTCATACGAATGCGGAATCCGTGGGTGCGTTTACGGCGTGTTACGGAGGGTTGGTAAGTTCTTTTCATGATAGATCCTGGGAAAACCAAGTATTTTCCTTGTTGCAGAGCAAAAGGTCAATCTATCTTGACGAATATATAGGTGTTTTTCTCTATTTTTCTTTGATTTTTATCTAAACCCTTAATTTAATTGGAAATTTTTTCTTTGTGCACAAGTTATCCACAGCTTTTCCACGAATTTCTTGCTTGTGGATAACTTTAGGGTCTGGCTACAATGGATCCTCTAAAAATATGAGCAACTTACAAAATCCCCCCGCCTTGAATTCAATTAACCCCTTAGGTTTTTGGGATGGCGCTATTGGCGACCTATCCCGCGAACTGTCTCCCCAACAGTTTAAAACTTGGATACAGCCATTAACCTTTGTGTCTTTTGACGAGAGTGATCACTCACTTACTGTTGGCGCTCCCAACCGATTTAAGCTTGATTGGATTAAGAAGACTTTTGCGGATCGCTTTCAAGAGCTGGCTTCTGCGTACTTTGGCCTTCCTATTAATGTCAGTTTTGTACTTGCCTTGGACGCGGTGGCCCCCCTGATTTCATCCCCCTCTAACCCTGAAGTACGGGGCCTCGACCCCCAAATCAGTAGCACGCAGGAAGCAAGCGCCTCCTCCCTTGAGGAAAGTGCTTTTGAGATTGAAGACCACTCAAAATTAAACCCAAACCTCACATTCGAAACGTTTGTTACCGGTAAAGCAAATCAACTAGCAAGGGCTGCCTCAATCCAGGTGGCTCACAATCCCGGCAGCTCATATAACCCCATGTTTTTGTATGGTGGCGTTGGTCTCGGAAAAACCCACCTCATTCACGCAATTGGTAATCACCTTTTAAAAGAAAAGCCAAACGCAAGAATTCGCTATATCCACGCTGAGCAGTATGTGTCTGATGTTGTGCGCGCATATCAACAAAAGGCTTTTGACCGCTTCAAACGCTATTACCACTCACTTGATCTTTTGTTAATTGATGACATTCAATTTTTTAGTGGCAAATCCCGCACTCAAGAAGAATTTTTTTATGCGTTTGAGGCCTTATTAAGCAACAAGGCGCAAGTTATTATCACCAGCGACACCTACCCCAAAGAGATGGCTGGTATTGATGACCGCCTAATATCTCGTTTTGACTCTGGCTTAACTGTAGCAATTGAGCCCCCAGAATTAGAGATGCGTGTTGCCATTTTGATGAAAAAGGCAATTAGTGAAGGCATCCCTATGAGTGAAGATGTGGCGTTCTTTGTGGCCAAACACCTGCGCTCAAACGTTAGAGAGCTTGAGGGAGCACTAAGGAAAATCTTGGCTTTTGTGCGCTTCCACGGGCGTGAGGTCACAATCGATGTTGCCAAAACAGCCCTTAAAGACCTGCTTTCAATACAAAATCGCCAAATTTCTGTAGAAAATATCCAAAAAGCAGTGGCTGATTTTTATAGCATCAAAGTGGCTGATATGTACTCCAAGAGGCGGCCTGCCAATATTGCTCGCCCACGCCAAATCGCCATGTTTATGGCTAAAGAATTAACTCAAAAGAGCCTGCCAGAGATCGGGGAGCTGTTTGGTGGGCGTGACCACACAACCGTCTTACACGCTGTTCGTAAGGTCGCTGAAGAGCGTGCGCACGACGGCCAGCTAAACCATGAGATCCACGTTATTGAACAAACCTTAAAAGCGTAATTTTTACTTGTGGATAAGGCTGTGAATAACCCCAGGGATAAGTTTGGGGATTGTGTGTGGATAAATTGTGGAAAGAGTCCGCTTCATGCAAAAATAGGGTGTTGATGAAAAGTTATCCCCTTTTTATGCAGCGTTTATACAGTGGTTTTCCACAGGTTTTTTGACTTTTAATGTGTTGGTTTATATGGGGTTTTTGACTTATCCACTGAAATACGAAGCCTTATTACTATTACTACTAAGATATATACAAGGATTTAAAAGCAATGCAACTCGTTAACACTTCTCGCGATAACTTACTAAAACCACTTCAGGT
>Ga0208496_1000351_pt1 | contig 16220 bp, 16 predicted proteins | sample CryBogmetaGMA2M_FD_184552 | JGI IMG/M metagenome (GOLD analysis project Ga0208496, IMG submission 184552) | Freshwater microbial communities from Crystal Bog, Wisconsin, USA - MA2M (SPAdes) | ecosystem: Environmental > Aquatic > Freshwater > Lake | place: Crystal Bog, Wisconsin, USA | collected... | reverse complement strand
GGGCCGCGGCGTCGGCGGCGAGCCGCGCGAGCACCGCGGCGGCCGCGGCGGAATCGTCGCGGGGCACGAGCCAGCCATCGACGCCGTGGGTCACCATCTCCGGCAAGCCACCGACGGCCGTGGCGACCACGGGCACGCCGCAGGCCATCGACTCCATGACGGTGTTCGGCAGATTGTCGTCGCGGGTCATCGTCAGGTGGACGTCGCAGGCCTGGAGCGCCTCGATCACGCCCGCCTCGCCCTGCGGCCCGAGATGCCACCCGGGCAGCGCGGCGATCTCCGGGGCAACGGCGCCGAAGGTGACGACGAACGGCGGCCGGGCGGCGCGGCACGCCGTGGGCAGCATCGTCAGCGCCCCCACGGCCTCGCGGATGCCCTTGCGCCGCTCGCCGAGGCAGGTGCTGCCGAGCAGGATGCCGAACCCGTCCTCGGGCAGACCGAGTCGGCGGCGGATGCCGCGGCGGTCGCCGGCGGGCGCGTGCCGGGCCAGGTCGAGGCCGTTGGGGATCACCTCGACCGCGTGCGCCGTGGGATCGTAGAGCCGGGAACGGACGACGGCGCCGGCCAGCCAGCGACTCGGCGTCACGAAGGTGAGCGGCACACCGCGGAGCCGGCGGACGGCCACCGCCGCGGCCCGCCGTGCCGCCTCGCGCGAGACCGCCTCGAGCTGCGGGCAGGCCTGACAGCCCTCGGTGAAGCCCGCGCAGGCTCCGGCATAATGGCAGCCGCCGGTGAAGGGCCGCATGTCGTGGAGCGTCCAGATCACCCGCTTGCCGGCAGCGACGAGCCGGCGAATCGACTCGGCGCCGAGGAAGCCGGCAACCCAGTGCACGTTGACCACGTCCGCGGCCGCAACGATGGGATGCGCGGCGATGTCCCAGGTGGGCCAATCGGACGTGAACATGGTGGTGTCGTCGCCGACCCGTGACCGCTTGATGGCCCGGCGGAGGCGCCGCTCGGCCGGCAGCCGGGCGGGCCCGATGGCGTCACGGGTGACGACGTCGACCGTCACCCCATGGAGCCGCAGGCCGGCCGCGAGCCGTTCCATGGCAATCGCTGATCCACCGGCATGGCCGCCGTGCGTCGCGAGACAGGCGATGCGCCCCGGATGGGCGGGCGCCGCAGGCGGTGGATTGACCGCGGAGACGATCATCGGCGGACGGCCTCCATGAAGAGGCTGTCGGGTTTGTGAGGCTGACCCCCGACATCGGCGTCGAGTTCGTAGCGGGCGAAGCCGGGGATCCCCGACTCGGTCGGCCCCACGGTGCGCGGCTCGACGAAATCGGCCGCGTGGAGCAGTTCCGCAAGCGACACGCGGTCGTACATCCACTGATGCCGCTCACCGCGGCCCGCGAACCGCGTGGCATCGCGGTCGCTCACGGGGTCGTCGCGGAGGATCGTGGCGGGATCGATCGCCGGCCGTCCACGGGCCGCCCGCTCCGCGGCGACGGCGGCGAGCGCGGTGACGGCCTCGGCCCCGAGCCGCTCCTCGATGAAGTCGCGACACGGCACGGGGTCGCACGACCACCAGCGGCGCATCAGCCCGCCGGACCGGCGGCGGACCAGCTGGTCGAGCAGCTCCACCGTCATCCACCGGTGCCGCCACCGCGCGGACACGCCCCCTCCGGCATCGACCGCGTCGAGGCTCGCCACGTAGGCCCGCGCCGCGGCCTCGAGATCGGGCACCACGAGCCGCACGACGCCGCCCGGGGCGAGCACGCGGCCGATCTCGCGAACAAGCGCGAAGGCCTCCGCCGGCACCAGGTGCTCGAGCACGTGCGCCGCATAGACGGCGGTGAACACGCCGGCGGGGAAGGGAAGGGGCTTCCGCAGATCGATGCCGAGCACGTCGGGCCCGTCGGGCACGAGGTCGGTGTTCCGCCACGCGGGATGGCGGCGGCGACCGCAGCCGAGGTTGAGCAGTGGACTCGCGGAGTGAGTGCGGCGGGTGGTCGGCGTCGAGAAGCGGAGCATGTCGGTTCCTGCGATGATCGCCCCGCCCGAGCGGGCGCGGTCAGGCCGCGAGCTTGATGGCGAGCCTGCCCGTCACGTCGATGCGCTGGAGGAAGAGCCGCGTGCCGGTCTCGGCGAGGTATTCATCCACGGCCTGCCGCGCTCCCTCCCAGTGGCCGTAGTCGTCGATGAGCAGCACACCTCCGACCGCGAGCCGGGGAAAGAGGTGCACCAGTTCGTGACGCGTCGAGGCGTACCAGTCGGTGTCGAGGCGGAGGATCGCGATCGATTCCGGCGCCTGGTCCGGCAGCGTGTCTTCCACGCGACCGACGACGAAGCGGATGTGGTCCGCGGGATAGCCTGTGCCGTGCAGGTTGCGGCGGACCTCGTCGAGCGGGCTTCGGGCCCAGACGGAGCTCGTGGCCGGATCCGACGCGGCCAAGAGCGTGGCGGCCGAGACTCCACTGCGATCGCGATCGACGGCCGTGGGCGGAGACATGCCGTCGAAGGTGTCGAAGAGCTGCAGCTGCCGCTCGGCGCCGAGTTCGAGCAGCGTGAGCGCCGCGGCCATCATGCTCCCCCCGCGCCACACGCCGCACTCGACGATGTCGCCGGGGATGCGCTGCCGCACGACGTAGCGAACCGCCTCGACGAGGGCGGCGATCCGTTCCGGGCTCGTCATCGTGAACGGTGCCACGGCGGTGCAGACGGCGGCGGTGGCGGCGTCGAAGTCGGCGGGCAGACGGCGTCCACGGCGAGCCGGCCGCAGGAAGCGGGGCATGCTGATCACGGCAACGACCTCGGCAGACAGTCGATCGGAACCGGGGCTATCCCACAGTTCCTGTCGTCACCGCAAGGCCGACGTGCTACCCCTGGGTCGCTCCATCTCCCCCAGCCACCGCCACTCGCGACCAAAGCGCCACCGCGAGGCCGGGTCCCCATCGCTCACGCGATTGAGCTCCCTGGCGTCTCCCGGGTGACGAGCGAGGGGCTGCCCGTGCCCGGGAGCCGGGCTATGGGAGCAAGCGCAGGCAGGATGCCGAAGCGCAGCGGACATGCAGTGAGCCGAGGCCAGGAGGGCCGAGGTGAACGTCCGGCGACGGGCATGGGCAGCCCCGAGCGGGGCGGCCAGTTCTCGGAGGCGCCGGTCACGAAACCGTGCCACGGACCGCCGCGGCGAAGTCGCCCACCAGGCTGACCACGCGCTTCCGGGTCCGCCACCGCGACCGCTCGATCACGAGCGCCCGGCGGTCGCCCAGCGCTGTGGTGCACAGCCGGGGGAAGAGAAGGGGACCTCGGTAGGCGTCGCGGCGCGTCCAGGAGCGGACGGCCGAGGCATGGTGGTGACGGAGCCGAATCGAGAGGGCGGGATCGACGACGGAGACCCCGGCGGCGGCGGCCTCGTAGGCGAATCGGCTTTCGCAGGCCGGCAGGCCCAGCAGGAAGCCGGCTTCGAACGCCGGCAGGCCGCCGGCGACGAAGGCCCAGGCGTCCTGAGAGTGGGAGTAGAAGGTCCAGTCGTCCCCCGCGATCCGCCCCTCCATCGACGGCGCCGCGTCGTCGTCCCACCGCGACAGCGCCACGAGCGTCGGGCACGCCGCATCGGCGAGCAGCGGGGCGGCAAGGCGAATCGACGTGTCGAACGTGATGTCGCTGTTGGCGATCACGCAGATGCGGCCGGTGAATCGCTCGACCGCCTGGCCGCAGAGGTCGGCGAACGAGCTTCGGCGGCTGCCGGCCTCGACCAGTTCCACGTGGTCGAACACGCCACAGGCGGCGTTCGCAGCGCGCACGAAACGCAACTCCGCGTCGCGTCGCGGATCGGGAGACGAGTACGACTGCTGGATCAGGATCATGGCGGCTCGATGGTATGCTACTCGACCCGACGACGGCTCCTGGTGTGCCTCGCGGCGGCGCGTCATCCCCTCACAAACCCTCCCGATAGAACCGATCGCATGAAGATCCTCGTCACCGGCGGCGCCGGCTTCATCGGCAGCCACATCGTCGATGCCCTCCTTCGCGACGGGCATGCCGTCGCGGTGCTCGACGACCTCTCGAGCGGCTCTCGCGATAACCTGCCCGCCGGCGTGCCGCTGCACGTGGCCGACATCGTGGATGCCGAGGCCGTGGGCCGCGTGTTCGCCGCCGAGCGGCCCGACGCCGTCTGCCACCAGGCGGCCCAGATGTCGGTCAGCCGCTCGGTCCGCGAGCCTTCGTTCGACGCCAAGGTCAACTGCCTCGGGCTGATCAACGTGCTCGACGCCGCCGTCGCGACCGGCTGCAAGCGCGTCGTATTCGCTTCGAGTGGCGGTGTGCTGTACGGCGACGTCACCACGCCGGCCCCCGAATCGACGCCGGCCAACCCGGTGAGTCCCTACGGGATCACCAAGTGGGTCGGCGAGCGCTACCTCTCCTTTTACGCCGCCGAACACGGGCTCACGGCGGTGGCCCTCCGCTACTCGAACGTCTACGGGCCGCGGCAGAATCCGCACGGCGAGGCGGGCGTGGTGGCGATCTTCTGCAAGAAGCTGCTCGCCCGCGAACCGGCCACGATCAACGGCGACGGCCGGTATGTCCGCGACTACGTCTACGGCCCCGACGTGGCCCGGGCCAACGTGCTGGCCCTCTCGGCCACCGACCGCTGTGCGGCCGGCACGCTCACGAGCCTCAACATCGGCACCGGCATCGGCACCGACGTGGTCGAACTGGAGGCCCTGATCCGCCCCGCCGTGGCGGCAGCCGCCCGCACCCACGGCCGCGAGGTTCCCACGCCCGCGCCGCTCCACGGCCCGGCTCGCCCCGGCGACCTGCGGAGCAACCTCGTCGACGCCAGCCTCGCCAAGACGGTGCTCGGCTGGGAGCCGGTCATGCCGCTCGCCGAGGGCATCGCCCTCACCGCCGACTGGTTCGCCGCCCGCTAACTGTTCGTGGACCAAACCCGCCGTGGCCTTGGTCCACGTGGCCGACCGGTGGAAACGCCGAGGGTGTCCCCGGCCGGCATTCCTCGCATCCTGCTCGGACGGCGTTGTTCCCCAGGCGCGCAGCCCTCCGTGGCCTTTTCCACGCCGCCGACCGGGAAAAAACGGCGTTTCGTCGGGGTGCGACGGCTGCTACCGTCCGCAGCATGACCACGCCCTCGGTCCCGCAACCCCCGGAACGCACCGCGCTGATCTGTGGGATCGGCGGCCAGGATGGGGCCTACCTCGCCAAGCACCTGCTCGATCTCGGCTACACGGTGGTGGGCACCAGCCGCGACGCCCAGGCGGGACGCTTCACCGGCCTCGAGCGGCTGGGCATCCGCGACCGCGTCACGCTGATGTCGATGTCGCTCGTCGATTTCCGCTCCACCTTCCAGGTGCTCAAGCGGTCGCAGCCCGACGAGATCTACAATCTCGCGGGGCAGTCGTCGGTGGGGCTCTCCTTCGATCAGCCGGTCGAGACGTTCGAGAGCATCGTGGTGGGCACGATCAACCTCCTGGAAGCGATTCGCCTGCTCGGCACCCCGATCCGGCTCTACAACGCCGGCAGCTCGGAGATGTTCGGCAACGCCGGCGCCGAGCCGGCCGGCGAACACACCGTCCTCAAGCCGCGCAGCCCCTACGGGATCGCCAAGGCGACGTCGTTCTGGCAGATCGCCCAGTACCGCGAGGCCTACGGCATCCGCGCGGCCACCGGCATCCTCTTCAATCACGAGAGCCCGCTGCGGCCGGAACGGTTCGTCACCCAGAAGATCGTGGCGGCCGCCTGCCGGATCGCCCGGGGCGAGCAGCAGTCGCTCGCGCTCGGCGATCTCTCCGTCCACCGCGACTGGGGCTGGGCCCCCGAGTACGTCGTGGCGATGCACCGCATGCTGCAGCTCGACGTGCTCGAAGACTTCGTCATCGCCACGGGCCAGACCCACTCCCTCGAGGAGTTCGTGGCGACCGCGTTCGCGGCGGTCGGGCTCGACTGGCGGCGGCACGTGGTCCGCGACCCGAAGCTCGTGCGGCCGACCGAGATCGAGTGGGGCCGGGCCGACACCCGTCGCGCCACCGACCGGCTCGGCTGGACCGCCAGCCACGCGATGCCCGACGTGGTCCGGATGATGGTCGAGGCCCGTCTCGCCGAGCAGCCCGCCAGCCGGCGGGCCGCCTGACAAGGGTTCACTCGCCGGCGAGGCCCACAAGCGCCCCGCTGGCGATCCGCCCCGCGAGCGAGCCCGACTCGAGGTACAGCGGAAACGCGTGCTTGCGGCCGACGATGCCCGCCGCATCGGTCGCAGCGAACTCCACGCCGCCCGGGAGCCAGCGGCGGGGCATCCCCACCGTGCCCAGCGCGTCGGTGCCAATCTGCGGGTCGAGGTGCGGAAACATCTTGAGCGCCAAGTCGCGGGAGTTGATCACCAGCGTCAGCCGGTCGATGCCCGAGGCGGCCGCCGCGAATGGGCCGCGGGGCGCCAGGGAGTCGTGGCGGCAGGCCGGGGCCACGAGCACGAGGTGGGTGCGGCCGGGCCGGCCGACCCACGCCGGGACGTTGCGGGCGGGATCGTCCTGAGCCTCGACGAGGTCTTCGATCGCCCCGACGGCGATCGTGCCGCCGAAGCTGTAGCCGATGATCGCCACGGGCTGCTCCGGGCTCACCTCGGCGAGCAGCCGGGCGAGATAGTGACCGTCGGCGTAGGAGCGACGGTAGTTGTCACGACTCGACGCGATCAGCCGGCCCTGCTGCTCGCTCGGCCAGGAGAAGACCACGGTCCGCGGGGCCGCCGCGGACGAGCCGCAGGCCGCGAGCCGCCGCGCCAGCATGATGCCCTGGGCCTTGGCGTCGTGGGGCTCGTAGCGGTTGCCGTGGATGAAGATCACGAGCGGACGCGACGGATCGGCGAGAAGCCCGGCGAGCTCGGCCCGCTCCCAACGCCCGGCGATCCGCTGCTCGACGTCGAAGGTGGCGTGGCTCGGCAGATCACAGACCCCGGGCAGTCGCCGCGTGCTCACGACCCAGACGTCGTCCTCGGGGCAGGCCGCGACAGCGGGGCCGGCCATGCCGAGAAAGCACACGGCCAGAGCGACGAGCGAGCGGACGCGAGGCAGGATCGACGTGGCGGTCATGGCGGAAGAACGGTCTGCGGCGGAGCGTGGCATGGGGTGTGAGATGTGTTGCCGCCGGCCACGGCGTTGCAACTCTAGCATCGTTTGCCGCGTCATCTTTTCCAGTCGTCAGACTCGTCGTGGGTCGCTACGACCGGCACCACCGTCGGCCACGGCACGACCGCTCGGTGCCTGCACGAAAACGGCGGCGCGTCGGCAGGCCGCGCCGGAATCATGAGGTACGGTTTGAGTGGCGTCGTCAGCGACGCCGCATGTGCGGCCCAAGCCCGCTTGCCCCATCGGTTCGAGCTGGAGAATCCGGTCATGACTCGTGCAATGTGCCTGACGCTCGTGGTGGCGAGCCTCGCGGCCGCCCCTGGCTGCAGCAGTTGTTTCGGCAGCAGCTGCCGTCGGCCGTCGTTCATGGAGTTCCGTTCGTGCGGGTCGCCCGCGTCTGCCCCGTGTGCCGCCCCCGCGCCGGCCTGTGCGCCGGCGTGCGAGCCCGCCTGCGGGCCGGCCTGCGAGTCGTCTGCCCCGTGCTGCGAGGGTGGCATGGGAACGCCGGTCGACGGCGCCCCGATCATGGGCCAGCCCGGCACCTTCAGCTGACGCTCCCATCCCGCCGCGGCGGTCCGGAGGGGACGCGCCACGGATGATGCCGATCTCCCTCCGGTGACGCGCCGTTCACGCCGGCCACGCGTCGGGTAAGCGGCACGCTGTGTGTCCGCTCCCGATTCGAACGGCCCGTCACCGGAGGGAGATCGCCTGTTGGCGGGCGGTATACTCGTCGGCCCCGCCGTTCCGGAGCCGCCATGTTCGAGTCGCTGACCGCGTCCCTCTCGTCCGCCATCAACTCCCTCCGCGGCCGCGGCAAGCTCACCGAGGCCAACATGCGGGAGGGCCTCGCCGCGGTGCAGACCGCGCTCTTGGAGGCCGACGTCGCCTACGACGTGGCGGAGGGCTTCCTCTCGCGTGTCGCCGACGGCGCGGTCGGAGCGAAGGTGCTCGAGTCGCTCGACCCGGCCCAGCAGCTCGTCGGCATCGTCCACCAGGAACTCATCGAGCTGATGGGCCCGGTGGACCATTCGCTCCACCTCCAGAACGGCACGACGACGATCCTCATGCTCTGCGGCCTGCAGGGCTCCGGCAAGACGACGTCGTGCGCCAAGCTCGCGCGGAAGATCAAGGAGCAGGGCCGGGGAGTGATGCTCGTCGCGGCCGACCTCCAGCGGCCCGCCGCCATCGAGCAGCTCGCGGTGCTCGGCCGCCAGCTCGGCATCCCGGTGCACACGCCCGCCGACATGCCGGGCGGGAGCGCCGATCCCGTCGCCGTCTGCAACGCCGGCGTGGCCCGCGCCAAGAAGGACAACGTCTCCGTCGTGATCCTCGACACGGCCGGCCGGCTGGCGATCGACGAGGAGCTGATGCAGGAGCTGGCGAAGATCGACCGCACGGTCGGCCCCGACCAGGTCTATCTCGTGGTCGACGCCATGACCGGGCAGGACGCCGTGAAGAGCGCCAAGGCGTTCAACGACGCCCTCGAGCTCGACGGCGTGATCATGACGAAGCTCGACGGCGACGCCCGCGGCGGTGCGGCGCTGTCGGTCAAGAACGTCACCGGCGTGCCGATCAAGTTCATCGGCACCGGCGAGCAGATCGAGGCCCTGGAAGACTTCCACCCCGAGCGGATGGCCGGCCGGATCCTCGGGATGGGAGACGTCGTCTCGCTCGTCGAGGAGGCTCAGCGGAAGTTCGACCAGGAGGAGATGAAGCGGCAGGAGGAACGGCTCAAGGCGGGCGAGTTCACCCTCGACGACTTCAAGAAGATGCTCGTCCAGACGCGCCGGCTCGGCCCCCTCGGGAAGGTGCTCGGGATGATCCCGGGCATGGGTGGCATGCAGGAGATGCTCGGCGGGGCCGACCTCGACAAGGACATGAACCGGTTGTTCGGGATCATCGACTCGATGACGCCCGACGAACGGCGGAATCCCTCGCGGATCGTCGACCAGTCACGGCGGCGGCGGATTGCGAAGGGGGCGGGGGTCGAGCTCCAGGAAGTCAGCGACCTCGTCAAGCAGTTCGACGGCATGGCGTCGATGATGAAGGGCATGGCGGGCCTGGGCATGCGGGAGCGGATGCAGCAGGTGCAGCAGCTCCAGTCGCAGCTCACGAACCCCAACGCCCGGATCGGCAAGCCGAAGGGGGACACGGGCCGCCGGCTCACGGCCGACGAGCGGCGGAAGCTCAAGAAGCAACGAGACAAGGACGCCCGCCGCAAGAAGCGCGACGGCCGGGGCTGATTCCTTCCTGCAGCGTCCCGCTCTCAGGAAGCCCAATCGCGTGAGCGATGGACACCGGCCCATGCGGGCCGCTGCCGTATGCCTGACGGCGTGACGCTTCCTCAACTCGACTTCAGGAAGCTCAATCGTGGCCGCGGCGGGCCGCTCGCTCGAGGGCTCGACCGGGGAAAGGCCTGCAACTCCCGCATGCTCGTCGTCCCCACCGCCACATCGACCATCCGGCCGAACCGCCGAAACACGCTCTCCTGCCGGTAGGGGATGCCGTGCTCCGCGCAGAGCCGCTTCACCACCGGCTGGATGCGGGTGTATTGCCGCATCGGCAGGTCGGGAATCAGGTGGTGCTCGATCTGGTAGTTGAGCCAGATGCTCAGGTAGTCGACGACCTCGCCGCCGCAGCGGTAGTTGGCCGAGCCCAGCACCTGGGTCGCGTAGAACTCCTCCTTGCGGTCGTAGTGGAAGGCGAAGCGGTAGAGGTCGTCCGCGGTGTGGTTGGGGGCGATCACGAGAAAGGCGTGGGCGTTGGTGACCGCCTCGGCGAGCAGCTTGTTGACGAGCACGCACCACACGGCCGCGGGTCCCAGCGGCAGGAAAAGCAGCGGCACGAGGCCGAAGTGCCATGCGGCATAGGGCAGGTAGCAGCTCAGCCAGAGCCGCCGCACCGCGGGGCGGCGGATGTCGATCACGCTCCCGAGTGTCAGCGAAACGATCTGTTCGTGCCGCAACCGCCGGTGGCTCTCGGGATCGAGCACCCGCAGCGAGTTGGGGGCGTAGTAGATGATCTTCCAGGTGCAGGCCACGACCGCGATCACGGCCACCTTCAGCCAGCGCGGGGCCCGCAGGCGGCGGAGGAACTCGAGGTGCCTCTCGGCCACATCGGGGTCGGCATCCTCGCCGGTGTGGTAGTGGTGCAGGACGTTGTGCTCGTGATCCCAGGCGTCGGGGAGCAGCCAATCGAACCAGTCGATGAACCGGCGCCAGCCCCGGGCGAACACGCGGCTGGTGTAGCGAGCGGGGATGCCCGGCACCCGGTCGTAGCCGCGGTGGAGGATGTGGTGGGCGAGCAGCCAGCGGGTGAACTGCCCGAGGCTGAGAAGCAGCGCCGTGACCGGATTGGGGATGATCCAGGCGGTGGCGTAGCCCGTGAGCGTGGCGAGCCGGCCAACCCGCTCGATCCGCCGCAGGTGGGCGAAGTCGGCCGGGCCGATCTGCCGATACGTGTCGGCCTTGAGCCGCTCGATGGCCGCACAGAAGCCCACCACGTCCATGCCGCTCAGGTCGTCGGCCGGTGGAGCGGTGAGGCGAGGCCCGGTGTTCATATCCCTGCGGGTTCCGCGATGACGAGGAATGGCGACGTTGTACACCGCGACGGGCGGAGCCGGTCGCCGCCAGGCTTTTTTGGGGAGATTTCGCCGCGAGACGGCCGAAAACAGGGGCTCGGAGGACAGGCCTTGGGTTCCGCCGAAGCCCGGCTACCATAGGGGGCTCGACGATTCCCGAGCATTCCCTGGCTTATTGGAGATTCCCGACCGTGGCTGTGGCGATTCGAATGAAGCGGATGGGCCGAAAGAACCGCGAGTATTACCGGATCTGCGCGACCGACCGGCGCAGTCCCCGAGACGGCCGCGTGATCGAGGAGCTCGGCACCTACGATCCGCACGTCGCGGAGACGGATGCCCGCTGCACGCTCAATGGCCCGCGGGTCGACTACTGGATCTCCGTCGGCGCCCAGCCGAGCGATGCCGTCCGCGTGTTGATCAAGAAGTACGGCACCAACGGCACGCATCTGCAGCAGATGGAGGCGGCCCGCGCGAAGCTCTCGCTGCCCAGGATCGTCCCCGACCCGGGCGAGCCCGCCTTCGTGCCCACGCCCAAGACCGAACCTGCGGCCGCGGCACCCGCCGAAGCCGTTGTGACCGAAGCGGTCGTGACCGAGGCGGTGGCGGAAGCCGTCGCCGAGCCGGCCGCCGAAGCACCCGCCGAAGAGCCGAAGGCCGAGTGAGCCCGAGTCGCTCCGACCCGCCTCAGCCCGGCGGCCGGACGACCGCGCCGAACGCGTCGCCGCCATGCGCATCGACATCGTCACGCTGTTCCCCGAGATGTTCTCGAGCTTCCTCGATGGAAGCCTGCTCGGGGCCGCGCGCCGCGCGGGCCTGATCGACGTCCGCCTGACGAACATCCGCGACTTCGCCGAGGGCGTGCACCGCCAGGTGGACGACCGCCCGTTCGGCGGCGGTCCGGGCATGCTCTTGATGCCAGGGCCGGTCGTATCGTGCGTCGAGGCGGTGCAGGCCGAGTCCGCGCCGGCAGCCCGCACGTTTCTGCTCACGCCCGGAGGCCGGCGGCTCGACCAGTCGGTCGTCGAAGAACTCGCGGCCCTCGACCGCATCGTGCTGGTCTGCGGCCGCTACGAGGGCTTCGACGCGCGGATCGCCACGACCCTCGCCGCCGAGGAACTCTCGATCGGTGACTACGTGCTGTCCGGGGGCGAAGTCGCCGCGATGGTCGTCGTCGATGCCGTCGCCCGCCTGCTGCCCGGCGTCCTCGGCCACGAGGAGAGCGCGGGGCAGGATTCGTTCTCGGGAGCCGAGCGGCTCGTCGAGGGCCCCCAGTACACGCGGCCGCGGGAGTTCCGCGGCCTCGCCGTGCCCGAGATCCTGCTCTCGGGCGACCATGGCCGGATCGCCACCTGGCGGCGGGCGCAGGCCGTCGCGGCCACCGCGAACCGCAGCCGGTCACAGCCAGCCCATTCCCCGAGCCACCCCTGAAGGAGCCCCCATGAGTCGCAAACTACTTGCTGCCGTCGAGGCCTCGAGCCTCAAGCCCGAGACCGCCAACTTCGAGATCGGCGACACCGTCGATGTCCACACCCGGATTCTCGAAGGCGAGAAGGAGCGAGTGCAGGTGTTTAACGGCGTTGTGATCGCCAAGAGCGGAGCCGGCAGCCGCGAGATGTTCACCGTCCGCCGGATCGTGGCGGGCGAGGGCGTGGAGCGGAAGTTCCCCGTCCATTCGCCGAAGATCGCCAAGATCGAGGTCAAGCGGTCGGGCGTGTCGAAGCGGGCGAAGCTCTATTACCTCCGCGACCGTTCGGGCAAGTCGACGCGTCTCCGCGAGAAGCGCGACGACGTGGTCGCCGACAAGGCGGCCACCGGCAAGGGCAAGAAGGCCGTCGCCAGCACCTGATCCGGGAGCCTGGTCGTGGCGACATCCCGAGACGAACTCGGTCGCCGCGGTGAGGACGAAGCCGCGAAGTATCTCCGCGGCCTGGGCTACCGGATCGTCGGCCGCCGCGAGCGGGTGCTCCGTGGCGACATCGACATCGTGGCCCTCGACGGCCGCACGGTGGTGTTCGTCGAGGTCCGCACGCGGTCCGACACGGCCCACGGCCATCCCGCCGAGACGGTCGGGTTCACGAAGCAGCGGCGGCTCGCGACCCTCGTCAACGCCTACATCCGCCGCCACCGGCTCGAGGATCAGAGCGTGCGGATCGACGTCGTGGCCGTCACCTTCGATGCCGCCGGCCGGCCGGTCGTCGAGCACTATCAGAACGCGTTCGACGACCCCGGGTGAACGCGAGCGGCCGGCTCACGGCACCGACTGGAGGTCGGCGAGTTCCTCCGGCGCTTGAAACACCCGCAGGCATTCGCCCGGAAGCCGACGGGCGAGCTTCGCGAGCCGTTCGCGCACCTTGCTCCGCGCGGACTTGGCGGGGATCTCGCGGATGAGGATGCCGGCCACCTGCGCGGGCCGCCGGCGGGCAATCGAGGCGTAGATTTCGGGATCCCGCTCGCCGGAATCGCCGACCAGCACGAACCGGCGGCTGGGGAAGTCGTCGAGGATGCGGTCGATCGTCCGCCGCTTGCCCCGCTTCCGTGACGGCAGCCGTCCGAGGGGCGTGGAATCCTTGAGCCGAAAGAGCTTGAGGTGCATCGAGCCGGCGGGCAGGCCCGCCTGGCCGAGAAACCTGCAGAGGGGATCGGAGAGCTGCCAGGGGCTGCTGGAGACATAGTGGAACTCCGCCCCGGCCTCCCGCCAGCGGCGGTAGACCTCGGGCATGCCCTGCACCGCGGTGAACTCCCGCAGCAGCGTGTTGCGGAGGAGTTCCCGCTTGTCGGCGACATTGCTGAACTTCACCGTGTCGTCGATGTCGGAGATCACCGACGTGCCGCTCTGCCCGACGAGATGGACGCAGCCCGTGCCGGTCGGCACGCCGTCTCCCTCGTCGTCGTCCGGGTCGGCCATGCCCGCATACTCCAGCCGCTTCCCGACCGACCCGTTGGCCACCCCCCAGGCCCCGGCGAAGTCGTCGTCGAACGCCACCTGGGTCTCGAAATGGCCGGCTTTGTCGGTGTATCCCGCGTCCACGATGCGATCGCCGAGCGTGATCCGGACGCGATGGCCCGCGACCCGCCGGAACAGGAACATCTCCGCCCGGCGACGGAAGATCTCGGACCCCATCTCCGCCTCGTCCAGATCGAGCAGCCGCCGCAGCACGGCGACCGCCAGCACCCGGCGCCGGCTCCGTTCTGGGAGCGGGCGGGCCACCATGCCCGCCAGCCGCGCCGTCCACCCGTCGGGGGTGCGGCTCGCGTAGGTGGGAAAGAACACGATCATTGCCGCGGATGGCCGCCGGGGATGCTTGCAACGGGGGAGGGTCCATCTTACAACCTTCGCGAGCACGACGGCCGATGCATGGGCGCCGTCGGCCACGTGGAGGACCGCATGGGCGTCAAGAAAACGGGCAAGGGTCGGCGGAAACTCGGCCAGAAAAAGCGGCGGATGCGGGCCCGCATCCGGCACCGCAAGGGCTGATTCGCGGCGCGCCCCCCCGCCTGCCGTTCATGAGGCGAACGCTCCGTCCGACACGACCCGCAGGGTCTGCCACTGGGCCTGCATCCACCGAGCGACGCCCGGGTCTTTCGGGTTGCCGCGCCACCACCGTGGGGTAGGGTTGCGTGGCTGTGGTGACGGCCGCGCGATGCGGCACTCGTTCCCCTCCCGCGCTCCGCGGGCGCCATGGCCGCCCGAGGAGACGGATCGATGCGTGCACAGGATTGGGCCCGTGGGCTGCTGGCGTCGATGGCCCTGAGCGCCATCGTGTCGGCGAGCGGCTGCAAGTCGCTCAACGAGCGGTACATCGCCATGGAGGTGTGGAAGTACGAGAAGTGCTTCGGGCACCTGCCTCCGGGCTTCACGCCTCCCGGCGCGGCGATCGCCGCACCGGCTGCGGCACCGAGGGTCTGCGGCCAGCAGCAGGCACAGTGCTGCGAGTCGGCCCCGGCCGTGGCCTCGACGGGCTGCAACTCGTGCGAGGGTGGCGGCACGGTGGTCGAGGGCGGCATGCCGGGTGGCATGCCTGCGGGCGTCTCGGTACCGGCCGGCCCGGGCGGCTCACCTGGCCCGGCCGCCTCGCTACCGACGCCCGCCGGCGTCACGGCCGGCAAGCCGGTCGTGATCTCCGACGAAGTCGTGATTCCTTGATCGACGGCGGCACCGCCATCCATGGCCGGTGCAGCCTTGCGGCAGGCGGGGCGAAGCCACCGGGCGACGTCCCGCAGGTTGAAAACCTGCGGCCACTTCTCGAGAACCTGCGGCCACTGTGACGGCGAGCTCGGGGCTGCCCGTGCCCGGGAGCCGGCGTTGCTGGCCGAGCGAAGCCACGATGGCGAAGCGAGGGCAGCATCGAGTGAGCGGAGGGCAGGATGCCCGTAGCGAACGTCCGGCGACGGGGCACGGGCAGCCCCGAGCGGTGTCAGCGCGGGCGGTCAGCCGCCTCACCGTCGTGGGCGGGGCCCTCTTCGAAGAGCCCCTCGAAGATGCCGACGTCGAGCAGGAACGGCCGGTTCGAGACCGTGAGATCGCCGGCGAATGGATAGGCGAACAGCCACACCAAGTAGAGATTGAGGCCGATCACGAGCGTCGCCAGCGTCGTCAGCAGGTACTGCAGACCGGCATGCTCGACACTGAACAAACCCACGAAGATCACCATGACCGCGGCTCCCACGAGCAGGGCGAACCACTCCACCGCCGGAATCCCGTACTGCGTGGCGTTGGCCCGGTCGCGGCGCTCATCCCAGAGCTGCCGCGCCTGCTCGAGAACCAAGGGGAAGACGGTCTTCTGGGCCTCGGTCACGGGCTCGAAGTCGTCGAGCGCCTTCGCCAGGGCGAGCGCCGTGCGTCGCGCCTCCACGCTCATCCGCCCCTCGGCCATCCGGGGCCATTCGCCCCGGGCCACTTGGTCTGCATAGACGCGGCAGAGATCCCGGACCCGCGACCTCTGCAGCTCGGGTAACCGATCGGCGAGCAGGAAGATGTCGGCCAGGCAGTTCGATTCCTGCTGCACGCCCTCCATGGCCCGCTCGAAGTGGACCATGGCGTCCACCACGATCAGCCCGAGCAGCACGGCGTAGAGGGTGCCGACGATCGAGAGCACGTTGCCGGTGACGGACTGCGCGCCGAGCAGGACTCTGGTGGGCAGCAGCCACCGCATGAGGGCCACCGTCGCGAGGGCGACGACGATGCCGCCAACGATGATCGCGACGCTGCTGAAGGAGAGCGTGTAGACCACAGGAGTGAACTGCCGGGGCCGGAATACGGCGTCACGGACCGCTGGGTCCGCGGCGACGGCGACTGCGGCGGCTCCTCCGGTGAGGGCCGGGCCGTTTCGGTCGCATCAGGGGATGAAGCGTACCGTCTTCGGGTGTGCCCTGGCGACCTGCGGACCACCTAGCCCAGGGTCTCGCCCGGGCCGGGAAACTCCCGGCGCTCGACGTCGGCACGCCACCGGGCCAGGGCGTCGGCAATCGTCGCCTTCGCGTCGGCGTAGCCACGGACGAACTTCGGGATGCGGTCGGGCGAGAGGCCCACGAGGTCGTGCATCACGAGCACCTGGCCGTCGCAC
>Ga0208496_1000349_pt1 | contig 16280 bp, 13 predicted proteins | sample CryBogmetaGMA2M_FD_184552 | JGI IMG/M metagenome (GOLD analysis project Ga0208496, IMG submission 184552) | Freshwater microbial communities from Crystal Bog, Wisconsin, USA - MA2M (SPAdes) | ecosystem: Environmental > Aquatic > Freshwater > Lake | place: Crystal Bog, Wisconsin, USA | collected... | reverse complement strand
GCATTGTCTCCTCGGTGAACCAGCGCAGATGGGTGCGGTCGAACAGCCCTTCCTCGGCATAATCGAAGCTGCCGCGCAGCAGCGCCTCGATAAAGCTCCAATGCTCCACATTGGGCACACACAGCACCACCACCCCGTCCGGCCGCAGCGCCCGCATCTGGGTTTTCAGCACCGCCCACGGATCAACCAAATGCTCCAGCACGTCGCCGTAGACGATGCAGTCGAAGGTTTGCGCGCCGAAGGGCAGGGGGTCCGCCTCAACATTGGCAATGGCGACGTGGTCGATCCGTGTTGCCGCCACCTGGGCGTCGTCCGGGTCCCGTTCAATGCCAAAATACCGGCAGGCCGGATTGCGCCGCTTGTACTCTTCCCCCAGCGCCCCGCGGCTGCAGCCGATTTCCAGCACCGCGCGCGCCCGCAGCGGGATGCGCGCCAGCAAGTCCGGGTTCGGGATATCGTGCGCCATTAAGCGGTCATAAATCCGCGCGGCGCGGAAGCAACGCTGCTATCGTAGCTAACGTTGATGATCAGTTCCGTGCCCGACGCGATCGACATTACAAATCCTTAAAATTATCAGGCATTTATGCTTTTTGTGAGACGATGAAAGCCGATGGAAACGTCCTCGTCAAATCGTTCGTATTGGCAGCGACCAGGCCAGCACGGCTGAAAGCGTGGGCAAAACCGGATATCGCCAGCAACGCGGCACGGCGGGAAATCCGGGTTAAGATCTGCCGTTCACAGCGCCGGCCGACCGATGCTGTGATAGGCCAGCCCGGCCTGTCGCATCGCCACCGGGTCGTACACGTTGCGCAAATCCACCACCACCCGGCCCCGCATGGTGCTCGCCAGCTTGGCCGGCGCCAAAGCGCGGAACTCATTCCATTCGGTGATCAGCACCAGCACATCCGCCCCGCTCGCCGCATCCATCGCATCCCGACAATACTGCACCGCCTCCGGCAGCAACGGCCGCGCCGCCGCCATTCCCTCAGGGTCATAGCAGCGCAGCACCGCGCCATCTTCCACCAGGCGGGACACAATCGGCAGCGACGGGCTGTCGCGCATATCATCCGTTTCCGGCTTGAAGGTCAGGCCCAGCACACCGATCGTCTTGCCGCGCACAGCCCCCCCACACGCCGCCACAATCCGCGCCGCCATGCCGGATTTCCGCGCGTCGTTCACCGCCACCACCGTTTCCACCAGCCGACTCGGCGCCCCGGCCTCCTGGGCGATGCGCACCAGTGCCAGCGTATCCTTGGGGAAACAGGAGCCACCAAAGCCCGGCCCGGGGTGCAGAAACTTGCGGCCGATCCGCCCATCCAGCCCAATGCCCTTGGCAACATCGTGGATATCCGCGCCGACCTTCTCGCACAAATCGGCCATCTCGTTGATATAAGTCACTTTCATCGCCAAAAAGGAATTGCCGGCGTATTTGGTCAACTCGGCCGTTTCAATCCCGGTGAACAAAATCGGCGCCTCAATCAACGAGAGCGGCCGATACAGCCGCCCCAGCACATCGCGCGCCCGCGCGCTCTCGCAGCCGATCACCACCCGGTCCGGCCGCATGAAATCGCCGATCGCGCTGCCCTCGCGCAGAAACTCCGGGTTGGACGCAACATCGAAATCCAAATCCGGCCGCGCTGCCCGCACAATCTCGGCAATGCGTCGGCCCGTGCCCACCGGCACGGTGGATTTGGTCACAATCACCGCCGGCGCCGTCAGCGCCCGCGCCACCTGCTCGGCCGCCGCGTACACATAGGTCAGATCGGCATGGCCATCGCCGCGCCGCGTCGGCGTGCCCACCGCGATGAACACCGCCTCCGCCTCCGCCAGCGCCGCGCTCAGATCGTCCCCGAACGACAGCCGACCGGCGGCGACGTTCTGCGTCACCAAATCCGCCAGTCCCGGCTCATAAATCGGCATTTGCCCGGCCCGCAGCGCTGCCAGCCGCCCCGGCTCGGTCTCCACCACCGCGACATCAACCCCGAACTCGGCGAAGCACGCTCCGGACACCAGGCCAACATAGCCGCCGCCGATCATCGCAATCTTCATCCAGCCAGTCTCCTTGGTGCCATACGGCCGCTACGGCCTGCAGACAGCATATTTCGCAAGGATTTACCACTCGTTGCGATCGCTAACCCGGTGCCAACGGCGTTTTGTGACGGCTCTCGCATTTTTATCAGTTTTACGTCTATAGTGCCGTCAAATAACCTTGTAGCCAAAGGATCTGGGATGAACGACGCTCCGATTGACCTCCTCCGCGAAGCGGAAGCCGAGGCGCTCGCCACACCGTTGGAAGACTTTAACGTCGCCCAGCCGCACCGCTTCAAAAGCAACACCATGTGGCCGTTCTTCGCCCGCTTGCGCCGGGAAGACCCGGTGCATTACTGCCGCGACAGTGAATTTGGCCCTTATTGGTCGATCACCAAGTATAAGGACATCATGGCGGTGGACACCAACCACGCCGCCTTTTCGTCGGAAGCCGGCCTCGGTGGCATCACCATCCGCGACCAGGCGAAAGACTTCATCATGCCGATGTTCATCGCCATGGACCCGCCGAAGCATGATGCCCAGCGTGTCACCGTCAGCCCGATCGTCGCACCGGGCAACCTTGCCAAGCTCGAAGGCATCATCCGCGAACGCGCCTGCGCCATTCTCGATGGCCTGCCGCGCAATGAAAGCTTCGATTGGGTGGACCGCGTCTCCATCGAACTGACCACGCAGATGCTGGCCACCCTGTTCGATTTCCCGTTTGCCGAGCGCCGCAAACTCACCCGCTGGTCCGATGTCGCCACCGCCGCCCCCGGCATGGGGATTATCGAAACCGAAGAGCAACGTCGGGCCGAACTGCTGGAATGCGGCGCCTATTTCATGAATTTGTGGAATGAACGCGTCAATTCCAACACCCCGGGCAACGATCTGATCTCGATGATGGCGCATTCCGATGCGACCCGGAACATGGATCGGATGGAATTCCTCGGCAACATCATCCTGCTGATCGTCGGCGGTAACGATACCACCCGCAACTCGCTCACCGGCGGGCTCTACGCGTTCAGCAAAAACCCGGACCAATATGCCAAGCTGCGCGCCAACCACGATCTGCTGGACAGCACCATCCCGGAAATCATCCGCTGGCAGACCCCGCTGGCCCATATGCGCCGCACCGCGACGCGGGACACGGAAGTCGGCGGCAAGATGATCAAAGCCGGGGACCGCGTGGTGATGTGGTACGTGTCCGGCAACCGCGACGATGAAATGATCGAAAATCCGGACGCCTTCATCATCGACCGCAAACGCCCGCGCCAGCATCTCTCCTTCGGCTTCGGCATCCACCGCTGTGTCGGCAACCGGCTGGCGGAAATGCAGTTGAAGATCGTCTGGGAAGAAATCCTCAAGCGCGACCTGAATCTCGAAGTGCTGGCCGAACCGGAACGGGTCTATTCGACCTTCGTGAAGGGCTACCTGAGCATGCCGGTGCGCATCAACGCCTGATCGCCCTAATATTGCCAATAATGCCTCACAGAAATAAATCTGTGAGGCATTTTTTTTCCAGGCCCGGAGATATTGAGATGAAACTGTCTGCTTTTTTTGCCGTCGCGGTGCTGATTACCGCCTCGGTCGCTCCGATGACCGCCCTTGCCGACGGCGCCATCGCCGTGGATCGGGATGGTCGCGCCGTAGTGTCCTTCAATTATCCCGGTCGGCGCAGCGCGGAAGATAGGGCGCTGGAAGATTGTGGCCGCGGCTGCCGGATCGCCACCAATTTCCGCCGTATGTGCGCCGCCGTCGCCTCCGGTGAACGCGGCGGCTATGGCTGGGCAACCCGCGATAGCCTCCGCCGCGCCGAGGAAGCCGCTTTGGAAGGGTGTTCCAACCAAGGCGGCCGCCGCTGCCGCATCACCGCCCGCGGCTGCGACGAGCGCGGCTAACCGTCCCAGAACCGCCTGAACACAAGGCCAGGGGCACCACCCCTGGCCTTTTTCGTTTGGCTTCAGGCCGCGTCCGCCAGCGCGCCGGCGATCACCAGCCCCTCTTTACCCGCCGTCACCGGCACGCTGTCGCCATCCTTGATCGCGCCTTCCAGGATCAATCCGGCCAAGGGATTTTGCAGGCTGCGTTGGATCACCCGCTTCAGCGGCCGGGCGCCATACACCGGGTCATACCCTTCCGCCGCCAGCCAATCCGTCGCCGCCTGGTCCAGATCGAGCTTAATGTGCCGATCTTCCAGCAACGCCAGCAGCCGCTGCATCTGGATCTTGACGATATCGGCCATATCCACCCGTTGCAGCCGGCGGAACAGCACGATCTCGTCCAACCGGTTCAGGAATTCCGGCCGGAAATGCTGCCGCACCGCTTCCATCACCCCTTTATGCGCCATGGCCAGATCGGCCCCATCCGGCTGGGCGGCCAGGATGTCGCTGCCGAGGTTGGAGGTCAGCACAATGATGGTGTTCTTAAAGTCCACCGTCCGGCCTTGGCCGTCGGTCAACCGCCCATCATCGAGGACTTGCAGCAGCACGTTGAACACGTCCTCGTGCGCCTTTTCCACCTCGTCGAACAAGATCACCTGATACGGCCGCCGCCGCACCGCTTCGGTCAGCACACCGCCTTCGTCGTAGCCCACATAGCCCGGCGGGGCGCCGATCAGGCGAGACACCGCATGCTTCTCCATGAACTCGCTCATGTCGATGCGCAGGAGCGCCTTTTCGTCGTCGAACAGGAAGCCTGCCAGCGCCTTGGTCAGCTCGGTCTTGCCCACCCCGGTCGGCCCGAGGAATAGGAAGCTGCCAATCGGCCGGTTCGGGTCCTGCAACCCGGCCCGCGCCCGCCGCACCGCATGTGCCACCGCCCGCAGCGCATCTTCCTGGCCAATCACCCGGCGCCGGAGTTCATCCTCCATGCGCAGCAACTTGCCGCGCTCGCCTTCCAGCATCTTATCCACCGGCACCCCGGTCCAACGCGACACCACGGAGGCAATCTGCTCCTCCGTCACCGCCTCGTTCACCAGCTTGCCGCCATCCTGTGCCGCCGCCAGCTTGGCTTCCAGATCGCGGATCACGCCATAGCGCAGCTCCGAAACCCGGGCGAAATCGCCGCGCCGGTTCGCCATCTCCTCCTCGTTGCGCGCCTGATCCAACTGCTCCTTGATCTTCTGGCTGCCCTGCAACTGGTCCTTCTCGGCCTTCCACGCCGCGGTCATGGCGTTGGATTTCTCCTCCAGCCCGGAGAGCTCCAGTTGCAACTTGCCCAGTCGTTCCTTGCTGGCGGTGTCTTGCTCTTTCTTCAACGCCACCTGCTCGATCTTCAGCTGCATCACCCGCCGGTCGAGTTCGTCGAGTTCCTCCGGCTTGCTATCCACCTGCATCCGCAGTCGCGACGATGCCTCATCCATCAGATCGATCGCCTTATCCGGCAAAAACCGGTCGGCGATGTAACGGTTTGACAGGGTGGCCGCCGCCACCAGCGCGCCATCGGTAATCCGCACACCGTGGTGCAGCTCGTATTTGTCCTTGATGCCACGCAGGATGGAGATCGTATCTTCCACCGTCGGCTCGCCGACAAAGATGGGCTGGAACCGCCGCGCCAGCGCCGCGTCCTTCTCCACGTGCTTGCGGTATTCGTCCAGCGTGGTCGCGCCAATGCAATGCAACGTGCCGCGCGCCAGTTCCGGCTTAATCAGGTTGGAGGCATCCATCGCCCCGTCCGCCTTGCCGGCGCCAACCAGCGTGTGCATCTCATCGATAAACAGCACCACCTCGCCCGATGCTGCCTCGATTTCCTGCAACACCGCCTTCAGCCGTTCCTCGAACTCGCCGCGATATTTCGCCCCAGCGACCATCGCGCCCAGATCGAGCGACAGCAGCTTCTTGCCCTTCAGCGCCTCCGGCACGTCGCCGTTGACAATGCGAATGGCCAGGCCTTCCACAATCGCCGTCTTACCCACGCCTGGCTCGCCGATCAGCACCGGATTATTCTTCGTGCGCCGCGCCAGCACCTGGATCGCCCGCCGAATTTCCTCGTCGCGGCCGATCACCGGGTCCAGCTTGCCGTTGCGCGCCAATTCCGTCACGTCGCGCGCGTATTTCTTCAGGGCATCGAAGTTCGACTCGGCCGCCGGGCTGGTCACCTTGCGCCCCTTGCGAATATCGGCCACCGCCTTTTCCAACGCCACTGGCGACGCGCCGGCCTGCCGCAACGCATTGGCACCCGGCCCGGTGCCGGCGGCAAGGGTGATCAGCAGCCGGTCCTGTGCGACGTATTCGTCACCGGCCTTTTGCGCCGCCGCCTCCGCCGCATCCAGCAGCCGCACCAGCTCAACCGTCGGCTGCGGGCTGCCCGCGCCGCCGCCTTGTACCTTCGGCAGTTTGGCCAACGCGGCTTCCACCGCATTGCGCGCCTGTGTCGGCTCGCCACCGGCTGCCTTGATCAGCCCCGCCGCCGCGCCTTCCTCATCATCCAGCAGCGCCTTCAGCAAGTGCTCCGGCGTCAGTTGTTGGTGGAAGTCGCGAATGGCGATGGTAGACGCCGCTTGCAAAAAACCGCGCGCGCGTTCGGTGAATTTCTCGATGTTCATGGTCATATGTCCCTTATGAGGCGACTGGCTCTCCCGTCCCTCCCTGAGGCAACGGGAACGCTATGCGTCAAAGCCGATTTGGGGAATGATCCAGCGCAAGACAAGAGGAGCGCCTCATGCAGATTGATCGCCTGTATCGCTACCCCGTGAAGGGGCTCACCGCCGAGGCGTTGGAGGCGGTAGACCTCTCCCCCGGCCAGGCATTGCCGTGGGACCGCGCCTTTGCGCTCGCGCAAGGGGACGCACCGTTTGATCCTGCCCAGCCCGCCTGGCTGCCCAAGCACCATTTTATGTGCCTGATGCGCAATGCACGCATCGCAACCCTGCGCTCAACCTTCGACGATCGCAGCGGTGTGATGACACTGATCGCCCCTGACGGCGCCATGCTGCAAGCCCACGCGCTCTCCCCCGCCGGCCGGCTGGAAATCGCCGCCTGGCTCACCGCCTTTCTCGGCGATGAAGCGCGCGGCACGCCGGTGCTGCACCACACCCCCGGCCACGTCTTCGGGGACATGCGCGGCCAGGTGATCAGCCTGATCAATCAAGCCAGCCTGCATGCACTGGAAGCCGCCGTCGGCGCCCGACGCCACAAGCGCCGCTTCCGCGCCAATATCTGGTTTTCCGGTGTGCCCGCCTGGGCCGAGCACGACTGGCTCGGCCAGGACCTGCTGGTCGGCGGTGCCCGCCTGCGCGTCACCCGCCGCATCCCGCGCTGCAAGGCCACCGAAGTGAACCCGATCACCGCTGACCGCGACGCGGACCCGGTGGAGGAACTCCGCGCCGCCTTCGGCCATGTGGACCTCGGCGTTTACGCCGAAGTGCTGGAAGGTGGCCGGATTGCCATGGGGGATGCGCTGGAACTGGTCTAGCTAGGCCGCCTCGGCGCGGTTCGGCCGCAACCGCGCCAGCGCACCCTCCAGCCGCCCGCGCAATTTGCCGATCCGCGCCACCCCGGCCAACCGCCGGTCCAGAAAGGCCAGCGTGGCGCTGTCGTCCTCGGCATGGTCGCCGAGCCAGAACACGAGCGTGCTGGTCCACACCCCCGCCAAAATGGCGCGCTTGGTGTACCAGCTGAAATCCGCCGAGGCGTCCCCGGCGGCATGCCAGATGCTGTCCACCGTGCGGGCCGTGCAACGGGCCGCCAGCGCCGTGTGGCATGGCCGGGCCAGTTGCGCCACCGCCCGCCGCACGGCGGCCCGATAGGGGCGCGCCTGCTCCAGCCGCACCGCAATCAAGCTGCGCACGCGCTGGCTCAGCCGTTGCTCGGCCACCCCCAGCGCGATCGCCCCCTGTTCCATGTCCCGGTCGGCCAGATCGCAATAGGCCTGCAGCAGCGCCGCCGTGCCACCGGGAAACAGCAGCGCGGCCTCCAGCGGCGCGACTCCGCCCGCCACCAGTGCGGCTGTGCTCCAACCCAGGCGTTCAACCCATGGCAGCATCGCGCGCAGCGCGGCGTCGCGCTCGGCGCTCTGTTCTACCGCGCCGATCATGATGCCGCCGCCTGCGCCTGGGCCGCCCGCACCAACTCCTCGTTGAAGCCGAACAGCGAAAAATCGGTCATGCGCATCGGATACATAATACCGTCCAGATGGTCATATTCATGCTGCACCACCCCGGCATGGAAGCCGGTCACCTCGCCGCCCACCGGCTGATTATCGGTGTCCACCCCGGCATAGCGAACCCGCCACGCCCGCGGCACCGCGGCCCGCAATCCGGGGATAGACAGGCAACCTTCCCAGCGCAGCCGCGCATCTTCGCCGATCAGGGTTACCGTCGGGTTGATCACCACCCGGTGCGGCAGCACCGCCGTATCCTCCGGATCGCCGGTCGCCCGGTCCGGGTTCACCCGAAACACAAACAACCGCAACGGCGCATGCACCTGCGGCGCCGCCAGCCCCGCGCCTTGCGCGTCCTCCATCGTCTCAATCATGTCGGCCACCAGCCGGCGGATCTCCGGTGCGGTCGGGTCCTCCACCTCAGCGGCGCGTTGCAGCAGGACCGGGTGGCCCATACGGGCGATTTTCAGGATGGCCATAATGCGCTCCAGGGCGGAAGGTTTGCAGGAAGGGGTTGGATTGCGGATGGGGCCATGTTATAGCGCCGGCCTTCTCAGACGGGCAGCCCCGTTCGGAGACGTTTTTTGCCGCCCCGATAAGCGGGGCGCCCTTGTATCAGGAGCTGTCGACCAAGTGCAGGTTCTCGTTCGCGACAACAATGTCGATCAGGCGCTCAAGGCGCTTAAGAAGAAGATGCAACGCGAAGGAATCTTTCGCGAAATGAAGCTTCGTCGCCACTTTGAGAAGCCGTCCGAGCGCCGCGCGCGTGAGGCTGCTGAAGCGGTGCGTCGTGCGCGCAAGATGGAGCGTAAGCGTCTGGAGCGCGAAGGCTTCTAAAGCCTCGCGTCCATTCTTGAGTGCCCGAGAGGTGGGGGCGGCACGGGCATGGGTCCGGTGCCGCGTTTTGCATGGCCGCTATGTCGGCGCGGGCAAAGTTGCCGCCACCAGATCCGCGGTCGCGTGCTGTCCCTCGGCCCGTAGCCCGGCAATCACCCCTTCGCGGTCGGCCACGCTGCGGTTCTGGCTGAGCTTCCACTGCGCCTCAATGCGGGTGGAGCGCAGGCGAAACGCCCGAATGCCGCGCAGCATCCCGGCCAGATAGTCGTCCGCCAGTTGGTCCAGATCGAAACCGGCCGGATCATGCGCCGATAATCCGCGTAAAATCTCCGTCGTGCCGGCAAAATCATCCACCGGCTCCAACACCCCATGCACATGCACGGCAACGTAGTCCCAGGTCGGCACCGCCGGTTGGGTCGCATACCAGCCCGGCGCAATATAAGCATGCGGGCCGCCGAACACCGCCAGCGCCGTGCCACCCTCGAACGTCGCGCACTGGCTGTTCGGGCGGCCGAGATGCCCGGACAGCACCAGCCCATCACCCTCTCGCCCCACCAGAAACGGCACGTGTGACGCCTCCATGCCGGACTCGGTGCGGGTGATCAGGGTGCCGAAGGAATTTTCCGCGATCACCGGCACAATGCGGTCGAGATCATCGGAGGCAAAAGCGGGGCGCAGATACATCGAAACATCCTGTTGGCTTGCGGAGTCGCAGGGTTAGGCTAGAATTGGCCGGTGATGTTGCACCAAATCAAGCCAATCGCACCAGACCAATTGCGCCAACAAGCCGTTTTTGACCGGCTGCGTGACGGTATCCTTGCCGGCACCCTCGCCGCCGGCACCCGCTTGCCGCCCAGCCGTCATCTGGCGGAGGAGTTGGGCGTTGCCCGGCAAACCGTGGTGCTGGCCTATGAGCGCCTGGCGGCGGAAGGCTATGTGCGCGCGCGGGTCGGCAGCGGCACCTTCGTCGCCCCGGATCTGCCAGACGCCCCACCGGCGCCGGGCGACTGGGCCAAATGCCGCGTACCGACGGAAGGTCCGGCCCAACTTTCCACCCGTGGCGCCACCATTGCCGCCACACCGATTTCGGCCGCCGGGCCGGTGGCCGATAGCAGTCTCCTGCTCGCCCCCGGCATTCCTGCACCAGACCTGTTCCCCACCGTCGCCTGGTCCAGCGCTGCCGCCCGGGTGCTGCGCGGCCTCGCGCACGACCGGTTCGGCTACCCGGACCCGCAAGGCCTGCTCAGCCTGCGCGGCGCCATCGCCGCCCATCTGGCCGCTACTCGCGGCCTCCTCACCACGCCAGACCGCATCGTCGTCACCTCCGGCACCCAACAAGCGCTGCGGATCGCCGGGGAATTGCTGCTCGATCCCGGTGATCCCGCCTGGGTGGAAGATCCAGGCTACATCGCCGGTCGTGGTGCCTTGCGTGCCGCCGGCGCCACCCTGATCGCGGTGCCCAGCGATGCCGACGGCCTCGATGTTGCCGCCGGTATCCGCCTCAGCCCCACCGCCAGGCTGGTGCTGGTGGCGCCCTCGCACGCGACCCCGCGCGGCGGTGCCCTGCCGATTGGCCGGCGCCTCGCATTGCTGGACTGGGCCAGCCGCGCCGGCGCCTGGGTGCTGGAGGATGACTGCGACTCGGAATTTCGCTGGGAAGGCAAACCGCTGCCGCCGCTCGCCACCTTGGACCGCGGTCAGCGCGTGATTTATTGCGGCACCTTCAGCAAAACCCTGGCCCCCGCGTTGCGGCTCGGCTTTGCCGTGCTGCCCACCGCGCTGGTCGCCCCCTTTGTCCGGGCCCGCACCCTGGGCGACCGTGGCCCGGCCGTGCTGGCGCAGGCCATCCTGGCCGATTTCATGCAATCAGGCCGCTTGGCCCCACATATCCGCCGCATGCGCACCGAATATGCCCGCCGCCGCGATGCGCTGCTGATCGCGTTGAAACGCTACTGCCCGGCGATCATCGCCCACGCTGCGCCCGGCGGGCTGCATCTGGTGTGCGAACTGCCGCCCACCGCCAACGAAACCGCCATCGTCACTGCCGCTCGGGTGCGCAGCCTGGCGGTCTCCCCTCTCGGCGGCTATTTTGCCGGGGCGGCGCGAATGACTGGCCTGGTGATCGGCTTTGCCACCACGCCACCGGCGCGGGCAGCGGAAGCGGCGAAGGCGTTGGCGGTTGCGATCCGCGTGGGGATGGGGTGTTAAGTCCCCCCTTTTTTGAAAAAAAGCGGAGCAAAAAAATCCGTAGTAGGATCGGGGCGTACGGCGTAGCCCAGGCGCAGACGACGTTTTTTGGGGTCTTTTTATTCAGAAAAAGGACACTTTAACCCTACCTCAAGGCTGCTCCAACGCCATCGCCGACGCATGCTGCCGCCCCGGCGCCACGGAGGTGCAATCGCCGGAATCCCGTTTGAGCACCTTCAGCCGGTCAAAATTGGCAATTTCCCGATAATGCGACCAGGCCCGCGCGAATTCCGGGCTGGACCCGATCAGCACGCCGACATAGTTGACGCCGGATTTGGTATCTACCACCGCGATATCCGGGCAGTTCGCCACAAAATCCTTCACCACCCAGTCCCGCACCGGGAAATCCTTGGACGCACCGCCATCCTGCCGCGCGCGCCATAATTCGCCTTTGAGCGCCCACATGGAGTCAAAGCGAGATGCCCAGGTCACCCCGGTATCGTTCACCACCGGAAAGCCCAGCGCGATCCACTCGGAGAATGCGATGTAGGTGTGGGCTTTCTCGCGCTTGATCAGCCGTTCCAGCTTTACCTCGGTGGAGAGGTTCGGCTCCACCGCCGCCACCACCCAGGGCCGCATCCGGTCGTAGCCGGCGAGGGTGAAATCCACCAGGCTGATCGCCAGCAGCGGCGCCGTCAGCAGCACCCGCCGCCGGGGCAGGTCGCGCCACACCAACAGAATGGCCAGCCACAATAGCAACGCCAGCACGATCGCCGTTGTCGCCGGCAACTGGTGATAAAACCAGTTCTTGCCTTGCAATACGTAGGAGATGGTCGCCCCGACGGCAAACACCGTCAGCGCCAGCAGCATATGGCGCAAAAACGGCGAGTAGCGCGCCAATGTCTCGCGGTTGGCCCAATACAGCACCAGCACCACGCTTTGCCCAAACAGCAACCGCCGGCTTTCCCACATAATTTGCAGGCACGGCGTGTCGGTGCCGCCATAGAGCGCCAACGCCAGCGGCACCGCCTTCTGCAAAAACGCAGGGTCGAAAATCACCACCGCCGCCGCATAAATCAACGCTGCGGCCGCGGCTGAGAGCGAGGAAACACGGAACAACCGATGCCCGCGCAGCGCGCCGGCCAACTCCATCAACACGAACGCGATGGCGTAGGTCGGCTTCAGCGCGCAGCCAAGCCCGGCCAGCACGCCCACCGCCAACGCCGTCCAGCGTGGCTCCCGCTCGCCCTCCAGTTCCCGCACGAAAAGCACGAGGTAAGGTAGCACAGAGGCCGCCAGCAAATGCTCCCGCTGGCCGAATTCGACCCCGGGGAGCAACAGCAGCAAGGTGCCGATCACGGCAAAGGTAGGCACTCGATGGGCAAACAGCGTCGCCCGCCCTTGCAGAAGGCACGCCGTCCACCACGCCGATGCGAGCACCAACGCGGCGAAAAACGGACTGGCGACCACTTTAGGTTCCCAGTTGAAGTGCTGGGAAATCCAGGCCGGGATCGCGTAGATCCAGATAATCAGCGGCGGATTAACCTCCACCAGATCTTCATACAGCCGCTGCCCGCCCAGCCATTTGCGCGCCACATACAACAGCCACGCCACATCGTCCTTCAACGGCGACAAAATCGCAGTGGCCAACACAAACCCGAGCGCCGCCACCAGCAGCGCGCACGCCGCCACGCTCGGCACATGCGTACGGCCGGACAAGCTCGCACGGTGTTGCGTCAGGTGCGTGGTTGGCATCAGGCCACACGGCCTTCAGCGATGGAACAGATCATCCAGCCTGCGTGCTTTCGGGTATGATGGGACAGCGGTGTAGCCATTTCCAACCGACTCGCCAAGCCGCCTCAACGTTACACATCACGCGGCCGTCTGAGGTTTTTTGCATGCCCTCATGGCGGGACTATGGCAGCCGATACCCTTGCAGCACCGTGCACAGCGCGTGCAGATCGTCCAGCACGGCCACGGTCTTGCTCCGCATCTCGTCATCCGCCGGCACGATATCGGGCACCATCACCACCATCATCCCGGCGGCATGGGCGGCCCGCACCCCGTTATAGCTATCCTCCACCGCCACACAGTCGGCGGCGGCGATGCCGAGTGCTTGCGCCGCCTGCAGAAAAATATCCGGGCTGGGTTTGGAATTCACGACATCATCGCGGGTCACCAAGGCCCCGAACCGCGACCGTAACCCGCTGCGATGCAGATGTTCTTCCGCGTGTTTGCGCACCGCCGCCGTCGCTACCGCCATCGGCAGCCCGAGCGCTTCCACGGTTTGCAGCAATTCCAGCACGCCTGGCTTCATCGGCACCCCGGCGGCCAGCAATTCATCCCGACGGGCAAGATAGGCCACCCGATGGTCGTCATACGGGAACTCTGCCCCCAATTTGGCGCGGAGCCCGGCCTGAAAATGCTCCCGGCTGCCCCCGATCAGCGTATGCAGAAACGCCTCGTCCAGGCTGTAGCCGAATTGCGGCACCGTCTCGATAAAGGTCTGCACATAGACCCGCTCGGTATCCAGCAAGGTACCGTCCATATCGAAAATCACCGCGAGGGGCTGGCAGGGCAGTCGGATGGCGCTCATCGTCCGACCCTGCCAGCCAAGCCCGCCGCTGGCAATCAGCCTTTGGCCGCTTTCAGTTCATCCGCCACCAGAAATGCCAGTTCCAACGCCTGTGCCCCGTTCAACCGCGGGTCGCATTGGGTGTGGTAGCGGGCGGCGAGATCGTCATCGCCAATCGCCTGCGCCCCGCCGGTGCACTCGGTCACGTCTTTGCCGGTCATCTCTACATGCACACCGCCGGCATGGGTCCCTTCGGCGCGATGGGCGGCAAAGAACCCCCGCACCTCGGCCAGCACCGTATCGAAATGCCGGGTCTTCCGTCCGGAAGGGGAGGTGACGGTGTTGCCGTGCATCGGGTCGCAACACCAAACCACGCTGCGCCCTTCACGTTTGATCGCGCGCAGCAGCGGCGGCAGGCCGGCTTCGATCTTGCCCGCCCCCATGCGGGTAATCAGCGTCAGCCGGCCGGGAATGTTCTCCGGGTTCAGCCGGTCGATCAATACCAGCAGGTCGTCGGCCGTCATCGTCGGGCCGCATTTCAGCCCGATCGGGTTGCCCACACCGCGCAAAAACTCAACATGCGCCCCCTCCGGCTGCCGCGTCCGCTCGCCAATCCACAGCAAATGCGCCGAGCAGTCATAGCCAATGCCGGTCAGGCTGTCGGTGCGTGTCAGCGCCTCTTCATACGGCAGCAGCAGCGCCTCATGGCTGGTGTAGAACTCGGTCTCCGCCAGTTGCGGCGCATTTGCCATGCCACAGGCGGCCATGAACGCCAGGCTTTCATCAATGCGCGCCGAGATTTCCGCGTAACGCGGCCCCAGCGCCGAGCCGGCGACAAAAGCGCGATTCCAGTCATGCACCCGGCGCAGATCGGCGAACCCACCTTGGGCAAAGGCCCGCAACAGGTTTAGCGTCACCGCGCTCTGGTAATACGCCTGCTGCATCCGCGCCGGATCGGGCGCCCGTCCGGCAGGATCGAAGCCAGCCCCGTTGATGATGTCGCCGCGATAAATTGGCAACGTCACCCCGTCGATCGTCTCCGTCGGCGAGGACCGCGGCTTGGCGAACTGCCCCGCCATCCGCCCAAGTTTCACCACCGGCATCCCGGCACCAAAGGTCATCACCACCGCCATTTGCAACAGCGTGCGGAAGGTGTCGCGGATCAGATTGGCGTGGAATTCGTCGAACGATTCGGCGCAATCGCCGCCTTGCAGCAAAAACGCCTCACCGGCAGCCACTTTCCCCAACGCCGTTTGCAACCGCCGCGCCTCGCCGGCAAACACCAACGGCGGGCATTGCCGCAACTTGCCCTCCATCCCAGCCAGCGCCGCCGCATCAGGATAGTCCGGCGCCTGCCAGATTGGCCGCGCCCGCCACGAGGCCGGCGACCACGCCGCCGCGTTCACCAAATTATCGGCCATTGCGCAGCCCCTTTTTCGTCGGGGGTGGGCCGGTCAGAACATCGAAATCATCTTGAGACATTTGCGGGTTTCCTTTGTTTGGAAACCGCGACCACCCTGGCGGGGAAAGAGAATGTGCAACAAAAAAGCCGCCAGAGAGGTGGCGGCTTTGGGGTGCGAATTGCGCGCGATCCTAGGCCGCCGGGAGATAGTCCGGGCGGTAATAAAATCGGCCAATGTCGATCATATCGGTCATGATGGGACGACGCTGGCGCGCTTATGCGCCGCTGGCAAGCCGGCGCGGCGCCCGGCCGCGCCGTTGCCGCACCAACCCGACCAAACCCACACCGAACGTGCCCAACAGCGCCAGCGAGCCCGGCTCCGGCACCAGTTGGAAGTTGTTGGCAAAATCCACAGCGCCGATGGAGTTGCCGATATTCAGCGCTTGCTCCACCGCCGTTGGTGTATGAATGCCACCGGCAATCCGCGAATATTCCGAGCCAAGCGGCCCGGATGATGCGGCGGAGAACGTGCTGTAATCCTCGGTAATGCCACAAATCAGCGGGCTGTCATTGCCGATCGTCAGCGCCGCCGTAGCCGCATCCGCCGCATTGGTATCCGCCGATATCGCATTGCAGGTTGTGTAAACGCCCGCCGCGTAGCTCGCCGTCGCCGCCGACAGCGTGCAACTGATGATCGTTACCCCATCCCCCGCATAGCCCGGCGTGCCGCCATTGCAGTAGGCATTTGAGGTTGAGGAGAACCCTGCCACCCCCGTCGCCGCGAGCACGTTATCGGTGCCAAAAAAATCCGCGAGCACCGTCGCCGCCGCGCCGCTGAACGCCGGATGCCCGGCCACAAAGTCCGGATGTGGCGGGGTGGCGATCAACGAACTCCAATTCGTGTCGCAACTTGCGGCCGACAGGTTGCTGTTCCACGTATAGCCTGCCGTCGTGCTGCAATCGGCAATGGCGGTAATCGGGCGCCATAGATTGTAGGTATATTTGTCGTACCAGGCCGCAATCCCTGCATCCGCCATCGCCGTGCTCACCGAAGCGGATAGCCGCGCCTGTTGCAACAAATCCAGATTGGCATTGCTGGCCACTGTATCCACAATCTGCAACCAATGGCCCGGCGGCTGAATGGTCGTGCCC
>Ga0208496_1000344_pt1 | contig 16350 bp, 15 predicted proteins | sample CryBogmetaGMA2M_FD_184552 | JGI IMG/M metagenome (GOLD analysis project Ga0208496, IMG submission 184552) | Freshwater microbial communities from Crystal Bog, Wisconsin, USA - MA2M (SPAdes) | ecosystem: Environmental > Aquatic > Freshwater > Lake | place: Crystal Bog, Wisconsin, USA | collected... | reverse complement strand
CAACTCGGCACCATGCCGGGCGGCGGCGGTTCGGGATACAGACAGCGATAGCACGGCCCGCCGAGATGCGGCGCGAACACGCTGGCCTGACCTTCAAAACGGAAGATGGAGCCATAGACATTCGGCTTTTTCAGCAGCACACAGGCGTCGTTCGTCAGATAGCGCGTGGGGAAATTATCCGTGCCGTCCACGACGATGTCGTAGGGGCGGATGAGATCGAGCGCGTTTTCGGACGAGATGCGGGTATTGTGAATGACCACCTCGACGTTCGGATTGATGCCGTGAATGGTTTCCTTGGCCGACTCGGCTTTGGAACGGCCCACGTCCGCGTCGGTGTGGAGAATCTGGCGTTGCAGATTGGAATAATCCACGGTGTCGAAATCCACGATGCCGATCTTGCCGATGCCGGCGGCGGCGAGATACATCGCGATGGGCGAGCCAAGTCCGCCTGCGCCGATGCACAGGACGCTCGTGGCTTTGATCTTCTTTTGCCCGGCCAAGCCGACTTCTGGCAAAATCAAATGCCGGGAGTAGCGACGTATCTCTTCGTTGTTCAGTTCCATAAATCGAGTCGAACAAAGTAGGGTAAAAGCTGAATAATGCAAGTCGGCGACGCACCCGGAATGGTTTGTTAACGCGTGCGGGGCGAATTCCGGATAGGAAAACAAATTGTTACCCGCAGTGATGTTGCCGGCTTATGCTAAAACGCTGAATGAATCAAAAGATAATTTGAATGGCAGAACTGATTGTGCCACTAAAACCCGATACTTTGGCTTGACGGATTTTACGGTTGTGCCATTTTGCTACTCGTAAAACTAATTTTCGCCAATGGCAGCAATCAAATCCAGTTTTCTTGATAAAGTGCTTGGCCGTATTGGTCGATTAGATGCGGAAGGGCTACAAACTGTCGTTCAGCGGCTGGCACGTGAGCGCAGCTTTCTCGAAACGTTGTTCAATACTATTGAGGATGGCGTGTTGGTGACGGACGAACAGGGGCGGGTGATTTACTTTAATCAGGCGGTGACGCAACTTATCGGCCTACAGCCGGGGGGCGAAGGTCAGCACATCGTGGAGCTGCTGCCAGAAGTAGATTGGAAAAAAATCGCCCTGGCAGACAGCGCGGGCGGCGAGCACGTCACCCGGTTGGAAATTGAAATCCACTACCCGCGTCCACGCTTTCTTCGGCTCTATGCCGCGCCGCTTGATGGCGAGGCGACCGGCAGCTCCGGCGTGGCGCTGATTTTGCATGACGCCACCGAGGCGCGGCAAAAAACTTTCGCTGCGATTGAGAGCGAACGCATTCAGGCGCTTACGCTGTTGGCGGCAAGCGTGGCGCACGAGATCGGCAATCCGCTCAATGCGCTGCACATTCACCTGCAATTGATGGAGCGAGAGGTGAAGAAGCTGACGAGTGACGAGTGGCGAGTGGCGAGTGATAAGAAAAACGCCGCATCTGCCGCGCGTCGTGTGCCGATGGACACTACGGAAGTTGCAAAAAAACTGGAACAATACCTCGACGTGGCCAAAGGAGAAATTAACCGGCTGGATTATATTCTCACGCAATTTCTTGGCGCAATTCGTCCCGCGCCGGTGCAGTTGAAACTGGCATCGCTCAATGCCGTGGTGGAAAAAACTTTGGATTTGCTGCGGCCGGAAATTGAAAATCGCGGTGTGACGGTCAAAACTAAGTTGGCGCGCCATCTGACGGCGACGCCAGTGGACACGACCCAATTGCAGCAGGTGCTGGTGAATTTGGTTAAAAATGCGTCGCAGGCGATGACGACCGGCGGCACGCTGACGTTGCAGACGGGCGAAACCAACGATGATGTCTGGGTGAGCGTGGCGGACACGGGCGGCGGGATTCCGCAGGAACAGCTCAACCGTATTTTCGAGCCCTTTTATACGACCAAGAAAAAAGGTAGCGGACTTGGGTTGATGATTGTGCAGCGCATCGTCCGCGCTCACAACGGCCGCATCGAGCTGGACAGCCACGTCGGTCGCGGCACGACCTTCCGCGTGTGGTTGCCGCTGCATGAACGCAAGCCGCGCTTGCTCGAAGACAAGGCCAAAACTAATTAAGCACCGATGTCAAAACTGAACAACCAGCCAAGCGATGACGCTCGCGACCGAAGATTTTTGGAAATTCAACGGTTGAAATCAAGCGCATCCTGCTATGATTCAGCATCTGTGTTTATCTGTGTGCATCTGTGGTTAAAATGAAGCCGACCTTGCTCATTGTGGATGACGAGAAGACGACGCGCGAAGGCTTGCGCGCCGCGCTCGAGGAACGCTACGACGTGTATATCGCCGAGGATGCGAGCGCGGCGATGGGCTTGCTAGAAAGTGAAAATTTCGACGTGATGCTGACGGATTTTCGCCTGCCAAATGAAGACGGAATGAAACTAATTGCGCGGGCGAAGTCGCTGCCGAAGCCGCCCATCTGCATCTTGATGACCGCTTACGGTTCCGAAGAACTTGCGGTGAACGCAATGAAACACGGCGCGGACGACTACATTGCAAAAGGCCGTTTGCAGATTGAAGAATTGGAAATGCGCATCGCCCGCGCGCTGGATCAGAGCACGCCCACCGAGAAACTGCTGGTGCGCATGGGCACGGCGGTGGGCAAGTACTGGATTTGCAAGCGCACGCCCGCACACGCGGCCGAGGCAATGGAGTGCATTGGCGGCAGCGGCGTAATGGAAGACTGCATCATGCCGCGGCTGTTCCGTGAGTCGCCGGTCAACTCGATCTGGGAGGGCAGCGGCAACGTCCAGTGCCTGGACATGCTGCGCGCCATGCACCGCAACCCCGGCTCGGTGGAAACCTATGTGGCCGAGGTTAAAGCCGGGTTTGGCGCGGACCGCCGCCTGGACCAGTACGTTGCCCAGATGGAGCGCGAACTCTCCGACCTGAGCGATCTGGAATACCGCGCCCGTGGCGTGGTCGAGAAGATGGCGCTGGCGCTGCAAGGCTCGCTGCTGGTGCGCCATGGCACACCAGCCGTGGCCGATGCCTTCTGCGCTTCGCGCCTGGCCGGAGTAAGCAGCGGCCTGACCTTTGGCAACCTGCCGCGCGGGGTGGATTGCGCCGCCATCATCGCGCGTGCTACGCCACTTGTGAGTTGATTTCCCTCGCGCCTGACCAATCCTGCCCCTGTGGGCGCCGCGACGCCAAGGGGCGTGCGCTGCGTTACGCGCACTGCTGCGCGCCCTGGCTGGAAAGCGATGCGCCCGCGCCCGACGCGCATGCCCTGATGCGCTCGCGCTACAGCGCCTTTGTGCTGGAGTGCGCGCCCTACCTGCTGCACACCTGGCACGCCAGCACGCGCCCGCAGGAGATTGGCTTCGAGCCCGGCGTTGTCTGGCTGGGGCTGGAAGTGCGCGAGTTCCGGCTGTTGGACGCCGAGCACGCCGAGGTGGAGTTTGTTGCGCGCCAGCGCAACCCCGGCGCGCGCGCCATGCGCCTGCACGAGCGCAGCTGCTTTGTGCGCGAGCAGGGCCGTTGGTACTACCTCGACGGCCAGCAGTTCTGAGGGCCGCCCGTTACGGCAACGGCGTTGCCTGCTTGCGAAACTCGGCGGGGGACTGTCCGGTCCAGCCCTTGAAGGCGCGGATAAAGCTCTTCTCGTTCTGGAAACCCGCCGCTTGCGCCACCTGCTTGATCGGGCGCGCGCTGCGGTGCAGGAGTTCAATGGCGCGGCTTCGCCGCACCTCGTCTTTCAGGCCTTGCAGCGTGGCACCTTCTTCGCGCAGTTGGCGGTGCAGGGTGCGCGCCGATACGTGCAGCAGCGCCGCCAGTGCGTCGGCGCTGTGCGTGTCTTGCGGCTGGGCGGCCAGTGTCTGGCGCACGCGCTGCACCAGCAAGCGGTCGCGCCGGTACTGCAGCACCGTGAGCGGCAGGGCGTGTTGCAGCATTTGCTGCAGCGCTTTTTCGTCGCGCCGCAGTGGCAAGGCCAGGTACTGCGCGTCAAAGCAGATGCTGGCTTGCGCTGCGCCAAAGGTGGTGGGGCCGGAAAACAGCACGGCGTAGGCGTCCTGGTGCGGCGGGGGGGCGAACGGAAACTCGGCCCCTTGCAAGCCAATGCGCGAATCCACCAGCCAGCACGCCACTCCGTGGATGTTGCGCAGCACCGATACCAGGCAGAACTCGCGCAGCGCACCCAGGTCGCTGTGCTCGGCAATGCTGATACGCGCGCTGCCCTCGGCAACGCTCAGGGTCAGCGCGATGTCGGAGGTGAGCAACCCGTGGTGGCGGCACCAGCGCGCCAGGGCCAGGTGCAGCGTGGGCGCGCTTATGGAGGCGCGCGCGAGCATGCCGTAGCTGCCCCAGGGCAGGCGGCGTTCAAACCAGCCCAGCGCCTCGTCGTCGAGTTCCTGCATCGCCGCGCCCGAGAGTTGCTCCATCTGCCAGGCGGTGATGTGCGCCTGCGCTGTGTGCAACTGCTCTGGCGCAATCTGTGCCTGCGCCAGCGCCTTGGCCGGGTCTTTGCCGTAGCGCTGGTAGGCACCAACGATGGCAAGCGCAAAGGCCATCGGGGTGGCGGCAATGGGGGCTGAGGGCGGCATCCCCCTAGTGTGCCAAAAAAATCGCGAAGTGTGGCGCAATTTGCAACCTCAATGGCCACCCATGCCAAGGCCATACCCGTCAAAATGCAGTGTCTTTGTGCAACCTTCGACCGGAAATCTGCCATGCCCATTCTGGACTCTCAACTCAATCCCCGTTCGGCCGACTTTGTCGCCAATGCTGCCGCCATGCGCGGCTTGGTGGCCGACCTCAGCCAGCAGATCGACAAGGCCGCGCTCGGTGGCGGCGAGGCGGCGCGTGCCAAGCACACGGCGCGTGGCAAGTTGCTGCCGCGTGACCGCGTGCACATGCTGCTCGACCCGGGCACGCCGTTTCTGGAACTCTCGCCGCTGGCGGCCATGGGCATCTACCGCGAACGCGACGGCAGCGACAGCGCCCCCAGCGCCGGCGTGGTAGCGGGCATTGGCCGGGTGTCGGGTGTGGACTGCATGATTGTCTGCAACGACGCCACCGTCAAAGGCGGCTCCTACTACCCCCTGACGGTCAAGAAACATTTGCGCGCGCAGGAAATTGCGCTGCAAAACCACCTGCCCTGCATCTACCTGGTGGACTCGGGCGGTGCCAACCTGCCCACGCAGGACGACGTGTTTCCCGACCGCGAGCACTTTGGCCGCATCTTCTACAACCAGGCCAACCTCAGCGCGCAAGGCATTGCGCAAATTGCGGTGGTCATGGGCAGTTGCACCGCCGGCGGAGCCTATGTGCCGGCCATGAGCGACGAGACCATCATCGTCAAGAATCAGGGAACGATTTTTCTGGGAGGGCCACCCCTGGTCAAGGCGGCCACTGGCGAAGTGGTGACGGCCGAAGACCTGGGCGGCGGCGACGTGCACACGCGCCTCTCGGGCGTGGCCGACCACCTGGCGCAAAACGACTTGCACGCCCTCTCGCTGGCACGTCTGGCGGTCTCGCACCTGAACCAGAAGAAGCCCGTAGCGCCAGCCGTTCTGCCCCCCGTTGCTCCTAAATATGCAGCAGAAGAACTCTACGGCGTCATCCCCACCGACACGCGCAAGCCCTACGACGTGCGCGAGGTCATCGCCCGCATAGTGGACGGCAGCGCGCTGCACGAGTTCAAGCCGCGCTATGGCACCACACTCGTGTGTGGCTTTGCCCATATCGAAGGCATGCCGGTGGGCATTGTGGCCAACAACGGCATCCTGTTCTCGGAGTCGGCGCTCAAGGGCGCGCACTTCATCGAGCTGTGCTGCCAGCGCAAGGTGCCGATCGTGTTTCTGCAAAACATCACCGGCTTCATGGTCGGGCGCAAGTACGAGAACGAAGGCATTGCGCGCAACGGTGCCAAGATGGTGACGGCGGTGGCCACGGCCAACGTGCCCAAGTTCACCATCATCATTGGCGGCAGCTTTGGTGCAGGCAACTACGGCATGTGCGGGCGCGCCTACAGTCCGCGCTTCTTGTGGATGTGGCCCAACGCGCGCATCAGCGTCATGGGCGGCGAGCAGGCCGCCAGCGTGCTGGCCACGGTGCGGCGCGACGGCATTGAAGCCAAGGGCGGCAACTGGAGCGTGGAGGAAGAAGAGGCTTTCCGTGCCCCAATCCGACGCCAATACGAAGAGCAAGGCCACCCCTACTACGCCACCGCGCGCCTGTGGGACGACGGCATCATCGACCCCGCCGACACCCGTCGCGTGCTCGCCCTGGGTCTGAGCGCGTCGCTCAACGCCCCCATTCCCGACGTCAAGTTTGGCGTGTTTCGGATGTGATGGACAAGACCCATTTAATGTGTATCATTTAGCATTTCTATACACATAATCAAGATTTGCCATGCGTACCAATATCGTGATCGACGACCAACTCATGGCCCGTGCCATGGAGGCGGGCGGTTTCAAGACCAAAAAAGACGCTGTTGAAGAGGGGTTGCGTCTGATTGCCCGGCGCAAGACCTACGACGGCTTGCTTGCCTTACGCGGAAAATTGCAGTGGGACGATTCGGATGCTGCTTGGGCGCTTGCGCGCAAAGACAATGGTGTTCAAGCCAATGAGCCAGCCGCCCCGCCCTATGTCGCCACGTCGCCGGGCAAGAAAGGCCGCAAGCCGTGATTCTTGTGGACTCTAGTGTCTGGATCGACTTCTTTCGCGGTGTCGCGAACCCGGCAGTAGCGCAACTCGACGCGCTTCTATCGGATACCAGTTCACCGCTGGGCAGCGCAGACCTGGTTGTGTTTGAGGTGCTGCGCGGGTTTCGCGCCAAAGACTTGGCGCACCAGGCGCAGGCCTATCTGTGTGAACTACCCCAGGTACAGATCGGTGGCCTGAGCAATGCCTTGCAAGCCGCAGAGCACTACCGAGCCTTGCGGCAACACGGTTTCACCATCCGAAGTCCGATTGACGTATTGCTGGCGAGCTATTGCATTACCCACGACCATGTCTTGCTACATCGCGACGCGGACTTTGATGCGATTGAAACCTTGCGAGGCCTCAAGGTATGGCGCGCTTGAATGTGGCAAATCGCGTCCGCCTGCGGGGCAAATTCTGTCTTGCAGACCTATTTTGAAATTTCAGGAGAGAAACCGATGTTTACCAAAATTCTCATTGCAAACCGTGGCGAAATCGCATGCCGGGTTGCTGCCACCGCGGCGCGTCTGGCGATCAAGTCGGTGGCGGTGTATTCCGATGCCGACGCCAACGCCAAGCACGTTGCTGCCTGCGACGAGGCCGTGCACATTGGAGGCAGTTCGCCCAAGGACAGCTATCTGCGCTGGGAGAAAATTATTGCCGCCGCGCAGGCGACAGGCGCGCAGGCGGTGCATCCGGGCTATGGCTTTTTGAGCGAGAACGAAGAGTTTGCCGCCGCCTGTACCAAGGCCGGTCTGGTGTTCATTGGCCCGCCGGCTTCGGCGATTCTGGCGATGGGTTTGAAGGCCGAGTCCAAGCAGTTGATGGAGAAAGCCGGCGTGCCGCTGGTGCCCGGCTACCACGGCTCCGACCAGGACCCGGCGTTGCTGCAGCGCGAGGCCGACCGCATTGGCTACCCGGTGTTGATCAAGGCCAGCGCCGGGGGTGGCGGCAAGGGTATGCGTGCAGTGGACAAGGCCGAAGACTTTGCCGCCGCGCTGGCCTCGTGCAAGCGCGAGGCGATCAACAGCTTTGGCGACGACGCGGTGCTGATCGAAAAATACGTGCAGCGCCCGCGCCACATCGAGATCCAGGTGTTTGGCGACAGCCATGGCAACTACGTGTACCTGTTCGAGCGCGATTGCTCGGTGCAGCGGCGTCACCAGAAGGTGCTGGAAGAAGCGCCCGCGCCGGGCATGACGCAGGCCATGCGCGAGCAGATGGGCGCGGCCGCCGTGGCCGCAGCCCGGGCCGTGAACTATGTGGGCGCGGGGACGGTGGAGTTCATCGTCGAGCAGCGTGAAGATGGCTCTATGAACTTCTTTTTCATGGAGATGAACACGCGCTTGCAAGTGGAGCATCCCGTCACCGAGGCGATCACCGGGCTGGACCTGGTGGAGTGGCAGCTGCGCGTGGCTTCGGGCGAGGCGTTGCCGCTGCGCCAGGAGCAACTGCTGATCAAGGGTCACGCCATCGAGGCGCGCATCTGTTCGGAAAACCCGGACAACAACTTCCTGCCCGCCACCGGCTCGCTCAACGTGTACCGCCTGCCAACCTGCACCACGTTTGAACGCGCCGACCGGGGCGTGCGTGTGGACTCGGGTGTGCGCGAGGGCGACACCATCAGCCCCTATTACGACTCGATGGTGGCCAAGCTGATCGTGCATGGCACCACGCGCGAAGAGGCACTGGCGCGCATGGACGCCGCGCTGGCGCAAACCCATATCGTCGGGCTCACCACCAATGTGCAGTTCTTGCGCCACGTGGTCACCAGTGCGTCGTTTGCACAGGCGCAGCTCGACACCGGGCTGATTCCGCGCGAGGCAGCGGTGCTGTTCAACCAGGAAAAAGTTGGCCTGCCCATGGCCGCTGCGGCACTGGTGGCGCACCTGCTGCAGGGCGAGACGGCGTTGGCCGCGCAGCGCGACGTCAGCGGCTGGATTGACCCCTGGGCGCAGCGCGACGGTTGGCGCTCGCACGGGGCTTCGCACCGCGAGTTCAAGCTCGAATTTCACGGCGCACCGCACAAGCTGGGCTTTACCCGCTTGCACGATGGTGCCCTGCAGCTTCAGGTCGATGGTGCTACCGCCGCGCTGCGCTACGCGCCACTGGCCCAGGGCGCGCTCGATGTGCGCTACGGTGACCTGCACGCCAGCGTGCACCTGTACAAGACCGGCGACTTGGCGCACGTGTTCACGCCCCAGGGCGCAACCCAGATCATCGCTATCGACGCCCTGGCCCACGCGGGCGAAGGCCCCGCCGATGTGGGTCGCCTGACGGCCCCCATGCCGGGCAAGATGGTGTCGTTTGCGGTCAAGGCGGGCGACGCGGTCAAGCGCGGCCAGGCGTTGGCCGTGATGGAAGCCATGAAGATGGAGCACACCATCTTCGCCCCGGCCGATGGCAAGGTGGCCGAAGTGATGTTTGCCGTGGGCGACCAGGTGGGCGACGGCGCTGAACTGCTGCGGATGGAAACCCTCGGCTAAAGTAGGTCGCGTGACCATGCGCGTTGTTTACTACAGTGTTGACCAGGACGAGGCCGGTTGGATCGCTGGCCTGCAAGCGGCCTTGCCGCAGGCCCAGGTGACTCTGTGGCACAGCGGCTGCGCACCGGCCGACTATGCCGTGGTCTGGAAGCCGCCGCAGCAATTGCTCGACGAGCAGCGCGGCCTCAGGGCCTTGTTCAACACCGGCGCGGGCGTCGATGCCCTGCTCAAATTGCACCTGCCTGCGGGCCTGCCCATCATCCGCCTGGACGACGCGGGCATGTCGGTGCAGATGGCCGAATATGTGTGCCACGCCGTTATCCGCCATTTCCGTGAGTTTGCCGCCTACGAGGCGGACATGCACGCGCTCAAGTGGTCGTTTCGCAAGCCGCGCAGCCGCCTTGACTTTCCGGTCGGCGTGCTGGGGCTGGGCGTACTCGGCCAGCGCGTGGCGCGTGCGCTGGCGCAGTTTGATTTTCCGGTGCACGGCTGGAGCCGCACCGCCAAGGTGCTGCCGGGCATCACCTGCCACGCGGGCGACGCGCAACTCGATGCGTTTCTGTCTGCCAGCCGCGTCGTGGTGTGCCTGCTGCCGCTTACCGCCCAGACCGAAAACCTGCTCGACGCCCAACGCCTGGCGCGCCTGCGCCCCGGCGGCTACGTGATCAACGTGGCCCGTGGTGCCCATGTTGTAGATGCCGACCTGCTCGCGCAACTCGATAGCGGCCACCTGGCCGGTGCCACGCTCGATGTGTTCCGGGTGGAGCCCTTGTCCCAAAGCCATCCGTTTTGGAACCACCCCAAAATCACCCTCACGCCGCACACCTCGGCGCGTACCCTGCGCAGTGAAAGCATCGCCCAGATCGTGGCCAAGATGGCTGCCATCGAGCGCGGCGAGGCGGTGGCTGGCAGGGTCGATACCGATCAGGGATACTGAGGCCCGTTCTCTTACCAACCGCAAGCACCATGGATTTACCCACACGCGTCAAATTGCTCGAAGTCGGCCCGCGCGACGGACTGCAGAACGAAAAATCGCCGGTCCCCGCCGCAGTCAAGGTAGAACTGGTGCAGCGCCTGCAAAACGCGGGCTTCAAGGAGATTGAAGTCACCAGCTTCGTCAGCCCCAAGTGGGTGCCGCAGATGGCCGACAACGCCGAGGTGATGGCAGGCATCACACGCCAAAACGGCGTGCGCTATTCGGTGCTCACGCCCAATCTGCAAGGGTTTGAAGCTGCGGCCCTGAGCCGCCCCGACGAGATCGTGGTGTTTGGCGCAGCCAGCGAAGCCTTTAGCCAGAAGAACATCAACTGCTCGATTGCACAAAGCATCGAGCGTTTTGCGCCGGTGGTGCAGGCCGCGTTGGCGCAGGGCATCGCTGTGCGCGGGGCCATCTCCTGCGCCGTGGGCTGCCCATACGAAGGCGAAATTGCGCCCGAACGCGTGGCCTTGGTGGCGCGCTTGATGCACGGCATTGGCGTGCAGCACGTGGGCGTGGCCGACACCATTGGCGTGGGCACGCCGCTGCGGGTGCAGCGCGCCATGGAGGCGGCGCTCTCGGTGTACGCGCTCGACCAGGTCTCGGGCCACTTCCACGACACCTACGGCATGGCGCTGGCCAACATCCTGGCCAGTCTCGAAATGGGCGTCTGGCAGTTTGATACCTCGGTGGCGGGCCTGGGCGGCTGCCCCTATGCCAAAGGGGCCACCGGCAACGTGGCGTCCGAGGACGTGGTCTATATGCTGCACGGCATGGGCATTGCCACTGGCGTGGACCTGGATGCGCTGATTGACGCGGGCAAGTTCATCAGCGACTTTCTGCAGCGTGCGCCCAACTCACGCGCCGCCGTGGCGCTGCTCAACCGGCGGGCGCAAGCGCAGTGACCCCCGCCCAGCGTCTGGAGCAAACCTGGCAGCGCGTGCAGGCGGCCGATGAGGGCATTCCCTCGCCCTGCGTGTCGGTGTGTACCATGGACGCTGAGACTGGCTGGTGCGATGGTTGCCTGCGCAGCCTGCCGGAAATCGCCCACTGGTCGGTACTGTCGGATGCGGAAAAGAAAGCGCTCTGGCCGGTGCTGGTCGAGCGCGCCAAAATGTGCCCGGGCTAAGCCTTTCACTTTCATCAACTTGTTGCCATGAAACACATCAGCTTCTACCTGGACTTCATCTCGCCCTACGCCTACCTGGCGTTTGAGGAACTGCCCCAGGCCCTGATGGGGCTGAGCTATGCGGTTACCTACAAGCCGATCCTGTTTGGCGCGCTGCTCAAGCACCACGGGCACCAGGGCCCGGCCGAAATTCCGTTCAAGCGCGACTGGACCTACCGCCAGGTGCTGTGGCTGGCCCAGCAGCGCGGCCTGCCCATGGACATGCCAGCGCTGCACCCGTTCAACCCACTCGGCCTGTTGCGTCTGGCCATTGCCGCCGACGCCCAGGGACAACCCAACCGCTATGTTTGCGAAACCCTGTTTCGCCACGTCTGGGTGGGCGGTGCCGATGCCGCCGACGCAGAGCGCCTGCGCTCGCTCACGGCGACGCTCGCACCGGCGCGCGACAGCGACGACGCCAGCGTCAAGGCACAACTCAAGTCGCATACCGACGAGGCCATAGCCGCCGGGGTGTTTGGCGTGCCGGCCTTTGGGGTCGATGACAAGGTGTTCTGGGGGCTCGACGCATTGCCGATGCTGCGTCAGTATCTTGAAGGCAATCCGTGGTTTGATGGACCCCAGTGGAATGCCGCCGCACACGTGCCCAGCGGCATTACGCGGCGTTGATTTAACCCCTTTTGCAAAGCCACCATGCCCAGCGGTTTCAACTTTTCAGCTTCGCCCTTTGACTGTCTGACGCAGGAGCAACAGCGCTTGGTGCGCGACAACGTCGATATTGCCTACTTCCGCCAGGGCGAGAGCATTCTTGCCGTGGGCAACCAGCCCACCCATCTGTTTGTCATCATCAAGGGCTTTGTCCAGCAGTTCGATGGCAACGAGGTGGTTACCACCTACGGCCCGGACGACTGCTTCGACGGCCGCGGCCTGGTGGCCGGGCGCGTGAGCAGCCGCTTTGTGGCGGTGGAAGAAGTGGTGGCCTACCAGTTGGCCAAGCAGGCGGTGAGCGACCTGATTGCGGGCAACGCCACCTTTGGGGCGCTGCTGTTTTCCGACCTGTCCAACAAACTTAATGCGCTCACCGAGCGCGAAAACCGGCACGAACTGCAGTCGCTGGCGATGGCGCGGGTGGATGCGGCCTTTGTCCATCCGCCCCACTTTGTCGATGCCAGCACCAGCATTCTGGAGGTGGTCAAGATCTTCCGCGACCTGCGCATCGGCACGGTCATGGTGAACGACAACACGAAGAATCCCCCGGGCTTGGGCATCTTTACCGGAACCGGCTTGCAGCGCGCCATCCTGCACGGCACCCCGCTGGACCAATTGCCGGTGGGCGAGTTGGCTAACTTCACGCTGGTCAAGGTGCGCCCCGACGACCTCATGGGTGACGCGCTGGCGATGCTGATCAAGCACAAGGTGCACCGCGTGGTGGTGGCCGATGGCGACACCATCGTGGGTATTCTGGAGGCGCTCGACCTGTTTGGCTTTTTGTCCAACCAGTCCTACCAGATCAACGAGCAAATCATTGCGGCCAAGGACATCGAAGCGCTCAAGGCCGCAGCCTCGCATATCACGCGCCTCATTACCCTGCTGCACCGCAACGGCACCAAGGTCAACATGATTGCGCGCCTGGTGCAGGAGCTCAATCTGCGCCTGTTTGAGAAGACCTGGCTGTTTGTTGCGCCGCCCGATCTGGTGGCCAACAGTTGCTTGTTTGTGATGGGCAGCGAGGGCCGTGGCGAGCAGCTGCTCAAGACCGATCAGGACAACGGCCTGGTGCTGCGCGACGGATATGTGTGCTCGGTCGATGTGGCCGAAGTGTGCAAGCGCTTCTCGGCAGTGCTGGCCGACTTTGGCTACCCCGTCTGCCCCGGCAACATCATGGTCAGCAACCCCCACTGGCGTCAGAGCGCGTCGGACTTCAGCCGCATGGTGCGCCTGTGGTCGGTGACCGCCAGCCCGGACGACCTGATGGAGCTGGCCATTTTCCTGGACGCGCACGCGGTCTGTGGCGACACCGGCTTGCTCGAGCAGGTGCGCACTTCGGTATTCGATCTGGCCGCTGGCAACGACGCCATGCTGGCGCGCTTTGCCTCGGCTATCAATTTTTTCGGCAGCAGCCATGGCTGGTGGAATCGCCTGCTGCAGTTGGGCGACCGGGGCGGCGATCAGCTCGACCTGAAAAAGGTGGGAACCTTCCCGCTGGTGCACGGCATCCGCAGTCTGGCGCTGGCGCAGCGCTCCACCGCTGTCTCAACCACCGAGCGCATTGAGGCGCTGATTGCCGCAGGCAAGCTGCCGCCAAAGCTGGCAGCCGACCTGATCGACAGCCTGCACTTCTTCATGGGGCTCAAGCTCAAAGTCGGGCTGCAGGAACTGGCCACGGGTCACCCCGTCTCCGGCGGCATTCAGGTGGAAAAGCTCAGCAGTCTGGATCGCGATTTGCTCAATGACACGTTGGGCGTGGTCAAGCAATTCAAGGTGCTGCTGAACCAGCGCTTCTACCTGGACTCGCTCTGATGGGCTCGGGGTTGTCGCCAGTCGGTATGTGGGCCGCGCTCAAGCGCGAGTGGCTGCTCTATCACCTGGGCGACCCGCGCTTTCGCTTCATGTGGGACAAGCCGCCCGCCAACGAATGGGTATCGCTGGACTGCGAAACCACGGGGCTGGACGTCAAGAACGACGACATCATCGCCATCGGCGCGGTGCGCATCCGTGGCAACCGCATCATGACCAGCGAGCGCCTGGACTTGCTGGTGCGCCCGGACAAGCAGAAGTTCAGCGCCGAGAGCGTGCGCGTGCACCGCCTGCGCGAGCAGGACGTGGCCCAGGGCCTGAGCGCCGACGAGGCCGTGATGGAACTGATGAACTTCATCGGCAGCCGCCCTCTGGTGGGCTACTACCTGGAGTTTGATCTGGCGATGATCGACCGCGTGCTGTTTCCCATGCTGGGCATGGGCCTGCCGCAGCAGCGCATCGAAGTCTCAGGCATGTACTACGACTACAAGTACCGCCAACTCCCCTCGAACCGGCGCGACAACCCCAGCATCGACCTGCGCTTTGACACCATCATGGCCGACCTGGGCCTGCCCCTATGGCCCGCCCACGACGCCCTCAACGACGCCGTCATGGCCGCCCTGGCCTTCCTCAAACTCCAACAACTCAAGTAGCGCCCTCTGCGGGGGCTGCATGTAGGAGCCAGCCTGTTGGCGATGCAGGGAGTATTGGGCCCCAGTCGGCGCGCCAACAAGGAGCAGTGGGGTCAGATCACGACTGGGAGGGTGGTGAGTTTGCCTCTGGTGAGTTTGCGCCAGTGAGGGGCAATGGGGTCGGATCACGATTCAGGACGAGGGTCTTGCCTGAGACCAACAACGCCCTACCGCCCAACCACCGCATTCACCAGCACCTTGAGTGACACCGCAAATAGGCTGATCTGTACCAGCCAATAAAGACGCCCAGAATGCCCGCCGGGATCAGGATCTTCAGGTTGGGCGCACTGTAGCTGCGCCGAGCACCACGCCGCCCTGAGTCAGCCAACGTGGTGGGTACGCAAGGGGATTCAGGCAGCAGTTGATCAAACAGGTTGGCTCCTTGGGGCTGGTTGCGGTCATCCGCGCGGAACTTTGGTAAGTCAAGTCCGCAGCGTAACCCGACATTCCCGCTGCCGGTCCGGTTGAAGCACTCCTTGATCTCGGCATTTGCATGAGATACGCAAGCAACGTATACTTTGATGATGCGAGCCACCTTCGTTGAACTGCCACCTTTCGAGCGAACTCGCAACGACTACATGGATGACGAGACCTACAGGCTGTTGCAACTCGATTTGATGGAAAACCCGACGGCAGGTGCTGTCATCGAAGGAACGGGGGGTTTGCGCAAGCTGCGTCAAGCAGATCCGCGTCGCGGCAAAGGAAAGCGCGGAGGTCTGCGGGTAATTTATTACTGGTGGTCAGGTGGCGATCAATTTTGGCTTTTTACTGTCTATGACAAAGACCAAGCCGACGACCTGACTGCGGCACAGCGCAAAGTGCTCAAACAGCTTTTGAAGACCGAATTGGAAAACCGCCAGCCCAAAGATGGAGAACGTGATGACAAATAAGCGGGATATTTTTGCTGAACTGACAGAAGGATTTGATGCCTTGAAATCCGAGCGTGAAGGTAAGCTAACGTTGCGCACATTCAAGGCCGAAAGCAAACCCGCGCCGGTGCTGTTGCCGCAAGAGGTGCTCCAAGTGCGCGAACAATTGCGCTTGTCGCGCCCGGTGTTTGCGCACTACCTCCGCACCAACCCACGGACGCTTGAAAACTGGGAACAAGGCCGTGCAAAGCCCAACGCACAGGCTTCGCTGCTGATTCGAATGGTGGCACAGTTTCCAGACATGGTGCAGCGCCTCTCAACGATTTAGGGTCGGTTAGTCGGGGGCAGAAAAGGACCCGAATTACTTCGGCTCGAAGCGACGGTAATGTGAACTGGCTTGTACACCCAGCGAACGGTCTGGAGTAGGCAGGCCGCTGGGATAGGTGCCCTCGGCGGCCAACGGGTTGGTATGCCTGCAGCCAGCGCCTTGCTGGATTTTGGGAGCGCAGCGTATCCGGAAATACAGAAGTTCAAATTGACTGCCAGATTGTGGTCATTGCTTCCAGTAGACCTACGACTGCAGTGTGGTCGCGAATTCGATCAAAGGGATAGGCGCGCTTTGAGATTACGCAGACAGTGTTTGCGCGAACTTTAAAAAGTTCTGGGATACGGCGCCAGTCATCTCAGAACGCCGGTCTGCCATCTCAAAACGCCTGTTAACGCCGTTTGTGTTTGCTCATGGCAGCGGTGAGCGCAGAAGGAGTCTCGTATCCGACGCGAGCAGAAATGACGGCCACTGAAATTCCGGCCTCCCGAAGCAGCTGCGCCTTCGTTAGCCGCAATTGGCGAATCCACTGCATAGGTGTCAACCCCATTTCTTGAAGGCAACGTGCGCGGAACTGGCTTTCGCTAAGGTGTGCCAACCCGGCCAGGTCTGCTGCACGGAGTTTCTGGTCCAGGTGGGCGTTGGTCCATGACGTCATTTTCTTCCAGTCGACTGTTCTCCGCGCTTTGCCAGTGG
>Ga0208496_1000340_pt1 | contig 16448 bp, 20 predicted proteins | sample CryBogmetaGMA2M_FD_184552 | JGI IMG/M metagenome (GOLD analysis project Ga0208496, IMG submission 184552) | Freshwater microbial communities from Crystal Bog, Wisconsin, USA - MA2M (SPAdes) | ecosystem: Environmental > Aquatic > Freshwater > Lake | place: Crystal Bog, Wisconsin, USA | collected... | reverse complement strand
ACCAAACTAGAGAATTAGGCACTCTACCGGGAAAGCGCCAATACCCGTCTAAAATGATGCAATGCATATTAATGAGAAGAATCGCACACCAAAGATAGCGGAGCCTGATGATGGGCCTAGCAAGTCTGAGTTAAAGCGCCAGATGACTGAACGCCAGAAATTGGCAGAAGTCTTGGCGGCTCTTAGTAGTGATGCTCTCAAGACCATCCCCTTAGATGAAGCCATCAAAACAGCGATCGCCGAAACAAACAAAATCAAAAGTTTTGAAGCGATTCGCCGTCATAAACAATATCTTGGAAAACTCATGCGCTTTCTAGATGATGAAGAATTGGCTGTCATCCAGAAACGGCTCGATGCTATTCAAGGGGTAAGCAAAGCAGAAACAGCCAAGCTGCATTTTTTAGAGAGCTATCGCGATCGGCTTATTTCGAACGATGAGACTTTCACCAAAATGATCGAGCAATATCCAGAGATGGATATTCAGAATATGCGTACCCTCATTCGTAATGCCCGTCGTGAGAAAGAGTTGAACAAACCACCGAAGGCGTATCGAGAAATCTTCCGCGTCTTAAAAGATATGGGGCTGTGAGTTTTCTAAAGTCTGACTAAAGCTTTAGCTTCATCGCCGGAACTTCAATCCAGCGATACAAATAACTTGCAGCGATAGTACTGCAGCCCACCACCCCAAGCATTAAGGCGATAGCAAGCAGACCACTTTCATGGGTATGCAGATTGGTGGCGATGTACAGAGTATTTGCCAGCAAGATAAACGCAAAGTGAATCAGGAAAGCACTGTACGAGCGCTGACTGGCCCAGGCAATGGCTTTCATCAACGACTTTGACTCTGCCTGGCCTACTGGATAAGGCATATTGCCCCAGAACAATAAGGCGATTGCTATAAACCAGGCTAAGCAGTTTCGGAGCCAGACTTGGTGAAAGCTAGAAATCGCAATAATGGCCCCTATGACAAATAAACCCGTCTTTGCTAAGCGGTTGACACTCTGGTTATCAAAGCACTTTGCTAAATACGCTAAGACACCCAATCCATAGGCACCAATGAAATAAATAAAGTAAGCCTCATACACACCAGAGCGATTAAAGAACAGTAATGAGCTGACAGCTAGAACACTCAGGATCCAAATCACGGATTGATAACGCGGAAAAGTGATTAGCAAAATTGCCAACACCGAGTACAGCTGCCAATCAATCGCGATATACCAAGCGCCAGCTGAGATGGAATCTAACCCTAAGATTCCCTGAATAAAAAAGAGGTGGGCTAAAAATTGAGTAAGAGTTTCCGATTCACCTACGAACTCATCATTCACCCAGAGCCGCGCAATATAGGCACAAACGATCGTGAAGATCAATGCAGCAGCATAAGGGGCAAAGAGTCGCAGATAGCGATTAAGAATCACCTTTAACAATCCATGCGCGCTAAATTTGATATCGGCATACCGACTCAAAGATTGGGCAGCCAAATAGCCGGCCATTACCAAAAAGATTTGTACAGCATAACGACCATACTCAAACAACCAAGTCATGAGTCCAGGCAAAACTTTGCGGGCATCTTCTGCAATCTGCCCGTAACTAGAAAGATGGTGAAGAATGATTAAAAGGGCTGCGAAGACCTTCAGAAAATCAATCAGAAGTAATGGCGAAGATTGCTTCAAACTTTACTTCGCCATCACTTTGATTTTGGTTTGGCCTTACCCATTAAAGAAGCTAGCAAAGGGTTTGCCTCTGCCAGCTCTTTTTTAGTTTTAGCCTTATCTACCGCCCCCAACTTAGGTACCTTAGCAGCATTCTTCATACGCTGAGCAGTCGCTAAGGCTAAATTTTTATACAGGTCGGTTTTTTTCATTGACATGAGGAAGACGCTTTACGCAGGCTACTTTAAATGAATTTATTTAGTTGCCGATTTAGCTACTGAGCGTGCAGCAAAGCCCAGGAACAATAAAGACCAACCTTGCAATAGTAATTCGATCGCAATTAACAGGCCTGGCAACCATAAGCTGGATTCTGGATAACCATTCATGATGAGAATGCCCATCAAGATTGATAGTGCTGCTGAAAGTAGCAACCAGATCCATTCACCAAAATGACGGTGTTGGAATGCGGCGATTAAACGCAGTACGCCAGTCACAAAAAAGATTGCAGCTAGCCATAAAGTAATCACTTCAAGCGCTGGAATCGGGAATGCCCATACATATACTGCGGCAACGATGTACAGAACAGCGAAAACCAGTTGCACACTCACACTCTTCCATCCTGTTGATTGAAATGCATGTGCGCCTTGCAAGATACCGCCAGCAAATAGAAAGATACCTAAAACATTCACAGATACAAATGAGAAGAGCACTTGGCCAGCAACACCGATCATGCCCAGTACGATAAATAAAATGCCAAGGCCAATCAGGGCTCCGGGAACTTTGGCTGCCGCACCCAATACTTTTGCGCGGATCTCCTGAATTTGAGTACTAGATAGTTCGGTCATATAGGGCTTTCTATTGAAGTTGAGTGCTGCAATTAAAAATCAAAATGATGCTGGTTAAAAAGCGACTGCTTACAAAGTGTTATCTACAGAATCAATAAACTCGCGAACTGTGCGGTTAAATGCTACTGCTTGTTCAATATTTGACAAGTGCGCAGCATCTTCCAATATCACCATCTGAGAGTCATCAATGAGGCGATGCAACACGATACCCTGCTCTACTGTACACGCTGGATCATATCGCCCCGAAAGGACTAGGGTTGGGGTTTTGATTTTCAGCAACATCGTGCTTTGTGCCATATCTCGTACTGCGCTACCGCAGGCAATATACCCATTAACATCCGTACCTAAGATCATTTGACGTACTTTTTCAATATCTTGGGGTGCACGCTCAATAAAGGGACCTGTAAACCAACGCTGGATAGTGCCCTCGACTAAACCGGCAATACCTTGGGTGCGAGCAATTTCAAAGCGCTCCTCCCACAAAGTGCGTGGTGGCATTTCAGATGCCGTATTGCAAAGCGATAAAGAATAAAGACGTTCGGGATAGCGCGCACCTAATTGCTGACCAATCATGCCACCAATAGATAGCCCCATAAAATGCGCTTGTTCAATTCCCAACGCATCCAACAGTCCCACTGCATCATCTGCGAGTTGAGCAATGCTGTAAGGACCAGGACTGACTCCGGAGCCACCATGTCCCCGCTTGTCATAACGCAATACTCGATAACGATCAGCAAATGCTGGAACATTCCAATCCCACATACTGCTGTTCGCCATCAAACTATTTGCCACTAGCAGAACACGGCCATCTTTAGGACCATCAAAACGATAGGCGATATCAACGCCGTTTGCTTGAATGGTTTGTTTATCTTGCATTTGCGTCATTTGTCCCCAACCTCTATTAATCTTTATTTATCTATTCTGAAGAGCATGTTAGATTATCCGATGAAACAAGCAAAAACTATAAAAATACCAAGGAGACAAGATGCTCACCTCATTTAAACAGGGGCGGCACGCCCTAAACCATTGCAATTTGGCTAGGCTCATATTCGCCCTGGGCCTTTGCTTTGGATTAAGTCTGGTTCAGGCCCAAAACTATCCTAATCGCACTGTCAAAATGGTCGTTCCTTTAACTACGGGTTCGGGTGCTGATATCGCAGGACGCGTGGTTGCCAAGAGCCTCTCTGAAACTTGGAAGCAATCGGTCATTATTGAAAATCGGCCTGGTGCTGGTGGACTGATTGGTACCGGAGTAGTCGTAAATGCTGAGCCCGATGGTTACACCTTACTCGTGCAGTCTGCTTCTTATGCCGCCAACCCAGCAATTTATAAAAAGTTGCCTTATGACCCACTCAAGAGTTTGCTTGATGTCGCCATCCTGGGACAAACCCCCTACGTGATGATTACCGCGGCTGACGGCCCTTATCAAAATATTCGAGATTTAGTCATTGCTGCCAAATCTAAACCCGGTGAGATTACTTTCGCCTCGGCTGGTGTGGGTAGCTCTACTCACCTAGCTGCTGAATACTTCAATCAAGTGATGGGCATCAAACTTATTCACGTGCCTTACAAAGGTTCACCCGAAGCGATTTCCGACACGATGTCTGGGCGTACTGCTTTCTATATGGCACCCCTGGATACTGCCATTGGCCAACTTAAGGGCGGCAAAGTACGCGCACTCGGATTGACTAGCAAAACTCGCAATGCCGCAGTACCGGATATACCGAGCATTGCTGAGCAAGGCTATCCCAACTTTGAGATTGGCTTGTGGTTTGGCGTTTGGGCTCCTGCTGGCACTTCGCCTGCGGTTGTGAAAAAGATCAATCAAGACATTAATCAAGCAATGCAAGATCCCGAAGTAAAAACTGCTTATGAAACGAAAGGGATTAAGGCTACGCCGATGAGTCCTGCAGAATTTAGTAAATTTGTCAGAGAAGAAATGGCGAAGTACCAAAAGATTGCTAAAGAAGCCAATATCGAGCCGCAATAAAAATAGTAATTTATTTTGATACAAGATCTGATAGCGCCACTGTGCCAAGCCCCTGACCCAGAGATTCGATCGCCCTCGATTGCATTTCCGGATGGGGCGGTAGATTGCCATGCACACATCTGTGGCCCAGCCACTCAATTTCCCTATGCATCAGAGCGCATCTATACGCCGCCCGACGCTACTGTAGAAAACTACCAAACCTTATTAGCGATGTTAGGCATCGACCGCGCAGTACTGGTGCAACCTAGCGTGTATGGCACGGACAATCAAGCACTGCTGGCCGCCCTTAAATTACACCCTAAGCAATTTCGGGGTGTTGCAGTGATCCCTAATAATCTAGAAGACGTGAGCGAGCTGTATTTGCAAGAACTTCATACTGCTGGAGTACGCGGTATTCGTTGCAATATGGTCGATGTAGCAGATCGGTCTGCTGGACTACCAATCCAAACCTTAAAAGCTGTAGCGGAGCGGATTAAACCTTTTGGCTGGCATTTAGAATTACTCATGCACGTGAATGAATATCCAGATCTAGCGAAAGTGTTTGAAAACTTCCCAGTCAATGTAGTGTTTGGGCATTTTGGTTACACCCACGCACAGCATGGTGTGAATGACAAAGGCTTTCAAGGATTGCTGGAACTCCTGCGTAATGGACAAGCTTGGGTAAAAATGACGGGGCCCTACCGCATCTGTGATGGCAATCTTCCTTATGCGAATATGCGTCCATTCAACGATGCTGTGATTGAGGCAAATCCCAAAAGGCTGGTCTGGGGTAGCGACTGGCCACACGTCATGGTCAAAAAACAAATGCCCCATGATGCTGACCTTTGTGAGCTCCTAGGCACCTGGGTGAGCGATTCTGTCCTCAGAAAGTCAATCTTGGTTGATAACCCCTGTATCCTGTATGACTTTCCGACATTTAGTAAAGTCGGCAATTAAGCAAGAAAGAACTTGGACTCAATGGATAACACCCTTACCGTCATTCTTGGCATCGTGGCCATGCTCTTCCCACTCGTTGTGGGGCGCCTGGTTTGGAAACGTTTTGACCGCTACTTTGGTCGCAATGATGAAGCGTATATGGATAGCCTTGAGTACTTTCTCAAAAAGATTGGCTCAACGATCCTAGTAGCATTTGTACTGCTGTGGATTGGCATCAGTCTCGTCTTTAATGGCAGCGCTTCATAACAAGAACAAAAAGCAGCATGAACGATCAGCTCAAATCTATCCTCATTAAATCAAAGCTCAATTTTGCTGTGCTAGCAGCCATTCTCGTGCTGGCTATTGTCGGCAAGATCACTAATCCTGTATTTACCAATACGGTTTTTGTTACCGCTGACCAATTGGTATCAGATCTTTACATCATCTTTATTGCGATTACCTTGGGCGCTTTTATCCCAAACTTTAAACTCGTCGCATTTGGTTCGATCGGCGCTTTTATAGGTCTAGCTGTCTTGATCCAGTTGGGCATCTTTACCTACCTTACGATTGATTACCTGTTTGCCGTCCTGATTGTGGTTCTGGGCTTTGCATCGATTGCCAATCTATATAGGTACTATCGGGAATTTCGGCTTTAAATCCCCTAATCTATATATTAATTCAGATATATAGAGCCGACTTTTGAGTATTTGTAGCAATATCGAAAATCCGTGACAATCGTGGGCTATGTATAAATACGACCATATTGACCAAACCCTGGTGGATCAACGGGTTGCCCAATTTCGAGATCAAGTTGCTCGCCGTCTGAATGGCACTTTGGCCGAAGAAGAGTTTCGTCCATTGCGCCTGCAAAATGGCTTGTATCACCAGCGCCACGCTTACATGCTGCGGGTTGCTATTCCTTATGGTCTTTTAAGTTCAACCCAACTGCGAACCTTAGCAAATATTTCTGAAAAATACGATCGGGGTTATGGGCATTTCACTACCCGTCAAAATATCCAGTTCAACTGGATCACTCTTGAAGACACTCCCCATATTTTGGCTGACCTTGCCAAAGTAGAAATGCATGCCATCCAAACCTCAGGCAACTGTATTCGCAATATTACGAGTGATGCATTTGCAGGGGTTGCTGGAGATGAATATGTGGATACCCGACCGGTTTGTGAATTGCTGCGTCAATGGTCTACTCTTCATCCTGAATTCGCACACCTCCCACGCAAATTTAAGTTTGCAGTCAATGGCGCTAAAGAAGATCGTACTGTCTTGCTCTGCCATGACGTAGGTATTGAGCTCAAGAAAAACAAGGATGGCAATCACGGTGAACTCACAAATGGATTAACAGCAGATATCTATGCTGGTGGTGGTATGGGTCGCACCCCTATTTTAGGATCCTTGATTAAACAAGGCCTGCTTTGGCAATTACTCCCAAGCTACCTCACCGCCCTATTGCGTGTGTACAACCGCTTTGGCAGAAGAGACAATCTTTACAAGGCTCGCATCAAGATCTTGGTAAAAGCCTTAGGTCCAGAAGAATTCGCCCGCCAGGTTGAAGGTGAGTGGTTGCATCTCCAAAATGGTGATGATAATTTCACCAGAGCAGAATGGGATCGGGTTGCAAAACACTTCACTAAGCCTGCGTATCAAACTCTGCCTACATTGAGTAATGAACAAATCATTGCCAAGGCAAATGGGGTTGATACAGTCGCCTTTTCTCGCTGGTTAGAGCGCAATGTCAAAGCACATCAAATACCCGGTTATGCCAGTGTGATTTTGTCCCTTAAACCGCATGGCACGGTTGCTCCTGGGGATGCCACCACGGCTCAGATGAACGCGATTGCCAATTTGGCAGATCAATATAGTTTTGGTGAACTTCGGGTTACCCACGAGCAAAACCTCGTTCTGGCTGACGTTGAGCAGGCGAAATTATTTGAACTCTGGCAAGCAGCGAAGCAGCAGCAGGTAGCTCTACCAAATGTGGGTTTACTCACTGACATCATTGCGTGTCCTGGTGGTGACTTTTGCTCCTTGGCCAATGCCAAATCTTTACCGATTGCTAAAGCCATTCAGGAACGCTTTGATGATCTCGATTACTTGTTTGATCTTGGTGATATCTCTTTAAATATTTCTGGTTGCATTAATTCTTGCGGGCACCATCACGTGGGCAATATTGGCGTACTGGGTGTCGATAAAGACGGTCAAGAGTGGTATCAAATTACTTTGGGTGGCGAACAAGGTAATGATGCTGCGATTGGCAAAGTCATAGGCCCCTCTTTTTATGCCGACGAGATTCCTAATGTCATCACCAATGTGATCAATACTTATGTTCAAGAACGTAATGACGATGAGTCCTTTATTCAGACTTATCGCCGCTTGGGTGTCACCCCCTTTAAAGAGGCGGCCTACAAAAATAAAAACAACGCTGAAAAATCACTTGGGACGGCATCATGAGCGCACAACAGCCCATCTTGCACTTTCCTTTAGGTGGCAAGATCTGTCTTGCTCCCAACGAATGGCAGCTCTGGAGTGGCCAAGATGAAGGTGCGAATTCTACGCTCCCTAATCTGGAGCCTGGCTCACAGAAGGTCTTAGTGCCATTTAGCTGGTGGCGCAGTCATTTTCATGCGCATCATCAAAATACCGATGTTCTAGCTAAAGCAAAAAATGGGCAGATTGGCGTTTGGTTTGCTGCCGATGAGGATGTTCTAAAACATGCTGAGCTGATTGAAGAAGGTAAAGAGTATTGGCCTTTAGTGGCAGCACACTTCCCCATTTTTAGAGATGGCAGAAGCTTTAGCACTGCCGCCATCTTGCGTGATCGCCTTAGCTGGAATAAAGAAATTCGCATGATTGGTGATGTATTGATCGATCAACTATTGCAAGGTGCGCGCGTTGGCTTTGATAGCTTTGAGTTACGCCAAGATCAAGATTTGGCGGTAGCGCAAAAGCAATTCGATCTTTTTAGTGTGACTACACAAAACAGTTGGCGTGATAAGCGTACTGTAATGAGCGCACTGTAATCAGCACACTGTAATCAGCACACTGTAATGAACGCCTAATCATTGATCATGAAAATTCCCTCAACTCTTGGTAAAGTCTATTTGGTGGGCGCTGGTCCTGGCGCTGCTGATCTGATTACCGTGCGTGGCGCTAAGCTACTTAAGCAAGCAGACATTGTGTTTCATGATGCTTTGGTAGAACCCGAGATGCTAGAACTCTGCCAACAGGCAGTCAAAGTGCCTGTAGGTAAGCGCTGCGGAAAACTCTCTTCTGCCCAGCACTTCATTAATAAACGTTTAGTTGATGCGGCCCAGCAGTACCAAACCATCGTACGCCTTAAGGGTGGTGACCCCATGCTCTTTGGCAGAGCCGATGAAGAAATCCAAGCCCTTAAAGGCGCCGGTATTGCAGTAGAAGTGGTCCCGGGCATTACTGCAGCGCTTGCTGGCGCTGCGAGTACTCAGCAATCCCTCACCTTAAGAGGCATTTCACGAAGTGTTGCCTTTATCACTTTGGCACAAGCTACGCAAAACGGAAGCGCAGAGCATACCCAACCCATTAGTTATCCTACTGCAGATACCTTGGTGTATTACATGGGTCGTAAAGATGCCGCCAAGATTGCGCAGCAACTCATTACACAAAGTCCCAATCAAAGCGCAAATACACCAGTACAAATATTAGAAGCGGTCAGCACTGCGCGTGAGCGTCAGTGGTCTAGCACCTTAGGTGAGCTCGCTCTTGGCAAAGCAGATCAATGGTTTGATAGCAGCTCGCCGGCACTGATCATGATTGGCGAAGCCTTAAGAACATCGCAGAGTAAATTAAAGAGCTCTAGCCCCGAAATCCACAATAGCCTGCAAGACGGCCAAATCCTCGCCAACAGCAGGCGTCGCGCTTAAGGTCACTGCAGGGAACTTTGCCCTGCAAGCCTCTAGCAAAATTGGAAAGTCATTGCGCAGATGACCGCCTTGCCCAAAAAAGACCGGCACTATCGTAATCTGAGTAGCGCCCCCAGTGTGTAAGTTGGCTACTGCTTCTTCCAGTGAAGGCTGCATCATCTCTAAAAAGGCGAGCTCTACTGGGGTGCTAGCGTACTGTTGGCGCCATAAATCAGCCAGTCGATCAAAGGGCTCGCGCCACCGGCTATCTCTAGCACCATGCCCAAATAAGATAATTGCCTTCATTTTTTTAAATTCCTTTGAATGCCTTAATAATTCGTTAATATTAATAGCATTCATCCCTTCACCCCTTATACAAGTTCATCCATGGAAAATCTGAGTCAGCTTACTGGTCAAACCTGGGTTATTGCCCTGATGGGCATCCTGCTCTTTGGCGGCGTTCTCTCGGCCGTTCACCATGCTGAAGTCGTTGCTCACAAAACCGGTGAACCGTATGGCACTCTCGTGTTAGCCATGTGTATCACCATCATTGAAGTATCCTTAATTATCTCGTTAATGCTAACAGGCCATGAAGGCTCAGAAGTGATCGCAAGGGATGCCGTATTTGCTACAGTGATGATTGTCATTAATGGCGTGATTGGGATGTGTATCTTTATTGGCGGTCTGAAGCATCATGAAATGACGTTTCGCAATGAAGGTACTAACTCAGCCTTAGCCGTATTAACAGCGCTTGCCACCTTCATCTTAGTCATGCCCAATATGACGGTGAGTACTCCTGGTCCCGACTTTACAAAGAGCCAATTGGCTTTTGCTGGTACTAGTGCTTTTGCCTTATATATGGCGTTTCTGTTTTTTCAAACGATTAGCCATCGGGACTACTATCTGCCCAAAGCAAAGGATAAGAAAGTCGACAGTAACTTTCATGCGCAAAAGCCAAGTAATCTTAAAACTGCCGTCAGCGTGGGCTTACTCTTACTCTCATTGATTGTGGTGGTCGCGATGGCAGAACTACTCAGCCCCGCAATTGAGTCAGGCGTTGCCGCCTTAGGGGCTCCAAAAACCATTGTCGGTATTGCGATTGCCATGCTTGTCCTGCTACCTGAAGGCTACGCCGCAGTGCGCGCCGCCAGAGCCAATCGCCTGCAAAGCAGTTTGAACCTCGCACTAGGATCAGCCCTAGCCAGTATTGGCCTATCCATTCCAGTGATAGCGGCCATTGCGATTTTCTTTCATCTGCCACTGACCCTAGGTATCAGTGTGCTCAATACGACGCTCATGTTTTTAACCTTTTTTATTGGGGCACTCACTTTAGCGATTGGTAGAACCACGCTATTGCAGGGCGTAGTTCACCTCATCATCTTCTTTGAGTACTTATTTTTGAGCTTGGTGCCTTAAGAAGAATTCAGCCTCCAGGGGTCAAAATCTAAGCACTCCAAGAGGGATTCAATTGCGACGCTTGTTTAAATCTACCTAGATAGTTACCCTAAAAATACCTCCTGTAGCGACAAAAGACATCCTTTCTTTGCAAGCCGGGGGGGGGATTTTTGGATCAAAAGTAGTATTTAAATTTATAATAAAAAGATGATCGGACTAATCGCTGCTTTTCTCGCCTCTTTTATTGCCACGCTACTGATTATTCGCTTTAAGCATCTGCACCAGCATTTTTCATTCGACTCAGATCTAGCAGGTCCTCAAAAGTTTCACAAGATTGCCGTTCCCCGAATAGGTGGCATCAGTATCGCTATCGGGCTTTTTAGCGCCGTCATCGTCAATTTTTTCAAGGTCGGCCTGATAAGCGCCGAATTCCTGTTTTTGGTTTGCGCCATCCCTACCTTTGCCATTGGATTAGTCGAAGATTTGACTAAAAACATTAGTGTTCGTATAAGACTACTCTTTACCGCAATCTCTGCCATGTGCGCTATTTATCTACTCAATATTCAAATCACGCGTCTTGATATCCCGTTTATTGATTTTCTATTTGCGATTCCTTTAGCAGGCACCATCTTGACCGTGATTGCCATCACGGGACTAGCGAACGCATACAACATCATTGATGGTTTTAATGGCTTATCGAGCATGGTAGGCATTATTACCCTGCTAGCGATCACCTATATTGCTTACCTATTTGGCGATGTGACTATTATTTTCCTAAGCCTAATCATGGCCGCTGCGATCTTAGGCTTTTTTATTTGGAACTACCCGCAAGGGTTGATCTTTTTAGGTGATAGTGGAGCCTACCTCATTGGGTTTTGGATTGGCACCTTAACCATCATGCTGTGCTGCCGGCATCCAGAGATTTCTCCTTGGTTTGCGCTACTAATAAATGCTTATCCCATTATGGAGACGCTCTTTACCATTTACAGACGCAAGGTCTATAAAGGAACTAGCCCCGGTAAACCTGATGGCATTCACTTTCATACCCTTATTTATCGCCGCATTTTGCATGCCAAGCATTTCGACAGTGCGCTCTCAGCGAATGCTAGAACAGCGCCCTACCTGTGGATTTTGGCTGGGCTCTCTATCACTCCTGCAGTCTTGTGGTGGAATTCCACCCCCATCTTGATCGCAGCGTGCGCGCTCTTTATGGCATCTTATCTATGGCTTTATGCCAAGATTGTGCAGTTTAAGACGCCAAAATTTATGGGGCTTTAGAAGATCTTATAAGCGGGTGCTAAATGGCATTAGCGCACCGATCACTACCCCACTTAATGAGAATGAGTCCGTTTTGTAAACTGCGGCATCTTAAATAACCTTCTATTCCTTAAGCTTTCCAGGTGTAGTGCACGCTCACAATTTTTATTCAATTTAATCAAGTTTTTCAATTGTTCTGCTTCACGCTTTTCTTCCCGTAGCAGCGCTAAGTCATTTAACTGCTCCAAGCTTGGTAGAGGCGCCTCTTCTAGTTGCCCCTCCGATTTCAGAGATCCAGCATTAATATCAACATCAACATCGCCCTCCCCCAAAAGAGCCCTACTACTCTTAATCTCTACATCGGTTCCAATCAACTCATGCGGATGAATGGATCCTTGCGTATTTGATCCCTGATACTCCCTCTGGTGTCGACTTAACTCAGAGCAGGTCCTTGCCATCGACTTACCTAGCTCCTCATAGAGTCGGTGAGTGTTGCTGCGGTAGTTCATCTGCATGTGTCGCTTATCTCGGATCTTTTCTATCGCCCTCTCAATTTCAGAAAGGTGCTTGTATCCCCATAGAATCTGACTGGACTCGTCCATCGCACTATATAGCTCCATTCTCAGGAATGACTGGTCGTCTTGATCCTTTCCGGTATGACTTACGGTTGCACTCAAAAGCCCCTCTGATGTGCGCATAAAAGGGAATAACATCCGGTAGTCAGCCCTCATCTGAATAAATTCCTCCAGAGAGGGGCACTCAATATTCATACGATCTAAGTCGCTCGGCTGAAGAATCTGAAATTGCTTGATCATCTTTAGTGCATAGTCGTGTCGGTGTTGGTGGGTCTGCGTAAATTCCTCAGTGAGGGCACAGAGTAAATCCAAGATCCACTCCCGATCCTTTGGGAAGAAGAACATCAGCTCGTCTTGCAACTCCTCTGAGCTAATGGGGTCGTCAATCCGAGAGCCAATCATTCGGCACTCAAGGGATTCGAGTCTTCGTTTTTTCCATACCAAGACCGCTAGGTCGTGTACCAACATAAGCTGTACGGTGCCCCTTGGTGAGTGCTCGTCAATGAGTTGTTGCTTGAGTGCATTAAATTCGAACTCACTCTCACTGGGCAACACTACGGTTGGGCTATAGATCCCGTGCTTGGTGGAGTTACGGGAAGATCTGGACTTGCCATCCTCGGTGTTGGGACCCCCTCCCCTGGTCTTGATTCCATAAAGTAAGCTGGAGCTCTTCATTGTGATTCCCCCTAGAGTTGCTCTTTAGAAATGCCAGCACCATGCTCGGCACTTCACACCAGCAGCAATCACCCATCTTAAGTGGGTAATCAGACCATAACGGGTAACGTCAGCATTACGGGGACTGGACTCTCGAACCCCGAGGGTGGGCCATGGATTGTCCTTGACTGCATCCAGGTCACTCATGGTCGAGATGTGACTAGAGCTAGCTGTAATGAAGTCTAGCCAGTAAGGCGTACAACGGTTTTAAGTTGGGAGAGCTGCTGTTTACTATTGATAAGAGAAAGTGGGCGGCCTGTTAAATCAGCGCTTCTTAAAGCGAACCCCAGCTCCATCTTCTGGGGTTCCTATGAATTCAAGGCCCCCTTCTTCTAGCGCACCCTTTAGAGCCTGAAGCACTTTTACGCTAGCGCTTGGCAGTAACCCATCATAGCCTTCCACCCTGCGAATAGTTGAGATGGCAACCCCAGCCCGCTCCGCTAAGTCTGTGCCTGACCAGTCTAATAGCGCCTTTCCTGCCCGTACTTGTGCTCCAGTAATCATATATAGTATAATTTGTACTATTAATAGTATTTATTGTGTCTTTAAGGATATATAGACAACATGGATAAGAATAACGCAAAGCAGCTTCTTAATGCTACCCTCGAGAAAATTGAAGGTGCCTATGCATACGCATCCATTCGCGCCTATAGGGCTGACTTCAATACCTTCATTCAATTTTGCGAAGATCACAATGAAGAATCCTTACCAGCTCTACCCTTATCTGTCGCTAACTTCATCATTAAGCTCTCAAACGATAAGCGAAGTTCAGCAGGCATTCGGCGAGCTATCTGTGGAATATCCACGATTCATAAACTCAACCGCATGGATGACCCCACGAAGGATCCTGATGTCACCATTGAAATGCGAAGAATGCATCGCAAACTGGGGCGCTCCGCAAAACAAGCGGGCAGCATCAATCTAGATATCCTAGACCAGATGCTCTTGGCTACCGATGATTCCATCAGGGGCCTGCGAGATAAAGCTTTATTACTTGTGGCGTACGACACGCTTTGTAGGCGCAGTGAGTTAGTGTCACTGCAAGTCAAAGACGTCAAGATAACTATTAAAAATGGTATTGAGAGCACTTCGATTCTGCTCAGAAAAAGTAAAACTGATCAAGATTCCATGGGTAAATGGCTGCGTCTAAGTGAAAGAGCGCATCTTGCATTAATAGCTTGGATGAAAGAGCTTCCTGCGGGGCAAGAAAAGCTCATAACAGGAATGTCACGCTCAGGCGATATATCACCAGATCTTGGGGGCGGTCAGGTCAATCGTATCTACAAGAGAATTGCCAGGGCAGCCGGATTAGATGAATCAGTCATTAAGGGAATTAGTGGTCACTCTATACGAGTAGGTGCAGCGCAAGATTTACTGAGTTCAGGGGCAAGCATGCCAATCATGATGCAACGAGGGAGATGGTCTAAGTCAGATACGGTGATGCGGTATGTAGAGCACATTTAATCCCATCGGCGAGTAATCTTAAGTGTGAATTTTATTGTTTGATATTCAAGATTTAGGATTACATATCCGTCTTAAACTCTATTTTTAACGGAAGATCTGACATTGCATAGTGAACAAACTGCTTGCCAAGCTCTGTTAATTCATACCCTTCTTCTTCATCAAATGCTGATACGGCGGGTTTCGGTCCAAAGCCTTTCGAATTGCGAACCGCTTTTTTTGCGATGAAATTACCCCCATAGTCAACTTCTCTATGCTGCCGGATTACTCCGCCCGTGCTCAGATTGCGAAATATCAACCTATAAAGATCCGCATCAGCTGAATTCTCTCGTACAACTCCCTTTCCAATCTTTTTCCAAATTGTTCCGCGAGTTATTCCGCCACTATTGTAGATGGCCCCAATTATCTGGAAATGCATTTCAGAATATTGATTAATCCAGTCTATATACATACGTACTACATCATCACTAGACATCTGTGATGTAGCTGCATTGGACAGTATATTTCTTATGTACACCCTCTTTTCTTCGCTCTCTGCCCCAGACCACTCCCGGAAAGTCTTCTTTACAAGAGATTGATATTCCTTGCTTTCAACACGCTTAGAAATTTCTTCATCTTGAAGATTTAGGCGAGCCATTATGTCAAGAATGGTTTCTTCTTTTTCCTTAATTTCATCATGAAGCATTTGAACCCAATGCTCAAAGAAGCGATTGACCTTTTCCTGCTCACCTTCTGACCAAGCGCCAGCGACAGCCGATAGAACTCCGCCAGCAAAGGGAACTACACCGCCAATAACCTGCAATGCTCCGCGGGATATTTTTGCTATCTTCCCTGATTCAGGCGCCTTCTTGCAGCCATCTTCATTAACCACGTCACCCATTAATCTCTCCTTGCGTTAGGAAAAAGTAGATTCATAGTCAAAAAATCTTGCAAGCAAGCTAGATCTTCAATCCAATTCGAGCCATACGAGCTTCGATTTTTTCCTGAGCCCAAGGCGTAATATTCACATACTCAATTTTTTCGTATGGGTACTTACGAATGGTAGCCGCATGCAGGCCAATGAGCTCATTGGCAACAACAACCCCCGGCTCATCTAGAGTAACCGCATCTAAAGCAATCTGGGTACTACCACATAGAATTTTGAAGATCCCAGAATCTCTTGGATTGGGCAGCTCTTCAATAATGAAATACAAGACCCCATCCTGATATACGGGGTCTAAGAATGAATCTATAAAAAATTTCTTGAGCTCAGAAAGAAATTTCTTAACTGACATGATCCATCGCCATCTCACAAAAGCATCAAGATCATGGCGCAAGAATCCATCTTAAATAGGGTGCTCATGGTTTAGGAATTCCCCCCCCCATTCCAATCTACTGCATCGCCATTAGGCTGGTAGCCAGGCACTAACTTTTTGAGCATAGTTCTAATCAACTGGGCATCACATGCATCCAATGCAACATTAAGCTTTTCAAGCTCTTCCTGCAAATCACCCCAAGACAAAAACTCTTCATGCGCCTTCATGATTTTGGGGTGAGCCGTTGGCTGTGGATTATCCCCAATCAGGAGCTCTTCGTAGAGCTTTTCCCCTGGGCGCAAACCAGTGACGGCAATCTCAATGTCGCCATGCGGGTGAGCTTCATCTTTGACCAATAGGCCCGATAAATAAACCATCTTGACAGCCAAATCATGAATACGCACGGGCTCGCCCATATCCAATACAAAGACATCACCCCCAACAGCCATGGCACTGGCT
>Ga0208496_1000339_pt1 | contig 16462 bp, 14 predicted proteins | sample CryBogmetaGMA2M_FD_184552 | JGI IMG/M metagenome (GOLD analysis project Ga0208496, IMG submission 184552) | Freshwater microbial communities from Crystal Bog, Wisconsin, USA - MA2M (SPAdes) | ecosystem: Environmental > Aquatic > Freshwater > Lake | place: Crystal Bog, Wisconsin, USA | collected... | reverse complement strand
TGTTTAGTGGGGGAGTTATTGACCGTCCAACGTTTAGGCCGATTTCAAAATTTGAAGGACAAGGATTAAAAAAAGGTCATCTTGTAAATGACTTCAGATTCTTTAAGAACTAAATTTTTCCTTCATTTTCGTACTTTGAAATTAGTCCGATTCGGCGAGAGTGGCGTTGATCGCCTGGGAATGGCGTACGAATAAAGAGATCAACTAATTCAAGGGCGAATTCCTCGGTGTGCATACGACCACCTATAGCGATGACATTTGCGTTGTTATGTTCGCGTGCAAGTACAGCTGTGTCATGACTCCACACGAGGGCGGCCCGAATGCCCTTCACCTTGTTTGCAACGATTTGTTCCCCGTTACCTGAACCGCCAAGAACAATTCCAAGGGAGGTTGAGTCGGCAGCCACTGCTTCTGCAGTGGGAATACAAAAGACCGGATAGTCATCAAGCGGGTCAAAACTATGTGGACCATGGTCTGTCACGTTATGGCCTTGTTGCTTGAGGTGATCCACGATGCGATTCTTAAATTCAAGACCTGCATGGTCGCTGCCAATGTGGATGTTCACAGCGACATCCTCTCAAAAGATTGGCGATATAAAAAACAAGACCCGCACGGATGAGGCGCGGGTCTTGCGAGCTTCTAGTTGGTTATGGGCGACCGGGACCGTGACCTTTGCCCATTCCCATTCCGCCGACTGGGCCAACTTGGTTGACCTCTGCTGTGACGCGAGCTGTCAATCCACTCTTCAGAGTCAACGCTTGTGCTGCCGTCAATTTTCCTGCTGTTACAGCAGCATCAATTGAAGCTGTTTCAGCATTAACTAGCGCCGTGATTAATACCGGAGTATTAGTTGGGCCAGCGATTACAGCTAGAGATTTGCCAGCCTTCAATGCCGCTTGAAGAGTTGGTGTGTCGATTTTAAGTGTTGAAAGAATAATTGCTTGCTTGTTTACTGGCGACAAGCCAGCATTCATTGGGCGAACTGGTGTGGCTGCTGCACGAGCAGCAACTAGCGCCGCATTTATTGCATCTGATTGTGCTTGGGTAATAGTTTTATTTGTAACCAAAGTTGCGAGAACTGTTGCAAGTTGGTTATTCACACCTTTTCCATCGTCATCTCCAAAACCACCCATTCCGCCAATCATGGGGCGGCTGGCAGTTGATACGGAAGTTGTAACTACAGTTTTCTTTGATGAAGCCTCTGCTGCGCCAATCCCTGCAACTGAAACAGTTGCTGCAACTACGATCATTGCAATTGTCTTTTTACTCATGTGACTCCCTTAGTAGTGACCAGATGCCTAGGCTTCTGATCGATCCCCCGAATACCCTCATACCCGGATATGAGTAGATAACTCTGCAACTCTCAAAAAGGTCAGCGATAAGACTGGGAGCGCGCTTAGAGTGTGGAGTGCTGGCACACTTATAGTTTGTTTATGCGACAGTGATACTGATTTCACACGCTTTCCTCAGGAAAGCAATCAACCCCATGAAGGGTCCAATGAAAAACTCTCAGGGGAGAGCAAAACTATTTAAATTTGCATTCCTTCCCTATGTTTTAGTTTCATCTCTTGTATTTTCACAAAGTGCACTTGGTGCAACCACGCCTAAAAAGGCAGCAGTAACGAATACGGTATTGAAAAAAGCAGGGCGAGTCACCGATATTACAAACACCATCATGAGTGGCAAAGGTGCTCCATCTGCTTCGCTGGGCTTGGCTGGAGATTTCTATATTGATACGGTGTCAATGAATTTCTACGGCCCCAAAACATCTACGAAATGGCCAACACCATTAAGCCTTAAAGGTCCCGCCGGTCCAACAGGGCCTTCAGGTTTAGATGGAAAAATTGGTTCTACGCAATCTGGTTTGCGAGGAGAAACTGGCGCTGTCGGTGCAACTGGTGCAACGGGTGCAAAAGGTTTAGCGGGAGAAACTGGCGCAGTTGGTGCCGCAGGTCCTGCAGGTCCCGGCGGTTCGGGTTCTGCTGGTGCAACCGGCTTAACTGGTGCAACCGGCTTAACTGGTGCAACCGGCCTTGCTGGTGCAGCAGGTCAAGCTGGAGCAACTGGAGCAACGGGAGCAACTGGAGCAACTGGAGCAACGGGAGCAACGGGAGCAACGGGTTCGAGCGGATCCACTGGTGCTAGAGGTGACACGGGATTAACTGGTTCCACCGGAAACAATGGATCAACGGGATCTGTTGGTAATACCGGTGCAAAAGGTGACACGGGGTTAACTGGAAGTACTGGCAGCGACGGTGCAACGGGTGCACGTGGGCCCGTTGGCCCTTCAGAAATTCAATATTTAACTTTCCCAAGTTCCAAAATGAAAGGCACCGGAGTTTCAACAGTTTCATTTGGAACTTTAGTTGCCGGGTTAAGTTATGTATTTAATATCCAACTTTATGGAGAATTTGCGACGAACACAACGGTAGATCCTGGCGTCGGTGCAGAAATTATTTGTACGGCAGCAACCTCGGTTTTTACAAGTTCAGTGACGGGGTCTATGGGAGATTTCTCAACTGCTTCTACGTATAAGACAAGAACCTCATTTGTAATTAATGGGGTTGTGGTTGCGAGTGGAGTTGGTGCAATGTTGAAAATTAATATCTTTGATTTGCTGGGTAATTCTTCGGGTAACGAAATGACATTCACCGGTACGGCTTTGATTCAACACGTCGAAACGTTAACTCCTGCGGTGACCATGTAAATGAAGTCAGTAAAGGGCAAAAGACACTAAATGTTGGAGCGGGTGACCGGGATCGAACCGGCACAACCAGCTTGGAAGGCTGGAGTTCTACCATTGAACTACACCCGCATTTAGGCGTTTTATCTTCGGGACGGGAACCTCAATTACGGGGTTTCCGCTCCAGTGGCATAAGGTACCGGTTCTGGTTAGGAGAAGGTAATTTCATACCTTAGACTCCTGCCTTACGCCGCCGGGGCGTAGCGTAGTGGCTAGCGCGCCTGCTTTGGGAGCAGGAGACCGCGAGTTCGAATCTCGCCGCCCCGACCAGTAGTACCCAGATCCTGCTTGAAATGTTCAAATGTTGAAATAGGGAATCCCTTTAAAGGAGTGTCGTGAAGAGCGCCGTAGAAAAACTCAATGAAACCCGCGTAAAGATTTCTATTGAAGTTACATTCGACGAACTCGCACCATTCCTTGCTGATGCTTACACAACTGTGAGTTCCCGAGTGAACATCCCTGGTTTCCGTAAAGGAAAAGTTCCACAAGCAATGATCGACCAACGTGTCGGTCGTGCTGTCGTACTTGATGAAGCCATCAACGCAGCTATTCCAACTTTCTACACGCAGGCCGCACGTGAAGCAAAGATTTCACCAATCGGTCGTCCTGAAGTTGATATTAAAGAACTCAAAGATAAGGTTTCACTTTCTCTCGAGGTTGAAGTTGATATCCGCCCCGAAATTGATTTGCCTGACTTTTCACAGATCACACTCACTGTTGATGATGTAGAAGTTACAGATGCTGAAATTGATGAACAATTGACAGCACTTCGTTCTCGCTTTGGAACTCTCACTTCGGTGGAGAAGGCAGTGGAGACTGGCGATTTTGTTTCAATTGATTTGATTGCAAAAGTTGATGGCGAAGAAATCGATGGCGGAACAGTTAACGATGTTTCATACGAAGTTGGTTCAAACCGTATGGTTGATGGACTCGATGATGCACTTCAAGGTTTGAAAGAGGGCGAGAGCAAGCGCTTCACTGCAGGTCTTGTGGGAATGGCTGAAGGACAGACCGGTGATATCGACGTAACTGTTAAGTCTGTAAAGCGCCGCGATCTGCCAGATGCAGACGATGCATTTGCAAAGATGTCATCTGAATTTGAAACTATTGCAGAGCTCAAAGCAGATATTTCCACTCGGTTGAATCGTATTAAGGAGATGGAGCAAGGCTCCTCTGCTCGCGATTTGCTTGTTGAAAAGTTGATGACAGAAGTCAAAGTTCCTGTCCCACAGAATTTGATCGACAACGAAGTTAATAGCCACCTCGAAGGTGAAGGCCGTCAGGAAGATGCTGTGCACCGCGCTGAAGTTATCGAATCAACAACCAAGTCCTTCACCCAGGAAATCATTTTCGACACAATTGTCGATGCTGAGCAAGTTTCAGTTAACGAAGCAGAATTAACTGAATACCTTTTCCGTGCCTCACAACGCTATGGAATGTCTCCAGACCAATTCATCAAGGAAGTTACTGATGCTGGTCAGGTCAACACGATGATTTCAGAAGTTGCTCGCGCAAAGGCGCTTGCCGGCGTACTTAGCCGAGTCAAAGTTGTCACTAAGTCAGGAAAGGCTGTGGATCTGGAAGCTCTTCGCCCACAACCAGTAGTTCTTGACTCTGACTCCGAATAACTCAGTTAAGCCAGATAGCCAACTTCTCTCAGGGCGAACAGCCTGAGCCTGAATTCACCAATAATCGGGAAGCATTCGGACCTAAAGATTGTTAAGGTCAATACATAGAAATTCCGATTTAAGTAAAGCCTTCAGGAGGAACAGTGGAAGAGATCACCTCGCGTTCAGCGGGATCGAATATGGGCGGCTTGGATGACCAGGTCTACCAGCGACTTCTGAAAGAGCGCATCATTTTTATGACAGGCCAAGTTGAAGACAACATGGCGAATGCGATTTCAGCACAGATGTTGCTGCTTGCTGCAGAAGATCCAGATAAAGATATTTTCCTATATATCAATTCTCCAGGGGGATCAGTATCTGCAGGAATGGCAATTTATGACACCATGCAATACATCAAGAACGATGTTGCAACCGTAACAATGGGTCTTGCCGCATCAATGGGTCAATTTCTTCTTACAGCTGGAGCAGCGGGAAAGCGTTATGCACTTCCAAACGCTCGCATCTTGATGCACCAACCTCTCGGTGGGATCGGCGGCACAGCAACTGAAATTCGCATTCAGGCTGAGCAAATGGCATTTACAAAGCGTCGCATGGCAGAACTCATTGCCAAGCACTCAGGTCAAACAGTTGAAACAATTACTGCAGACTCCGACCGCGATCGCTGGTTTGATGCTGAAGAGGCGAAGACCTACGGTCTGGTTGACCACGTTGTTAAGTCAGCATCACAAGTAACAGGAAGCGGTGGCGCAGCATGATTAATAAGGTGAACGACATTTCTGCTCGTTACGTACTTCCAACGATCGAAGAGAAAACCGCTTATGGTTTCAAGCGTCTTGATCCGTACACAAAACTCTTTGAAGAGCGCATTATTTTCTTGGGTCAGCCAATCGATGACACTGTTGCAAACGATGTAATGGCGCAACTTTTAACTCTTGAATCAATGGATCCAGACCGCGACATCATGATGTACATCAACTCACCTGGTGGATCCTTCACCGCACTGACAGCGATTTATGACACCATGCAATTTGTTCGCCCAGACGTCATGACAATTTGTCTTGGCCAGGCTGCATCTGCAGCAGCAATCCTTCTCGCTGGTGGAGCAAAAGGTAAGCGCTTTGCCCTTGAGCACGCCCGTATCTTGATTCATCAACCTTCTTCTGAGGGTGGCGGACAAGGTTCGGATATCGAGATCCAAGCTCGCGAAATCATGCGCATGCGCGCCTTGCTTGAAGAGATGCTCGTAAAGCACTCAACAAAGTCGGCTGAAGAGATTGCTAAAGATATTGAACGCGACAAGATCCTCACTGCAGCCGATGCTGTCGAGTACGGTCTTATCGACCAAGTTCTTGCATCTCGTAAAGCAACAAAGTAGTTTTCAGTAATTATCGCTAACTAGATTCACCTATAAGCGAACACCGCTTACGCTCAAATGCCCTGCCAGGAATGGTGGGGCTTTGTAGGCTTAAGGCATGAACACACGCATCGGAGAATCAGGCGATCTCTTGAAGTGTTCTTTCTGCGGAAAGACACAAAAGCAAGTCAAGAAACTTATCGCTGGTCCCGGCGTTTACATTTGTGATGAATGTATCGAACTTTGTAACGAAATCATTATTGAAGAACTTTCAGAGACCAGCACCCTTGGTCTGACTGAACTTCCAAAGCCTCAAGAGATTTCCGACTTCTTAGACCAGTTTGTAATTGGGCAAGATCGCGCAAAGCGTTCACTTGCAGTTGCTGTTTATAACCATTACAAGAGAGTGCAATCTGGGGATTCAAAGCGTGAAGATTCAGTAGAACTCGCTAAATCAAATATTTTGATTCTTGGTCCAACAGGTTGCGGCAAGACACTCCTTGCACAGACACTCGCAAGAATGTTGAACGTACCATTTGCGATTGCCGATGCAACCGCTCTGACGGAAGCCGGATACGTCGGTGAAGATGTTGAAAATATTCTTTTGAAACTCCTGCAAGCAGCCGACTTCGATGTCAAAAAAGCTGAAACAGGAATTATTTACATCGATGAAATCGATAAAGTCGCGCGTAAATCTGAGAACCCTTCAATCACTCGTGACGTTTCAGGTGAGGGTGTTCAGCAAGCGCTTCTGAAGATTCTTGAAGGAACGACTGCATCTGTTCCACCACAAGGTGGACGTAAGCATCCTCATCAAGAATTCATTCAGATCGATACAACTAATATTCTTTTCATTGTTGGTGGAGCATTTGCAGGACTTGAAAAGATCATTGAAAGTCGTAAAGGCAAAGCCGGCGTCGGATTTAACGCGAAACTTCAGTCAATAGATGATGTCCAGAAGACGGATATTTTTGGCGAAGTTATGCCGGAAGATTTACTGAAGTTTGGAATGATTCCTGAATTCATCGGTCGCCTTCCTATCCTCACAAGTGTTGAAAATCTTGATCGCCCTGCGCTCATGGAAATTCTTACAGAGCCAAAAAATGCACTCGTTAAGCAGTACCAAAAACTCTTTGAACTCGATGGTGTCGAACTTGATGTGACTCCCGAGGCTCTCGGTGTTGTTGCCGACCTCGCAATAAAACGTGGAACTGGCGCGCGCGGCCTTCGCGCAATTATGGAAGAGACTCTTCTTTCAGTTATGTATGAAGTGCCATCTCGAAAAGATGTAGAACGAGTGATTATTTCCCCAGCAGTTGTAAATAAAGAGGAAGAGCCTCAATACGTTCCTCGTGCAATCGGTTCTAAGCGTGCTGGAAAGCCAAAGAGCGCTGATGGCGATGAGGCAGAGAGCGCTTAAGTTTTAATCTAGACTCACCTCTTATGAACGAACGCCCTGAACTAGCAGCGAGCTTTACGCCTGCCGATATCGAGGGTGTCCTCTACCAAAAATGGATTGATGCCGGCTATTTCAAGGCTGATGCAAAGTCTGAGAAACCACCCTTCACAATTGTTATCCCGCCCCCGAACGTAACCGGCAGTCTTCACATCGGTCACGCCCTTGATCACACACTTCAGGATATTTTGATTCGCATGAAGCGAATGAAGGGCTTTGAAGCTCTTTGGCTTCCTGGAATGGATCACGCAGGAATTGCAACTCAAAACGTTGTTGAGAAACAGTTGGCAGCCGATGGGTTATCTCGACATGATCTTGGCCGCGAGGCGTTTGTTGAAAAAGTTTGGGAGTGGAAAGCAGAATCGGGTGGCACCATTCTTGGACAAATGAAACGGCTTGGAGATTCTGTCGACTGGAGTCGTGAAGCATTCACGATGGATGCAAATCTTTCCGAAGCAGTTCTAGAAATTTTTAAGCGTCTTTACGATGCAAAATTGATTTACAGAGCAGAGCGAATCATCAACTGGTGCCCAAGATGCCTTACTGCGCTTTCAGATATTGAAGTTGATCACAAAGAAATTGAAGGTGAATTTGTACAAATCACCTATGGCGATGAAGGCGAAAACCAAATAAGTATTGCAACAACTCGGCCTGAAACCATGTTGGGCGATGGAGCCGTTGCGGTTAATCCAGATGACGAACGTTACAAACACATGGTTGGAAAGCTTGTAAAACTTCCATATGTAAATCGAATGATTCCAATTATTGCCGATGAATTAGTAGATCCTGAATTTGGAACTGGCGCAGTAAAAGTGACTGCAGCACATGATCCAAATGACTTTGAAATGGCGATGCGCCACGACGTTCCAATGGTAATTATTATGAATGAACACGCCGTTATGGATGGCACGAATACTCAATTTGATGGCATGGATCGCTTTGAAGCGCGTAAAGCCGTTGTAGAGCAGCTTCGCAATGATGGCCGAATCGGGTGGGAGAAGCGCCCTTACATGCACTCCGTTGGTCACTGCTCTCGTTGTGAAACTGTGGTTGAACCTCGGCTTTCTAAGCAATGGTTTGTAAAAGTCGCACCGTTAGCAAAAGCTGCAGGAGATGCGGTTCGTGACGGTCGCGTAAAGATTGAACCTGAAGAATTATCTCCACGTTATTTCGACTGGATAGATAACATGCATGATTGGTGTATCTCTCGCCAACTTTGGTGGGGTCACCGCATTCCTGTCTATTACGGACCAAATGGCGAAGTTGTTGTCTGTGGACCAAATGATCTTCCACCTGCTGGATACGAACAAGATCCTGATGTTCTCGATACTTGGTTCTCTTCTGCTTTGTGGCCGTTCTCAACTTTAGGCTGGCCAAACCAGACTGAGGATTTAGCAAAGTTCTATCCAACAAGCGTTCTTGTTACTGGTTACGACATCCTTTTCTTCTGGGTAGCCCGCATGATGATGTGGGGATTGTTCGCGATGGATGGGGTTGCACCATTCCACACGATTGCTTTGCATGGATTGGTACGCGATAAGTTCGGCAAAAAGATGTCCAAATCAAAGGGCAATGTTGTCGATCCGATTGAGTTTATGGACAAGTACGGCTCGGACGCACTTCGTTTCACACTCGCTCGTGGTGCAAATCCTGGTGCCGATCAAGCTCTGGCTGAAGAATGGATCGCGGGCGCCCGTAACTTCGCCACCAAACTTTGGAATGCCACTCGCTTCGCGCGGATGAATGGCGCAACAACTGAGGGAAATCTTCCGACTTTTGAAGCCCTAGACGATGTTAATAAATGGATCCTTTCTCGTTTGGATGAAACTGTTGCGGAAGTTGATCAGTATTTTGAAAAGTTTGAATTTGCAAAGGCTTGTGAGCTGATTTATCACTTTGCTTGGGATGACCTCTGCGATTGGTATTTAGAACTTACCAAATCTTCATTTGCTAAAGGTGGGACAGGCGCCACAGATACACAGCGAGTACTTGGACATGTCCTTGATCAATTATTGCGATTGATGCACCCTGTTATGCCATTTATTACAGAAGAACTTTGGTGCAACCTAACCGGCAAAGAAACTCTCGTAACTTCAACTTGGCCAAAGTTTGATCCTTCACAACGCGATGAAGCTTCACTTCTAGCTGTTTCAAAAGTCCAAGAAATCATTACTGAAATTCGACGTTTTAGAAATGATCAAGGAATAAAGACTTCTGCTCGCATTATTGCTCGCTTCAATGGAATGTCTGATGTTGGCCTTGCTTCGTATGAAGATGCAATTCGTTTTATTGTTCGTTGTGACAACGAAGAAGGTAACTTCACCTCCAAGATTGATGTTGCAGGCGTGGTGATTGAATTTGATTTGTCAGGTGCAGTTGATGTTAAGGCAGAACGTTCCCGACTGACAAAAGACCTGGCTGCTGCCGAGAAGGATCGGAACACTGCGAAGATAAAAATTGATAACGAAGGCTTTATGGCAAAAGCGCCAATGGAAGTTGTTCAAGAGATTCGCCAACGCCTTGCCGATACAACCGCCGACATTGAACGCATAACCGCAGCACTCGCGGCGCTACCCGCCGAATGAACATGAGTTCACCTGACGCTCTTGAAGCTGTCGAACACATTTATCAAGCGCTCCTAAAACGTTGGCCGGAAACTCGCATCGAACCATCACTGGATCGAATTTCTGCATTGTGCGATGCTTTAGGTAGCCCAGAACGAACATACCCAGTCGTGCATATCGCTGGCACAAACGGTAAGACCACCACATCTCGAATGATTGATTCCCTCTTCAGTGAACTGGGATATAGAACAGGTCGGTTCACAAGTCCACACCTAGAGAGTTTTCTTGAACGAATTTCGCTAAAAGGCGAACCTATTTCTCCTGACGGCATGATTGCTACTTACAATGACATCGCTCTTTACCTAGATCTCATCGATAGTCGTCAACCACACCCCATTTCATTTTTTGAGGCTATGACAGCTCTGGCTTTTGTAGCATTTGCTGAATTTCCCGTAGATGTAGCTGTAATTGAAGCAGGCATGGGTGGTGCATGGGATGCGACAAATATTGTGACGAGCCAGGTTTCAGTCATCACGCCAATAGGACTTGACCACACCGAATATTTAGGCGAAACACTTGAAGAGATTGCCGAAACTAAATCCGGAATAATAAAGCCAGAATCTCATGTCGTGCTTGCCGCACAGCCAGTTGAAGCAGCGAAAGTATTGACTGCAAAAATTCTTGAAAGATCTGCGATCCCTTATCGCGAGGGTCTTGAGTTCTTAGTCTCTCGAAGAGACATTGCAGTGGGCGGTCAATTGATTTCCGTATCTGGGATTCATGGTGAATACACGGATGTCTTCATTCCCCTTTATGGAGCGCATCAAGCATCCAATGCTGCTGTTGCAATTGCTTCAGTTGAAGCTTTTGCGGGCGTGAAATTAGATGAAGAGGTTGTCCGTTTAGCTTTTGCAAAAGTGACATCACCGGGTCGATGCGAAGTTCTGTATAGAGATCCCACCGTAATTGTCGATGCAGCACATAATCCGCACGGTGCTCACGCACTTGCAGCAACAATTTCATCGGAATTTGATTTCGAAACGGTCTTCGGAGTGTTAGCCATCTTGGGTGAAAAAGATGTTCACGGAGTGCTACTCGAACTTGAACCAGTAATTGACCGCTTGGTTGTTACACAAAATTCTTCAGATAGAGCGCTACCTGTCGAAGATTTGTATGAAGAAGCAATTAAAGTTTTTGGCGTTGATAGAGTATTTAAAGAAGCTGATCTTCAAAGGGCAATCACAACTTCAATCGAGCAGTGCACGCTAATAAATCAAACGAGTGAAGGAGTCTCTGCTGTTCTCATAACCGGATCTGTCGTGACAGCCGGTGAATCACGAGCAATTCTTCGCAGGCTAGTGGATTCGCGAACATGAGAATTTTGGGTTCTGCAGTCATAACAATGGAATCTTTAATTATGGGCTTTGCATTGTTATTGGCAATGCAGGATCACGGTGCGCTTGCACTGTCACTCGGAGGAGCACTTGCAGTCACTTGCCTTCTCACGGCTGGCTTAATGAAGAAGAAACTTGGATGGCAGATTGGGACAGCACTTCAATTCGGGTTAGTTGCCTACGGCGTTGTCGTTCCGATGATGTATTTCATCGGCGCGCTATTCGCCGGCCTATGGGCAAGCGCCTACTTTCTTGGTCGAAAGGGTGAGGCCATTCGGGCTAAATTGATAGCCGAAAGGGACCAGACGAGCCCGATTTAAGGGATTCCCGACAAGCCAATAGAATCAACCGGTGACTACCCCAACGCATACTCCTCAAGAACGAACACTTGTCCTGGTTAAGCCAGACGGAGTTCGCCGTTCACTCGTCGGCGAAGTAATCGCACGTATTGAGCGAAAAGGTTACGCAATTTCAGGTGTGAAGATGATTCAACCTGATCGTGCAACTCTCGCGCTGCATTACGCAGAGCATGAAGGAAAACCTTTTTACGAACCACTTCTTGAATTTATGTTGTCAGGGCCGGTCGTTGCAATTATCGCCGAAGGAAATCGCGTTATCGAAGGTTTTCGTAAATTAGCTGGAACTACTGATCCAACTACCGCAGAAGCAGGAACCATTCGTGGAGATTTAGCTCGAGATCAAGGTACAAAAGTTGTGCAGAATATTGTTCACGGTTCAGATTCAGTTGAGTCTGCTAATCGCGAAATCGGTATCTGGTTCCCCGAAGTTAGGAATTAATAAAGATGAGGAAGAAGGACGAGATGAGCGAGAAGAAACCATCACGCATGAACTTTATTGGGCGTGATATGGCTGTAGACCTTGGAACAGCCAATACCTTGGTTTATGTACGCGGCCGTGGAATCGTTCTAAACGAGCCTTCAGTGGTTGCTGTCAATCAAGATACCGGTGCAATTCTTGCCGTTGGAATTGAAGCAAAACGAATGATTGGCCGCACACCCGGAAACATCGTTGCCATCCGTCCCTTGAAAGATGGAGTTATCGCCGACTTCGATACAACTGAGCGCATGCTTCGTTACTTCATTCAAAAAGTGCACAAGCGTCGCTACCTTGCAAAACCAAGAATCGTTGTGTGTGTTCCTTCTGGAATTACAGGAGTTGAACAGCGAGCAGTGAAGGATGCAGGATATGCAGCCGGAGCTCGTAAGGTTTACATAATTGAAGAGCCAATGGCAGCTGCAATTGGTGCCGGGCTTCCTATTCATGAACCAACAGGCAACATGGTTGTGGATATTGGTGGCGGAACAACAGAAGTAGCTGTTATTTCACTCGGTGGAATTGTTACAGCGCTTTCCATTCGCATCGGTGGAGATGAGCTAGATCAAGCAATTATCACGTGGGTAAAGAAGGAATATTCACTTCTCCTTGGAGAGCGCACAGCGGAAGAAATTAAGATGGCTATTGGCTCTGCTTACAAACTTCCAAATGAGCCTGATGCTGAAATTCGTGGCCGCGACCTCGCCACCGGATTACCAAAAGTTATTCAAGTAACCGCAGAAGAGATTCGTCGCGCACTAGAAGAGCCTGTAAATCAGATTGTTAACGCAGTGAAGAGTACGCTCGACAAGACTCCACCGGAGCTTGCAAGTGATTTGATGGATCGAGGAATTGTTCTCACTGGTGGCGGAGCGCTACTACGTGGGCTAGATGAGCGACTTCGCCAAGAAACAGGAATGCCTGTGCACATTTGCGATCGTCCATTGAATGCAGTTGCTGAAGGTTCTGGAAAATGTATCGAAGAATTCGAAGCTCTTGAAAAGGTATTGATTTCTGAACCTCGTCGTTAAGAAGTGATGTAGCAAGGAGAAATTCATGGCGCGTGGTGGGAGCAATCGTTCCAGACTCCTGCTTGTGATTCTTCTAGTCTCATCACTTTTACTTATCACTCTAGATTTGCGCGGCGTAAGTTTAATTTCAGGTTCGCGCAGCGTTACCCAAACAGTATTGTCTCCAATCCAAAAAGCAACGTCTGATATTTTTGCTCCGGTTGGACGCTTTATGAGCGATGTAAAGAATTTTGGTAAAACAAAAGCGGAGATTCAGGACCTTCGAACTGCAAATTCAAGGCTGAAGAATCAAGCCGTTCTCAACGCCGATATCAAAGGCCAGTTGGCAGAGCTCAAGAAAGTGCTCGACCTTGCAGGACGCGGAAGCTTCAAAGTCGTATCAGCCCGTGTGATTGGGCGAGGTTCCGCATCCACATTTAGTCAGACAGTCACTTTGGACGCCGGAACGAGCAGCGGCATTCGAAAGAATATGACCGTAATTTCAGAGAACGGTCTTGTGGGCGTTGTTAAAGATGCAACTATCAATTCATCAATCGTCCTTCTAATGAGTGATCCAACATTTCGCATAGGTGTGCGAGTAGCTCGTTCGCAAAGCGTTGGCGTTTTAATGGGCGAGGGTACAAATTCTTATACAGTCGAGCTTCTTGATCCATCTGGATCTTTAGAAGTAGGAGATTCGCTGATTTCAATTGGAAGCGATAACAATCGCCCATACATTCCTGGATTGCCTGTAGGTGTGGTCACAAAAGTGGATCACACAACTACCTTGTTAACACAGAGCGCAACCGTAAAGGCATACACAAATTTAAATGACTTAGGAATCGTTTCAGTCGTGGTTCAAGCGCCAACAACGGCGCCGAACAAGCCAATAAATCCAACCCCAAATCCAACTGTCACCGTTTTTGTAACTCCGACTCCAGCTCCATCAGTCTCAGATACAGCTAGTCCTAGTGTTAGTCCTAGCCCCACTTCAAGTGTGAAGAAAGCCAAGAAGTGAGTCCGACTCGGCTGAGTATCAGTTCGGCATTTCTATTTCTGATATTTGTTATCCAAGAATCGGTAATTTCAAGAGTTCATTTACCCATAACCGGATTCTCCCTCTACTTGGCTGTACTGATTTGTCTCATTGCCCTGGAAGACCGAAATGGCGCAATTGTTATGGGATTTATTGGCGGACTTGTTCTAGATCTCTCTCCAACATCCCAAAGTCCTTTTGGGCAGTGGGCTTTGATTTTTACAATTATTGGCTACCTTGTCTCCAGCAATTTGGAGAGCGTTGGTGATTTCACTTCCCAGCCTATTTCTTTTGTACTTTTTATCGCAGCAGGATCTGGTTTTGCATTATTAACGTATTTAGTCATTGGATCAGCGCTGGGCGAAGAGAGCGGATCTCTTAATCATAATTTAGTTGTGGTACTAGGTAATTTCATATGGACTCTTCTTTTTACACCACTCTTCTTACCGTTGATTCGTCGGGTTCGTGAATTGACACTGACATCAAGGGAGCGAGTGTGAGTTCGCAGCGCTCTCGGCTTAATCTTGTCATCGTTCAAACACTGATAATTTCTTTGATGCTTGCTCTAATTGGCCGGCTCTTCTACCTTCAAGTTGCAAACACTTCTGTTTATCAAAGCGCTGCATTATCAATTCAAAGCCGCGACATAGTCTCACCGGCACTACGTGGCGCAATTACGGATGATGAAGGTTTACCGCTAGCGATGGATCGTCCGGGTCTTTCAATCACAGTTGATCGCAGCATTGTCGACAAGCAACCGGATAAAGGTGTTGCCGTTCTTACCCGCGTCAGCAATCTTCTAAAGTTGCCTTATGCTGATTTGTGGCAAGGCACTCGCTTATGCGGTGAGCTTGCTATTGGTAAACGCTCAGGTTGTTGGAATGGAACTCGATTCCAAGCGATACCGATAACTAAACAAGCAACGCAAGCACAGGCGCTCGTCATCTTGGAGAATTCTGATATTTATGCGGGCGTGAACGCAGAGACTGTTCCTGTGAGAAGTTATCCCTCTTTGGCAGGGGAGCTTCCAGTTCATGTCTTGGGCTATGTTGGTGGCGTTTCAGAAACTGACTTGAGTGATCCAACAAAAGGTTTTTATCGGAATGAAAATGTAGGCAAATCTGGGCTTGAATATATGTACGACAGTTATTTGCGCGGAACTCCTGGAATTAAGACGGTGATTGTCGATAGAAAAGAAGCGGTAACCCGGACATCCCAAAACACAGAGCCAATTCCTGGCGACAACCTCGTTACAAATATCAACGCAAGCTTGCAATCTGCAACCGAGAAAGCCCTGAATCACGCAGTTCTTAGTTCGCGGTCAATGGGATACAGAGCAGACTCAGGGGCAGCGATAGTTTTGAATGTGAAAAATGGAGCAGTTCTCTCAATGGCATCTTGGCCAACATATGATCCAAATATGTTTCAAAAGGGTCTGACGGTGCAGCAAGCCAAAGATTTATTTAGCGAGGCAACTGGAGTTCCTGCCTTGTCCCGAGCAATTCAAGGTACTTACGCTCCCGCTTCTACTTTCAAGGCTCTGTCAGTTGTGGCGGCAAGTAAAGCCGGATACAGCATGAACGCTTCATACAAATGTCCTTCAACTGTAAAAATTGGTAATCGTGTATTTAAAAACTTTGAAGCCAAGAACGAGGGCACCATCAATATGGAGCAAGCGATTGCTGTCTCCTGTGACACTATTTGGTATCAAATTGCGTACGATGAATGGGTCCGTGATGGAGGCTTAAGTCCGAAATCGAATTTGAAAGACTATTTCTTTCTTAACGCAGGTAATTTTGGAGTAGGAAAGAAGACTGGAATTGATCTGCCAGGGGAGTCCACTGGTCGTCTTCCGGATAGAAATTGGAAACAGAATTATTGGAAAGCCAATAAAGATTTCTTTTGTAATTATTTAGCGCGTGCTTCTAAGAAAGATTTAACACCCTATTTAATTGCAATTGCGCATGAAAACTGTATAGATGGATATATGTTGCGAGCCGGAGATGCAGTGAACTTCTCCATTGGCCAGGGAGATACCCTCGTTTCACCTTTGCAACTCGTAAGTATGTATTCAGCGATAGCAAACGGTGGAACCCTTTACAAGCCACAGGTTGCTCGCGCAATTGTGACCCCGCAAGGAAAAGTTGTTAAGGAATTTAAGCCAGAAATCAATGGAAAGATTCCAGCAACTAGTTCTGATCTCGCTTTCTTGCACCGCGCACTTCGCGCCGTTGCAACAAGAGGAACTGGCGCAGGCCTTTTCGCAAATTTCCCAGTCTCGGTAAGTGGAAAAACAGGCACCGGCCAGGTTCTGGGGCGGAACACAAATGGATCAGCAAAAGATGACACCTCATGGTTTGTCTCTTATGCGCCAAGTGAGAAGCCTCAGTATGCAGTTGTCATGATGGTGAGCCAAGGTGGTTTCGGTGCAAACGCCTCGGGC
>Ga0208496_1000337_pt1 | contig 16496 bp, 19 predicted proteins | sample CryBogmetaGMA2M_FD_184552 | JGI IMG/M metagenome (GOLD analysis project Ga0208496, IMG submission 184552) | Freshwater microbial communities from Crystal Bog, Wisconsin, USA - MA2M (SPAdes) | ecosystem: Environmental > Aquatic > Freshwater > Lake | place: Crystal Bog, Wisconsin, USA | collected... | reverse complement strand
CCTGGAGCTGGTGCGAGGGCTGAACTGCCCGCCAGCCTTCGCCACTGACGGGGGCAAAAAAGTGCGTTTATCGATCAGACCGTGGTTTTTTGGCGAAAAGAGCCTGCAAGTTAGTCCGAATGGACTATTGCCGCTTGGTCCACGTCCCGGCACACTCGAAACCAACATTCATCCACTTTCAAAGGGTTAAACAACATGAACTTTCATCAAGATGCTGGCCCTGCCGGCACAAAGGTCAAGCTACGCAAGCTTGTACTTTCGGTCGGTGTCGCGCTGACACTGGGCGTTGCGGCCGTTTCCGCACAAGCCGGAACAACGCTTCTCGATGGCAACGGTGATTTTGTCAGCTACACCCAGGGCAATTACCAGCTGGGCACACTCACTGCGGCCAACTCCACCACGTTTGCCGATCTGCCTTGGACCGGATCATTTCAGGACACCTACACCTTTACCTTGGGTGCAGGCTCCGGAACAAACGTGGGAATTACATCGTTTTTCACCGGCAGCAGTATTGCAGACGCGCCCGGTATCGGTTTGAGCATGACTCTGACGTCCAACTCAAATGTCGTCGCTTCTGTAGCTGACACCACGAAGTATGTGGACCTGACCAACTCCAATGTTTCTTACGGTCACACTTTTTCTGGTTTGGTTAAAGGCACCACCTACTCCCTGGTTGTGAAGGGTACCGATGCCTCTTTGCTGGGTTCGCAGTACACCTTCCAAGTCGCTGCCGTGCCTGAGCCAGAATCTTATGCCATGCTGCTGGCAGGCTTGGGCCTGATAGGTTCTATTGTTCGTCGCCGCAAATCTACCGTGATGGGGAGCTAATCAAATGAAGTCTAAATTTATTGCTGGTGCAGCATTCGTTCTGCTGGCTTCCACTTCCGCCTTTGCTGGAAATGTCACACAATTTTCTTTGCCATCACCATCCATCGGATTTGTGGGCGCATTTTCGGAAACGTTTGACTGGACCACAGCCAACACCTATGACGCTGCAAAGGCCAACTTGTATGTTACAGGTCTGACAACTAACTTCAGTAAACTGACCATTTCGGTGTATGACGCGAACAACACGCTGGTTTCAACACCGCATAGCTTTAGCGCAGGTACCGTGCAACTTGGTACAGGTAACCTGAAAGCCACCTTTTTGGATAGCTCGGTTCCTTGGAATCTGTTAGCCAAGCAAACGTACAAGGTCGTCGTGACAGGCACCACGTTGGTGAAGGACTCTACACTGGCACTGACTGGTACCTACTTCAAGACCGGTACTGCTGGGGTCATCACTGCCGTGCCAGAACCCGAGTCCTACGCCATGTTCTTGGCAGGTCTGGGCCTGATAGGCGCGATTGCCAAGCGTCGCAAGGCCAAGCAAGCTTAAGCGTTTAAGCTGCAGCAAAAAGGGGAGCTCAGGCTCCCTTTTTTGCGTGTGCGCCCAGCATGGGCGCACAACTGGGAGTACCGCTAAATGAGACTGCTATACGCTCGCGGCCCAAGTGCACGAGGGCAACCTGGACGTTAGGTGACGAAGGACAGAGCGCCGGTGAGTGGCAGAGCGCGTAGAAGATGTCAAAGCTCAAGCGAAAACCACGGTTGATTTGTATTTACCAAAAAAAACGGGAGCCTAAGCTCCCGTTCCACATTCACCCCAACCGGGGTTCTATCATGCCTACATGATCTTGCGGCGACGCACCATGGTGCCAACCAGGCCCAGACCAGCCAACAGCATGGCATAGGATTCTGGTTCCGGCACGGGGCTGATGGAGCCGCCGGTCACGGCGATATCAGAACCCTGGATGGTGAACTTTGAATCCTTGGCTAAGGACGTACCGCTCACCATAATCGTGTATTTGGTGTTGGCAAGCACGCCCGGAATCGTGGGCAGCAAGGTGGTGAAAAGGTTTTGGCTTGCGCCAGCGCCTATGGTCGAATAGCTTGTCGAGCCGATCTGAGTGCTGGTTCCGAATTGGAAAACACGCAATGTCAGCCCGCTGTTGTACAGGCTATGGCTGGCAGTGTCGGCAAAACTGCCCGTCGCGCCGGTCACGGACAGGGAGATGAGCGACACAGCGCCAGTGCCCGTAGTGAGCGTAAAAGAATCCTTGAAACCGCCGACATAGTCAAGGCTGGGACCGGTTCCGACCGCGCCAATGGTGGTGGTGATTGGGGTAAACGGTGTTGGGGTCGATGGCAGTTTGGGAGGCACAGCCAGAGCGGAGGTCGAAGCTGCTATGGAAACCGCAGCGGCTGCAATGAGTTTGAATTTCATTTTGTAATCTCCTTTTTAGATTGACTTGCGGCGGCGAACGATCGTGCCGATCAGACCCAGGCCGGCGAGCAGCAAGGCGTAGGACTCTGGCTCAGGAACGGCAGCCACGGCGGCCACGTTGAGCGTGTAGGTGTAACCCAAATAGGTTGTGTCGGAGCCGGTAACGATCAGCTTGTACTGGTTGTTCGCGCTCAATCCGGAAAAGTTGTAGCCATAGCTGATGGCGCCAAGGGTAGTCGGATTGCCATTGGTGTCATAGCTTGCAGCCGTTGCCGTTGGCGTCAAAGACGTAGCGCCAACGTTGGCACCGGTTGAGACGTTGTGCAGGGTCAGGGTCATGCCAACCGTGGGAATATAGGGCGCAGATGTAGTGGGGCCATAGAAGTCCGAATACACCGAAATGTTCGACTTGCTTCCCGTGCTCAGTGAAAAGGTATAGGTGTCATTGAAGGGAATGACATCACCGTAGTTCACGGGTTGAGCCAGTGTGGTCACTGCGCTTACGCCGCCGGTGCTGACAGTTCCGAGATCGTATGAGGCTGCTGCAGCATAGGTGGTTTGCGTGCCGTTTGAGAACGTTACCGTGGATTGCGCCTGTGCAGATACGGCCGTGATGCCCAGCGCCAATGCGATGCTGGCCGAGACCGCAAGCTTCCTCAGCTTGACGTTGGCCCCTAGAGGGCCGGTTTGTGGATGAAAGTTCATGTTGTTAAACCCTGTGAGAGTGAATGAATGTTGGAGACTCAAGTTTGTCTGTATCCGCAAGCCTCATCAATAGTCCATTCGGACCCATTTGCACCATCGGCGTCGCACTTTCACGACATTTCGGGGCCTGTCGGGCGCTATTTCGCCTGTTCAGGCCCATGGATGTGCCGAATCGGGACGAAATTTGCATGGGTGCAGCGCTTTCGGGCTGAAAGCGATGCCGCCATTCTTGCTAAGCTTGCACTATTCCTTTCAAGACGCTCGCCCAATCCCATCACGCACGGAAAGCCCACAGCATGAACATCCTTGTCACCGGCGGCGCCGGCTATATCGGCAGCCACACCTGCTTGGAACTGCTCAACGCGGGCCACAGCGTGACGGTGCTGGACAACTACTGCAATAGCAATCCCGAGTCCCTGAATCGGGTCGAGCGCATCACCGGCAAGACCATAGCCCGTGTGGAGGCCGATATTCGAGATGGCGCAGCGCTGCAGCGTGCCCTGCGCGACAGCGGTGCAGAGGCGGTGATTCACTTTGCCGGGCTCAAGGCGGTGGGCGAGTCGGTGCAGCAGCCACTGCGCTATTACGACAACAATGTGGTAGGCACGCTGCGCCTGCTCGAAGCCATGGACGTCTGTGGCGTGAAGACCCTGGTGTTCAGCAGCTCCGCCACCGTCTATGGTGACCCGCAGCGCCTGCCGCTGACCGAAGACCATCCTCTGTCTGCTACCAACCCCTATGGTCGAACCAAGTTGGTGATTGAAGACATGCTGCGCGATGCCTTTGCAGGTGACACCAGCTGGCGTTTTGGCATCCTGCGCTACTTCAACCCGGTGGGCGCGCACGAGAGCGGCCTGATTGGCGAAGACCCTCAGGGTGTGCCCAATAATCTGCTGCCCTTTGTGGCCCAGGTGGCCGTGGGGCGGCGCGAGTTTCTGAATGTGTGGGGCAACGACTACGCCACGCCGGACGGCACCGGCGTGCGCGACTATATTCACGTGGTGGACCTGGCCCTGGGCCATTTGCGGACACTGGAAATGCTGGGTGCGTCCAACGCCGGCCAATGCGCGGCCATCAACCTGGGCACCGGCGTCGGCTACAGCGTGCTGGACATGGTCAAGGCCTTTGAGGTGGCAAGCGGCAAGCCCATTCCCTACCGGGTGCAGCCGCGCCGACCCGGCGACATTGCAGCCTGCTACGCCGAGCCCACTCTTGCCAAAGAGTTGCTGGGCTGGCAGGCCACGCGCGATTTGCAAACCATGTGTTCTGACGCTTGGCGCTGGCAGAGCACAAACCCGCAGGGATATGGGGTTTAGTCATAAAAATGCGGTACGCTTGCAATCCAACTACACTAATTTAGGGAAACCAAGCAATGGCAAAAGGAATGATTCTGGCTGCTGGCCAGGGAACTCGCGTGCGGCCTCTGACCAAGGACCTGCCCAAACCGATGGTGCCGATTCTGGGCAAGCCGCTGATGGAATACCTGATCGAGCATCTGGCGCGCCACGGCATCAAGCAAATCATGGTGAATGTGGCCTACCACCACCAGAAGATTGAGCGCTACTTTGGCGACGGCCACCGCTGGGGTGTAGAGCTGGGTTATTCCTACGAGGGTGTGTTGGACCACGGCGACATTCTGCCGCGTCCCATGGGCTCGGCCGGAGGCATGCGCAAGATTCAGGACTTCAGCGGCTTCTTTGACGAGACCACGCTGGTGCTGTGCGGCGATGCGCTGATCGATCTGGACATTGGCGCGGCCCTCCATGAGCACAAGGCCAAGGGCGCAGTGGCCAGCGTGGTGACGCTGGATGTGCCGCTGAGCGAGGTGAGCAATTACGGCATTGTGGTGGCGGGCAAGGACGGACAGATCGAGTCCTTCCAGGAAAAGCCCAGCCCTTCTGAGGCCAAGTCAACCATGGCTAGCACCGGCATTTATTTGTTTGAGCCATCGGTGATCGACCTGATTCCGTCCAACACGGTGTATGACATCGGCTCGCAACTGTTTCCGCAACTGGTGGAGCGCCGGGATCCGTTCTTTGCCCAGAAACGCTTTTTCAACTGGATTGACATCGGCAGGGTCAGCGATTACTGGTCGGTGCTGCAGCGCGTGTTGCGCGGTGGCGTGGCCGAGATGAACATGCCGGGCACCGAGGTGCGACCGGGCGTGTGGGTGGGCATCAACACCAGTATTCCGTGGAACCAGGTGAATATTCAGGGACCGGTGTACTTTGGCTCCAGCGTCAAGGTAGAACCAGGTGCCACCATCATTGGCCCGGCCTGGGTCGGCCACGGTAGCCATATCAAGGCCGGTGCCGTCATCGAGCGCAGCGTGCTGTTTGAATACACCCGCATTCCCAATGGCACGGCGATACGCGAGATGATTGTGTCGCCCGAATACTGTGTGGACCGCAGCGGCAACACGATTTATCGTGGCAACGACTCCTCAGACCTGCGCTGGGGCGACGCGAGAGCGTAACTAAAATCTAGATCCAGTTGGATTCGATGGTGGGCAGCATGCGGGTGGTGGCATCCCGCAGCCGCCTGGTCACCAGTTGCAGCAGCAGCAGCAGCACCTTGACGCCCACCTGGGGTTGGCCCGACACCATGCCGGCCAGATCGCGTCTATGCAATATCGCCACATCGGTGGGCACGGTGGCAACGCAACTGGCAAAACGCGCTTGCCCGTCCACCAGCGACATTTCACCCAAAAAGCCGCCGGGGCCGACCTCGGACACCACTTTTTCCTTGGAGTCTTTGTCGTGCTTGATGACATTGACGCTGCCGGTGAGCACCAACATCATGAAGTCGCCCTGTTCGCCTTCGCTGAAGATGGTGACGCCCGCGTCCGCCGCGTAGCATTCCATGTAATCGCAGAGGATCGAATGCTCTTCGGGCGTGAAGCCATCAAATAGAGCCAACGGGCCCAATACCTCGTAAATCTCTTCCAAATAGTTGGACGCTGCACCCAAATAGGCCAGATTGGGAAGAACGATTGCGGTTGTAATGGGCATGGTTATGTACTTTGGCGCTCAGTTTGTCAGCTTTTGCAGGCCAGCTCAATAGTCCATTCGGACCCATTTGTAGCCTCATTTTCCAGTTAAGCGGAAAAACTCCGGACATCAAGTCCGAATGTGCGTCATTTGCACCTTGAGTCGAATCGACTGAACGTCCCAACCCTTGCTGCGCAGATGGGCCTCCAGCGCCGGTAGCAGTTGTTTGATTTTTGCGGCTGCAGCGTTGCCGTCCAGCAACAGGCACCACACCGGGCCTTCAATCGGCCCCGGATGCACGCTGGCGCGCAGGTAGATGGGCAGCAGGGATTGAATGGATTGCAGCCGCGCTGCCGATTCCGAGGCGAGGTCGAGCAGGCGGCTGAGGGTTTCAGATTCGCGGGTGGCCTGTAACAGCGTGACGGCGTGGTTGCGGCGGTGCATGGACCCTTGAGAGAATGGCTAGCGCAGAATTATCAGGGATACACGGCAGCGCAAAGCCCGCGTGGCGCTTGCGGCGTGGGCATGAAATAATCCGGCCATGCGTCTCACGTCCAATCAAATTCAGATGATCAACCTAGCGGTACACGATCTTGCTGGCGAGCGGGCGACCGCATGGTTGTATGGGTCGCGCTTGGACGACAGCCGTTGCGGAGGGGATGTGGATCTGTTGGTGCGCTCGAGTCCAGCCATTGGTTTGATGGAGCGTGCGCGCATAAAAAACCGCTTGGAGTTGGAGCTGGGCCTGCCGGTTGATGTATTAGCAGCTGCCGATGAAGGTGTTTTGTCGCCTTTCGTCCGCATTGCGGTAGCCCAGGGTGTACGGTTATGACGCCTGTCAAGCCCTCGCATGAACTCCTGCTGGCCCAAAAAACCCATTTGGGTAATCTGCTGGAAGCCATTCAGCGCTGCGTGTATTTTCTGAATGCCTCCGATGCCAGCCTGGCGTGGCCGCTTACAGGCGACATGCTGACGCTGCGCAGAAAAGACGCTCATTTTTTTGAGGCCTTGGCTGCTGTGAATGAGCGATTCTCCAAGTTGCAGGACACCTTGGGATCGGCCATGCGGCATAGCCTGCTGCTTTCGGGTGAGCATGCGGACAGTTTCATCAAGGTGCTGGTAATCTTCGAAAAGCTGGGAGTGATAGTCTCGATTGACGACTGGCAGGCTGCGCGCAGTGCGCGTAACTTGGCGGCACATGACTACGAGATTGATTACCAGTTGGTGGCGCAGCACTTCAATGCGCTGCACGGTTTGAGGACGGATATGTGGGGAGTGGCCAGTCGCTTTGTGCAGTATTGCGCCCAGGACTTGCATGTGCATCCAAGCAGTACCGATTTTTCCAACGAGTTCACCGCAATTACGGCTGCGGGCTCGGTCTAGTCCGGCACGTTAAAATCAGTACTTTCGCAGGCTGTGCAAGCCGCGAGCGCCCTGGCGCTTGCTATTTGCCGGGTTGCCCTCACTTCACCTTGATTAGAAAAAGGACTGCGCTGTTCTGTGCGCCCACCCTGGGCAACAGGCCGGTCTCGCTCGCATGGCAACCAACATTCTTACCAAAATCTTCGGAAGTCGTAACGACCGTCTGCTCAAAACTTACCGTTCTGTGGTGACTCGCATCAATGCGCTGGAGCCCGAGTTCGAAAAGCTCAGCGATGACGCACTCAAGGCCAAGACCGAAGAGTTCAAGACCCGTGTGGCCAATGGCGAAACGCTGGACTCGGTGCTGCCCGAAGCCTTTGCCGTGGTGCGCGAGGGTTCCAAGCGCATCATGAAGATGCGCCACTTCGATGTGCAATTGCTGGGCGGCATGTCGCTGCACTACGGCAAGATTTCAGAAATGGGCACTGGCGAGGGCAAGACGCTGACCTCCACCTTGCCGGTCTATTTGAATGCCCTGACCGGCAAGGGCGTGCACGTGGTGACGGTGAATGACTACCTGGCCAGTCGCGATGCGCGCTGGATGGGCCGGCTCTACAACTTCCTGGGTCTGAGCGTAGGCATCAACCTGCCCCAAGCCCCTCGCGAGGAAAAGCAGGCCGCCTACCGTTCGGACATCACCTACGGCACCAACAACGAATACGGCTTTGACTACCTGCGCGACAACATGGTGCACGAGGTGGGCGACCGGGTGCAGCGCGGACTGAACTTTGCCATCGTCGACGAGGTGGACTCGATCCTGATCGATGAGGCGCGCACGCCGCTGATCATCAGCGGTCAGGCCGAAGACCACACCGACATGTACCTGGCCATCAACAAGGTCGTGCCCCTGATGACGCGCCAGGAGGGCGAGGCCGATCCGCACACCGGCGAGGGCGTCACCAAACCGGGCGACTTCACGGTGGATGAAAAATCGCATCAGGTGTTTCTGACCGAGGCCGGTCATGAGAATGCCGAGCGCATTTTGTCTGGGCTGGGTCTGATCGCCGAAGGTGCGTCCCTGTACGACCCGGCCAATATCACGCTGATGCACCACCTGTACGCGGCGCTGCGGGCCAACCACCTGTACCACCGCGACCAGCATTACGTGGTGCAAGAGGGCGAGATCATCATCGTCGACGAATTCACCGGCCGCCTGATGACCGGACGCCGCTGGAGCGACGGTCTGCACCAGGCCGTGGAGGCCAAGGAGGGCGTGGAAATCCAGGCCGAAAACCAGACCCTGGCGTCGATTACCTTCCAGAACTACTTCCGCCTCTACGGCAAGCTGGCCGGCATGACCGGCACCGCCGACACCGAGGCCTATGAGTTCCAGGAAATCTACGGTCTGGAAACCGTGGTGATTCCGCCGAACCGCAAGAGCCGCCGCGAAGACCAGTTGGACCGCGTCTACAAGACCACGCGCGAAAAATACGAGGCGGCTATTCACGACATCCGCGAATGTTACGAGCGCGGCCAGCCGGTGCTGGTGGGTACCACCTCGATCGAAAACTCTGAAATCATTGCGACGTTGCTGGAAAAAGAGAAGTTGCCGCACCAGGTGCTCAACGCCAAGCAGCATGCCCGCGAGGCCGATATCGTGGCCCAGGCAGGGCGCGCCAAGATGATCACCATTGCCACCAATATGGCCGGTCGGGGTACCGACATCGTGTTGGGTGGCAGCATCCAGAAAACGCTGGAGGATGTGGAGGCAGACGTGTCGCTGGACGAGGCCGCCAAGCAGGCCGCCATTGCCCAGATCCGTGCCGACTGGACGCGCGACCACGAGGCCGTCAAGGCCCTGGGTGGTCTGCGCATCATCGCCACCGAGCGCCATGAGTCGCGCCGCATCGACAACCAGCTGCGTGGCCGCTCCGGCCGCCAGGGCGACCCCGGTTCCTCGCGCTTTTACCTGAGCTTGGACGATTCGCTGATGCGCATCTTTGCCGGTGACCGCGTCAAGTCCATCATGGACCGCCTGAAGATGCCCGATGGCGAGGCGATTGAGGCCGGTATCGTGACGCGCAGCATCGAGAGCGCCCAGCGCAAGGTGGAAGCGCGCAACTTCGACATGCGCAAGCAGCTGCTCGAATACGACGATGTCTCCAACGACCAGCGCAAGGTGATCTACCAGCAGCGCAATGCGATTCTGGATGCACAAAGTCTGAGCGCCCAGATTGCGTCACTGCGCGAAGGCTGCTTCGAGGACCTGGTGCGCACCTTTGTGCCCCATGAAACGGTGGAAGAGCAGTGGGACATTCCCGCGCTGCAAAAAGTGCTGGCCGATGAATGGCAGATGGAGCTGGACCTGCACAAGCAGATTGCCGAGGCCAGCGCCATCACCGACCAGGACATTCTGGATACCGTGACCAAGGCGGCCGACGCCGTATTTCAGGCCAAGCTGGAGCTGGTGGGCGATGCGAACTTCACTCAGTTTGAGCGCATGGTGCTGCTGCAAAGCATTGACACGCATTGGCGCGACCACCTGAGCGCGCTGGATTACCTGCGCCAGGGCATTCACCTGCGCGGCTATGCGCAAAAGCAGCCCAAGCAGGAATACAAGCGCGAGGCCTTTGAGCTGTTTGGCCAGTTGCTCGATTCGGTGAAGAACGATGTGACCAAGGTGCTGATGACGGTGAAGATCCAGTCGCCCGAGCAAATTGACGAGGCCTCTGCGGCCTTTGAAGCGCAAGCCGATCGCATCAGCAACGTGACCTACAGCGCCCCCACCGAAACCGGCGAGGTGCAGACCACCTTGGATGCGGACACCGTGGGTGGTGCCAAGACCGCCAGCGCAACGGCCGCTGCCGCTGCTGTGGCCGCCATGGGACGCGTCGGACGCAACGACCCCTGCCCCTGCGGCAGTGGCAAGAAATACAAAGCCTGCCACGGCAAGCTCGCCTAAAGGAAAAACATGGCCGTTAACCTGCCCCTGCCCGACGCTGCCACGCTGTATCCGATTGACGGAGTGCGCATAGGCGTGACCGAAGCCGGTATCCGCAAGGCCAATCGCAAAGATCTGAGCGTGGTGCTGATCGATGCCGGCGCCAGCGTGTCCGGCGTCTTTACCTCCAACCGTTTTTGTGCTGCCCCGGTGCAACTGTGCCGCGAGCATCTGGATGGCGGGCAGGCGATTCGCGCCATGGTGATCAACACCGGCAACGCCAACGCCGGTACCGGTGTCGACGGCCTGAACCGCGCCCGCAGCAGTTGCGTGGCCTTGGCCCAGCGCCTGGGCATTGAGGCTTCTCAGGTCCTGCCTTTCTCCACCGGCGTGATCATGGAGACGCTTCCGGTGGAGCGCATTGAGGCCGGTCTGGACGCGGCAATTGCCGACGCAAAAGAAGACAACTGGCTGAAAGCGGCCGAAGCCATCATGACCACCGATACCCAGCCCAAGGCCTTTGGCGCAAGGGGTTTGGTCGGCGGCAAGCAAGTGAGTGTCAGCGGCATCAGCAAGGGCGCGGGAATGATCCGGCCCAATATGGCGACCATGTTGGGCTTTATCGCCACCGACGCGAATGTGGCTCAGGCCGTGATGAAGCAGTTGGCCGTGGAATTGGCAGAGGGCTCGTTTAACCGCGTCACCGTGGACGGCGACACCTCCACCAACGACTCTCTCGTGCTGATTGCCACCAACAAGGCCGGCAACGCAGCTGTCACATCGCTGGACTCCGCCGACGGACAGGCCCTGAAAGCCTTGCTGCTGGAAGTGGCGCGCAAACTGGCTCAGGCCATTGTGCGCGACGGCGAGGGTGCCACCAAGTTCATCAGCGTGGTGGTGCAGGGCGGACGCAGCGAAGAAGAGTGCCGCAAGGTAGCCTACGCCATTGCCCATTCGCCCCTGGTCAAGACCGCCTTTTTTGCCAGCGACCCGAACCTGGGCCGCATTCTGGCGGCCGTTGGTTACGCCGGTATTGACGATCTGGACCAGACCGGAATCGAGCTGTTTCTGGACGATGTGCATGTGGTGACCCAGGGTGGGCGCAACCCGAACTACCGCGAGGAAGACGGCCAGCGCGTGATGAAGCAGGCCGAGATCACGGTGCGTGTGGACCTGGGACGCGGCGACGCCACCCAGACCGTTTGGACTTGCGACTTCAGCCACGAATACGTGACCATCAACGCCGACTATCGGTCGTAAAGACCGCCCTGATATGAACGAAAAAATCAGCGCCTTTCTGGCGCGGGCAGAGCTGTTTATGGCGCGGGTCGAGGCCTCTCTGCCGCATGGCCTCACCGAGCCGGACTGGAGCGAGTCGATTGCCTTTCGCTATCGCCGCCGTTCCAGCGGCCAGGGCATTATTTCGGCTGTCCACCATGTGGGGGCTATTGAGTTGGCCGACCTGATCGACATCGATCAGCAGAAGGAAAAAATCCAGCGCAATACGGCGCAATTTGTGCGCGGTGCGACCGCCAACAATGTGCTGCTGACGGGCGCACGCGGCACCGGTAAATCCTCGCTGATTCGCGCCTGCCTGCATGCCTACGCCGACCAGGGTCTGCGCCTGATCGAGGTCGACAAGGCCGATCTGGTGGATCTGCCAGATATCGTAGACATCGTCGCCACGCGCCCCGAAAAATTCATTGTGTTTTGCGATGACCTGAGCTTTGACGAGGGCGAGCCCGGTTACAAGGCCTTGAAGTCGGTGCTGGACGGTTCGGTGGCTGCGGCCACGGCCAATGTGCTGGTCTATGCCACCAGCAACCGCCGCCATCTGCTGCCCGAGTACATGTCGGAGAACCTCACCTACACCCACACGCCCGATGGCGAGGTGCATCCGGGCGAGGTGGTCGAAGAGAAGATTTCGCTGTCCGAACGCTTTGGCCTGTGGGTCAGCTTTTATCCCTTTACCCAGGACGAATACCTGCGCATCGCCGCCCAATGGCTGATGGTGCTGGGCGTGCCCGCCAGTGAGATTGATGCGGCCCGTGCCGATGCCCTGCTGTGGGCGCTGGAACGCGGCTCGCGCAGCGGTCGCGTGGCGCGGCAGTTTGCTCAGGACTACGCCGGCCGCAAGACCGTGCCATGAGCGCCGCGTCGGGTCGCAAGCAGCCACTGGTGGCCGACGCCCATGCCGAGCGCGTGGGTGGCCCGGATAGACCCGTCACCGAGGTGGCCGTGGGCGTTCTGCTGCGCTCCGATGCTGCCTTTTTGCTGACCTCGCGTCCCGTGGGTAAGGCCTATGCCGGTTACTGGGAATTTCCCGGCGGCAAGCTCGAAGCCGGGGAGTCGGTGGAGCAGGCCTTGCGCCGCGAGCTGATGGAGGAACTGGGCATCACCATCGCCGCCGTTACGCCCTGGCGTATCGAGCTGGTGGACTACCCGCACGCTTTGGTGCGCCTGCATTTCTGCAAGGTGTTTGATTGGACGGGTGAGCTGCAGATGCGCGAGGCGCAGGATTTTTCCTGGGAGCAGTTGCCCGTCAAGGTGCGGCCGGTGCTGCCGGGCACGGTGCCGGTGCTGGAATGGTTTGCGGCTGAACGTGGATTTGCAGCAGCCACCCACCTGGCCCATTAATTACTGCAGCTTGGGGTCGCCGTAGCGTTCGTCTTCGGGTGGCGCCTCGGTGGGTACGCGAAAGGCCTCGCTGGCCCAGGCACCAAAATCCAGGTTTTTGCAGCGCTCGCAGCAAAACGGCCGAAACGGATTCTTGATGGAATACAGGCTGTCACCGCCACAGGCAGGGCAACGCACTTGTTTTTCTGGAATGGATGCGTCCATGGCTTGACTGGCGTTAGGAGCACAGGGCGAGTTCGAACGCGCCGTCTGTACTGGTCTGATGTGGTTTGTCTTCCGCATCCAGGCGCATCAAGCGGATCGACACCATCAGGCGATTGCCGCTGATTTCCGGAATCAGTTGCAGCTCAGGATTCAGCGCCAGGCGCAACAATTGGAAGGTGCGGCCCTGGGGCAGGTTTTGCTGGAACTGCCCACCCGTGGCCACCACTTTTTGCGGCGAACCAGAGTCGCGCAGCATCTTCAGCAGCAAATGGATGGACTCGGCCAGCGGTGCCAGCGTAGCGGCCCAACGCTGCAAATCGCGGGTGCGGCTTTCGGCACTGCGGTGTTGCCAGGCAAAGTAGGCCGGCAGGTCAAACTCGCAGGTGCCGCCGGGAATGCCAATGCGACTGCGTATGCTCATCAGCCAGTCATTCTCGGTCAGCGACTGACCGGCCTTGCCGGAAGTGGCGTTGAGCGCCTCAAAGCAGCCCTCCACCTGGGCGATCACCTTGTTCAGCACGGACTCGGCGATGGCCGGATTGCCGCGGTAGGCGTTGAGCACCTGCTTTTGCTTGTCCAGATCTTTCAGCACGTCGGACTTGAGGTCGGCGCGCGCGCCCACATCCATGACCTCAAAAATGGTGGTCAGGGCAAAGTGGTGGTCCAGCGGGTCCGGGCGGGACACCAGGGCGGCCAGGCGTAAAAAAAGATGCTCGAGCCGCAGGTAGGTGCGAATGCGCTCGTTAAAGGGATATTCGTAGAGAATCACACGGTGCTTTCGGGTGTGTGGATCATAGCCCGAACCGCAGGCCGAGTTCGCGCACCTGCGAGGCCAGTTCGGCCAAGGAAATGCCGTCGTTGAAGAGCACCAGGTCGGCGGCTGCCAGACGCTGTTGCCGACTGGCCTGCACGGCCATGATTTTTACCACCTCGGACGCTGCCAGGCCGCTGCGCGCGCCGACGCGTTCGATCTGAGTGGCTTCGGTGCAGTCCACCACCAGCACGCGGTCCAGGCGGGGCCGCCAATGGCCGGACTCGACCAGCAGAGGGATATCAAAAACAATGCAGGCCTTGCCCGCATCGCTCAGTCTTTGCGCTTGTGCCGCGATCTCTTGCCCCACCAGTGGATGGAGGATGGCCTCCAGTCTGGCCTTGGCCTGCGGCTCGGCAAAAATGTGCTGGCGCATGCGCTCCCGGTGCAGCGCGCCATCCTCGCCAATGTAGTCGGCACCAAATTGAGCCGCGATCAGCGGGAGGGCCACACCGTGGGCCGCGGTGCTGGCGCGCGAAATCGCATCGGCATCAATCACGCCCACATGCATCCCAGTCAGCTCGCACAGCAGTTGCGCCACCGTGCTCTTGCCGCTGCCAATGCCGCCGGTCAGGCCCAGCCGCACAGGAGTTTGCAGCGTTTTCACAGGCCTATGAACTGGCGCAAGGCCTGGGGGCCGAACACTAGCGCTGTGAATCCCGCACCGGCCAGGAACGGTCCGAAGGGCACGTAGCCGCCCTCGCGCAGGCTGGACTTGTACTTCATGGCAATGCCGACGGCAGCGCCTATCACCGAGGCCATCAAAATGATGGGAATCAGCGTCTGCCAGCCGAACCAGACACCCAGGGCAGCAAACAGCTTGAAGTCGCCGTAGCCCATGCCCTCCTTGCCTGTAGCCAGCTTGAAGCCCCAGTACACCAGCCACAGGGACATATAGCCGGCCACAGCGCCCCACAGCGCGTCGTTCAGGCTGACCGGAATCCAGTGCAGGGACGCGGCGATCAGGCCCAGCCAGAGCAGGGGCAGGGTCAGGTCGTCGGGAAGCAGCGTGGTGTCCCAGTCGATCAGGGCCGCTGTCAGCAGGATGGCGGAGAAGGCGCACCAAGCATAGCCTGAGGGATTGGCGCCAAAGCTCCAGATGCAATAAAAGAACAGCGCCGCCACCGTGATTTCTACCAGCGGATAGCGCCGGCTGATGCCTGCCTTGCAGGCCGAACATTTTCCGCGCAGTGCCAGCCAGCTCAGCACGGGGATATTTTCATACCAGGCGATAGTGTGGCCGCAGTGCGGGCAGCGCGAGCGTGGCAGCATCAGGTTGAACGGCTCCTGTGCGGGCGCTTCCTGCCCGGAGAATTCGGCCGCCTCCACCTGCCATTGCCGCTCCATCATCTTGGGCATGCGGTAGACCACCACATTCAGAAAGCTGCCGATCAGCAGACCGATCAGACTCATCACGCTGGCATCCAGCCATTGCATACCGGACTGTAGGGAATCATTGAACATTGCAGTAGATCCTTAGGGGAAATGCATTTCCAATCATTTTAATTGCAGTTCATTCAATCAGTGAACCTTGCACTTTATAAATCGACTCTGAACCAAGGCAAAAAAAGCTAATGCGGGCAACTGGACTAACTTCGCAATCTCTTTAGAACCGGTGGTTGCAACATGCCGAAGATACAGTGTTTAGCACTTGTAACTGTAACTGAAACCTTAACTAAAAGTAGAACAGAAAAGATGTGCCGATCAAGTATCAATCGAAATCGGCAAGAACGTTAGGCACAGAGATAGACTTAACCTCCAATGCCGCTAGCACCTGCAGAGCAAATGCGAATGAAAAGTTTCCACGGTTGATTCTGTTTATTAAGACTCTGGTATCTATGTGGACGCCGTGATCAAGTAGGCGCTTGCCCAGTTCGCTGTATTCAAGCTGTAAATCCTCTCTTTTCGACTTAATGAGATCCTTCGCCATCATTTCATAAAAGATGCGGGGCTTTACAGGGCGAGCAAGTTTCAGCATTTACCGATATCCAAAAGTTGGCGTGAAACCATGATACATCAAAATTGATGTATGAGAGCACTATGAACTTCGACTTTTAATCCCCATATCTGCGTTTGAAGGCTTTCATCATAGGCAAAACAATAACTGTGTTGTCATTCAAGTCAAACAGCAAATCGAAACATAGAAAGTGACTGGCAATGACTCTGTCCGGAAGTAATAAATTCGATCCAAGCGATCCCTTAAAGATCATAGCTCTGAGAGAGCACGGGCTTATGCCACCTCCCCCGATAGTGCGGGTCGAAGGTTGGCGGGAGTATGTAAATAGGTCCAGCGCAAAAATGCCAAAACTTCCATCCCTTGAAGCGTATGAAGCGTATTCAAGGGAACAAAAAAAGGAATTCAATAAAGAAAGAAAAAAATATCTTTCAGAAATGCCACTGCTGGAAACCCCGCAAATGAAAACCATACATGAAGATGCGCTGCGCTTATCCGTGATGAACTACAGTGCGCCACCAGGGGCCAGGCCAGGAATCGTACTGGATGGTCTCGGAACTGTGGGCAAATCAAGCATTGCTACAGAACTCGGCAAAAAGTACGAACTTTCGTGGAGGAAGAATATA
>Ga0208496_1000335_pt1 | contig 16511 bp, 13 predicted proteins | sample CryBogmetaGMA2M_FD_184552 | JGI IMG/M metagenome (GOLD analysis project Ga0208496, IMG submission 184552) | Freshwater microbial communities from Crystal Bog, Wisconsin, USA - MA2M (SPAdes) | ecosystem: Environmental > Aquatic > Freshwater > Lake | place: Crystal Bog, Wisconsin, USA | collected... | reverse complement strand
ATCAAGCAACGGAATATTAGCTTCAACGACATCGCTTCCCAATACGCTTGCAAGGGTTTCACCCTTCTTAATAGGAATGCCTTTGAGTTCATTCACATAACGGTTTGGATCTTCGCCACCCTCACCAGTATTAGACTTACCGCCAATGCGGTTCATTGCAATTGCCAAAGTAGCATGGGCTTCGGTAGAGATCGAACCCAAAGACATTGCGCCGGTTGCAAAACGTTTAACAATTTCTTTTGCTGGCTCAACTTCGTCCAATGGAATTGCTTTTGCTGGGTCAACTTTGAACTCAAATAAACCACGCAAAGTCATTTGACGCTTAGTCTGGTCATTAATGATGTTGGCATACTCTTTATAAGTCTGGTAGCCCTTTTCAGCGCCAACACGTGTGGAGTGCTGCAACTTTGCAATCGTGTCAGGAGTCCACATATGATCCTCACCGCGGACACGGAAGGCATATTCACCGCCAGCATCTAGCATATGAGTCAACACTGGATCATTGCCAAAAGCAGCAGCATGCATACGAAGTGCTTCTTCAGCCACTTCAAATACACCGATACCACCCACATTCGATGGGGTGCCCTTGAAATAATGATCAATGATGTCGCGATTTAAGCCGATAGCTTCGAAAATCTGCGAGCCGGTATAGGACATATAAGTAGAGATGCCCATCTTAGACATCACTTTCTGCAAACCTTTACCAACTGCTTTGATGAAGTTCTTCACAGCCTTTTCACCAGACAACTCACCTGATAAACCCTTGGCCATCTCGATCAAGGTTTCCATCGCGAGATATGGGTGAACCGCTTCAGCGCCATAGCCAGCAAGGAGAGCAAAATGATGTGTCTCACGCGCGCTACCCGTCTCAACAACTAGGCCAACGCTAGTACGTAAACCTTTTTCAACGAGATGCTGGTGAATCGCAGAAGTTGCTAATAATGCAGGGATAGCCACGTGCTTCTCATCAACCTGACGATCGCTCACGATTAAGATGTTGTACCCAGAGCGGACTGCATCAGCTGCCTCTGCACACAATGAGGCTAAGCGCGCTTCGATACCCGCTTTACCCCAAACTGCTGGATAGCAAATATCGAGCTCATATGAACGGAACTTACCATTAGTGTAGTGGCCAATATGACGAATCTTAGTGATGTCATCAAAATCCAAAATTGGCTGACTCACCTCTAAACGCATTGGCGGATTGATATTGTTGGTATCTAACAAGTTCGGCTTTGGCCCAATGAAAGACACTAATGACATCACCATATTTTCGCGAATGGGATCAATCGGAGGATTGGTCACTTGCGCAAACAATTGCTTAAAGTAGTTATACAAAGGCTTGTTCTTATTAGAAAGAACTGCTAATGGACTGTCATTGCCCATTGAGCCAATCGCTTCTTCACCATTCATGGCCATAGGAGCCATGAGGTATTTAATATCTTCCTGCGTGTAGCCAAAAGCTTGTTGGCGATCTAATAATTTAGCTGCGGGACGAATCGTCGTTTTTTCATCGACCAAGTCCGCCTTGCTTGCATCAACTTCATCTAGCTTGACTCGCACTGCATCGATCCAGCTCTTGTATGGCTTGGCTTTTGATACTGCATTCTTAAGCTCTATGTCATCAATGATGCGCCCTTGCTCCATATCAATCATGAACATCTTGCCCGGCTGCAAACGCCATTTTTGAACAATCTTGCTCTCAGGAATTGGCAATACGCCAGCCTCAGAAGCCATGATGACCAAATCATCGTCAGTCACGTAATAACGCGCTGGACGTAGCCCGTTACGATCTAGAGTTGCACCAATCTGGCGGCCATCAGTAAAGGCCATCGCTGCTGGACCATCCCATGGCTCCATCATTGCGGCATGGTATTCATAGAAAGCGCGGCGATTGTCATCCATTAATGCATGCTGTTCCCATGCTTCAGGAATCATCATCATCATTGCTTGTGCCAATGGATAACCAGCCATTACGAGCAACTCTAAGCAGTTATCAAAACACGCCGTGTCTGATTGGCCTGGATAAATTAATGGCCATAATTTTTTTAAGTCATCACCCAAGACTGGAGAGCTAATTGCACCTTCACGTGCATTTACCCAGTTGACATTACCTTTAACAGTATTAATCTCGCCATTGTGAGCAATCATGCGATATGGATGGGCTAATTCCCAAGCGGGGAAAGTATTGGTAGAGAAGCGCTGATGTACTAACGCAAGTGCTGATACGGTACGTTGATCTTGCAAGTCTTGGTAATAAGCGCCTACCTGATTTGCCAACAGCAAGCCCTTATAAACAATGGTTCTCGCAGACATTGAAGCAACAAAATATTCTTTACCATGCTTCAAATGTAAATCTTGAATGGCATGACTTGCGGTTTTACGGATGACGTACAACTTACGCTCAAGCGCATCAGTGGTCATGATGTCACGGCCACGGCCAATAAAAATTTGGCGGATGAATGGCTCTGTCATTCGAACTGTTGGAGACATTGGTAACTTGATATCTACCGGCACATCTCTCCAACCTAAAACAACTTGACCTTCGAGGCGCACAGTGCGCTCTAATTCTTGTTCACATGCCAAACGTGACGCATGTTCTTTTGGCAAAAAAATCATGCCAACACCATATTCACCTAATGGTGGCAATGTCACGCCTTGCTTGGCCATTTCTTCGCGATACAAAGTATCTGGAATTTGAATCAAGATACCAGCACCATCGCCCATCAATGGGTCCGCACCAACTGCACCCCGGTGATCCAGGTTCTCAAGAATCTTCAATCCTTGAGTAACAATCTCGTGGGATTTTTTCCCTTTGATATGCGCGACGAATCCTACTCCACAGGCATCATGTTCATTGCGGGGGTCGTATAAACCTTGAGCGATTGGACGAAGATCTGTTTTCAATTGTGTTGTCATTTTTATTTCCGAGCGGCGACAAAGGCCTGATAACTTTTGGAGGATCAAATATAGGTGAATACCCACACAGATGCAATAGAAATAAAATGACTCTGTCCCATTTAATTTGATACCGCACCAAAATGTATTATTAATATAGGGACAGAGTCATTATCCCTTGATGGGATTAAATAGCTTAGTGATTCTAACTAATTGAATTTAATGGAGTTATTTTCTTTGGACGGCCACGCTGGCGTATTTGAGCTATCTCTGGGGTATTTTTAAATAGCTTTTTAGCGTAAATATCACTCACCCATGGCTTTGATCGAAGCAAAGATTCTGTGATTTGCCTGTCCTCCCAGTGGGGGGCGCCTTCTTTTACAAAACTTGACCAAGCCATTTGCCGTTCAAAGGGGGTATTACCCAACCTCCAAAAATGCTGGTGATCAACCAGCCATGGATCAGCATTAGTGCCAATATGCGTTGCAAAACTAGTCCATGCGGAATCCTGGGGACTAGATTGGTATCCAGCTCGAACTGGATTGAGTTCTATATAGCGCTGGCAACGCAAGAAATAATCTGGGTCGATCAAGGATGAGCGATAGCGGCCTTCCCAAATGGTTCCTGAGCGATGATGTTGTTGATTGAAATATTGGGCATAACGCCTACCTAAAGACTGCATTGTTTTAGCAAGTGAGTCTTCGTGCTGAGGAGTCAGCAGTAAATGCACATGGTTTGGCATTAGTGCAAATGCATGAACCGAGCAAGAAAATTGTTTTGCTGCTTCTCGCAACCACTCTAAATAGATACGACGATCTTCATCACTATAGAAAAGGGTTTCGCGATTATTGCCACGAACCATCACATGCATTACTTGGCCAGGGATTACAGTGCGTGCTTGCCGGGCCATGTTAAAAACGAACTACTGTAGTTCGCGCATGCCGCCGCTACGGGAAAACTCTGGAATAAACCAATCTCCATCAAACTGAGTTACGCCCTCTGGCACTGCACGAGATTCTTGAGGTGCATCTTTTAAAGCAGTAGACATATAGGAAATCCACATTGGTAATGCAAGGCCACCGCCCGTCTCACGATCACCTAAGCTTGCTGGTTTATCAAAACCAATCCATGCAATTGCAACAATTTTAGGGTTGTAGCCTGCAAACCAAGCATCATGGGAGTCATTGGTAGTACCCGTTTTTCCAGCAATATCACTTCGACCTAATTTGGCTCTAGCAGAAGCTGCAGTGCCCGTCTTTGTTACCTCTTGCAACATACTATCCATTACAAATGCAGTGCGTGCATCCAGAACACGCGGAGCGCCATCACCTACGCTCACGGGTTTAGCCTCAAACAAAACTGTCCCCTTGGAATCTAGCATCTTATTGATCAAGAAAGGATCAACCCGATAGCCACCATTTGCAAATACGCTATAGGCAGAAGCCATTTGCAGAGGTGTTACTGAACCTGCGCCTAAGGCCATCGTCAAGTACGGGGGATGTTTTTCAGGTTCAAAACCAAAACGCTGAATATATTCTTGGGCATAAGATGGACCAATAGCGCGAATAATACGAACAGAAACCAAGTTCTTTGATTTTGCCAAAGCATTACGCAACCGTATCATGCCGTCATATTTACCATCGTAGTTCTTTGGCTCCCAAGCCTGGCTTCCAGTCTCCATGCTTCCAATAGATAAAGGCGCATCGTTCACCATTGTGCTTGGTGTAAAACCTTTTTCTATAGCAGCAGCATAGATAAAAGGCTTAAAGGATGATCCGGGTTGACGTAAGGCTTGGGTCACATGATTAAATTGGTTGCGACGAAAATCAAAACCACCTACTAAAGACAAAATCGCGCCCGTCTCTGCATTCATAGAAACGAAAGCCGCTTCGACTTGCGGTAACTGGGCTAATTTCCAAACGCCACCATCTAAAATTAGTCTTACTACTGCGCCTGGACGTAAACGTTTTTTAGGTTGAGTGCTATCGGTAATGGATGCAGATGCAAGCTTCATTCCTTCGCCTTTGAGAGTAATCGTATCGCCGGTGGCAATCATGATTTGCATCTCTTTTGGTTTGACATCAAGTACTACACCAGACTGCAAGTCATCTAATTGAGGATAGGCAAGCAAGGCTTCGTCAATCGCACGCTGGCGTTTTACGGGATCCTCAGGCAAATCAATAAAGCCTTCTGGTCCACGATAAGCATGGCGTAAGTCATACTCAAAAATGCCGCGGCGGACCGCTTTATAAGCTGCATCTTGATCGGCCTTCAAGATAGTCGTGTAAACATCAATTCCTTGGGAGTAAATAGCCTCACCATATTGAGCAAACAATAACTGTCGAACCATTTCAGCAGGAAAATCAGCGCGTACTGAAAATTCATTTCCTAAGCCGCGGATATGCAATTCTTCAATCATGGCTTTTTGATAATCCTCGGAAGTGATATAACCAAGGTCACGCATGCGCTGCAAAATATATTCTTGTCGAATTTTGGCTCGACGGAAATTGGTGACAGGATTATATGCAGAAGGGGCTTTGGGCAATCCCGCTAACATTGCAGATTCTGCAATAGTGATGTCTTTTAAATCTTTGCCGAAATAAATCTGCGCCGCACTGGAAAACCCAAAAGCCCGCTGACCCAAGAAAATCTGATTCATATAAATTTCAAGAATCTTATCTTTTGTTAATTGTGACTCGATTTCCCAGGCTAACAAAACTTCATAGATTTTTCTACTAAAGGTTTTTTCGTTACTTAAGAAAAAGTTGCGGGCAACCTGCATCGTAATCGTCGAGGCGCCCTGAGAAAGATGACCACGCAAATTCGTTACGGCCGCTCTCAAAATCCCTATGTAGTCAACGCCACCATGCGAATAAAAACGATCATCCTCAATCGCCAATACTGCATTACGCATATTTTTAGGGATCTCATCTAAAGGGATGACCTTGCGTCGCTCCTCGCCAAACTCTCCAATCAAAACCTTATCGGCTGTATAAATACGCAAAGGTGTTTTAGGGTTGTAATCAGTTAAAGCAGAAATTTTGGGTAAATTGGGTTTGGCCACCAAAAATGCATAACCCATCAACAACATCACCACCAAAGCAAATACAACTCCAATAATGAGCAAAGCCTTTATTAAGGGATTGCTAGATGATTTCTGAGGGCGCTTGTCGAGTGGACGTATTGGCCGCTGGTTTAGTGCCGGCTTATCTTTTGGAGTTAGGGCCATAAGGTCAAATTATAGGGTGCTTAAGTAATTTGCTTAAAAGCTCCAAAACCCCTGTTTTTTGCAGTCTAAGGCATTTTTCCGACACCAGATTCAATCTAAGCTGATAGGCATCACTCAAACTCGCCTAAACAATATCGGCATGCCCTCTCGCCACATTTCCCCCCGCTCCTTTGATGAAATACTCAGTGAACTTGGCGACGATCCAGCTATTCCTGATCCTCATGGAATACGCAAGACTGAGCGCCCCAAAACAGAGCCTGAGGATTCTAAAAAACAGCCCAAAAAACACTTTAATATCGAGTCTTTGAAAGATTCAGGCGGGCACTTTCAAATTCACAAATTGGGGGCTTTTTTGGGGTGGGCAGCCTGCCTGATAGGGCTTTCCATTCTGCTATTCATAGCCTATAAATCCATTAATTCGAGCTCCCTAGCGCTAGCTGAAGACACACAAAAGAAAATTTCTGATCTTCAAGAGGAATTAGCCCTCATACGGAGTGATTTCCAAAACGACCAAGATGACTTATATGAAGCAATTGATATATTAGAAGTAAGCATTCACTTACTAAAGGAAAATAAAGTGCCTCAGAAGGTAATTGCTAAAGTTCAGCCGCTTTCTCATGAAGCAGAACTGCGGCGCTGGCGGTATTTAGGGACAAGCCAAATGGGGTCAATTCAGCAAGCCTTTTTCCAAGTTGGCAAACATTCTGCTGCCTTTGAAAAAGGTGCACTTACTCTGGGCGATTGGCGACTGACACAGGTCACAAAAGAGAGTGCCACCCTCACCCATCCTCAAGGTAAAAGCATTGTTTTAAAGCCCTTTCAAACCGAATGATTCAGGCCCCAAAAAGCATGACTATTGAATTAAAAAGATTTGGTCTTGGGTTAGTCTTCATGCTGACTTTTTCAATCATGCCTATGCGAGTAAATCCATCAACACAAGATTTACTCAGCACACCAATTAGTTTGCAATTTACAGATATTGAAGTCGTGGAGCTTTTGCAAGTTCTTGCAAAGCTTGGCAACACCAACTTTTTACTCAGCGAGTCCATTAAAGGCAAGATAACGATTGACCTGAATAACACTCCTTGGCAAACCGCCCTGCACTCCATCATCGCCAGCAGAGGTTTACGCCTTGTCAGAAATGGTGATATTTACTGGATTGGACCACACTCTGAAATTGCCGCATTTCAAAAACACCGTCGTGAAGATGCTGCGCTTCCTTTTGGGGGAGATCACATAAATAGTCCTCGTCAAATACTCATTGAAGCTCGTATTGTCGAGGCGGATGAACGTTTTGCGCGCGAGCTGGGAGCTAAGCTTGGCTACCAAGCAAGCTCACTTAATGGCATGCCAGAACAAAAAATATCAAGCAATATGGATTTAGGTGGTCTTGGTATTAATGGGTATAACCCCGCCACTGTAGCTGCAACTCTTGTCTCTCGAAATGCTAGTCGTCTTTTACAAATGGAATTGTCAGCACTCGAATCCGATGGGCAGGGAAAGATACTCTCCAATCCACGCATCATGACTGGCGACCAAGTAAAGGCCACTATTGAGCAGGGTACAGAACTTCCTTATCAAACAAGCTCTCAAAATGGCAGTAAGTTGCAATTTAGAAAAGCCAATTTACGCCTAGAAGTCCTACCCAAAATCCACCCAGATGGAAAAATATCGATGTTGGTAGGCATCAATAAAGATACTGTTGGCATGAAAACTGAGCAGGGGTATGCCATCGATACAAAAAGCCTCAGTTCAGAGGTCACTGTTGAAAATGGTGGAACCGTCATCATAGGAGGAATTTTCCAAACTACCGAACGAGATGACGAAGTCAAGATCCCATTATTGGGAGATATCCCCCTCATTGGTCATTTATTTCGTCATAAATCTAAATTACGCGATAAAACCGAGCTTCTTGTCTTCCTAACCCCTACCGTTCTCGACAAACCCTAATAAAATCGAAGGGTGAACTCTTCGACAAAAAATATCTTTCTCATCGGCCTCATGGGCGCTGGCAAGTCGACCGTAGGAAAAGTCCTTGCAAAGAAATTAGGGCGTCGTTTTCTAGATGCCGATCATGTCATCGAAGAGCGCTGCGGTGTAAAAATTCCCGTCATCTTTGAAATGGAAGGTGAAGATGGGTTTCGAAAAAGAGAGGCGCAAACAATCCGTGAAATTACCGCTGAGCATGACATTGTTTTAGCTACTGGTGGAGGGGCAGTTTTATCTCCGGAAAATCGCCAATTGCTGAACGAGCGCGGCACGGTCATTTATTTGCATGCAAACCCTGTTGAACTTTGGTATCGCACCAAAGGCGGGGAAGGTCGCCCCTTACTGCAAAATGGTGATGCCAGAAAAATTCTGGAAAGCTTGTACTCTATTCGGGATCCGTTGTATCGCGAAATCGCTGACCATGTGATTGAAACTGGTAAGCCCAGCGTTAATCAATTAGTCAATACCTTAATCATGCAGCTTGAACTGTCCGCTTGAATACTATGATGAAAACACTTGAAGTTGATCTTGGTAACCGTAGTTACCCAATTTATATTGGCACTGACCTTATTGACCAAGCAAATCTCTTTAGCGCTTGTGAAAAAGCCACATCAATTTATATCGTCACCAACACAACGGTTGCCCCCTTGTACGCGAAGAGGCTTACCAAGACTTTAGAAACATTCGGTAAGCCCGTTAGAACAATTACCCTGCCCGATGGTGAGTCATATAAAGATTGGAAAAATCTCCAGCTTATTTTCGATGACCTATTGAAGTTTGGTGCCGACCGCCAAACAATGTTGATTGCCTTGGGTGGGGGAGTTATTGGTGATATGACTGGCTATGCTGCGGCCAGTTTTATGCGGGGCATTCGCTTTATCCAAGTTCCAACCACTCTTCTTGCTCAAGTTGATTCTTCAGTTGGCGGCAAAACTGGAATTAATCATCCCTTGGGTAAAAATATGATCGGGGCTTTTCATCAGCCTGCTGCTGTTATTGCAGATCTTAATACCCTAAAGACATTGCCCCCGAGAGAGCTTTCTGCAGGCCTGGCTGAAGTAGTGAAACATGGTGCGATCGCTGATTCAAAATTTTTAGATTGGATTGAGGCAAATGCAGCTGCCCTATTGGCTTGTGATACCACCGCCCTTGGGCATGCCGTACTTCGCTCCTGCGAAATTAAATCTGCCGTGGTTTCTGCCGATGAAAGAGAAAGCGGTATTCGCGCTACCTTAAACTTTGGCCATACGTTTGGACACGCTATTGAAGCAGGAATGGGTTATGGGGAGTGGCTCCATGGGGAGGCTGTAGGCTGTGGCATGGTACTTGGAGCCGACTTATCTTGCCGTTTAAATCAAATTAGCCAGGCTGAACTTGAGCGTCTTACCAAGATTATTAAATCCATGAACTTACCAGTGACCCCTCCAAAGTTTGGCGCAGCGCGCTACATGGAGCTCATGCAAGTTGATAAGAAAACAGAGGGTGGACAAATTCGCTATGTGCTCCTAGAAAGAATTGGTAAAGCACATATCAAGAGTGTGGCAGATGCTCAGGTTATAGAAACCTTGATTGCGACTGGTGCCGCTTAAAGCTAGCTAAGACTTCATTAAACCAATCTGGACTAATTGACCAGCTTGAGCGCTCGCAAATTCCGATAAATCGCTCAAAAACTCCTTGCCCGTTTTGGTATCAAGCCATAAAGGGTTTAGCATTGTTCCCGCCCAACGATAGTGATATCCGCCAGACTTAGCTGCTACCCAAATTTCATGCAAAGGTGGCTGTGTATTTATAACAATCACGCTTTTGTCCCTAAAGCGGATATTGATCACGTTGCTGCCCTGGCGCTCTATATCCAGATCTAGGTCTAACTTATCGTCAGCGGCCTCCAATGCAAGCTCAATTAAATGCAATAAATTGCTACCTAGCTGATGAAATTGCTTGTCGTCAATGGTTTCCACACCTGAATTATTTGGATTCATATTAGAGCCCTGCATGCTATATTCAATCATTCGTTTTAGAGACATTCATGATAGCGATTCTAAATAGAGCCCTCAGTATTACCCTCTTAATAGCCCTTGCTGGATGTGGGGTTAGAGGCCCTCTATACATACCAAATGTGCCGCCCGCTCCTCCACCTCCTACAGAGCCTGAGCCCAAGGGCAAGCTTTACCCACCTCAAGCGCCTACCAACACAAACAATTCATCATCGGTTAAGTAATGACAAGCAAAGCTATTCCTCTTCCTAAGCTATCTGGGTTTACCGAGCGAGACGGTAAATGGTATGCCGAAGAAATTCCTCTGGCTGATTTAGCCAAAGAATTTGGCACACCACTTTATGTCTACAGCAAAAAGGCGGTGACTGAAGCTTACCAAGCCTACGACAAAGCCTGTGTTGATGGAAAAGGCAAAAGACGTGCCCGCATTCATTACGCTATGAAAGCCAATAGCAACTTAGCAATAATTGATTGCCTCAAAAATCTGGGGGCTGGGTTTGATTTGGTTAGTGGTGGTGAGCTGGCGCGTGCCTTGGCAATTGGTGCAGATCCTAAAAGCCTGGTGTTCGCAGGTGTTGGAAAATCTGCCCATGAAATTGCTACTGCCTTAATGGCTGGCGTCAAATGCATCAATGTTGAATCTATTGCCGAACTCCACAACATTAATCGTGTAGCAAGCAAATTAAATTGTCGCGCGCCTATTTCATTGCGGGTTAACCCAGATGTTGATGCACAAACCCATCCGTACATTTCTACTGGACTTAAAGGCAATAAATTCGGCATTGCATATCACGAGGTTTTAAAAACCTATCGTGAAGCTACTCAACTTTCACAAATTGATGTGCTTGGGATTGATTGTCATATTGGCTCGCAAATTACGACTACCGCCCCCTACTTAGATGCCCTCGATAAAGTTTTGGATTTAGTGGAGCAGCTCAAAAAAGAAGGTATTGTGATTCGCCACCTAGACTTAGGCGGTGGCCTTGGTATCTCATACAGCGACGAGACCCCGCCGGACATTACTGAGTTCACCAATACCCTCTTAAATCATGTGGCTGAACGTGGCTTTGGCAACTTAGATATTGTTCTTGAGCCCGGCAGATCCTTGGTCGGCAATGCTGGCGTGCTTCTTACTGCCGTTGAATACCTTAAGCCGGGAGCCGAGAAAAACTTTTGTATTGTCGATGCTGCAATGACTGAGCTTATGCGTCCAGCACTCTATGAAGCGCATCATGGCATTGTTTCAGTGCAAGCTAAAGAAGCCAAGAGCTTAATATATGACGTTGTTGGGCCAGTCTGCGAATCTGGTGATTGGCTAGGCAGGGATCGCAAACTTGCGGTTGAGGAAGGGGATCTCTTGGCAATCTTATCTGCAGGAGCATATGGCTTTGTCATGGCTTCAAACTACAACACAAGACCAAAACCAGCAGAGATTATGGTGGATGGAAAAAATGCTTATGTCATACGTGCACGTGAAAAAATATCAGACTTATTTGCAAGTGAAACGATTTTGCCAAAGCAATAGTTAATCCATTCAAACAAATAAAAACCCCGCTGTATGAGCGGGGTTTTTATTTGAAGCTCAGTATGTTTTCTTAATGCAAGCCAGACATGTAATCAGCAACTGCCTTCATTTCTTGATCAGAAAGTTTTGTAGCAATCGCAGTCATTTGGGCGCTGTTTTTACGGACACCCTCGCGGAAGGCCAATAACTGTGCATTGGTGTAATCAGACCATTGACCACCTAAGAGTGGGTATTGCGCAGGAATACCTGCACCTGTTGGGCTATGGCAACCAGCACAGGCTGGAACACCCTTTGCAGCAATACCACCACGATAGATGCTTTGACCCAATTCAATTGTTTCTTTGTTTTGTGCAACGCCTTGCGAAAGTGGTTGCTTAGACAAGAATGAGGCAATGTTTTGCATATCCTGATCCGTCAATGTTGCAGACATACCCATCATGATTGGGTTAGCACGAGTGCCTTCTTTGTAGTTTCTTAATTGCTTGGTTAAATAGGCCGCATGTTGAGCAGACAGCTTAGGCCATGTACCCACTGCGCTTTGACCTTTAGGTCCATGGCAAGTAATACAGGCGACAACTCCACGAGTTGCATCTCCACTGGAGTAAAGAGCCTCACCAGCCGCAGGATCAGCCTTTGGCTTACCGGGCACCGCAGCCTTGGCTTCAGCTGCAGGAGCTATAGGAGCATCAGCAGCGTTAGCAAGCCCAGAAATACCGATCAGGGCGAAAATAGAGAAAACGGCAAAACCGGCACGTAAGCCAGTTAATTTGGAGATTTGGGAGCTTTGAAGCATTATGTTTACCTTGGCAAAAATTCCTAAAAGTGTTTGGGCCCTACATTTACACAACCTTTTACCAAACACCATGAAATATTTCATGATTTTGCGTGATTTTACAATAGCTTCAGGACATGTCTAAACTCTTTCAAGCCCGCTTTGCCACCACAGTCAATGACACCCATTGCCTGCCTGCCACACCGCTGCGTGAGGTGGCTTTTGCCGGCCGCTCCAATGCAGGTAAATCTAGCGCCATTAATGTCCTTTGCAATCAAAAAAGGCTGGCTTTTGCTAGTAAAACACCAGGTCGTACGCAACATATCAACTATTTTGGTCTGTTCTCAAAAGACGAGCTTTTAGCCTATTTGGTGGACTTACCAGGGTATGGCTATGCTGCAGTAAACCGTGAGACCAAATACCACTGGAATAGCCTTTTAAGTGACTACCTCCAGGAGCGGGAACAATTGGTAGGTATGGTCTTAATTGTGGATGCTAGGCGTGGGATTACCGACCTAGACGAGCAGATGATTCAATGGTTTGTGCCCACCGGCAAGCCGATCCATATATTGCTGAGTAAATGCGATAAGCTCAATAAAAGTGAATGCAAACATGCTCTGGAGGCTGTTAAAAAACAACTTCAGCAATATGATCCAGCATTACCGGATGGTACAGGCGATTCCAAGCAACTTACGGCACAATTGTTTTCGAGTACCAAACGTATTGGCCTTGAAGAGGCGGATAATTTAATTATTAAATGGCTATTTGAAGCAGAAACTCATGAAGATGAAATCCCAAGCTAATTCTTTACTTAATTTCCCAGCACATCGTCCACGTCGCATGCGTCGTGATGATTGGTCCCGTCGCCTTATGCAAGAAAATAGCGTTTCCGCAAATGATTTGATTTACCCCGTGTTCTTGCTAGAGGGCAAAGGTAAATCTGAAGCAGTTGCTTCGATGCCAGGCGTCAATCGGGTTTCTTTAGACTTACTCTTTAATATTGCACAAGAATGCGTGGATCTAGGTATCCCTGTTTTAGCTTTGTTCCCAGTGATCGATGCTGCATTAAAAACACCTGATGGCAAAGAGGCGCACAACCCTAATGGTCTAGTACCCACAGCTGTCCGTGAACTTAAGAAACGTTTTCCTAATTTAGGCATCATGACTGATGTTGCCCTTGATCCCTATACAAGCCACGGTCAAGATGGTGTGCTCGATGAGCAAGGTCGCATTCTCAATGATGAAACGACTGCAATCCTAGTACAACAAGCGATTGCTCAAGCTCAAGCAGGTGTCGACATTGTTGCGCCGTCAGACATGATGGATGGGCGTATCGGAAAAATTCGGGAAGCGCTTGAGCAAAACAAATTAATTCATACGCGCATCATGGCCTATTCAGCCAAATATGCTTCTGCGTTTTATGGCCCATTTCGTGATGCAGTGGGCTCAGCAAAAAACCTTGGTAAGGCCGACAAAAAAACCTATCAAATGGATTGCGCCAATGGTGATGAAGCTTTACGGGAGGTCGCCCTAGATATCAGTGAAGGCGCCGATATGGTTATGGTCAAGCCTGGCATGCCCTATTTAGATATCGTACGGCGCGTTAAAGAAGAATTTAACTACCCAACTTATGCTTATCAAGTTAGTGGTGAATACGCAATGCTCAAGGCCGCAGCTCAAAATGGCTGGCTTGATCACAATGCCGTAATGATGGAATCTCTGCTTGCCTTTAAACGCGCCGGAGCAAACGGAGTATTAACTTACTTTGCGCTCGAAGCCGCAAGACTAATCAAGTCAGGCAATTAAAGTCTCATTGAGCTGATCGCCAACTCTGATCTCGCCAGAGCCTAAAATTTGAGCTCTAATGCCGCCCCTGTTATCAAATGCAGAAATAAATTGAGCCTTCTCACTAAGGCTTGCTGGACGCTCACAAGGGGCACATAACTCAGTCGCCTTAAGCCTGATTGAGCCTAAAGAAAACTCTTTCCCAACTAACTCATTAAGGGCATCTGAACTCACACCCTCAATCACAATATTTCTTCTTGTTTCAATAGCAAGAAAAGTTTTTAATCCCCCCGACTCTAGTTCTAGATTAGCCGCTTCAATTCCAGCCAATGCAATCAATGAGACATCTCTGATTTTTGGTGGAATTGAGCCTGAGAACGCACCAGTACCAAGCGCATATCTATCGCCCTCAATTCCTGCTCCAAACCTAAGGCTGACGCTCTCTCTTTTCTTCATGGGCTCACCGGCTTGAGAGGCAATATAAATAGAATGTATTTTGGGCATGACTACTGGGCCTGAAGTAGCTTTTGTAAGCGCTCAATAAAACGTTGAGGAGGCATATACCCAATAATGCGCTGTTCTTTTTGTTCTTGCGAGCTCTGGTTGAAGATCAAAATACCAGGTGGTCCAAAAAGTCCAAAACGCTTCAGCAGTGCTTGATTTTCAGGGCTATTTGTAGTGACATCAGCTTGCAATAAAACAAACTGTTTTAATTCTTGGCTTACTTGTGGGTTTGCAAAAGTATTGATTTCCATTTCCTTGCAACTGATACACCAATCCGCATAGAAATCCAGCAATACTAATTTTTTATCTTCTTGTGCTTTGCTAAGTTGTGCATCAAGCTCTGCTGGAGAATGAATCACTATAAAAGCTAAGTCACCCACTTGATGCACTTGTTGTCCGTTAATAGCCTTCGTAGACCCAATTGAATCATTTTTTTGTAGCAAGGGAGATGCAATCCAAGCGGCAGTTGCTACCAATAAAACGCCGAGGGTACGCTGTAACCAGATCATCCATATTCCAGTTGTAGGAATCAAAATACGCGCTTCAATCGCAATAAAAAATAGTGGTAGACCCATTCCTAGGGCCATCACAAAGAGAAGTCCTGCACCCAAGCTCATAGACCCAGTTTGAGCAATAAATGCCAGAACGCCAGCTAGAGGGGCTGTAATGCAAGGACTTGCTACTAAAGTAGAGATCCCTCCTAAGGCGAAGGCACCAAACACATTACCGCCCTTGTGGCGACCTGCCAGCCTATCAACCTGCTGGTGCCATGAATGCGGCAAACGAAGCTCATAAAGCCCAAATAAACTGCCTGAGAGGGCTAATAGCAGTAGGGCAAAGCTAGCTAAGGCAATTGGGCTTTGAAGTGCCCTTTGAACACTGCCGCCTAGAGCAGCCATTAAAGTTCCCGCTAAAGCGTAGACCAAGGCCATGCCCAATACGTAAGACAGCGCCAAGAGGCTTGCACGCCCCTTAGAAATCGTTTTACCGCCTTGCGAACCAAAGATCACGCTAGAGAGAATCGGGAGCATCGGTAAAACACATGGCGTAAACGCTAGAGCAAGACCCAACACGAAAAAAGCTAAAAATAAATAGCCCGTAGAGGTGTTTTCTAAGAATTGACTTATCGCGTTAACGTCATCTCGTTCACGCCATAAATCAGCTAAATTAAAATCTGCTTTAGCTTTACTAGTATTTTGTGAGATCTCCAATAGTTCTGGTATTGGCGCTGCCTTCACACCTGGCCCTGTAAGTAAAAACTTGAGCGTCATTGGTGGATAACAAATTCCTGCATCTGCACAACCCTGCAGACTCACTTCAATATGAAGTGGCTTCCCTATTTCTGGCTTTGCATCCAATAACACCACAAATGGCTGCTTGTATACCTGCAACTTTTTCTGAAAAGTTTCGTCAAACTTTTCGATGCCTAATGGTAATGCAGGCCTTACGCTATATAGCTTTCCAGCCTCAGTGCCTACTTCAAATTTGAGAGATTCTTGATAGATGTAATAGCCCTGAGCTGGTGCAAAATCTACCTCAATCTGATTAGAATTTTCTATCCAGCTTGCCTCTACGCGAAATGCTTTTTCTGGTGGCAAGAAATCTTGCGCAGCAAAAACTGATGCAGATAAGAGTAAGAGCAAAGCGCAGCACTTTGCCATAAAAGAATGCATTCTCATATCTTCGAATTTACCTCAGAGCCGACCCACTGACCATATTGTTGTTCGTATTGTTCCGGTGAAAAAGCCAAAATCTCCGGAAGATCATATGGATGGCTTGCTTTTATGAAGCTGCAAATTTCTTCCCATTGATGGG
>Ga0208496_1000330_pt1 | contig 16691 bp, 15 predicted proteins | sample CryBogmetaGMA2M_FD_184552 | JGI IMG/M metagenome (GOLD analysis project Ga0208496, IMG submission 184552) | Freshwater microbial communities from Crystal Bog, Wisconsin, USA - MA2M (SPAdes) | ecosystem: Environmental > Aquatic > Freshwater > Lake | place: Crystal Bog, Wisconsin, USA | collected... | reverse complement strand
ACATCAACACAGCAACTGAAACTCAATTGCAGGTTCTTAAAGGGATTGGCCCCGTGAGCGCCCAAAAAATAATTGCCTACCGGAAGGTGAATGGAAAGTTTCTCACGATACCTGACTTCAAAAAGGCAGCGGGGATGGGAGCTGCGAGATTTAACGCTATTCAAGCACAGCTACGGTTGTGAGCGAAGGCGTCGACCTCAAACTTCTTTCGATAGGTGGCGCGTTGTGGATAGGAGCAGCAAGCAAGGGACTTCTGCATTCCTATTGGCTCATCTTTGCTCTTCCCATCTTTTTTCTGATTGGTAAGAAATTTGGTTCCTTTATCTTGATAGTTGCACTCGTTGGTTCATTCAATATTGGACTTCACCAGATTGCCTTATCGCACAACGCATTGCGTCCATTCATGGAGAACAAATCTGAAATTACACTTGTTGCTCAGGTTAAGACCGACCCAAAACTGGGAGCGTCAAAAGTCGTTGGTTCAACACTTAGACCTGCGTCAACTTCCTTCCTTGCAGCATCAATAAGAATAAATGGAGGAAAAGTTCGATTACCTCTTCGCATCACCACTCATAGCCACGTCTCATTCGTTCCAGGAACAGTCATCGAATTTAACGCAATCGTTTACGCGACTCAGGAGAAGGCGGTCGCGGCGCTCGTTGTAGCAAAGGGACGCTTTACGACAGTTCATGGTCCCAGTGCTATCGGAAGAGTGACTTCGCAGATCCGCAGATCATTTAAAGAACAAGTTTCTCGGCTTTCTGGAGATGGCGCCTGGCTTATCCCAGGCTTAGTTTTAGGGGATACATCCCTTGAAACTCCCTCATTTATTGTTGAAATGAGGCGATCTGGTCTGACGCATTTAACAGCCGTCAGTGGAGAGAATTTTGCAATTATTTCCGCCTTCATCTTATGGATGATGCAGTGGGTTATTAAGAAACTCAGAACGCGAATCATCATCACCAGTTTCGCACTTGTGGGATTCATTTATCTTGTGAGGCCGACTCCCTCAGTGCTGCGAGCTTCAGTTATGACTGGGGCGCTCCTCTTCGCTCGGGCGAGAGGGGAGAGATCGGCGGCGCTCCCATCCTTGGGCCTTGCCGTTACTGTCCTCATTTTGATCGATCCATTTCAAGCCATTGATCCGGGCTTTGCGTTATCAGTCGGCGCCACCGCAGGGATTCTCCTCTTAGTCCCAATCTTGAAAAAGCATATGCCTGAGCCAGTTGCAATACCGATTGCTGCTACGCTCTTTTGCACACCGATTATCATCGCAATTTCTGGACAACTATCACTCGTATCTATTCCAGCAAATCTCTTGGTTTCAATTGCCGTGGCTCCAATAACTGTTGCCGGTCTAATTGCCGCGCTGATTTCACCCTTTGCACCACAACTTTCATTTCTCACAACTGTTGCTGTGCTGCCATTTTCACAGTGGATTGCTTTTGTGGCCCACCAGGCATCGAGTTTTCCGCTCATCTCCCTTCCGAAAAGTTTTCTGGGGGCTGCTATTGCGATGCTCCTTTTATTTATCCTCTTTCGCAAATTGTGGAAAATAGGAATTGCAATAATCGCAATTACGGCCACTTTCTTCTTCCATCAATCTTTCACCTGGCCGGGGCCTAATTGGAGAATTGTAAATTGTGATGTAGGGCAAGGCGATGGCGAAGTTATTAATTTAGGAAATCACGAAGGCATAGTGATTGATACTGGTCCAGACCCGGTGCTCATGGATGCATGCTTAAAGGCACTTCGAATAAAGAAGATTCCACTATTGGTAATTACTCACAATCACGCAGATCACAATGGAGGCTTTTCTGGCGCGATCAAAGGACGAGAGGTAGGGCAAATTTGGCGCAGCGCATTACAAGGAGAGCACATTTCATTTGAAGCACCAATTGGGCATATTGATATTCACGTTCTTTGGCCTAAGGATCCACATGCAATCTACGATGCGGTTCCAGGTGATGGTTCTTCTATCAATAACACCAGCATTGCCCTTTTGATGGATATTGCGGGAATTACATTTTTTAGCGCCGGTGATGTCGAACCACCTGCGCAGGAAGGAATCTTGGCGAGCGGATTGATTCACCGGGTGGATATTATGAAAGTTTCACATCATGGGTCTGCTTATCAATTTCTACCACTTCTGGATGCGCTACATCCAAAAGTCGCTTTTATTAGCGTTGGGATAGGAAATACATATGGCCACCCTGCTCCTTCCACGGTGAGAGCTCTGGAGGACAGGGGAGTGAAGGTATATCGCACAGATCTGGATGGAGCCCTTGAATTTGATGCAGACCAGTCAGTTCATACTCGTAAAAAGGAGTTGATCACCTTTGGATGAGTAGTCTGTGGTTATGCGCCGGACTCCACTTTTTCTAGCAGCAGCTCTTATCTTCTTAGCACCAAACGCTTTCGCAACTTCATTCACACTTCCGATACATGCAATAACGCCCGGCGCTACTGATCCGGCTGTAAGTCAAGAGAATATTGCTTCGACCATTTGCGTGATCGGCTACACGAAAACTGTCCGCCCGCCCGTTTCTTATACAAACGCTCTTAAGTTCAAGCAGCTATCAGGTTCATATAGTCGTTACGGCTCCACGAATGTGAAACTCTTTGAAGAAGATCATCTCATTCCATTAGCGGTAGGAGGCTCCCCTCGAGATCCTAAGAATTTGTGGCCAGAGCCGTGGGGTGACACGGGTGGAACTGGTGCGCGAAAGAAGGATGTCCTAGAGAGCAAGATGCATGTGATGGTCTGTGCGCACAAAATCACGCTCCAAGCAGCGCAATCAATCTTTGCGACTAATTGGTATCAAGGTTATTTGAAGTACGTAGCTGGCAAGTAAGATTCCGGTATGGCTCTCACACTGATTCAAGGCGCAGAGTCCGTATTGGCCGATCGAGCGATCTCGCAAATTCTTGCAAAGGCGCCTGGCGCTGTCATCACGCAATTGGATTGCAATGAAATTGAACTTGGCGTCATCACTGATTCGCTAGCACCATCTCTGTTTGGTGATGCCCGTGTAGTAGTTATACGTGAAATTCAAGAATTGACGCAAGATGAGTCCGAGGAAATATCTTCTTACTTGGAGAATTCCGATGATGGCGTTCATCTTGTCCTCTGGCATAAGGGCGGAGTTAAAGGCAAGGCGCTTCTTGATAAGGTAAAAAAGTCATCGCCGGAGATAATTAGCGCTGAGGCAATTAAAAAAGATGGCGACAAAGCAGAATTTGTAAAGAACGAATTTGCGCGTCATGGCCGTAAGGTTTCTACTGGCGCAGTCCAAGCCCTTATCGATTCACTTGGAAGTGATATGCGCGAATTAGCTGGTGCATGCTCACAACTTTCTGCTGATGTCGAAGAAAGCAAGACAATTAGCGAAAAAGATGTTGAAAAATTTCAACAGGGTCGAATTGAGACGACTGGTTATGATGTTGCTGATGCCGTGTTGGAAGGCAAAGTTGAAACTGCGTTGATTTCGCTGCGCCAAGCTCTTTCGACTGGAGTGGATCCCATTCTGATTGTTTCCGCTCTCGCTGCTTCAATACGAACGATGGCAAAAGTCTCGTCTTTGCCTCGTAACGCTAATTCATATCAAGCAGCTTCCTCCCTGGGTCTTCCTCCATGGCAGATTGATAAAGCTCGCCGCCAACTTGCAGGCTGGACTCCCACCTCATTGAGCAGCGCGGTCATAGCTTTGGCTGACTGTGATTCTGACATTAAGGGCGCTTCGGCCGACCCTATTTACGCTTTAGAGCGGACTGTCCTGGCTATTTCACGCTCACATTCCGGCTCAATTTGAGCACGCTCCCGCTTGGCTGATAACCTACGGCGTTCAACTATCGCATTATTAAGTTTTTAAGGGGTTTCAGTGGCAAACATCAAGTCGCAGATCAAGCGTATTCGCACCAACAACAAGGCGCAGGCGCGTAACAAGGGCGAGCGTTCTTCAATCAAGACTGCGATCCGCCATTTCCGTGACGCCATTGCAACTGGTGATACTTCCAAGATTAACGTTGAACTCGTTGCAGCTTCAAAGAAGTTGGACGAAGCAGTGTCAAAGGGTGTTCTTCACTCAAACAATGCAGCGAACAAAAAGTCAGCTATGGCTAAAGCAGCCAACGCAGCTGGCAAGCGCTAAATTCTTTTTCTCAATCACACAATCTTAAGAGGCGAGCGATAAATGCCTGCGATTGAACTCTCGAAAGCTCCGCAGCCTTCGTTCACCGACCCTGCGCAGATTCGAAACTTTTGTATCATCGCCCACATTGATCACGGCAAATCAACTCTTGCCGATCGCATGCTTCAAATTACCGAAGTGGTGGATTCACGCAATATGCGTGCGCAGTATTTAGACCGCATGGATATCGAGCGTGAGCGCGGAATAACAATTAAATCCCAGGCAGTTCGCCTCCCATGGCGTTCGGCTTACGACAATCAGGAATACATCCTGAATATGATCGATACTCCAGGACACGTGGACTTCACATATGAAGTTTCTCGCTCCCTTGCAGCATGTGAAGGTGCCGTACTTCTCGTCGATTGCGCGCAAGGTATCGAGGCACAGACACTCGCCAATCTTTATTTGGCAATGGAGAACAATCTCACCATCATTCCAGTTTTAAATAAGATTGATTTACCCGCCGCTCAACCAGAAAAATTTGCTGAAGAACTCGCCAAGTTAATTGGGTGCCAACCAGAAGATTGCCTTCGTGTTTCGGGCAAAACCGGCATGGGCGTTGAAGTACTTTTAAACGAAATTGTTAAGCAGATTCCACACCCCGTCGGGGACCCCGCGGCTCCTGCACGCGCGCTGATTTTTGATTCGGTGTACGACTCATACCGAGGCGTTGTTACCTACGTTCGAGTTGTTGATGGTCATCTATCGACCCGTGATCAAATCCAAATGATGTCGACTGGCGTGCGCCACGAAATGTTGGAAGTTGGAGTGATTTCGCCAGAGCCTGTTCCAAGCAAGGGCCTTGGCGTTGGCGAAGTGGGTTATCTCATTACTGGTGTGAAAGATGTTCGTCAATCTCGTGTCGGCGATACCGTTACAAATTATCACCGCCCAGCGACTCAACAACTTTCTGGATATAAAGATCCTCGGCCAATGGTTTATTCAGGGCTATTTCCTCTTGAAGGATCTGACTATCCCCTTCTTCGTGAAGCTCTGGATAAATTGCAGCTCAATGATGCAGCGCTCGTATACGAGCCAGAATCATCTGCAGCTCTTGGTTTTGGTTTCCGTTGCGGATTCCTTGGTCTTCTCCACATGGAAATTGTTCGAGAACGCTTAGAACGCGAAGCAGGACTTTCACTTATTTCTACAGCTCCATCAGTTGTGTATTCGGTAACCGATGGCGATGGAAAAGAGCTTGTCGTGACTAACCCGAGCGAATTTCCTGAAGGAAAGATTATGGAAGTTAAAGAGCCGATTGTTCGAGCAACTATCTTGGCTCCAAGTGAATTCATCGGAACAATTATGGAACTCTGCCAACAACGACGGGGAACATTGCTTGGTATGGATTATTTGTCGGAAGATCGCGTGGAAATTCGCTACACACTCCCACTTGCTGAAATTGTTTTCGATTTCTTTGATCAACTGAAATCTCGTACGCGAGGGTATGCCTCTCTTGATTATGAACCAATCGGTGAAGAAGCTGGCGATCTCGTCAAAGTTGATATCTTGCTGCAGAGCGAAAAAGTTGATGCATTTAGCGCCATCGTCCACCGTGACAAGGCTTATGCCTATGGAATGTCGATGACGGTGAAACTACGCGAGCTCATCCCAAGGCAACAATTTGAAGTTCCAATTCAAGCGGCGATTGGCGGCAAGATTATTGCTCGCGAGACAATCCGCGCCATCCGTAAGGACGTTCTTGCTAAGTGTTACGGCGGAGATATCTCTCGTAAGCGCAAACTTCTTGAAAAGCAAAAAGAGGGAAAGAAGCGCATGAAGATGGTGGGACGAGTAGAAGTTCCTCAAGAAGCATTTATTGCGGCTCTCTCCACGGGCGAAGAAAGCTCGGACGAGAAGGATAAGAAGAAGTAACTATGGAGGCGCGCGCAGATCATCTCGCGTTCTACATCCACATTCCTTACTGCGTTAAACGATGTGGGTACTGTGATTTCAATACATACACCCCTGCTGAACTCCAGATTCAATCTTCCCTTGAAGTAATTTCCAATGACTATATTGATCTTCTCATCAAGGAAATTACAAAATCTGCCGAAGTTTCTGAATCAAAATTTGTGCCGAGTATATTTTTTGGGGGAGGAACCCCTACTTTAATGCAGCCATCTGACCTTGGTCGGGTAATTTCTGCGATCAGAAGCCACTACACGCTAACAGACGATTGTGAAATCACTATTGAAGCAAACCCTGACACGGTTTCACCGGCAATGCTTTCCCAACTTCTTGAAGTTGGATTTAACCGTATTTCATTTGGAATGCAATCCGCACTTCCACATGTGCTAGCTGTCTTAGATAGAACGCATAATCCTGAAAATGTTGAGAAGGCTGTGCTTGCTGCTCGTTCTGCAGGATTTAAGGAAGTAAGTGTTGATCTTATTTATGGTACTCCTGGTGAATCCATGGAGGATTGGGAGCAAACTCTTGATACAGCGTTAGCCCTCCCTGTAACACATATCTCCGCATACGCCTTAATTGTGGAGGATGGAACAAAACTTGCTGCACGTGTGAAGCGAGGGGAGATCCTCATGCCTGACGATGATGAGACGGCTGACAAATATATTCTCGCTGACAACAAATTTCGAAGTGCTGGTTTAGATTGGTATGAATTAAGTAATTGGAGCAAGCCTGGCTCTGAATGTAAACATAATCTTTTCTATTGGTATGGCGAAAATTGGTGGGGTGCTGGGCCAGGTGCGCATTCTCATATAAATGGTCGACGCTGGTGGAATGTAAAACATCCGGGAACTTATAAAGAGAAGATTCTTTCGACTGGCGACCCGACACAAGATAGTGAAATTCTCTCCCCTATCGAAAGGGAAGAGGAACGATTGCTCCTAAATATTCGCCTTCCCCGCGGAATTCAACGCGCTTCTTTAAACGCAGAGCAATTGGCAAAACTCCTGCCATTCGTTGAAAGCGGACACTTGTCGAAGGAGCTTTGGGAGGCAGGACAGGTATCCCTTACGCAAAATGGCCGACTTTTAGCGGACAAGATAGTCCGGGACGCTCTCACCGAGAGCCTGCTATAAACTTATATGACCATGCATGAGCGCCAACTTGAAGTCCTCCGGGCAATCGTTGAGGAGTACGTGTCGACTGAAGAACCGGTCGGTTCCAAGATCATTGCCGCGCGCCATCAATTAGGCGTCTCTCCAGCGACAATTAGAAATGATATGGCCGCTCTTGAAGAGCAAGGTTTAATTACGCAGCCGCACACGAGTGCTGGGCGCATCCCAACAAACACGGGGTACAGACTTTTCGTTGACAAGATTGAGGAAGTAAAGCCACTTTCGGTGCCAGAGCGACGAGCAATCGAAAACTTCCTTGTAAATTCTCATGATTTGGATGAGTTGCTCCAACGTACTGCTCGTTTATTAGCTCAACTCACAAATCAAGTGGCAATGATTCGTATGCCACACGAAGACCGAGTTGTGGTCGCCGGAACAGCAAACTTGGCTTTATCAATTCATGATAACGCTTCGGCCTTGCATCCAATTCTTGAGTCACTTGAAGAACAAGTGGTACTGCTTAGACTTTTGTCGAGCGCAGAAGGTTTGATAAATGTGACGATTGGCGATGAGCAGCGTGATCAAGGTTTACAGGCAACAAGCTCTGTAAGTATGGGATATGGACAAGGCGCAATCGGAGTTCTTGGGCCTACGCGAATGGATTACGCAAATTCAATGGCAGCAGTTCATGCCGTTGCACATTATGTAAGACGTTTTATTTCGGAAGGTAATTAATGGCTGATCATTACAACGTACTAGGTGTCGATCGCGATGCTTCTTTTGACGACATAAAGAAGGCCTATCGAAAACTAGCCCGTGAATACCATCCTGATGTAAATCCGGATCCCGAACATTCTGAAAAGTTCAAGGAAATCACAACTGCATACGAAGTATTGAGTGATCCAGATAAGCGTCAGCGCTTTGATTTAGGCGGCGACCCATTTTCCCAAGGCGGATTTAACGGACAAAACTTCGGTTTTGGAGACATCATGGATGCCTTCTTCGGGGGATCAGGTGGCGGTGGAAGAGGTCCAAGACCACGTCATCGAGCAGGACAGGATGCTCTCCTTCGCGTAGAGGTCTCTTTAGAAGAAGCTTGTTTTGGAACGGAACGTGAAATAAGTGTCGAGACTGCAGTTCTTTGTGAAGTCTGCGGGGGAACTGGTTGTGCGCACGGGGCCAAGCCGGCGACCTGCCAAATTTGTAAAGGCCGCGGAGAAGTTCAACAAGTTACGCGCTCTTTCATTGGCCAAGTGATGACAAGTCGTCCATGCAATAACTGCCAAGGTTTTGGCTCTGTAATTTCTAACCCATGCGCTGAATGTGCGGGAGATGGTCGCGTTCGAGCGAAACGAAATATTTCCGTAAAAATTCCTGCTGGCGTTGAAAATGGCAATCGCATTCAGATGAGTGGGCAAGGTGAGGTCGGCCCTGGAGGTGGACCAGCTGGAGATTTGTATATCGAAATTCTGGAACGTCACCATGATTTCTTAGTGCGCGATGGAAATACTCTTCATGCATCGATATCAGTTCCATTCACATCGGCGGCTCTTGGCGGAGAAGTGGTCATCTCCACTCTTGATGGAGAGCAAAAAGTCGTTATTAAGCCTGGAACTCAAAGTGGCGGAACGGTGATTCTTAAAAACCTAGGTGTTACCCACCTTCGTGGCGGTGGCAGAGGTGATCTTGTGGTTCACATAGATGTCACAACGCCTACCAAGATGAAGAAGGACGAAGAGGAACTCCTGCGAAAGTTAGCCTCCCTCAGAGGCGAGAGCGGTGAGACGGTGAGCGTTCATCAGCGCGATGAAAAGGAACATGGTTTCTTTGCGCGCTTTAGAGATGCGTTTGGCCGTTAATGCTCTCTGTCTTTCTCGTACCTGAAATAACTACCGCTGACACCTTGATCGTGGATGGCAGCGAGGCGCATCATGCAATAAAGGTAATGCGTTTAAATGTGGGTGAGGAAATAGTTGTCACCGACGGCGCTGGTCACTGGGCCCAAGGTTTAGTTAGTTCAGTTGATAAGAAGAGTTTTGAAATCTCCCTTTCACGTCGTGGTTTTGAAGAACCGCACGTTCCGGAGTTAATTGTGATTCAGGCTCTCACTAAATCCGATCGTATGCGCGAAACCATCGAGCTGCTTACTGTTGCGGGCGTTGATCGAATCATTCCTTGGAAAGCAGAACGTTCGATTGCTCAAGAAAAAGAGAATTTGATTGAGAAGTGGAAGGCAGTAGCAGAAGCTGCCTGTAAACAATCTAGGCGTCTTCGTTTCCCTACTATTGAAAGCGCGCTCACAACAACTCAAATCGTGGAGCGATTTGGTGGAAAATTAATTGTCTTGCACGAGGCTGCCGCATATAAGTTATCTGATCTTAAATTTGTACAAACCGACCCGGTCGTAATTGTCGTAGGACCTGAAGGCGGCATTACCGAATCTGAACTTTCCCAACTTTCTGGCGAACAGGTGCGGTTGGGTCAAGAAGTATTGCGCTCAGCTCATGCCGGGTTTGCAGCGCTTTCGGCAATTCAAGTCCTCATCAAGCGCTGGTAATGGCTAGTATTTAAGTATGTGCATCTTCTGCAAGATTGTGGCGAAGGAAATTCCCGCCGACATTGTTTTTGAAAGCATTGGCGTTCTTGCCTTCAATGACATCACTCCGCAGGCACCCACACATGTTCTAGTGATTCCAAAATGGCATCATGAAACAGCTGCTGATTTAGCCGCTATGGCTCCTGCGACACTTGCCGAACTCTTCACCGTCGCAGACCAGATTGCCAAAACTCGTGATCTAGATGGCTATCGCCTCGCATTTAACACTGGTGAGAGCGCCGGGCAAACGGTTTTTCACGCTCATCTTCACCTACTTGGCGGGCGCCCATTCGCTTGGCCACCCGGTTAAAAGTAGAATTTAAGCCATATGGATCACCCTGCAGCGATTACCGTCCCAGTAGCCATTCCCATGGTTGCACTTGTTGGGCCACAAGATGCCTATTTGCGTGAGATTGAAAGTGCCTTTCCACTTATTTCTGTAACTGTCCGCGGAAATGAAATATTTGTTGGTGGCGATATCGAGCAATCTGAAAAATTTGTAAGTCTAGTTCGCGAACTACTTGTGATTCTTCGCGCTGGGCAGCCCCTTACTTCTGACTCAGTTCGTCAATCTTTAGCAATGGTGACTCGAACCCCTGCCGATCATCCTGCTGAAGTTCTTTCTCTCAATATCTTGAGCAACCGTGGCAAGACTATTCGACCAAAGACTGCGAATCAGAAGAAGTATGTCGAAGCGATAACAGAGAACACAATTACTTTTGGCCTCGGACCAGCAGGAACTGGTAAGACATATCTTGCAATGGCAAAAGCAATTCAGGCTCTTCAAGCAAAAGAAGTGAATCGAATTATTTTGACTCGCCCAGCAGTTGAGGCAGGGGAGCGTCTTGGCTTCCTACCTGGAACCCTGCAAGAAAAGATTGATCCGTATTTGCGTCCACTCTTCGACGCGCTCCACGACATGATTGATCAAGATTCAATTCCTCGCTTGATGACATCCGGAATTATCGAGATTGCGCCGCTTGCTTATATGCGCGGTAGAACTTTAAACGATGCATTTGTTATTTTGGATGAGGCACAGAACACATCGGCTGAACAGATGAAAATGTTTCTCACTCGCCTTGGGTTTGGCTCAAAGATGGTAATTACTGGCGATGTCACGCAGGTGGATTTGCCACACGGGACTCAATCGGGCTTGAAGATTGTGCAGGAAATTCTCGAGGGTGTTGATGATATTTGCTTCTTAACGTTGAGCGCGGAAGATGTTGTTCGCAATCGCCTTGTAGGTGACATTGTCACCGCATATGGCAATTGGGATGAAAAAGGGGCTGGAAACAATGGCCATAGAACTCTTAAACGAATCTAAGTCACTATGTAATGAGGAGGCACTCGCCTCTGTCGCTGCATTTACAATGGAAAAAATGGGTATTCATCCAGAATCAGATTTATCAATAACTTTAGTTGATGAAAAACGTATTGAAGAGTTACACATCCAATGGATGGATCTTCCTGGACCCACTGATGTTCTTTCATTTCCAATGGATGAATTAAAACCCTTCTCCTCTGGGGATGGACCCGGCATTGTTGGAGATATCGTTTTATGTCCAGAGTTCGCTTTAAAGCAAGCAAAGGATGGACTTGATGCAGAGTTAGCTCTACTCACTGTTCATGGTGTCCTGCATTGTCTGGGCTATGACCATGCCGAGAAAGAGGAAGAAGTTGCAATGTTTGCGCTGCAGGAAGAGTGCTTGAAGGAATGGTTGGCTTCACTCTCATGACACCATTTGGCATATTTCTCATTGTTATCCTCTTGCTCTTGGCAGGATTCCTAGCTGGAAGTGAGTCTGCGCTCAATTCAATTTCACGTGTTTGGGTCGATGACTTAGGGGAGCGCAAGCCAAAGCTCGCACAACGTCTAAGCAAGATTTTGGCTCAGCCATCAAAATATACGAATGTAATGCTCTTGGTTCGCAAGGCATGTGAATTAACCGCCACAGTTTTGGTAGCCGAATCGGTGATTACACCATCTGGAAATCACATTGCTCAGGTGACAATCACAATTGCAACGATGGTCGTGCTCTCTTATGTTGTTGTAGGTGTAGGTCCACGTACTTTGGGTAAGCAGAATGCTATGAAATGGGCTCCTGCGGCGACAATTGCTGCAGATTTCTTGGCTCGAACTCTTGGGCCCCTCACACGTCTTTTGATTGCGATAGGAAATGCATTAACGCCTGGGCGTGGTTTTAAACAAGGCCCATTTACTTCAGAAGCTGAGCTGCGAGATCTTGTGGACCAAGCGCGTGAAAGCGGGCTAGTGGAAGAGTCTGAAAGAGAGATGATCCACTCCGTTTTTGATCTTGGAGAAACCTTAGTGAGAGAACTCATGGTTCCTCGAATTGATATGGTTTATATAGAAGGAAATAAGACTCTTCGTCAAGGACTTTCACTTGCACTTCGATCGGGTTTTACTCGCATTCCAGTGATTGATGAAAATCTTGATAACGTTATCGGTATTGCATATGTAAAAGATTTGGCTCGCCGAGTACATGAGAATCGAGATGCAGAAAATACCGAAAACGTAGTGGAAATCATAAGGGCTGCAACTTTTGTACCCGAGACAAAGACTGCGGCGGAATTACTCAAGGAGATGCAACGCGATCAGATTCACATGGCGGTTGTGATTGATGAGTATGGCGGTACCGCTGGTTTGATTACCATCGAAGATATTCTTGAAGAAATTGTCGGAGAAATTGCCGATGAGTACGACAATGAGGATGCTGAAGCTGAATGGCTTGACGCGAACACAGTCCGAGTTTCTGCTCGTCTTCACGTGGAAGATTTCGAAGAATTGGCCGATATAAAGATTTCAGCGCAGGAGCGAGAAGATGTGGATTCAGTGGGCGGCTTGATTGCTAAGACACTTGGTAGGGTTCCAATCCCTGGAAGTTCAATTGTTGTGGCTGGCTGGAAATTTACTGCCGAACGTCCAGTTGGACGCCGACATCGCATCGGGACGGTATTGGCTGTGCGCGTAACTGAAGAAGTTACTCAAGAATCACACCTTTAAAGAGAAGATAGACTCCGCTCATGCGCATTGTTCGTTTTTCTGCCCTCACGGATGCCGGTTTTGGCACCGACCCACACTATGGCGTTGTGAATGACAATGATCAAATTTTGGTTCTCAAGGGCGACCCGCTTTTCGCAGGAATAACCCCAAGTGAAAGCAAAATTGCACTCTCCGATGTACGTCTTCTTGCGCCAGTTCTCCCGCGCAGCAAAGTTGTTTGCGTTGGAAAGAATTATGCCGATCATGCTGCGGAGATGAATTCAGCAGTTCCGGAAGAACCCATCATATTTTTAAAGCCAAACACATCTGTCGTTGGTCCAGATGATGTGATTCAGTGGCCGCGAATGAGTGAGCGCGTCGACCACGAGGTTGAACTGGCCATTGTTATTTCTCGTATTTGTAAAGACGTCCCAGAAGCTCGCGCCAGCGATGTCATATTCGGATACACGATTGCAAACGATGTTACTGCCCGAGATTTGCAGACAAAAGATGGGCAATGGACCAGAGCAAAAAGCTTTGACACATTCTGTCCACTTGGGCCTTGGATTGAAACAGATTTCATTCCTGGGACTCAAAAAATTGAAGCAAGAGTCAATGGGGAAGTAAAGCAATCCTCCACACTTGATCAGATGATTTTTAACGTACCGCGCATTATTAATTTTGTCTCCTCAGTTATGACACTCCTGCCAGGAGATGTCATCATCACGGGAACTCCCTCCGGAATCGGTCCAATGCCAGAAGGTGCTGAAGTCTCTGTTTCTATTGAAGGACTCGGCACATTAACGAATAAGGTCAGCAATCGTGCCAAATAGTGCAGTAGATATCCGCCCAGTCCGCGTACGTTTTGCGCCATCTCCAACAGGTGACTTACACGTAGGAAATATTAGAACGGCCCTATTTGATTGGGCCTACGCGCGCCATACCGGGGGAACTTTCATATTCCGCATAGAAGATACCGATAAAGATCGCGTGACTGATGAATATATTCAGGCAGCAATCGACACCCTTAAATGGTTGGGTCTTACTTGGGATGAAGGCCCTGAAGTTGGTGGCCCAAATGGCCCATACCTGCAATCACAACGCATGGATATTTATGCCGATTGGGCAAAGAAGTTTCTCGATGATGGTTTTGCGTATCACTGCTATTGCAGCGCTGATGAACTTGAAGCGGTTCGCGAAGCTCAACGAAAAGCAAATGTTGCTCCCGGTTATAACGGCCACTGTCGATCTCTTTCAACGGAACAAATAGCAGCATTTGTGGCTGACGGTCGCAAGCCGGTTGTTCGCATGAGGATGCCTGATGGATCTACGACATTCACTGATTTGATTCGTGGGGAAGTTACTTTTGATCACAACTTTGTTCCAGATTTTGTTCTTGTACGAGCTGATGGTTCACCGCTTTATACACTCGCCGTCGCGGTAGATGATGTCATGATGAAGGTGACACATGTACTTCGTGGCGAAGACTTACTTTCTTCAACACCGCGCCAAATCCGCGTCTATCAAGCTATGGGTGTGGCTGAAGCAGATTACCCACTCTTTGCCCACCTTCCATTTGTTATGGGACAAGACAATGCAAAGCTTTCCAAGCGAAATGGTGAAGTCTCTATTGCTTGGTATCGCGAGCGAGGATTCTTGCCTGAAGCTATTTGTAATTACCTGGCACTGCTTGGTTGGTCACCCGGGGAGGACCGAGAAGATGTTTCGATGAGCGAACTCACCGAGCTCTTCACCGTAGAGCGGGTGCATTCAAGTCCAGCGCGATTTGATATGAAGAAATTGGAAGCTATCAATGGCGACAAAATTCGCGCGCTTTCACCGGATGAGTTCTTAAATCGCGCATTGCCATTTTTGAAGGATGGCCATGTAGTTACTGGAACTCCGGAAGAAATCGCACTTCTAAAGCGAGCCCTACCAATTATTCAAGAGCGTGTAGCAACCCTTGCTGAAGTTCCTGCGATGTTGAAATTCTTATTTGTGACCAACTTTGAAGTGGAAGCCGAATCACTTCCCAAGATCAGCGATGCTGATTCTAAGAAGCTTCTGCAGGTTGCATATGAGCGGTTACATTCCCTTTCGCAGTGGAGCCACGAGGGAATTGAAGCTGTTCTTCGCACGGCTCTCATTGAAGAAATGGGTCTTAAGCCTCGCATTGCATTTAGTGCGGTGCGAATTGCTGTAACTGGTAGCCATATTTCACCACCGCTATTTGAATCAATGGAGCTCCTTGGCCGAGAAAGCTCACTTTTACGCCTAAAAAATTCGATTTAGTAGGGAAGGCCTTCACAAGGTATTCTTTGCCAGCCGAAATTGAAGTAATGGGGTATGGGGTAATTGGCAGCCCTGCTGATTCTGGTTCAGCCTGTCTAGGTTCGAGTCCTGGTACCCCAGCGATAAATCCAGAAATGGATTGATCAAAAAGAAAGAAAACGTACTAGGGCCCCGTCGTCTAGCGGCCTAGGACTCTGGCTTCTCAAGTCAGCTACGAGGGTTCGAATCCCTTCGGGGCTACCAGTAATGGTGAAGAACAGCTGCGCACTATAAAAAGTGCGTAGCCTTTTTTATTTAGATTGAGCTAAATATTCTGTGAGTCTTGCGGCTGTCGCAACAACTTGCGCCGCATGCAGCCGACCTGGTTGGCGACCTAATCGCTCGATTGGTCCGCTAATTCCAACGGCCGCAATAATTTTATTATTTGGTCCACGAACGGGTGCTGAAACAGAAGCAACTCCAGCTTCGCGCTCACCAATTGATTGTGCCCACCCACGTCTGCGAACTGCAGAAAGGGAAGCGGCGTTAAATTTCGCATTCACAAGTCCACGATGAAGTTTGTCTGGCTCTTCCCATGCGAGCAGAATCTGGGCGCCAGAACCAGCAAGCATCGATAGCACTGTTCCAACAGGTACAGAATCGCGCAATCCGCTCATACGTTCGGCCGTCGCTACGCAAATACGTTGATCACCCTGACGACGATAGAGCTGAGCACTTTCACTTGTTGCATCCCTGAGGGCTGCTAAGGCGGGTGCTGCGACGGCAAGCAGTCTGTCTTCACCCGCAGCTGCTGCAAGTTCAGAGGAGCGTGCCCCGAGGACAAAGCGGCCCATAAGGTCACGCGAAACAAGGCGATGGAATTCCAGAGCTACTGCTAAGCGGTGGGCTGTTGGACGGGCTATGCCTGTGGCAGCCACCAACTCAGAAAGGGAGTGAGGACCGCTTTCTAGCGTCGCAAGGATCTTTACGGCTTTATCTAAAACGCCGACTCCGCTATTCTTCTTGTCCACAATCTAATATTGCCATCTCAATCAGTGAGAAGCAAGTTTTTCACTGAATTCGGCGGGTAGAACGAAAGGCTAGAAAATGGGAAAGACGCTATCGGAGAAGATTTGGGCAGACCATGTCGTGCGCAGCGCAGCAGGAGAACCTGATCTTCTATACATCGACCTTCATCTCATTCATGAAGTGACGAGCCCACAGGCGTTCGATGGACTTCGTCTTGCGGGTCGCAAGGTCCGTCGTCCAGATCTCACCATTGCTACAGAAGATCACAACACCCCAACACTCAATATTGATCAGCCAATTGCTGATCCTGTATCAAAACTTCAAATCGATACATTGCGAAATAACGCAAAAGAATTTGGAATTCGCATTCACTCCCTTGGCGATATCGATCAAGGAATCGTGCACGTTGTTGGACCCCAGCTGGGAATTACACAACCTGGGATGACAATCGTCTGCGGCGATTCACATACCTCAACGCACGGAGCTTTTGGAGCCCTTGCTTTTGGAATTGGAACATCTCAAGTTGAACACGTGCTAGCGACACAAACACTTCCACAGTCCAAGCCAAAGACTAT
>Ga0208496_1000328_pt1 | contig 16776 bp, 14 predicted proteins | sample CryBogmetaGMA2M_FD_184552 | JGI IMG/M metagenome (GOLD analysis project Ga0208496, IMG submission 184552) | Freshwater microbial communities from Crystal Bog, Wisconsin, USA - MA2M (SPAdes) | ecosystem: Environmental > Aquatic > Freshwater > Lake | place: Crystal Bog, Wisconsin, USA | collected... | reverse complement strand
GGCAATCGCCTGCCATCCTCCCATGATCGCCTCTCCCCCGTTTTGATAGCCGGGTGGGATGGCTCCACAACGCATAATCGCTAAAATGAGAATTGCTGATACCTGTTCCAGGAGGAGTATTCGGTGCCTTTACTGCCGCCGGAAATCGCCGCCTCCCTAGGCACTGCCGTGGAGTTGGCCTTTCCGGTGCTATTGGCTTTCGGGCTGCTAGGCCGCTTCGCGGCAGGGATGCTGTTCCTGTTCAACATCGTCGCGGTGATTTCCTATCCCGATCTCAACGCGGCTGGCCTTGAGCAGCACAAGGTCTGGGGCATCATGTTACTAGTCTGCCTATTGCACGGGCCGGGAAAGTTGTCGCTAGATCACTGGATCGGTAGACGCTTCTTCAATGCGGACTAACTGATGTTACGCATGATGCCAGACGTAGGCCGTAATAAGCCCACCCCGGCAGGTGTTTACGGCGAAGTAAGCCGCGCTTGTTGTCGGGGGCGATGTTCTAGCCGGAAACGCCCGTAAACGGGCTTATTCCGGCCTACGGTGCGTAACATCAGTGACTAATGATGTCTGTCTAGGATTTTAGAACTGTTAATTTTTACTATTAGAGGATTTAAACATGAAACCAAATTTTCAATTGACCAAACTAGCTTTTGCAGCCCTGACCCTTTTCGGCGCGGGAATGATGCCCACCTCCGGTTATGGCGGCAATGCCACGGGTTCGGTGTATACCATGAGCAACGCCGCTGGCGGCAACGCGGTACTGATGTTCCCGCGGGCCACTGATGGCAGTCTGATGACTGCCCAATCCTTCCCTACGGGTGGGCTAGGGACCGGCGCGGGTTTAGGCAACGGCCATGGACTGGTGGTAAGCGAAGACGGCCTGTGGCTGCTGGTTGTTAACGCCGGCAGCAACGATGTCAGCCTATTCGCGGTAGGCCGAAACGGCCTTCGGTTAACGGGTAAGCCTACGCCCAGCGGTGGCACCCAGCCGATCAGCGTCACCGTGGATGACGGCTTAGTATATGTGTTGAACGGCGGTAGCGAGAACATAGCCGGTTTTCAGATCAGCGGCAGTGGCAGCAGTGCCCAGTTGACTGCTTTGGCGGGTTCCGTCCGTCCACTCGGCGGAACCGGCAACGGACCCGCCGAAATCAGCTTCAGCCCGGACGGGCGCAACCTTGTGGTCACCGAGAAAACGTCTAACCAGTTAGCGGTCTTTCCGGTCGCAGCCGATGGGACACCGGCCCAATCGCCAGAAGTCGCACCATCGTCAGGCACAACGCCTTTCGGATTCGACTTTGCCGGTCGCCACGAACTGCTGGTCGCCAACGCGGCTGGGGGTGCGGCGGGGGCGAGTTCAGTCTCGGCCTACCAGATTGCCCGCAACGGCAACCTGACCGCCATCGGCAGTGCCGTGCCGACCACTGTGACTGCGGCCTGTTGGCTCGCCGTCGCGCCAAATCAAATCTATGCCTACACGGCCGACACCCCGGCATCCACGATCACCGGCTTCTTGGTGGGTCCAAGGGGTAGTTTGACCCTGCTGAACGGAAACGGTGTCACCGCCACGCCCGGCTCCGGCAGCAAGCCTATTGACTTGGCCTTTAGCCAAGACGGGCAGTTTATCTATTCCTTGAACAGCGGCACAAACACCATCAGCACTTTCCAAGTCGACGGACAGGGCGTGCTTACGCCGGTTACCACGGGTGTCACCCAGACAATCCCAGCAGGTGCCAACGGACTCGCCGTGCAGAAAGTCCTGAATAACATCCCCCCCAGTGTGGGCGGCGGTCACAACGCCAATGAATGTTTGTTCAATTGGGCAGAAGAAAGCTATCCCGGACTGTTTGGTCAGGTTGGTCAATTCACTCAGGTTTCCTCGGTTTTTGACTACCGCTATTACCCCGGCACACAATCTTATGTGGGCGTTTCTTCGACTGACAACCATTTGTATTACCAAGGCCCGGACGGCAATCGCACTGACGAGGGTCCGTGGACATCTTGGCTGGCAACGGCCAATTGTCTGTAGAGGAAAACCTTCCGCCAGTTTGAAGTGCCCACAAACGGCCCCATCGAACTTGTCTGCCTCAGATTTTCCCGTCCATCCCCATCTGATAATACTTGTGAGTGATTTCGTCCTGGTGGGCCAGCAGCCAGTCTATGTCGGGCTGGTGGTGCATGGCCTTGTGGATGGCCTGCGCCATGGCCTTGCGGTGGATGTCGAAGAGGGCTTTATGGTCCAGTTGGTCATCCGTGATGACGCTGGGGTTCAGCCAAACGGACACGATGATGCCGAGGTCGTTGGCCTTTTCCTTGGGGATGTCGCCGGCGCGGACCGCGTCGAGCACGCCGTTGGCGATGGCAGCCTGCACCGTCCCCATCAGGATGTTGGTGTAGCGGCTGTTGTTCACCGTGACTTTGCTCACCATTAACGTGACCGGGCGGACTTGGATGCCTGTGTTCAAGATCGCAAACACGCGGGTGTGGCCTTTGACTTGGTCGCCTGTCAATGTTGCCAAGGCGATGCCGACTGGCCCATCGAGTTCGCCGATGACGACTTCAGGCTCGGCCGCCGTCCCCGGAGGGCCGCCTGCGACTAGGGCTTCCCCCGTCCGTAAGATGATTCTTTCGCTCATGATGTCTCCCGATCAGTTTAAATTGTGACGCATCATAGCAAATGCAACGCCTAGCCACCAATCAGCAATTCTAAATTTGAACAGATCCGGGCGGGTTTGGAACCCGCCCCTTACGAATTGATGTCCCGTATCCTGTTTATAATGCATTGATAATTTGGAATTAACTACCTGCGTAGGGGCGGGTTCCAAACCCACCCACATTAATCTTTGCCAAAATGGGAATTGCTTATGCGGCCCAGGTGTTATCAAAAATAGTTCTCGGAATGATATAATCTTGTGCGTACTATCTTTTCCAGAATTCTACGTTCAGCCCATTCACGGCTGTTGGAACGGAGTCGATGTTAGCCAGGCCAAGCACTGGTCTAAATATGGCATTGGCCTTGTACGGGGCCAATGCGTTGTTCAAACAAACCCATTACTAAGCATTCATAATAGGAGCACACATCATGGCAAGACCCCTGATTCAGTTGGCACTCGACACCTTAGACGTTGAACAGACCCTCGGTCTGGCTCGCGCCACTGCCGACTATATCGACATTTTTGAGATCGGAACCCCATCCATCAAGTACAACGGCGCTGGCTTGTTGAAGTTACTCAGAGAAGAGTTCCCGGACAAGTTGATCTTGGTCGATTTGAAGACCATGGATGCGGGTGCATATGAAGCCGCCCCGTTCTATGCCGATGGTGCGGACATCGTCACCGTTTTGGGCGTTTCCGGCTCAGCCACTATCGCAGGCGTTATCAAGGCCGCCAATGATCACGAAAAGCAAGTTCAGGTTGACTTGATCAACGTTCCAGACAAGCTCGCCGTCGCAGCGGAAGCCGCCAAGCTCGGTGCGCAAATCATCGGTGTCCACACCGGCCTGGATGCCCAGGCTGCCGGCCAGACCCCGTTCGCCGACCTGCAAGCCATTGCCGGCCTGAACCTAGGTCTGCGCATCTCTGTCGCAGGCGGCATCAAAGCCTCCACTGCGGAGCAGGTTGTCAAAGCCGGTGCAGGCATCATTGTCGTGGGTGCTGCCATCTACGGTGCGGCTTCCCCGGCTGACGCAGCCCGCGAAATCTACGAAGTGGTTGTGGCCGCTTCAGACTAAACTTAAGTACAGCCCGCGCCATGCCTTTGGCGCGGGCCATTCCTGTTCCAACCTCCGCGAATTAGCATCAATCACGAACAATATCTCCGCAAATGAGCTTGCCAAGCTGGTGCTTGGCGTTCCTAATGAGAACGCCAAGCACCAGCTGGGCCTTTGAAAAGCAATGGCCGATTGATCTGGAAACCGGCAGCGGTAGGCTAGGGAAGCATTTGAAAGTATTGCACAGAGATTAATCAAGCGCCCCTTTCTCGTTGAGCACTGCTTGATCCGTTATCTGCTTTGATAGATGCACTGCCTGGGCATAGACCTCCTGAAATTCGGGATGTCGGTCCACCAGCGGTTTTATTTCCTCGGCACGCTTAAACAACACTTCAAGGAATTCGATATCCCAGTGGTCCAAGCACTCTCCCCGATCAAGCCTTGCCTTTATTTCAAAAGCCTTTGGAAGCGTATCCTTGGTCAATCTTTCCAAAAGGGTAATCGCAATACCCAGGTCTTTCGTTTCGTCAGTCATGTCTTACACCCAATAATGTATTGTTAAAAATGGTTATGAGAATCTAGCCTAGGGATAGTCAAGTCACAAGTAGCGTTTCGCAGCCTTACAGAAATCAGGTGGTTCGGGTATATCAGTCCGGGCAAAACGCCCAAGCACTACCGTCCTCCTTTCCCCCGTGCTGGAATAAAGTTCGGCCAGTTCTATTTCGGGTATCGTCGAGGAATCTGGAAGCTTGATTCCACGGTAATCAAGGCGCAGGCTAATCTTACGGGCATCGAGCCAATCAGTTGCGTGGGTCAAGGTGTCGGTGACGAGGGCAAGGCTTTCTTCAAGGCCAAGGCTATCGGTATGGCTTTGCCCCAGTTCCGCTTCTATCGTTTCAATCTCCGCTTCCAAGGCGGCCAAATCCGGGCCAGGCCCTTCGCTATCGTTAAGCATCGCCCCGAGCCCCCATTGCCCCGACTGCATGACATCCAATTTTTGCCTCAATAGATGGCGTTGACGGCCCAAATCACGCCTTTTGCCCCGCTCGCCCGCGAGGCGCTCAAGAGCCTTTTCGATCAGATAATCGAAGGCGCGTTTCATAAGTTCACGGCGGGTATCAACTTCGTTGCCAGTGGGCCCAAGAAAACGGTGCCCGGAAAAATTCACGGCAACTTGCATCACATCCCGTCGCAGGCTGTCACCGTCAAGTTCCATCCCGAACACATTGCGCTCCTCCCTAAGCATGGTCAAGAGGCCAAAAATCTCATCCGGTGGGGGGGTAGTAGCCAAGTCTGCCAGGAAATCTCGAACGTTGTTGAATTTACCCAAGACTTCCCGTAGATGCTCGGTTGAAACAAAGAAGACACGCGATCCGTTACTCCCGCCAAAAGCTAAGGGGCTTATTTCGATTGGCGGGGGCAAGGCATTGACTAGGGCAATGACATGGTTGACGGCAAGTTGCACAGGCTCTCGAAGCCGTGCCTGGTAATCCCCCAGTGCGTAGATACGACGATCCGTACCGGCCACTGCCCGTTCGATGGACTTTTCGAGCAAGGCTTCATCCAGCAATCCCGACTGCTCCACTTGGTTTGTGAAAAGCGAACTTAGAAAACGCAGCATGGTTTTTTTGATCTATATTCTGTTGATTCGTCCGTTGGTTCGGAACATCATAACACCAGTCCTACGTTGCTCGACAATCTGTAGGAATGTCGGGCGCAACGCAAAGAAACGCGTCCGACACATGGCTCGGTTAGTCTACTAGCCCATATACATATACGCCGGTCACACCAAAATGAGAATTGCTGATAAGGAAGAGCCTTCAACTCTCATCCAATCAAAGTAAGGTACAATACGACTTAACGACTGCCGTACCGTTTATGCCATGCGGCTTGGCTGGCTACCAAGCTCCGGCTCTCATCATTATAAACAAGTGTGGCGATACCTGTCATAGCACATGAATGTTCTACAATTCCAAGAGCAAATTTCACGCAAAGCTCGCAAAGGCGCAAAGAATAGCGATTTTCTTTGCGCCTTTGCGAGCTTTGCGTGAGACTTCTTTTCCAGTAACGATGGTAAAATCTCTTCTCCCGGGGAATTTTTCTGCTTTAATTGACTTGCGTATAACGATGAGAGATGTAGCTTGGGACCCATAAAAATTATAAGGGCTTAGAAATATGACACTAGGTTTTGTGGCTGCTGCGAAGCAAGAGAATGGTGTCCCACTTGTGATAGTTGTTGCAGATTCTCGGATATCTCTGAGTGGTTCTGCACCCATGGATGCAGGAATTAAGACTTATGAGTTAGGTGGTAGGGTGGCAATGGTAGCATCAGGTCATGCATTACCTGCATTATTCGCCTCGCAACTCGTTCGCACTATTGTCGAAAACCATAATCGCCATAGCAAAATCCCTATTGGTTTCTACGATACGGTTCGTCTATTGGCTTTTTACTTGAAGCTTTCTGCGCAGGATCAATGGGCAAAATGTTCTACAGATCACCCATGGGCATGTCAAGTTGCTGTCGCTGGATTTTTACAAAATGACTTACCGTGTCTCGCGGTAGTCACTGTCTCCAAAGAATATAATCGGATTTTTTTTCAAAGCCTTAACAGCAATAAAAGCATAGCTCTAGTTGTCGGCAATGATTTGGGCAAGAGTTTGCTGTATCAAGGGTTTGCAGCCGCCCGAAAAGAAAACAAACCGGTTTTAACTTCCGGTATTTCTTTGATTTGGTATATGAGCAGTCACCCAGGACGCTACCCTGGAACCTATCCTGGAATCTACTCTTCTATTGGAGGAGGCATTTCTGTTGGATGTTGCTCACGGGATAGTTCGAACTTTGATTGGCCGATCATAGAAATTGAAGGGAAATGCTTTCTACAAGGGATAGATATAACTGACTACATTCGACCTAGTTGGAAAAAGCCTGAAGTAATCCCCTATGATGAATCTTGGTGTGCTAAGTTGGATAAGAAAATTAATCGAGATCAGGAGGTTAATCCAGCTATAGAAATGACTGCTGGACGTTATGACATAGATTCTATTTCAACACCAGATATTCTTTTCCAAACATGTGATGATCCACCAGCCTTTGAAAATGGAATACCATGCCTAAAATGATGAGCCATTCATGTCTACACCATCAAGGCCAACGTTTCCCGTCAAGTTCGCATCAACTTGACTGAGAAATTGAAAAGTGGCTCAATTAAACGCAGCGCGGGAGGGCGCAATAGCGTACTCGCGTATTGCGTCGAATGGCTACACATGTGGCGGAATACGGCGGAGTACCGCCTGCCTATTCCGCCCTTGATGTCCGTCTGCGGGCAATGCGGCGCAATTTGTAGGGCGCAAAGCTATGTAGGTCGTGTTAGGCGCACACCATGAACACTACCCGATTACGGCTAATTTTATATGCGCCGTAACCCGACATGGTTTGTTATCGTGAAATTCACAAGTTATACTAAACAGGACAATATGCTCGATCAGTGCGTGGCTATGATCCTGAAAGCAACGACTGTACTAACCTAATATACTTTATGATGAACACCACAAAAACTCAATCACCAATCATGGCACTGGAGAATAGGATACCGGGCAAACCGCTGGATTTATTTATTCGAGCCGGATTGCTCAGCTTCCTGGTGGTTTATTGTTATGGAATATTCAAACCTTTTATTGGCTTGCTGTTGTGGTCGGTGATATTGGCCGTGGCTTTATATCCTCTACACGCCATGATTGCCAGGAAAATGGGTGGCAGGCAAGGCTATGCTGCAACGGTTTTAGTGTTGGCCATACTGTTGAGCGTGTTGGTTCCAACCACGCTATTGGCCGTATCCTTCGCGGATTCAACCATTGAGTTTGTGAAACAAGTCCACAATGGAACTCTACAAGTGCCTGCCCCTCGTGATTCTGTCGCCACATGGCCTTTGGTGGGGGTGAAATTGCACGCTTTATGGTCGGAGGCGCATGAAGACATTGGCATTGTGGTCGAAAAATTTGAACCTAAGATTGGCATCGTCACCAAACAAGTATTGGGTTATGCGGCCAGTGCCGGCACTGCCATTTTGAAGTTTTTGATTTCCTTGGTAGTGGCTGGAATATGGATGGCCTATGCCTCGTCGGGCCATGCGGCGGCACAAGCCATTGCCAAGCGGATGGCTGGACCCGAAAAAGGGGAGGACTTGGTCAAGCTTTCAACGGCTACCATCCGTGCCGTGGCACAAGGTGTCATCGGCATTGCGTGTATTCAAGCCCTATTATTGGGGGCTGGGTTTATCCTAGTTGGCATTCCCGCCGCAGGTGTTTTGGCATTAGTGGTTTTGTTGATAGGCATCATGCAAATCCCTGCCATGCTAATATCGCTGCCGACCATTATCTATGTTTTCTCAACCAATGACTCCACCACCGTGGCGGTGATGTTCGCCGTCTATTCCATTGTGGCCGGCTCGGTTGATAATGTCCTCAAGCCTTTGATACTGGGCAGGGGCGTGGATGCCCCAATGCCGGTGATTCTATTGGGTGCGTTAGGCGGCATGGCAACCGGGGGCATAATTGGCTTGTTCCTAGGTTCGGTGATGTTGGCCTTGGGCTACCAATTGTTTATGGCTTGGGTGTACAGCGACAATGGAAAAGGGGAAGCTAGGGGTATGTCGGTAGAACCCTCGTAGGAAACCGGTCTCGCCAAGCTGGTGCTTGGCGCTCCCAATGGGAACGCCAAAGCGAGGTTCGCATTCACTATGACACCGGCTACCGGCTCTATTTCATGCGGCGTGGCAAATGCCTGGTTGTCACGCTGTTGGGGACACCCTTCACTGTCCGTTTACCCAGCCAGTTTCTTCACCTGAGCCATGATGCCCACAGGATCGATGCCTTGGTAGGGGAACTGTTCCCACAAGCCGCCGCAGCCTTCCTTATGCGTGCCGAGGTAGGCAAATTTCGGCCTCAACCCGCGTTCCAACAGCCATGAACCGAAGCGGCTGCCGAGACCGGTGCGCCGGTTGAAGGCTTCAACCACCAGCACGAACGGGGCATTGCCAACTTTAGCCAGCATGGCTTCATCGACAACATTCAAAGTCGGCTTGGCGATCAAGCCGACGTCGATGCCTTCCTGCTTCAATCGTTCCACCGCATCCAGTGCGCGGTACAAAGACTCGCCATAGCTGACAATATAACCCGCTGTGCCTTCACGGATCACTTCGTCCTTGCCCGGTACGAAGGTATAGCCCTTGCCGTAGAAGTCGTTCCCCTGGTCGTCGAGGATGTTAGGCGTCTTCGACCGGGTCGAGAAGATGAAGCGCAGCCCCGGATCGTGGAACACCGCATCGACGCAGGCGGTCATCTGCGCCGCGTCAGCCGGGAAGTACAACCGCGTCTCGTAGCCGTCTTCCAGCCCGTTGTCGGCAAAAAAATTGTTGATGCCGAAATGGCAGGTGTTGTCGGCCATATCGTCAATGCCGGAATGGGAGAAGTGGCATAGCACATTGCAGTAATTCAGGCGCGCCATGGTGATTTCGGAGATGATCATCTCTAGGAAAGCGCTGAACGTGCCAAAAATACCCTGCTTGCCCTTCTCCATGCCGAACCCGGCGGCCGCCGCGAAGTTGGCCCGCTCCATGATGCCGGAACTGACGAAGATGTCCGGGTAGGCATCGTGAATCTTTTTCAGGCCGCAGGAGCCTTCCAAGTCGCTGTCAATGCAGATGACCTTCTCTTTCCGTTCCTCCTCGCCCATCCGACCTAGGACTGACACGACAGCGTCGCCAAACACGTTGCGGTTGGCATCTAGGTTTTTGCCGGAACCGAGGAAAACATAGTTATCCTTGGGCTTTTCAATATTTTTCAGGAAGTGGACGGCGTCATTGTGGCCGCGCTTTTCAAGATAGGCGATGGCTTTGTCCACAGAAATCACGTCATGGCCGTGCGTGGAGCCTTCAAGACCCTCAATGCCGACGCACATCTTGCGTTTGTTGACGACCGCAAACGGTCCTGGCGTGACCACCGCTTCGCAGAGCCGCCCGAAAAGTCCATCTATGTCTTCACCGTCGCCTTCGAGGAGCGTCAAGCCATGCCCTGCGAGTGTCTTGCCCACATCGAAGCCGGTCAGGTAGTGCGAGGGATGGCCTGCGATAGTCACGTCGTTGTCATCAATCACCAACTTGACGTTGAGACTTCGGGCGACTGCGATGCGGGCCGCCTCGGCATCGTTGCCTTCCTGTTGCGACCCGTCGGAACCGAGGCAGAACACGGTCTTGTCCGGATTAGCCATCGCCACGCCATTGACGTGGGGCCACATGTGCCCTAGTCGGCCAGAACTGAACTTGATGCCGGGGGTTAGTCCGAGTTCGGGATGTCCCGGCAAAGTCGAATAGGCCGCACGATATTGCAGCAGTTGTTCGAACGGCAGATCACCGTAGATGGCCGCCATTAGATACTGAGTGGCGACCCGGTGGCCCGCCTCGTCGAAGAATACCGGCACGAACTTGTCCGGCGCACCGCGAAAGAACGCATCCAGGATCATTACTTCTGGCACGGTGTCGTAAGGCCCGCCAGTATGTCCGCCGACACCCCGCGCCGCGCCGGTGGCGGTGAAGAACACGATAACGTCGCGGCAGAACTGGATGTTGGCTTCCAGCGTGGCGCGTTGTTCTTTCGTCAGCTTCGGATGGGCAGGATCCAAGGCGAGCGGTTTGAAAGCGTTGGGATCAATCGGAAAACGGGTCTGAATGGTCATGCCTTTGCCTCTTGTCATTGTTTGGGTTGAAAGTTCTGAGTGTTCTGCCGAGCGAGAGTGATGGAAACTATCCTTGAGTGCATCTGCTGTCCGAACAGGGGCTTTACTGATGACTTTTCGCCTAGCGCGTCGGCTTGATGTCGAAAAACAAGAGCAGAGTACTGCCTGCGTTGATTAAAAGCAACGAAACAACTTTTCATACGTGCGCAAGCGCATGGTAAAACAGTAATGCTGCAACTGGCAAAAAACAAGATATCCGGCGCGTTCTTACTGGAAAAATAATACCATGCGCCCTTGTTATGAGCAAAACGGCGGCGGGAGGCTGGCGCATGACATTGACCCGAGGATACAGCGAATCGACGGCGATCTTGGCGACCTCATCATGGATTCATCTGCCAAATCGTGAAGTTCAGCATTGCCGCGAAGCTCACCCATGCCAAATAAGGCATCAGCAAGAAACCTGCTGCCCTTCTCACGCGCCAGAACGACACGAGTGTAGCCGCCAGCACACACCAAAGCATGATGATTTCCGCGAGCGCCAATTCTGGGCGGTGCATCCCAAAAAAAAGCGGCGTCCACAGCGCGTTGAGCAGCCATTGCAACACAAATAATCCAAGCGCCCGTCTGTGCGCTTTCCACCCGCCCTCGCGCCACACCAGCCAAGCCGCGACGGCCATCATTACGTAGAGCAATGTCCACGCCGGTGCGAAGACCCACGCCGGCGGATTCCACAGCGGCTTGTGCAGGTCGGCATACCAGCCGCCGGTCGAAACGAAGACCGCCGTGCCGGAAGCGGCGAAACACAGCGCCAACCAAGCGACCAAGGCCAAAGCCTGACGGCTGGGAGGATTCGAGGATGTATGGGTGCTATTCATTTTCTAAACCGTTCCAGATAAATTTGCCCGAAAAATGTGGGCTACAAGTACGTAGTCAGCTATCGCGCAACGCCATCACGCATAAGCCATCCATGGCTCAACCCTCCCCCGCTAAAACCGAATTGCTGGAACCCGTTGAACGTTCGTCAGACCCACATCGCCGATAATGGCATGATATATGCAATTAATAAAATCGTCAATCCAGATGCAGCGGAAAATCTATGAAACTTCAACTTGAACGCAAGACCGTAGAGACCCTGGCAGGACAGTTCCCGCGCCTAGCCTCGTTAAAAGACCAATTGCGCTTCGGTAACAAGGCCGAGGCGGCATTCAGTCATTTCACTGACGATGAAGTCAGCTTCCTGCGCAAGCTTTACGAGGAGGCCGGACCGGATTTCCGCGCCCGCGCCGCCCAACTTGCCACCTTGCAGAAAGCGTTGAACGACGATGGCATCAAGTTTGATTCCGAGGATTTGGAATTGCTAGTGCCGGCCATCGCCCGTTACTTGGCGGCGGACGCAATTCGTGGCTGGCTGTTCCAAGCCAATGTGTCGGGCAAGCCTATGGCCTATGTGGTCACCCGCTTGGATTTCACCCCGCCGGGTAACGATGAAACCGGCAAGGTGCTGATCGAGTTGAAGGCCAATGCCAAGGGCAAACTGGCCCTAGCCACATTGCGCATTTATGCCAGCGACATTGCCAACCGGACAATTGCCGAAATTTTCGTTGCAAAGGGTTTTTTGAAGGAGACACCGGAACTTATCGCCACTTATGACGAAGCAGCGGGGCGCTATTTCGATTGGAGGGCACGATACGGTGCACAATTTTCCGGCTCCGGCACTGGTTTTTACGCCGAGAATCCGACTGCGTCCCACCGCGACACGGACTGGTCGCGCAAGGATGTGGTGGTACTGTCTTCGGCGGGGGGCAGCGCACGTCTGGTCAACGACGAAGGCATTTTGAACGAGCGCACCCTGACCATGGATGCGCCGGGGGATATTTTAGGCCCGTATTTGCGAAGGGCATCCAAGAGCGTCCGTTACAAGGCCGAGGACGAGGTGGAAGCCCTGCAAAACGACATGCCAAAATCGCTGTTCACCGAATTGCCGGTGCATTTTTATATTTTGATGTTTCACATGGAGTTGCATCATTACCTATGGGTCCATGTGGACGATATCCGGCCCTATGAGTATCAACCAGCCTTAAAGCAAAAGTTGATTTTGCCACAGGAGCAGACCGACTTGATTGATATCCTGACTGCTGAGATGGACGTGCTGATGGACGACATCATCGATGGCAAGTCCGGTGGCACGACGGTTCTGTGCGCGGGTCCAGCCGGTGTGGGCAAGACACTGACGGCGGAGGTCTACGCGGAAATCATCAAGCGCCCCTTGTACCGGATTCATTCCGGCCAATTGGGGCTGAACGTGGCGGCGATGGAAACGGCGTTGAAAGATGTGCTGACCCGCGCCCAGCGCTGGGGGGCGGTGATGCTCATCGACGAGGCCGATGTCTACATCAAGCGCCGCGACGACAACATCACGATGAATGCCGTGGTCGGGGTGTTTCTGCGCGTGTTGGAATATTTCAACGGCCTGCTGTTCCTGACCACCAACCGGGTGGATGACATAGACGAGGCCATCGTTTCCCGCTGCATTGCCTTGATTAAATTTTACCCCCCCAACGCCGAGGCTCGCTGCAAGATTTGGCAGGTCATGGCGGAGCAATTTGGACTAGACTTGGATGCTGCATTGATAGCCGAATTAGTGGACTTATTTCCCTCGGCAACAGGCAGGGACATCAAAGGCTTGGCAAAGCTGGTGGCGAAATTCTGCAACCAGAAGCAAATAAAGCCCGACCGCGAGGCATTTATCCGTTGTTCGGTGTTCCGAGGCATGGATTTGGTGCGTGTCGACGGACATTGACTTTCATGTCCACAACTTTGGCAATTCACCGCATCACCTCCAGTAATCCCCTCTCAATCTGGACGACGTTCTCCGGATGGCCGAGCGATTCCCCTTTTACGACGAATACATCCTCCGCGCGTTCCCCCAGAGTGACGATCTTGGCAGTTCGCAGGTTGATGCCGTGATTTGCAAGCACACAGGCAATGTCAAACAAAAGTAAAGCCCGATCACTGGTGGTAATCGATAAGACGTGACACTCGCCGGCATCGTCAGTTTGGAAGCGGACCTCGGGAGCGAGCGGAAAGTGCTTGACACGGCGAGACCCCAGGCCGAACGAGCTTGGTGGCTTGAAATCCTGTCGCGCCATGCGCTGCTGGATTTCCTCTTCGAGAAAGCGCACCGTGTGATGGCTGTAATGAATGGGATCGGCGGCCAGTGTGAGAAAGGAGTCCAGCGCGTAACCATGGGCGGTGGTGTGGATCTTGGCTTCGACGATGTCGAACCGTAGCGATGCCAAGATTCCGCAGAGTCGTACAAATAGCTTGGGCTCGTCCAGGCAGTAGATGAGGATTTCGATGCCTTCACCCATGGGTGCCAGCCGGGCTTTCACCACCGCTTGGTCGGGGCGGACGCGATAATGCAGGGAGCGTGTCTGCCAGGCGATTTCGTTGGCGTCATGGCGCATAAAATAGCCTACATCAAGTTCCCGCCAGAGTGCGCCCTTGCTCGCCTCGGAAAGCCCATAAAGGCGCAGCCGCCTAAGGGCTTCGGCCTGCTTCTCATCAATGCTGTCCAATGGGTGCGCCGAATCCTTCTGAAGCAGGCGCAGGGTTGGATAAAACAGGTCGTTCAGTAGCTTCTCCCTCCAGGCATTCCACAATTTCGGGTTAGTGCCGCGAATGTCGGCCACGGTCAGGAGATACAGGCCGACGAGCCGGCGCTCTGTTTTGACCAGCCTCGCAAATTCACGGATCACATTCGGATCACTCAAATCCATCCGCTGCGCCACCGTCGATAAAGCGAGGTGGTGTTCAACAAGAAATGCGACGAAATCCGTATCCTCAGAGTCTAGCCCGTGTGTCCGGCAGAAGCGGATGACATTAAACCGACCCAGACGCGAATGATCACCACCCCGCCCCTTGGCGATGTCGTGGAACAGGGCGGCGAGGTAGAGCAGCCAGTGCCGGTCAAAGCCGGCCATCAGGCGAGTGCAGAATGGTACCTCGTGGGCAAACTCAAGCATCGTGAATCGGCGCAGATTCCGGATCACCATCAGAATATGCTGGTCAACCGTATAGACATGGACTAGATCATGTTGCATCTGTCCGACAATCCTTTGGAAAGGTTGCAGGTAGCGGCCAAGAATCCCGTACTGGTTCATGCGGCGCAATTCATGGACGATGCCCCTTGGCTGTTGCAGGATGAGCAGAAAGCGGCGGCGGTTCTCAGTATCCTTGCGGAATATTGCATCAATGCGGAGTCTGGATCGCCACAGTGCCCTCAGGGTGTGCGCAGTCATCCCTTTGAGTTCAGGGCGTTGTTGCAGGAGCAGGAAACACTCGAACAGCGCTCTAGGTTCGCGCTCGAAAAGCTCGGGCGAGCGGATGTCGAGCAGTCCCTGGATGGACTGAAACCGCTCATTGATGTGAACCGGCTCTAGGGCCGTTTCATCCTGCGCCAAGGCGGCACCGATGTTCTGCACCAGTACAGTGTTAATCTGGGTGATTCGCTTCGCATTGCGATAGTAGCGTTGCATGAAGACTTCGCCCGCCATTTTCGCACCTTCCGCCGAAACGCCGAATGATTCCGCCATGGTATGTTGAAATTCAAAGCGCAGAATTTCGTTTTTCCTTGTCGTCAGCCAATGAAGCCGGATTCTGGCCTGCTGCAAGAACCGGTCGACCTGCCCCAACTCACGGGCTTCGATGGGACTGATAAAGCCTCGTTGAGCCAGTTCCCGCCAAGTGCTACCGAGGCCGGCCGCCCGCATGAGCCATCGGATGACATGCAGGTCGCGAAGGCCCCCCGGCCCTTCCTTTAGATTGGGCTCCAAGCTGTAAGGGCTATTTTGGTGCTTGTCGTGCCGTAACTGCTGTTCCAGGCATTTCGCTTGAAAGAAGGCGACAGGGTCAAGCTCGGCATCAAGTGCTGCCCGCAATTTTAAATATAGCGGCCGGTTGCCATGGACGAACCGCGTTTCCAGCAAAGCGGTTTGAATGGTGATGTCCTTCCCCGCATCCTCGATACACTCCTCCACGGTGCGGACTGCATGGCCGAAGTCGAGGCCAAGGTCTGCCATCGCTCGGATGAACGCGGAAACGCTATCACCACCGGCTTCATCAAGCGGCTCAGATAGCAGGACGAGGAGGTCGATATCCGAATGCGGATATTGTTCTTGCCGCCCATAGCCGCCGACCGCCACCAAGGTCGTGTGGACGGGCAGAGGAAAACGCTCCCGTACAGCCCACACCATCCTATCGATCAGCCGGGTGTGGGCGGCGAAGTAGGCAACGGGGTTGGATTTGACGAGGAACGCTTTGTGCAGACACTCGCGGGCGTTGCGAAGTTCGTTCCGAAGATCGATCACGTTTGGGAACCCTGCAATGGCTTCAGACCCCATCATAATCCCAGTGCTGTTGGCAAGTCGCGGTGCGGATGTGCCCCACAATTTCGACGGCCCCTTCAATGGCACGGGAACCAATGTAGCGCACACCGTCTAGGTCGAATAATGTGTCTTTGATGCCGGAGAGGGGGGGCATGTTCATCGGGTTTACCATTTCGCCATGAGCCATCATCTCATGCAACAGACTCCCATTGAAAGGCATCGCGCAGGAATGCCAAGCCTATGTCCAGTCCGGTATCGTCAATGCTGTGACCGAGGTTAGGGCAGGCATGCGTGGCGACTTGCACCCCGGCCTGGCGTAAGCCGCGTTCCGCCTGCGCCATCGCGGGGAATGGCACTACTTCGTCGAGGCTGAACCATTGATACCCGAAAGGTGCCATGTCGCAGGGGAAAGGAGCATCCGGGGCCAAAAACTCGGTGTCTGGCAGCGCCTGCCGCCAAACCTCCCCCAACCCGATCAGTCCGGCGCCGCTGTCACCCAGTCCATGCACCAAGATAACGGCGTGTCGAGGTTTGCCGCCACTCAAAGGGGGAAGGGTATGTTCATTAAGCATGTATGTCTATCTCGATCAATATATTTAACGCCTAACAGCAATCGGCGTATGATTATGTGGCAGTTGACTATTTATTGATTATAGCACTCATCCCGGCGGTTGGCGGCGTCTTCAAGCAATCCCTCAATGAATTTCAACTCATGGGGAAAGGCCAAAAGAGCAAAAAAGGGCTATCAGCTTAAGGCGGGACAGGCGCAAAGCTGAAGCGTCCGCCTTGGGCTGCGAGCCTGTCGATCAGTCGAAGGGTGACGGTTAAGCCGTTCATGGTTCGACAAGACATGAATGGAAGTCCTTGATAGACAAGTAAACCATCAATTCATAGGAGGTTTAATGCGCCTATTCGTCAGTTACAGCCACCAGCATGGCCGGTGGGTTTGGGAG
>Ga0208496_1000327_pt1 | contig 16789 bp, 16 predicted proteins | sample CryBogmetaGMA2M_FD_184552 | JGI IMG/M metagenome (GOLD analysis project Ga0208496, IMG submission 184552) | Freshwater microbial communities from Crystal Bog, Wisconsin, USA - MA2M (SPAdes) | ecosystem: Environmental > Aquatic > Freshwater > Lake | place: Crystal Bog, Wisconsin, USA | collected... | reverse complement strand
TCGTCGGGTCGAGCATCAGGTCAGCACCCAATTCCGGTATCAAGCCTTTGGTCGCGCCCGTGGCGACCAAGCTTAAAGTCCGGGTTATCGGTTCACCTGCCTTGGCTTGCGGTGGATTTTTCGGCCAGGATTGCTCCAATTTCAACTCTGCCGCCGGTAGCCAATGTTTGCCGGTGAAAGCAGCAGGAATGGGGCGCACTTGTAGATCGATAGCTTCTGATTTTACCTGTATTGCCCGAGTGGACGGGGCGAAAAATGACCGCCCACCGACCTCCACTTGTGCAGTTAATCGCATCGGGTCCACGCGCAGCAGTCCGCTTTTTTGTGGAAACAAGGCGAATTTTCGCTCTATGACCGTATAGTCGCGGCCATTCCGAGAGGTACTATAGCGATGGTCGTCGCCTAGCCGCTCGATCAAGGCATCCTGGGCCACCGGTTCGCTTAAATCAGCACCTGCAAGGTTGACCCGCAGCAGCACCCGCACGGTATAAATCACCTGTGCCTGGACGTAGGGGTTTTTCGGCACGGCATCCACTTCCAGTTTGATCTCTTCGTCATCTGTGTCATTACGAGTTTTCGAGGGTGAAGCAGCACCCGGCTCAAGCACAGTCACAGCAGCCGGTTGGCTGTGGTCTTTGCCAAAGGCTATGGATGGAATTGAAATGGCACCTGTCCGCTTGGGACTTAATGTCAATGTCCATTCTTGTACCCTGCTCATTTTTCCGTTGACAATGGAAAACTGGCTATTTTGGTTCTGTCCAAGAATTTCAAAATCTTTGGACAAAGGCTCAAAATCGGGATTGTCGTCCACGCTTCCTTCGCTACTGAACACTAAGTTAAACGTTTCATTCATGCTCACCGGGTCGCGATCCGGGGTCGCTTTGATGACGGCAGCTTGGAGGGGGACCGAAATAAGCAACAATAAAATTAATAGTGCGAATATGCTTTTAGGGTTGGTCATTGTCGATATTTCAATCACTGTTGCCCCCGTTGGCCTTGCCGTTGCTGGTATTGGAGTGCGAATTTGCGCCTGAGCAACCCGCCTGGGTCATCCGGGATGCGCCTTAGCCATTGCTCGACGGCCTGACTGTCTTCTTTCTGCTGCGCATCGGCGCTTTCCATGGCCTTTTTTTCGGCTTCTTGCCGGTCTTTGTCGTCTGACTTCCGGGCTTGGGCTTGTTTCGCATCCTGACCCTGCTCATCCTTTGGCTGTTGCTGTTCGCCTTGCCGAGCCTGCTGTTGCTCTTTCCCTTGATCCTTGTTTTCCTGGTTTTGTTGATCCTTCTGTTGGCCTGATTGGTCTTTCGGCTTTTGCCCTTCCTTGTCCTTGGATTGATCGGCTTGGTTTTGATCCTTGTCCGCTTGTTGGTTTTGTCCGTCCTGTTGATCCTTTTTTTCTTCCTTTCCCTTCTGTTGATTTTTGTCTTGGTCTTTGCCCGACTGATTTTTGTCCTGTTTTTGCCGTTCTTGGTCTTTCATGGCTTTTTCGACCAGTTCTTTGTTGTAGAGGGCATCCTCGTGCTTCGGGTCCAATTTCAATGCTTGATCGTAGGCCGTTATAGCTTGCGGGTATTGGCCTTGCTTAGCCAGAGCGTTGCCCAAATTATATTTTGCATCAGCGGAATCTTGCCCCTGCAAGGTATTGGCGGCGTTTTCGTATTGTCCGGCTTTGTACTGGGCAACGGCCTTCCAAGCCGGGTTGCCGAAAGATTCTGCCGCCTTGGCATGATCGCCGGCATTGAACGCTTGGCTCGCTTGCTGATCGCGGGTTTGCCAGAGGTCTTGCCATTCCAATGCTTGGGCCGGACGAGGGAAAGGCAAGACTAGTAAGATGAGTATCGCCAAATAACCCCGCCGAAACGCCAGTGCTGCGATGGGCAGCAAGGGCAATAGCAGCCAGATTCCACGCTCTTCCCATTGCTCGATGGTGATGCCATTTTCCGCGGTACCTTGCTGACCGGATTTTGACTGGTGTCCGAAAAATGGCAGTAGTGCCGCCAAATCTGAATTGTCCGTCGTCAATTTCTTATACACACCACCACCATTGTCCGCCAATTCGCGCAAAGCGGGTGTGGCTAGCTTGGAAATGACGATGTTACCCTTGCCGTCTTGCAGAAAACCGCCTTCTGGTAGCGGCACCGGTGCGCCTTCCTCGCTACCTGCGCCCAGCACAGATAGACGGTAGCCCTGCGATTTCAGTTCCTTTGCGGCATCGAAAGCCTTGCCGAGACTGCCTCCGTCGGTAATCAGCAACACATCGCCACGGGTCAAACCCGATTGTTTAAGCAAACGCCCAGCAAGTTCCAGAGCTAGATCGGCCCGGCTGCCTTGGGTGGGCATCAGGTTGCTGGAGAGAGCGGAAAGCTGTGAGTTGATCGTACCACTATCGTCGGTTAACGGAGTCACCGTGAAGGCGTCTCCCGAGTAGACTAACAACGCAGTTAGCCCGTCCTTGCGCTGCTTCAATAGGTCGGCAATCTTAAATCGCGCCCTATCCAGCCGACTGGGCTTAATGTCTGCCGCGTCCATGATTTTCGAGAGATCCAAAGCGATGACCAAAGCGGCTTCGCTACGGAACGCAGGCACGGGCAATCGTTCCCACACCGGCCCTGCTAGAGCGAGGATGGCAAGCACTCCTCCCAGTGTAAACAACCAAGAGGCCCGACGCGAGGTTTTGCCGGCACTGTAATGGACGAGTATGTATGGCAACAACGCCGGGTCGCAGACGCGCCGCCAATCTCCGCCTTCGCGCACCAATCGGACCATATGCCAGCTTAAACCTGCAAGAGGGATAAGTGTGAGTAGCCAGAATGGCCTTAGGAAATGGAATTCGGACATGATAAAAAATCAGGATTTTTTCATTGGCAGTCAATTAAACAAATTTTCCGTGAATCTTCAAGTGTTGACATGGCAAAATATCCGTATATGCTCCATCATTTAATTAAACCACAAAAAAAGACATAAACCATGAGCAAACCTAAGAAAGTCGCAATCCTCACCGCTGGTGGCTTAGCCCCCTGCCTCAGTTCCGCCGTTGGAGGACTCATCGAACGCTACACCGAGATCGACCCTAGCATAGAAATCATTTGCTACCGCAGTGGTTACAAGGGACTGCTGCTCGGCGATGCCTATCCAGTCACCCCGGAAATCCGCGCCAAGGCTGGTCTGATGCATAAGTTCGGCGGTTCACCCATCGGTAATAGCCGTGTCAAGCTCACCAACGTCAAAGACTGTGTTAAGCGCGGCTTGGTCAAGGAAGGCGAAGACCCGCAAAAAGTCGCCGCCGACCAGTTGATTAAGGACGGTGTGGACATCTTACACACTATCGGCGGAGACGACACTAACACTGCCGCGGCTGACTTGGCCGCCTTCCTGTCGCGGAACAACTATGGGCTTACTGTGATCGGCCTACCGAAAACGGTGGACAACGATGTGTTCCCTATCAAGCAATCGTTGGGAGCCTGGACTGCCGCCGAACAGGGTGCGCGTTACTTCCGCAATGCCGTAGCGGAAAACAACTCCAATCCGCGCATGTTGATCGTCCACGAAGTCATGGGGCGCAACTGCGGATGGCTGACCGCCGCCACCGCCTTGGAATACCGCAAACTGCTAGACCGCGAAGAGTGGTTGCCCGGCTTGGGCCTGTCCCGCGCAAGCTATGAAATCCATGGCGTGTTCGTCCCGGAAATGGAAATCGACCTTGAAGCCGAAGCCGTCCGTCTGCGCAAGGTGCTGGACACGGTGGACAATGTAAATATTTTCATCTCCGAAGGGGCCGGCGTGGAAGCGATTGTCGCGGAATTGCAGGCCAAGGGTCAAGACGTGCCCCGCGATGCCTTTGGACACATCAAGCTTGATGCCGTCAACCCTGGCAAATGGTTCGGCGAGCAGTTCGCGCAGATGCTGGGTGCTGAAAAGACTCTGGTGCAAAAGTCTGGCTATTTCGCCCGCGCTTCCGCCTCCAATGTCGAAGACATCCGCTTGATCAAATCCTGCGTGGACTTGGCGGTCGAATGCGCCTTACGCCGCGAACCAGGCGTTATCGGCCATGACGAAGACAATGGCAACGTCTTGCGTGCCATTGAATTCCCGCGCATCAAGGGCGGCAAGCCGTTTGATATCGACACCCCGTGGTTTGTCCAACTGCTAAAAGAGATTGGGCAGGCCAAGGGCGGGAAGGTAGCAGTTAGTCACTAATCCCAAAATCCCCTCTCCCGTACCCTGCGCGTAGTCGAAGGGCGGGAGAGAGGTTGGGTGATGGCTTGCATATATCTGTAAATCCTTATCTCCATGCGCGAGGCAGAGAAACATGAAACCGAATCCTTCTTTTCCAGACTCTGACGATCCCCCAGAATTTACCCTAGAGAATATGAAAAAAGCTCGCTTGCGCGTAGGTTTGAAAGATGTCTCTTTGGAAGAATGGCAAGCCTCGGTGCGCAAAAGGCTCAACGAGTCAGTTAATCTCAATATAACACTCGAACCCGATATTGCAGCGTGGTTTAAAGGTCGAGCCGAAATCACCGAATTTAATGGGTTAATAAACTCCATTTTACGCGAAGCGATACACAGCAAAGAACTTGAAGAAGCGTTGCGTAAGCTGAATCATGGAGAGTTACAGCACGTTTGATTGTCTTCATTTGATGGCAACACCAAGGGGTGAGTGATGAATTGCGCAAACAAGTGTAGCCCGGATGGAGCCGCTTGCGGCGCAATCCGGGTGGATGCCGACCACAAAACCCGGATTACGCCGCAAGCGGCTCCATCCGGGCTACCCTAATAAAATAGGGTGGACAAGCGTCTTTTCACTTGCCCACCAATCACACGGAAACCTGTCTATCTCTAATGAATATAACGGCGTGTCGGCAGAAGTATTTGCTTTGCAACACGAACTGGAAAAGGCCCAGTTACAAATTGTGCATCTTGGAAAAGAGTTAGATAACCATCAGAAAATTATTAACTTACTGGAAGAAAAAATATCTGACAAATAGCGTTCATTTTGTCTCTCCGATGTGAGTGATTTAAAAAGGGGCGGGATCTGGTGCCAATGCTGGATGCCATGGTTGAATGGGCCGGCAAGCATGTGCCAGGAGTGAAGGTTTTCCCCTATTTCAGGCGAAACGATTTGAATTGATACTCATGCCCATACCGCATGGTTCCGCCCTTGCGACCCTTCATAGCCGGACGGGATATTCTATCCCGTCCGAAACGTTATGTGGCATGTCTCGGACGCTTGAGCGACCGGTTGGGCGGCCGAGTAGAGAAATGAAGCCGGGGCTGCATGGCTTTTGCTCTTTTCTTTTTGCCCCTACCACGGCGGTTTGTCGCTTCGCTCCAAAACCGCCTTACGAGTTAATTATGCTTAGTGCTTTTTAAGCATTCATCCGATGTTTGATTATCTATGCTGATTTTCACCGATAATTCTTGGGGAGAACTGGATTTCATGCCGCTATTGCAGAGAACGGGAAGCCAGATGGAACCCCTACGCGACCCAGTTTATTTTGCCCGTTGCTGTATAGAAATGGGTGCAATATGCTGGTCGAATGGTTTGGAATTGGGGGCTGAAACCTTGCGACAAAAACTATTAAATAGTGACGAGCTTCAAATCCACCCGGCTAACTTTGACCAGCCGATGCCCTAGCATGTCCACCGCAGCTTGCGCCTGTTCCAAGGGGATGTAACCGATCAGCGGTTCATAGGCACCCGCCTCGGGGTGCAGCATGTCGATGAATAAAACTTCCGTCATCACCGGACGGAAACGCTCCAAGTGCAGCAGCACCGGTCCGCAAATAGTCCCTTCAATAATGCTTTGATCGGCGGTTTCCACTTCGACGGTATCCAGTTCCGTCAACGGGCCAAGCCTGTCACGCCAAGCATTGGGCAAGGTGAGGTAGGCCGCACCGGTATCGACTAAGGCATTGAAGCGGATCGAATGGCTTGCATCAAGCGCGTTTTCAACATTGGTTTCGACTATAATTCGACCCATTTGCTTGTTTCTGTTAAAATTGAAAAATTCCCAAGTTTCAGATCCACTGCCATTAAGTTAAAGTATTGCCGAGCCTGTTACCCCCTCCCCCTTCCGGGTGAGTGGCTTTTCTCCCCTCTCCCTTGCAGAAAGAGGGGCCGGGGGAGAGGGTCTTTTGGCTTAACTTAAGGCAGTGACTCCCCACCCTCCGTCTGTTCCTTGGGCGGCTTCCGCAATTTTATGCCCAATTCGCGCAATTGCAAATCGGTGACTTGGGAGGGCGTGTCGAACAATGGACACCAAGCGGATTGGGTCTTGGGGAAGGCCATGACTTCACGGATGGAAGCCGCACCAGTCATCAGCATCACCAGCCGGTCCATGCCAAAAGCCAAGCCACCATGCGGAGGTGCGCCGTATTTCAATGCGGTCAGCAGGAAGCCGAACTTGCGGTTGGCTTCTTCCTCGCCGATGCCGAGCAGATCAAACACGGTGCTTTGCAACTCGGTGTTATGAATACGGATCGACCCGCCTCCCAGTTCGGTGCCGTTGAGGACCATGTCATAGGCGCGGGACAGGGCTTGTCCTGGGTTTGCCAACAGTTCTTCCCGTGAACAGTTGGGGGCGGTGAAGGGGTGGTGGATCGCAAACCAGCGATTGGTCTTGTCGTCCCATTCAAACATCGGAAAATCAGTGACCCATAGCGGCTTCCAGCCGCGCTCGACCAAACCAAAATCGTGCCCGAGCTTGACGCGCAATGCCCCCATGGCTTCATTAACGATACGTGCCTTGTCGGCACCGAAGAAGATCAGGTCGCCGGTTTTCGCATCGGTGCGCTCCAATATGACAGCAACGGCTGCCTCAGGCAGGAACTTCAATATGGGAGACTGCAAGCCTTCAATGCCCGCAGCAATGTCATTGACCTTGACGTAGGCAAGACCCTTTGCACCGTAAACGCCGACAAACTGGGTCAACTCGTCGATTTGTTTGCGTGTCAGTTCGCAGCCACCTGATAGTTTCAGCGCGGCGACGCGGCCTTCCGGGTCGTTGGCGGGTCCAGCGAAAACTTTGAAATCCACCGACTTCAGCACATCGGCCACATCCACCAATTCCAGCGGAATGCGCAGATCCGGCTTGTCGGAGGCGTAACGGCGGATGGCCTCCGCGTGGGTCAGACGAGGAAAGGGGTTAGGTAGCGGCTCGTGGAGGATGTCATGAAACAGGTTGCGTATCATCTCCTCCATGAGGCTCATGATTTGATCCTCATTCATGAAGGAGGTTTCAATATCAAGCTGGGTGAATTCAGGTTGGCGGTCGGCGCGCAAATCCTCGTCGCGAAAACAACGCACCACTTGATAATAACGGTCCATGCCCGAAATCATCAGCAACTGCTTGTACAATTGCGGCGACTGGGGGAGGGCAAAAAAGGCATTTTGATGAGTGCGGCTAGGCACTAAATAGTCCCTTGCACCTTCCGGGGTGGCCTTGGTTAGAATTGGGGTTTCTATCTCGTAAAAACCCTCCTTATCGAGAAAGCTACGGAGGTGGCGGGTAATGTCCCGACGCATTCGCATGCGCTGCTGCATCAACGGGCGGCGCAAGTCGATGTAGCGATAGCGCAAACGGGTTTCCTCGTTCACTTCAATTTCGCTTTCCACCGGGAACGGAGGGGTCTCTGATTTGTTGAGAATCTCCAACTCGAACGCCAACACCTCTACCGCACCGGTTGACATATTCGGATTGACCGTGCCAACGGGGCGGGGTCGCACTTTTCCATGGACTTTAAGAACGTACTCACTCCGCACGCTCTCGGCCAATTTGAAAGCGTCCTGCCGGTCGGGGTCGAACACCACTTGCACTAAACCTTCCCTGTCGCGTAAATCAATGAAAATGACCCCGCCGTGGTCGCGTCGGCGGTGTACCCAGCCACAAAGGTCCAATTCCAGATCCAAATGGGTTTCGTTCAACTCTCCACAGTAGTGGCTGCGCATAGGTCGTTCTCTGTTATTTGTTGCGGATAAAACATGGAATATTACGTTCTAGCCGAAATGAGTGCAAGCTTCATGGTTGTTAGGGGTGCGATTAAAAGGGATGCAGGAGTGCAAGGCTTGCCTTGCGAGGGTGCTGCAGAGGCTGGCCTTGCACTCCCAGCATCATTTCACATACCGCCCTGTTCATGTGCATCACTTTTAATCACCGCCGGTTACTCAGTAGCATTTACAACAGGCTTCGCTGGAGTCGTTGATGCAGATGGCTTGGCTGTCTCGGCACCCGAAGCCTTCGCCCCCCCCCCGCCTGAATAAGAGGAAGCGGTCGAATCTGACTTGTCGCCGGCAATATTTTTCTTTTTGTCGCCGCTTTTGAAGTCGGTTTCATACCATCCACCGCCCTTGAGGCGGAACCCGGCAGCCGAAATCAACTTGGTCAATTCAGGCTTTCCACATTCCGGGCAAAATTTCAACGGCTCTTCGTTGATTTTCTGAATTACTTCCAGTTCGTGGCTACAGGCTTTGCATTGGTATTCGTAAATGGGCATGGTTGGCTCCGCTGCTATTTAGGTTATTTTGAGTATATGGAGGGTGAAGGGCTTTTTTTCAAGGGCTTTAGGTTAATGGTGCGCAATGCAAACCCCACTTAAGCAACGTGATCGCCTGCTTGTTGAAATTCCAAACGCTGCGGTAATGCCGTAAGAAACCATATCCAACCTTCAAGGTATTACTTTTACCCGTTATTACCGACGGCACAACCGCTGTCAATACGATTGCCTTGTAAGTCAGCCCTTCGATCACGAAGGAGTCGCCGGACGGTCTAAGCCGCCCTGCTCTCAATTCTGTTGACACAGCCTTCATACCGGCAGGGAGAGCGAAGCGAGGGTTCGCCTGTATCCAGAATACAAGGAGGTGAATGTACACTACCTCCCATGGCTTTTGGGTTCCGGCAATCCCTGCCGGAACGACGAGCAAACCCTGTTATTGCCCCTATAACCCCTTCAAATTCGCAAAATCCAACACCAGCCACTTGCTCCCCGCGTCCGCGAAATTGACCTGTACCCGCGCTTGCGGCCCTTCGCCCTCGGCTTGCAGGATAATGCCCTCGCCGAATTTGGCATGAGCCACACGCTGGCCGAGCTTGAAACCGCCTGCCGTGCCTGAACTTAACGAGGCTGACACCGGGGCTTCTTGGTATCTCAGAGGGCGGGTGACATTGGCCCTCATGCGAATTTCCTGCAAGTGCTCCTCAGGTATTTCCCGTAAGAAGCGCGAAGAACGGGCTTGTATCTCCTTGCCATACAGTCGACGCGATTCGGCATAGGTCAGGTAAAGTTTTTTCTTCGCACGGGTAATGCCGACATAACAGAGCCTCCGTTCTTCTTCCAAGCGTCCTGCATCCTCCAACGATTGCAGGGACGGGAACAAACCTTCTTCCAAGCCGACCACGAAAACCAGATCGAACTCCAAGCCTTTGGCTGAATGCAGGGTCATCAGCTGGACGCAATCTTCAGACGCATCGCCTTGTGCTTCGCCGGATTCCAAAGAGGCATGGGCGAGGAAGAAATCAAGCAAGCTCAAATTTTCGCCTTCCTCTTGTTGTGGAGCCTCAAGCTCAAACTGTCGGGCGGCGGTGACCAGTTCCTCCAAGTTTTCCACCCTCGCTTCTCCCTTCTCGCTCTTTTCCTGTTTGTAAAACTCGATTAGGCCGGATTTTTCGACGACAATCTTCACCTGTTCGTGCAGCGGTTTCTCCTTGACTTCTGCGGACAGGGTGTCAACCAAACTCAAAAAGCTTGCCAACAATCCCTTAGCCCTAGCCGTCGATGCGCCGCCACGACTCAGTGCTTGGGCGGCCAGCCAGAGCGAACAATCCTCGGCCAGGGCCAGTTCGCGGATGGCATCCAAGCTACGCGCACCGATGCCTCGTGTGGGCGTGTTGATAACCCGCTCGAAAGATGCATCATCGCTGCGGTTCGACAATAGCCGCAAATAAGCCAACGCGTCTTTGATCTCCTGTCGTTCAAAGAAACGCAATCCTCCATAAACGCGGTAGGGAATACCCATGGCGATGAGCTTCTCTTCAAACTGGCGTGACTGGGCGTTTGAGCGATAGAGAATGGCGGCTTCGGTACGACGATTGCCTTCTTGCGCCCATTGCCGGATGCGATCCACGACAAAATAAGCCTCGTCTTGTTCGTTGAATGCGGCATAGACGGCGATGGCATCGCCAAGTCCGTCATCGGTCCATAAGTTCTTGCCCATCCGCCCCTCGTTCTTCGCGATCAATGCATTGGCGGCATTAAGGATATTACCGGTGGAGCGGTAATTTTGTTCCAGCCTAGCTATTTGGTGGTTGGGGTTGTCTTTCTGAAATTTGAACAAGTTTTCGATCTTGGCACCACGCCAGCCATAAATGGACTGATCGTCGTCACCAACGACAAACAGATTGTCGCGGTCACGGGTCAGCAGGGTCAGCCAAGCGTATTGGATGCTGTTGGTGTCTTGGAATTCGTCCACCAGCACATGTCGGAAGCGGCGTTGGTAATGGGCTAGTTGGTCGGGGTTGTCGCGCAGGAATTCATGGGCGCGCAGCAGCAGTTCGGCAAAATCCACCTGACCGGCCTTGTCGCAGTGTTGTTCGTAAAGCAAATAGATACGCAGCATTTGCCGCTCAAACGGATCAGCCGCCTGGGGTAGATGTCGGGCGCGGATGCCTTCGTCTTTTTGGGCATTGATCCACCATTGCGCTTGGCGCGGCGGCCATTTTTTATCGTCCAGGTTCAAATCTTTGATGATTCGCTTGACGATCCGCAACTGGTCGTCGGAATCAATGATTTGAAAGGACTCCGGCAGCCCGGCCTCTATGGCATGACGACGCAACAAGCGATGCGCCAGCCCATGGAAAGTGCCCATCCACATGCCGCCAGCGGGAAAATTAAGCAGCGTTTCGATGCGTCCACGCATTTCCCGCGCCGCTTTATTGGTGAAGGTGACGGCCAGGATACTGTTAGGGGAGACCTGCTCCACCTGCATCAACCAAGCAATGCGATGGATTAGCACGCGGGTTTTGCCGCTCCCCGCACCCGCAAGCACCAGCATGGAGGTTGGCGGGGCAGTGACCGCCGAGCGTTGGGCGGGATTGAGTTTGTCGATGATTCGGGTAATGTCCATACAGCGTTTTTAATATCAAATGGTTACTTTTTTGGTTATATTATGTAGCAAAGCAATTCACACAGTATGGTTTGTTTGAGTGTCCTTTATTATTTTTCTTTGTTAAGATAAAAACGCTGTATAAGCATCATCTGATTCTTCAATCCTAGGAACTACGAATTTTCAGGCATGGATTGTAGGGTGTAACGACGAAGGAGGCGTATCAATCGAGTTATGCGAACGATGCGCTTCGTTCCTCAGCGCAACCTTCTACTGCCCTAGTCCGCCCCTTGTCGGAGCGTCCGTATTGAGTCGTGCAACAACGTACTTTCGAAGCAACGCAGGCCAGTTCATGGACAGGTAGGTCTTTCTCTGAAAATGCCTCTCCGTGAGAGATTGAATTACGCAAGTTCTTCAATTTGCAAAAATCTTCGTAGTTTTTTTGGGCTTCAGCGTCATCAATGCTTGGGAAGAGAACCGATGGGGAAAAACGCCTGTTCGTAGCTCTTGAAAGATTTCGCAATCAAGATTTCCAATGCCGCCCAGCCTAATAAAAATGCCTTCAATCGATTAGTGCCATACTCAGCCATTTGCGAAAATAGTCGGTAGACAGAGTCGATATCATTCGCTTGGTTTAGTGCTGTGTAAAGGTCACGAATCCATTTGGCTGCTTCTGCGGAAATAGGTGTAGATAAGTTAAACTCAGCATTTAATGAGACAGAAACACTGTAAACGGGTTTACCTGATGAGTGGTTAAGTAAGTAAATACCATCTGTGAGGTGGGCAAAGCGCGACGGAACGTGACTTTCGAAAGCAACAGCAACCTTCATGGCCTCGATATCAGTCCGGTGTCGTTCTCTCACGACGTTCTTCTCGACTGCGTCAAAGGTAGCAACAAAGGTGTCATACTCTCGCGGCTCTTTGATTGAGGCATCGATCTCCCCGTGCGCCTGAAAAACAAGCACTGTCTGCGCTGCAATCTTCTTCTTGCGCTCCGCCTTGATTTCCTCAATCTCAGAAGCAAGCTCGGTTCGGTAATAATCAGATCGCGGATGCCACGGACCTGTTAACATTAGTCGACCAAGTGCGGAAGCTTCATCTACTTTCACCAGCAGGGCATCAGGGTCGCGTGTCAATATGAACTGAGTGCTTTCCGAACTGGCTAGCTCTGTTAATTGGCTTTCTTCCTGGAGAGTCCCCCCTCCGACCACTGCCCAAGCCGCTGTGTAAGTGTATCTCATCATTCGTTAGATACCCAACTTTGTGTTTAGATATAAAATACCGCTTGGTTTGTACGCATTACTTTTAATCGCACCTAGGCACGATGCATTATTAGACTTTATCGGAAACCTAAGCAATTGGCCGCGTCATTACTGCATAATCGGAAGGTTTCCGATAAAGTCTCTACCAAACCGCCGGTTTAAACGCCCTATCATTGCGGATTTCCAAATGATCCCCGCTTTGACCAATCACAAACAGCCCTTTGCCGATTGCATAGCGTGCCACGTTTTCCGGTATCACCATAGCGGCGACTGCCCCCATTAGCTTGACGTTGGCATACTTTGGAGATATGCGCTTCAACTTGGCAAGCCGTTCCAAATGTTCGTTGACATCATCAATCTTCAGGTTGCTCTTGCATTCGACCCCGACGGCCTCGGTGTCGTTGACTACCATCAAATCGATTTCCAAACTTTCGTCGTCGCGCTGCACGGTCAGGTTTTGAAATACATCATGTACCTCGATGCCCCGCTCGCGAAACAGACGTACAGCGGCAGGCCGCACTGCGTCCTCAATGAAATCGCCGAGCCGGTTTCCCAATCTGTCAATACTGACCGAAACTTCCTTGATTTTGCGGTCGGTTTCCTTGAATTGACGATCAATTTCCTTGGATCGTTCATTAGATTGTTCGGCAATTTCCTTAAATTTCCGGTCAGTCTCTTGGAATAGCCGCAAAATATCGTCGTAAGTGGGTTGTGTAGTAGACATAAGTGCCTATTAGTTCTGTTGATTCAAAACATTACCTGATTAGGAAAATTCTTCAGCCAAACCGACATGTACGTCATACCGGCAAGGAGGTATCCAGAACACAGTGAGGTGAATCAGGATTGCCCTCCATGGCGCACGGATTCCGGCAATCCCTGCCGGAATGACGAATACGGCAAGTTGTTATGACTTGGCTGAACAATCTTGCTAATCAGGAAGTATTATATTATCTCATAAAAAAAACCACACCCACCCGCTCGATATGTTCAATTAACTTGGGATTGGCTATCTGCCTAAATAGGGAAAGGTCGATTTTATACGGCAGCAACAAATCATCCAACTCGATTTCAATCTTTGACAATTCTCGGTGAGTCAAGGCATCGCCTTTCAAGGTCAAGTCGATATCCGAGCCGTTGCGGAATGTGCCTTTTGCGCGTGAGCCATAGAGGATGGCTTGTTCAATTGACGGATAACGCGCAAACACAGCGTTGATTTTTCCTATTGTCTTGGATGACAAGCCCGAATTGTCTAAGCTAGCTTGCATCCGCCAATTCCATTAGTTTGTTTTCTAATTGCAGAAATAAACCATGGAAGATATTAACTGTATCTTCTACGAGTTCATCGGCAGTTTCTTGATTATAAGTATGAGAACTTTTGTTTCTGCTTTTGATCATTTCCATCCAGTTTTCACCATCGGTAATCATGCCTCTGTTAAATGCTTCCCGAGTGGCATCGCGAGAACCCATGATTGAGATTTTACCTTGGTATTCAAAATAATCTGTCATGACATTCCATGCCAACTCATGTGTAAATTCAAATGCTTTGACTAACCCCTGCTTTTCAAGTTTTGACAATGGCCTTTCGCGATAAAGATCAACCGCTTCTGTCAACTCTTCCAATGCGTTTTGGAAATTATCAAACCGTTGTCGCCAACGAATATCTTCATCGCTCATTATTTAAGTCCTTAAGCATAATCCAACACGATATCCGCCCCTTGCAAATATCCAGATTCTTGCTCTAGGTCGGCCACCGTGAGAGGGTGTTCGTTGAGCCAGTTCTTGGGGAAGCGCAAGATTATCCGATTTTCAGCCATGGCCAAGGTGATGGGCGGCAAGGCGGCGGGTTGGCGGCTGCGGTTTAGCAATACAGCCAGACGCAACAGCAGCGTCATTGGGAACGCTGCCATGTCCCAAGGTTTCACCAACTCCTTAAATGACTTTGGGATCAGTTTGCGCCGGTGAAAACGAACCAAGGTCGCAAGCAGCATTTGGTCTTGGCGAGAAAAACCTGGCAGGTCACCGTTTTCAATGATATAGGCACCGTGCCTATGATAATTACTATGGGCAATATCGATGCCGATTTCATGCAAGGCCGCCGCCCAACTCAGCCATGATTCCCCCACTTCCCGATCCACCCCGCCCAAGAATGCCGTTTGACGGGAAAGTTCCGACAAGGTCCGGCATACGCGGTTGGCATGTTCCTGGTCCACATGGAACCGCGTAGCGAGGGCGGCAACAGACCGGTCTCGCACATCTTCATGGTTGATTCGGCCCAACAAGTCATATAGCAAACCCTCCCGCAAAGCACCGTCGGCCACTTTCATGTGCGGGATGTGCAGACTTTTGAAACTGGCGCAGATGATGGCAACCCCGCCCGGCAAAATGGGTTTGCGGTCAGTGCTGAGTTCCGGCAATTGCAATTTGTCACACTGGCCGGCGCTGTACATCGCCTCGATCAATTGGTTGAGTCCATCCAAGGTGATGCCTTCTTTACTCCATCCATTGCTGACTAGCAGTTTTTCCACCGTGCGCATGGTTCCTGACGCACCGATGGCCTGTTCCCACGCGCCGTAGCCAAACGTCTTTTCAAAAGGCTCCAACTCGGCTTGCGCCGCAATGACGGCGCGCTTGAATCGTTTGGGCGTAATTTTTCCGTCGCTGAAATGGTTCAAACTCATAGACACGCACCCCATGCGCAAACTTTCCTTTTGCAGAGGCGAATGGTCCATTCCAATGATGTATTCAGTGCTTCCGCCGCCAATGTCCATCACCAACCGACGTTTTCCGTTATTGGTTAGGCTATTGGCCACGCCTTGGTAAATGAGGCGGGCCTCTTCAATGCCTGCAATGATTTCGATGGGATGGCCCAGCGCCTGCTCCGCCTTGAGGAGGAATTGCTCCGCGTTGCGTGCAACCCGCAAGGTGTTGGTGCCAACGGCGCGGACGCTGCTTGACGGCATGTCGCGTAGGCGTTGACCAAAGCGTTGTAGGCAATCTAGAGCTTTGTATTGGGCCTCTTCGGTCAAATAACGGTCAGGGGTCAGGCCAGCAGCCAGACGCACCATCTCCCGAAGACGGTCTACAACGACCAATTCCCCTTGGCGAAAATTAGCAACAATCATGTGAAAACTGTTTGAGCCAAGGTCTATGGCTGCGACGTGTTCAGGCGTGGAGGGTTTCGGCACAGTCGGTTCCTTATTGTTTGGGGGAATTTACGGCCTGGGATTTCTGGTAAAATCACACATAGTCCTGACCGAATGATATTCCCATATTTTAAACGACTCCAACTAAAATAGTCCCAGCATATGAAAGCCCTGTCTCTGACCGAACTAAGAAAAGTCTACAAAAATGGGTTCGAGGCGTTGAAAGGCATCGATTTAGACGTGGAAGAAGGGGATTTTTTCGCCTTGCTAGGACCTAACGGTGCTGGCAAATCCACCACCATTGGCATAATTTCCTCTCTGGTGACCAAAACTTCAGGCAAGGTTTATGTGTTTGGGCATGACTTGGACCGCGAAACCGATAATGTCAAACGGTCCATCGGTTTGGTGCCGCAGGAAGTTAATTTCAACCAATTCGAAAAGGCGCGTGACATTGTCGCCAACCAAGCAGGATACTATGGCATACGCCGGAAGCAGGCTCTATTGCGGGCAGATGAGTGCTTGGAAGTCTTGGGGCTTGGGGACAAACGCAACGAAACGGCTCGCTTGCTTTCCGGTGGCATGAAGCGACGGTTGATGATCGCCCGTGCGTTGGCCCATTCCCCGCGTTTGTTAATTCTGGACGAACCCACTGCCGGTGTCGATATTGAGATTCGCCGCTCCATGTGGGTCTACTTGCGCCAACTGAACCGCGCAGGAACAACCATCATATTGACTACGCATTACTTGGAAGAGGCAGAGAACCTCTGCCGAAACATCGCCATCATCAACCATGGCGAAATCGTCGAAAACAACGCCATGGTTAATCTGTTGGGGAAACTGGACAATGCAAGTTTCATCCTAGAACTAAGAAAACCCTTGGAAACCCTGCCTACGCTTACAGGCTATCAGTTGACGCGCATCGACGAAAGCACCCTTTCGGTGGCTGTACCCATCGAACTCGGCATCCACGGCCTTTTCGACATTTTGTCACAGCATGGCATTGAAGTGGTGGGGCTACGCAACGCCTCCAATCGTTTGGAGCAATTCTTTATGAATCTGGTCGAGAATGATCGCAATGAGCGTCCGCCTGGTTAACAAAGGGCAAGGGCGGATACAGGGATGTGATCCGCCGAATGTGAACACACCACCAACATTCGGCGGAACCCGTCCATGGGTCCGCCCTACGGTCCTTTCATATCAAACCTCCCAAACCGCCACAAGATCGTCGGCAATAACAGTAAATTGAGCAAGGTGGAGGAAGCCAGGCCGCCGACGATGATCCCC
>Ga0208496_1000325_pt1 | contig 16811 bp, 16 predicted proteins | sample CryBogmetaGMA2M_FD_184552 | JGI IMG/M metagenome (GOLD analysis project Ga0208496, IMG submission 184552) | Freshwater microbial communities from Crystal Bog, Wisconsin, USA - MA2M (SPAdes) | ecosystem: Environmental > Aquatic > Freshwater > Lake | place: Crystal Bog, Wisconsin, USA | collected... | reverse complement strand
GGCGCGCCTTGCAATATTTGTGAGCTGCCAACGCCTGAATATGCTCAGATTCGTCGCTACAACCCAGACGGTTCAGGTATGGAAGTTCTAGCAACCGGCGTTCGGAATACCCAAGGCTTTGACTGGCATCCAGTTACTAAACAACTTTGGTTTACCAATCATGGACGTGATTGGATGGGCGATGACAAACCCAATGACACACTGAATATCCTTACCAAAAAAGGTGAAAACTTTGGCTTCCCATATTGTCACGAAGGTAATATGCCTGACGATACTGTGATCAAACCAAATGCTTGCGAGGGCGTTACTAAGCCGATCGCTTTAATGGGAGCACATGCTGCTGTGATGGGCATCACGTTCTATACCGGCAATATGTTCCCAGCAGAATATAAAAATGTCGCTTTTATCGCACGTAAGGGTTCTTGGAACCGAAATACCAAATCAGGCTATGACGTTGTTACTGTCAAGGCAGATGCGGATGGCAAAAATGCCAAGATCACTCCTTTCATAACCGGTTTTATGGATCCTGCAGATCAGTCATTCTGGGGCCGCCCTACATTCTTTATGCAACTACCTGATGGATCTATGTTGCTGACCGATGAGCAGTTAGGCGCTGTCTATAGAATTAGCTATAAGAAATAAGTATTGGGATATAAAGCATTGGCTTTAATGAGATTGGTAAAAATAGCGGCGTTACTCTTGGGGGTTTATTGCTCGATAGTTGCGCCGCTTTCTTATGCGCAGGATATGAGCGCTAAGTTGGCTGTTTGTGCTGCTTGCCATGGATCAGATGGCAATTCAACAATGGTGGGTTCGCCATCATTGGCAGGGCAACCTAAAGTATTTCTTGAAAATAGTCTCATTATGATTCGTGAAGGCATGCGGGATATTCCTGCAATGAAGGGTCAACTAGATGGTATGAGTGATCCGCAAATTATTGCCCTGGCTAAGTTTTATTCTGCTCAAGTACTAAAGCCTGTTCCAGGTGAGCGTGATGAAGCGCTCTATGAACGAGGTCAGATTCTTTCTAAGCAAGCACTCTGTGGAACATGTCACTTACCAGATTATGTTGGTCGTCAGCAAATGCCTAGACTAGCTGGACAGCGTGAAGATTATTTATTGCACACGATGCGTCAATTTCGCAATAATCAAGCTACTGGGCGCGATACCATTATGGCAGCCTCTTTATATGGCATGAATGATAATGATCTTAAGGCTATCGCTCAGTACTTATCCCAATTAAAATAAGACTTTTATCAGAGCATTTAATCGTCTAGCTCAAAGTTTTTGAGTAAGTGATTAATGAGCTACCTTTAAGTAGACTATTTCATTGCAATCAAGACCCCATTTTTTATTAATTGATTTTCTGAAGGTCTTTGCGGCCCTCTTAATTATCCTGCATCACTTATCGAGTTACGGGCAAATTGCGCAAGATGCGCAGACAGTTCTGCCTGTGATCATGACTTGGCTCTTTGAGTATGGTCGTTATGCTGTGCAAATCTTTTTGGTGATGGCTGGTTATTTGGCTACCCAGTCTTTAAGTCGTCATGCTAATGTTAAATTTAGTGCGCATAGATTATTAAAAGTGATCCTGAATCGCTATTTACGCCTCTTTACTCCTTATGCAGCCGCATTAATTTTGACGATTGCCTGCGCGTATATCGCGCGCTTTTGGGTGAATGATGAATTCGTAGGCCAATCCGAAACCTTGGCTCAATTTTTAGCCCATCTCTTTTTTATCCAAGGCATCTTAGGCCTTGATTCGATTTCTGCAGGCGCTTGGTATATCGCCATTGATTGGCAGCTTTATTCAGTCTTAGCAATCTTATTGATTTCTTTCCCGCGATATCAGGCTGTTATTTGGGTGATTAGCGTACTGGCAGTAAGCTCACTATTGTTCTTTAATCGCTCAGGTCTTTACGAGGCTTACTTTATTTATTTCATTGGCTCTTATGGCTTAGGCGTCTTAGCCTACCTAGCCAAGTGCTTTGATAATCAGAGCGTTAATCGTTTAGCTAAGATTGCGCTACTGCTGATTGGACTGCTCATTGCAATTTCATCTTTTCAGCAAATTTGGCTTAGAAACTTCTTGGCTTGGTTTATTGCAATGGCATTGCTCTACTGGGGGAATAAACCATATGTCACTCAAGAAGGTTCCCCATCTGCAATGAAGGTAATTGCTTGGGGAAGTCAGCGTTCATACTGCGCCTTTCTGATTCACTTTGCATTGATCTTATTAGCAAACACGCTCTATATTGCAACTAATCTACACACTTACGAAAGTGGCGCGCTAGCAATAGCCATCATCTTGGGGGTAGTGGGAGGCAGCATCATTGCCGCTAACTACTTGTATCGCTGGATTGAAGTACCAGCACTGCGTTTGAAAATCTAAAACAAGAGATTGGGCTTAGAGTCCCATATCCTTTAAGACACGAAAGATCTCGCGATAAGCCTTAGGCGGCTTGTTTAGTTCTTTCTCTTTACGAGCATTACGAATCAGGGTACGCATATTCTGAATATCCATATCTGGATGCTGCTCAATCATTTTGGAGAAGGTCTCATCATTGGCAATCAGGCGATCACGATAGCTCTCTAAAAAATGCAGCTTGGCAGTCTCAGCTTTACTTACCCCCTGAATCGCATCTAAACGTTTTTGAATAGCATCAAGTTCTTCTGCATCCAAAAAGCGCATCAGTTTGCCAAGGTATTGTTTATGGCGACGAATCGCCTCAAAACTTTTGATCTTGTTAGTTTCTGCAATCGCCACCTTGATGGCCTCATCCATGGGGATCGTTTTGAGGGCATCGCTACTTAAGGCTGCTAAGACTTCGGCCAATTTCTGGCGCTCAGTCATCTGGCGCTTAAGCTCAGACTTACTCGGGCCCTCATCAGCTTCAACGACCTTAGGCGTACGATTCTTCTCATTAATATGCATCAGCTCATTTTAGACGGGTATTGGACTATGCCAAGTAGGCCCCCGGATTCTGGGTTTGGTGAATAATAGGCACTACAGCATATGACTCAAACAAACACCTACGACTACATCATCATTGGGGCAGGCAGCGCTGGCTGTATGTTGGCCAAGCGCTTGACTGAAAATCCCAACAAGAGGGTTTTACTCATTGAGGCAGGCAAGAACGATCACTACATCTGGATTCATATTCCAGTGGGATATCTGTACTGCATTGATAACCCTAGAGCTGATTGGCGTTTTAAGACCGTTACTGAAAAAGGGCTTAATGGGCGTTCACTACTCTATCCACGGGGCAGAGTCTTGGGTGGTTGCTCTTCGATCAACGGCATGATCTATATGCGTGGCCAAGTGGGCGACTACGAATCTTGGGTAGAGGCGACTGGTGATGATGCTTGGTCTTGGCAAAATGCACTAGAGCGTTATAAAAAGTTTGAGGATTACCACGGCGGGGCCAACTCATGGCATGGCCAAGGCGGTGAGTGGACAGTCTCTTTACAACGCTTGCGCTGGCCCATTATGGATAGATTCAGAGAAGCTGCTGTACAGGCAGGTATTCCGGCTTCAGATGACTTTAATCGGGGTGATAACTTTGGCGTAGGTTATTTTGATGTTAGTCAGCGTGCTGGATTGCGCTTAAATACCGCCAAAGCATTTTTAAAAGATGCCGCTAAGCGTAGCAACCTCACACTGATTACTGAGGCAGTAGTCACAAAACTCAAAATTGATCCCACCACCAAGAATTGCTATGGCCTTGAGTTCTTAAAAGAGGGTATTGCCCACGAAGCGCTGTGCGCAATAGAGCGGGGCGGAGAGGTACTGTTGTGCGCAGGTTCAATTGGTAGTGTGCAAATACTAGAGCGCTCCGGTATTGGCGCTGCTAGCCATCTATCTTCTCTGGGTATTCCAGTGATGGCAGATTTACCTGGAGTTGGCGAAAATCTACAAGACCATTTGCAACTGCGAATGATTTATAAAGTGAGTGGCATTAAGACGCTAAATACCAAAGCGAATTCTTGGTTGGGTAAAATCTTGATTGGTTTGGAGTATCTCTTTAAGCGCTCTGGCCCGATGTCGATGGCGCCTTCCCAGTTGGGTGCCTTTGCTTATAGCTCACCAGCACAAAAGAGTGCCAATGTGGAATACCATGTGCAACCTTTATCGCTAGAGAAGTTTGGTGAGGACTTACATTCGTTTAATGCGTTTACGGCCAGTGTTTGTAATGTAAGGCCAACATCGCGGGGTAGTGTGCATATTCATTCAGTTGATCCTGAGGCGCCGCCAGTCATTGCACCCAATTACTTATCAACAGAAGAGGATCGCACAATTGCCGCAGAGTCATTACGACTTACTCGCAAGATTGTGCAAAGTCCTGCGCTCCAGCCATACTCCCCAGAAGAATACAAGCCTGGTGCGCAGTATCAAACTGAAGAAGAGCTCGTGAAGGCTGCCGGTGATATTGGAACTACTATCTTTCATCCGGTAGGTACGTGCAAGATGGGGCGCGCAGATGATCCAATGGCCGTACTTGATTCTCAATTACGGGTAAGGGGCATTCATCATCTGCGGGTAGTCGACGCCTCTGCTATGCCCACCATCACTTCGGGTAATACCGCCGCTCCTACAATGATGATTGCAGAGCGCGCTGCGGAGTTACTCACTAGTGAATAGCCATAAAAGCAATCAATTACCCTTAAGTCATCTTTTACTAGCCTTAGCAATTGTGGCAGTGTGGGGTACCAACTTTGTGGTGATCAAACTTTCTTTAGACGCCTTTCCACCATTCTTATTTGCAGCATTGCGCTACACCTTTGCATTTTTACCTTTAGCGTTTTTCATCCCAAGACCCAAAGTTTCTTGGGGGAATATGTGTGCGTATGGTGTAGCTATTGGAGTTGGACAATTCGGGATCTTGTTTTTTGCAATTGATGGAAAAATTTCTCCTGGCTTAGCTTCCTTGGTCATTCAGACGCAGGTATTTTTCACGATTGGTTTTGCAATGTTTTTTGCAAAAGAGCGCTTAAGACTATATCAAGCCGTCGCAGTGTCGATAGCGATGACGGGCTTAGGAACGATTGCGCTCCATACTGATGCAGGTACGACATTTTTGGGATTGGCGCTAGTAGTCTTTGCAGGACTCTCATGGGGTATAGGGAACACAGTGAGTCGACGTGCTGGCACTATCAATATGCTCTCCTATGTAGTGTGGGCAAGCGCATTTTCACTGCCACCACTCTTTTTGATTTCTTGGATTTTTGAAGGTGGTTGGGAAAATATCAGTATCTCGTTGAGCTCTGCGCCAATGGGAGCTTGGATTGGCGTCTTTTGGCAATCGTGGGGCAATACACTCTTTGGTTATGCGGCATGGGCTTGGTTGCTTTCCAAGCACCCCGCGGCAGTGGTTGCACCAGCGCCATTGCTAGTACCGATATTTGGGATGGGAGCATCAGCCTATTTTTTGAGCGAGCCATTGCCTTTATGGAAAATCTTAGCAGCAGGCCTAGTGATTGCTGGTCTGGTTGTGAACTTGTTCTGGCCAAACTTAGAGAAGTACTTTAGAAAAAAATAGACTGCTCTTAAACTCATTTGCTGAAATACTGTCTTTTTCTGACCCCATGCAATACAAAAGTGGCAAAGAACATCAGCCCCACTACCCAATGCATGATCACAACGCTATCTCGAATATCTGCAGGACCGTAATACAGTAGGGCTCCAGTGGTTAAAAGAGTCACTAGAAAACTTAACTGACTAAAACCACTCAACCACTTCTTTTTCGATGCAATGCCCGCCTTAAGATGAAACGATAGGACTGAGCCTAAGGCAAGAGTTGCGAAGATTGCAAAGATGCCGTGAGTAGCCAATATATGACGATTACCAAAGCTTGCCCGTTGAATCTCAAACTCATGGCCCAGAAGATAGAGGCTGCCACTAATGGAGCAGGCCAGCATGCTACTGATCACAAAAGATCTTTGCCAGTGGGACATTCTTCCTAAGCGGCTCATGCAGAAATTCTGATGGCCTGTGCAGAGAAGTAATTGAAGCAGGGATGATCATATTCTCCAGATAGTGCCAATACCTTAGTCAGAGCATCTGCATGGGCACATTCTTTTGCGATAACTGAATAAGAGCCTGAGAAATTAATATGTGCTTCAGATTCATCTTGCGCAAATGGGTTGATGATGTGGCTTTGCTGTTGATCTCGATTGGCAAAGTAGAGACCGCTTGTAGCAATGGCTCCATTTTGTAGCGAGCCAATATCGATTAACTGGCTTGGCAGACTTGGGTTGCGAATTTGTACTGAGCTTGGAGATTTTCCAAATACCCGCAGGTCCCCTCCAGCATTCACGCAGCCAGATTCGATACCACTAGAGAGCAAACTTTCCACCGCCTTATCAACCGCAAAGCCTTTGGCAATTCCGCCAAGATCTAGGCAGAGGGGCTTATTAGATTGAATCAGCTGTGAGCCCCGAAAATGGACATCTTCGATACCGCCAAGTTGATGCCTAGATAAATCAATGTGGCGTGGCAATAGTCCAGCGCTTACTAGCCGATGGCCAATGCCGCAATTAAATAAACCATCAGATTGTCGATGCATCTCCTGAGCAATTCTCAGTACTTCTGCGGACCAAGGATGAATCTCAAGTGAAACTTGGTGCGCCCAGCGGTTGATTTGGTTCAATTCACTTAAAGGGTTATGAAAATTCATTAAGTTCTGAACCAGTTTTACTGCTGAAAATGCCTCATTGACTGCTTGATGATTATCTTGCTCAGTAGATATCTCTACAAATGTACCTAAGAGTGCTTGGCAGCGCTTGATCATTTTGCCCTCAGTGCCAAGTCATATAACACCGCTACGCGTTTCACACCATCCGTAATGTGTTTGCAAGAAAGGGTGGCACCACCAATGTTCTGAATGTCTTGGTTGAGTTTGATAGGGTCATGCGCAGTCTTACCAACAAATTGCTTGCGCCACCCAGCCTCGGCTACTTCATAGCCATAGGATTCAACATACTCCAAAATCTCAAGCCCTAAAACACTACCGCTAGGAGCAATTGCAACGGCATACGTAATCATCTCGTGCTTACCGATCACTTCATCAATGATCAGCCAACTACCATCCGCAGCTTTCCAAATACGATCCCCTCGAAAGGGGTGTCGAATACTAGATGCTATCCGCATCTTTTCTTGTAAATCTTCACTAATGATGATGGGCACTTGAATAAGTTGTTTATTGGGAAGGAGTATTTTCTGTACCTGCTCTGCAGTCACGTAGATTTTTGCGTGAGCAATGATAGGTGCGCTTACCATTGCTAAGCCAACGATCGCAAAGGGGTTGGGTTTCCAGTTCATCACTATCTTTAGTTCAAAGGAAAGCCAACTTTGACAATAAATTCATTGACAGTATGGCTATCCCACACCCGAGCGTTAGAGCATTCTGCTTCGCCTCCACCCATGCAGTTGCCACCTGCCAATTGATAACGCCAGGCGCCAGTTACCCACCAGTCCTTAGCGGCATAGTGCATATTGGGACCAACAAAAGTGGCGCGTTGTACTTGGTTGCGCAGATTGAGTTCTGAGTAATCGTTATGAAAGCGCGCTTCTACCCCGGCAGACCACTTAGGAGCAAAGCGATAGCTAGCCCCCACTAAAAAGTCGAGCATGGATTCAGGGACATTGCCATTCTCAATAAACTTCAAGCGTTCATTTGCGACGACGACGTTGCCGGCGAGTATTAAACGATCATCAATGAAATTTGACTGCAATAAGAGTCTAGCCTCGAGCTCATCTTTATTTCTACCCCAGGTAGGCTCGAGATAAAAGCCAACCCCAACAGGGGAGGTGACTGGATTGGTAAGTCGATAGATCGCTTCAAGAGATCCGCCCTCAATGCCACTCTTTCTATAAGGAGTAGCTGGATCATGCGTGGAAGGTACAGCATAGCCACCAGTGCAAGTGGGCTCGTCGCCGCAGGCTTCAGGGTTGGTGTAGTTCTGACTAGCATTGGTGTAATACGAATTAATGTAGCCAGCAATTTGCAGATCATTTGTTAGGCCATACTCCAATTCAGATCTAGCTGTCCATGCCTCATACGTTCCAGCAGCCTGCTGCTGGTTCAATTGCAAACGTTGTTCAAATTCCAACTTGCCTTTTGGTTGAAGATCAAGCGTATAGATCCAGCCAAATACACCCTCACCTGCATGGGCAAATGAGAAGTGAAGGGCGGTTGCGAGAATGCAGCTAAAGGCAATGAGTCTTTTGATGGTTAATTTCATAGTCATATTTGATTGGTGGTTGGAAAAGTCTAAATGAGAATGGTTCTCAATATAACATCAAATGAGAATGATTCTCAACTAAGAAAATGACCACTATCTGATCAATGGCGTGATTTTTAGGGTTTGCCGTCTTTGCTTGTAAGATTTCTCTTCAATGAACGCAGAAGCCCTCGAGAAACTGGTCTTAATGAAAATGCCCTTTGGTAAACATGCTGGGCGTGCTTTGGCAGAGTTGCCAGGTAACTACCTCGCCTGGTTTGCGCGTGAGGGATTTCCAAAAGGAGAGTTGGGTGAGCTGCTAGAGCTGATGCACACGCTAGATCACAATGGCTTGCGTGGCCTGTTGGCGCCGATTCAACGAGCGCACGGCTTGAAAGCTAGATCATCATTGCTTTGAGCGATCTCATTTGAGCGGTAACTGAAAATCTATGCCTGTTTTCTGAACTAGCTCTTGATAAGAAATGGGCGGGCGCATAGTCGCTTCGTTGGTATTTTCAACCCAATAAGCCCACGCCTTATTTTTACTGGCGTCGTATACCAATTTATATAAATGACTCGGAATGGTAACGCGACTGTTGCCGATACTTCCGCTATTGCCAGTAGAGCCAGTGTAGACATAAACATCACCAGTAACTCGTTTGACATAAAGCCTAGTCGGCTCTTCTACATTCTTAGCCCAAATGCCCTGATTATTTTGTCTGGCCTGAGGCATCATGTTCGCCAATGAGAAAGACTGAGCCATTGATCTTTCATTAGTCATATCCCCTGCTGGAGCATTGTGGCCACGATCATAGCCGCTGCCCCGGTAGTCTGAGAGCAGAGAACGCTCTGCCATAGGAAGCCTGGCCTCCTCATAAAACTGATTGCTTCTTTTAGGGTGAGGGGCTGATAGCTGTTCTCGACTGAGCTTCTCCACTGTATAGATAGGCTTCTTATCGCCCGGGGAGTAATAAATCGCAAAACTATCAAAACAGAGATCTCGGCCCGCTTCCTGGCTGGCAGGTATTTGCTGCTGTGGAAATAGGTCTTTACATTCCTCGAATAAGGCAAAGGCGCTAGGCGGACCGAGCAAACCTAGAAGGGCGCTAAGGACGAGAAGCTTACGAAAAATTTTCATAGGATGTCAGTGTAGGACGAGCCACACCGGTCTTGCCTCTTTTCAGTCTAGGCTAGCTCTTGAGCTAATCAGGATCTGGCCCTAAGAAGGAGTTTTGTTTTGGATAAAAGCACCTGTTCGATCCAGAGACGGTTTGAAAATAATGCCTTGCAGCAATTGAGGTCGAGTACTACCGGTAGAAATAAGTCTGCTCTCAAACACTAGATGTATGGTTTTGAGAGATGATTTTTTCTTCAAAAACGTAAAAAAGTTGGAATTTCAGGATTTTTTTACACTATGAAATTAGTGAGCCCTAACATTCATAAGTTACTGATTTAAATAGATTAAATATCAGAATCAGGATACCTATACGGGAGATCCCGTATTTCAAGACGAAAAAGTTATCGAAATCAGTTTCCTTATTCTTGACTTGATATAAGAACCTTCTTAGGATGACCCATGTTTTTTAGATATTGCGCTGCAACATAAATCTGTATCTGGGTTTTAGGGGTGCCGCAAATAAATAGATGAGTAAATGTATATCGAACAATTTGAGTGAGAAGCAAGATCACCAGCCAGCAATCCTGGCAGCTCAAGATCTGCTGAAACAAGCCATGGCTCCGGTTTACCGAGTCATTAATGGTGTACTCGTTGTTTCCGTATTCATGGTGGTAGGTCTATGGCTTTCTGGTAACGGTACCAATGCCGGGGCTTTCGATTTAGCCCGCGTCTTGGTCCCAGATGAAGCCCGTCATATTGTCTGGAGCAATGGCTTTAGCATGCTCGAGGAATATAAGACTGCAAACGAAAGTTCTACCCAAATGGCCGATTCTGAAATCGCTGCCGTGATTTACAACAAATCCAACCCAATCTCGGCTGGTTTAAATAGCGCCAAGCAGCAGACGGTTGCCTTGCTGATGCCATCCGTTGCCCAGATGCAGGTTAAATCGATTTCCCATTTGGCCGATCGGATTCCAACTTCCAGAATTGATCCCCAAGCGCTAGATAGCAACTTGATGGGCTCGATTCAGAATCAACGTGCGGTTGCTGATTTTTTTGAGAAAAAATACAAACTGGATCGCTCTAAGATCGAAGAGTATGTATCGAACACCATTTTGATTGCAAAAGAAGTCAATATCGATCCAGTGCTTTTATTGGCTGTGATTTCAGTTGAGTCCAACTTCAATCCAAACACAAAGAGTCATGCTGGCGCTGAAGGCCTCATGCAGGTGATGACCTCAGTACACAAAGATAAATATGCTTTGTATGGCGGCACTACTGAAGCCGTCAAGCCCGAAGTGAACATTCGGGTTGGCGCCTATATCTTGAAGTACCTCATCGCCACCGCAGGCTCCTTGCGCAATGGCTTGAAGTACTACGTAGGTGCTGCTAATGCTGAGGATGACGGCGGCTATACCGATAAAGTAATGGCCGAAAGAAATCGTCTAATTAGTCTTTGCCAAAGCCGCTCTACCAATCGCCTTAGCTTAAATGGCAAGGATGTGCGCTCTTAATTAGATCAGCGCCTCAATGTTGTGAAGCATTAGATAGTAAAAAGACCACCCTAGGGTGGTCTTTTATATTCCGCTAAACAGAGCAGATAACAGAGCGATTAGTTGACGCCATGCAACTCTACATCAAATACTAAAGTGGCATTTGGTGGAATAACGCCACCCGCACCACGGGGACCATAACCCATTTCAGAGGGAATGATCAGTGTGCGTTTGCCACCAATCTTCATGCCAGCAACACCCTCATCCCAACCCTTGATCACATGACCAGCCCCTAATGGGAAGCTGAATAGTTGGCCGCGATCTAAGGAGCTATCAAACTTCTGACCTTTATGATCAGCTGCTTTCTCATCAAAGAGCCAGCCGGTGTAATGCACGTCAACGTGATTACCAGCCACCGCTTCTTTGCCTTCACCTACAACGGTATCGATTTTTTTGAGTTCACTCATGATATTTTCCTATTTCACACAAATTGACTGGCTAGTATATTCTGAGCTTTATAAATTCTGATAGGGGGCCTGATTTGGCTCCATGACATGACAAATTATTGGCCCAATTGCGCATACAGCACTCTTTTAGTCAGTCCAGACCATCAGCTCTTGGTGACCGATGACTTTTTGCGAACCTATTTACACAGGCCTGAGTTAAGCCTGGTAGCAGAGTCTTGCGCGATTGAAAAATCCTTACATCAACGTTTGCTGCAAAATCCCCGTGCTGATATTGCTGATCATGAAATTGCCGCTATGGCCGATGAGGACATCCAAGAAAACTATCGGGTCTGGTTACGTTATCGAGCACGACTAATAGCTGCAAGCTCTCTAGAGAGCTTTTATATGAGTTTATTTAGGGGTGAGGGCGTTGATGTACCGCCTTTATTTGTCGCCCAATTAGCTCAGATCTTTGTAAGGCATATATTGGGGGAGCAAGCGCAGCCACTTGAAGTGCGTATGGGCGAATTATTTTTTAGAACCCAAAAGATTACCGTGCTCGAAGACGCTATTGTGATGGGCGCGGATGAAGATACAGTTTCCCGTAACGCCCAAGCAGGCGATACCGGCAACATCATGGACTTACTCAAGGGTAAATCGATGACGATGAGATCAGCTGACTTAGATGTCTTGTATGAAGAAAATGCCACTGAGTACTGGGATCGCAATGAGGATTTTGATTTTGCAGTACAGCTGAACTTTGGACATGAGCCTATCAATCACTTTTGCCGCGTTCTAGAAAAGTGGATAGAGCACTTTCTGGGGGCAAAGGTACGTATTACTCCCATGCAGCAAATTAGCGACCCCAAGTGGTCATGGCATGTCGGTTTAGATGCAGCGGCAACTGAGATCCTCAATAAGTTATATAACAAAGAGTCTGTTGGGGCAGATGAGCTAGAGAAAGTCATCTGTCTATTTCGTTTAGATTTTATTGATGAGGCGGCGCTCGCTAAAGCGCAGGCAGGCAAGCCCGTCTATATGGCAATTGCCATGAATGAGCAAAAACAACTCAAGCTCAAACCCCAAAATCTCTTGTTTAATTTACCGCTCGCAAAAACTTCTTAAGCTCACAACGATTTTTTCTACACCTTCTTCATCTTTTGTTTCTTATTTTGACTAGCTAGCCAAAATAAAGCTGCTGCAGTTACCACTACAGGCAAGAGTGATCCTAGATTTAGGAAGTTCCAGCCTTGTGAGGTAATGAGTGCTCCAGATCCAAATGAGGTAAAGGCCATCGTAGAAAAAACAAAGAAATTGATTGCCGCCTGGGCCTTATCCCGCTCATTGGGTTTATAAGCGGTCATCGCCAAAGAGGTGGAGCCCGTAAATAAAAAGTTCCAGCCAACTCCTAACAAGAAGAGTGCAAGAAGAAATTGATGTAGATCGGTACCTGTTAATGCAATCAAGATGCAAATGAAATTGAGAAACACGCCTACACCCATAATCTTGAGAGTACCAAAGCGTTGAATTAGCGAGCCAGTAAAAAAGCCCGGTGCAAACATGCCGATCACATGCCATTCCAACACTAAGGCGGTATCTGAGAAGGGGAGTCCGCAGATTTGCATTGCTAGCGGAGTTGCTGCCATGAGCAAGTTCATGACACCATAACCTAAGGCTGCACCAATAATGGCAACCATAAAAACAGGCTGCTGCAAGATGCTCTTCAGAGATCTACCATCTGATAGAGCATGCTGGGTTTTAAATTCTTCTGGAAAATGAATCAGTTGCATGACAAAGATTCCTAAGAGACCCGCTATGGAGAGTGTCAGATAGGCGCCTAAAAATGCGGTATCAAAAAGATCGCGGGTCCAAGAGGCTAGGTTAGGCCCAATCACTGCGCCCAAAATACCACCAGCTAAAACCCAGGAGACTGCTTTATCTCGTTGGCTAGCGTCAGTCAGTTCGGCGGCAGCAAAACGGTAGAGCTGTCCATTGGCACTGTAGTAGCCAGCAATAAAAGTGCCCAATACCAAGAGCCAGAAATTTTTGGTCATCGCTGCGTAGGCGCACAAGAGTGCCGAGAGCATTGCTACTAATAACCCAATCTGAAAAGAAATCTTGCGACCAAAGTAATTTTGGGATTTTGCGACGATCGAGGTAGCAAAAGCGCCTCCTACGACATAGCCCATGACCGGTAAAGTAGCCATCCAGCCCACGGGGGCAAGACTAAAGCCAACCAAGCCATTGATGGCAATAAAGGTGACGTTATTAGTCAGGAATAGACCCTGGCAAATAATGAGCAGCAAGAGATTTTTATTGAGTAAAGGGTGCTTGTTGCTCATAGGATGGAGTTTACGAGCAATTGGAAGCTTTAGTTGTTTTGCCCGATTCCCTGAAATTGTGCGTCTTGAGGCCTTTGGGCTCTAAATCTGGCAATTTTGCCAAGTCCGATGATTTAAAATAGAAGGCTCCCCTCATTAGCAATGGGTGCGTTAAAAGCGGCTTGCAAAATGGGGATGTGAGACTGGGTGGGTAAAAACCTAGCCCCGTAATTTTTCAATATTAAGGAAACGTTCATGGCTGTAGAGAAATCAAAGATTATTTATACCCTGACAGATGAGGCGCCACTCTTGGCAACTTGTGCATTTCTGCCGATTATTCGCACCTTTACAGCGCCGGCTGGCGTGGAGATTGTGAAGAGTGATATTTCTGTTGCTGCCCGCATTCTGTCTGAGTTTTCTGATTGCCTAACTGCTGAGCAAAAAGTGCCGGATAACCTCGCTGCGCTTGGCAAGATGACTTTATTGCCCGACACCAACATTATTAAGTTGCCTAACATCAGCGCTTCTGTGCCTCAATTACTGGCAGCTATTAAAGAGTTGCAATCTAAGGGTTTCAAGATCCCCAATTTCCCGGATGATCCTAAGAGCGAGGAAGAAAAAGCCATTCGTACTCGTTATTCCAAATGCTTGGGTAGTGCAGTAAATCCAGTTTTACGTGAAGGTAACTCTGATCGCCGTGCACCTAATGCAGTCAAACAATTTGCACGTAAGCATCCTCACTCGATGGGTGAGTGGAGCCAAGCCTCTCGGACGCACGTATCGCACATGCATGGCGGTGACTTCTATGCTGGTGAAAAGTCAATGACTATGACTAAAGCATGCGATGTAAAGATGGACTTGGTTACAAAGAGTGGCAAAACCATTGTTCTCAAACCAAAAGTCTCTTTAATTGCTGGCGAAATCATCGACAGCATGTTCATGAGCAAAAAAGCGCTGTGTGAGTTCTACGAAAAAGAAATCGAAGATGCCTATAAGACCGGCATGATGTGGTCCTTGCATGTGAAGGCCACCATGATGAAGATCTCTCATCCAATCGTATTTGGTCACGCTGTGAAAATTTTTTATAAAGATGCTTTTGCTAAGCATGCGAAGTTATTTGAAGAATTAGGTGTCAATGTCAATAACGGCATGAGCAGCTTGTATGAAAAGATCAAAACTCTGCCAGAGTCAAAGCGCGAAGAAATTATTCAAGATGTCCATGCCTGTCATGAACATCGCCCAGCATTAGCGATGGTGGATTCTGCTAAAGGTATTACCAACTTACATTCTCCAAGTGATGTGATTGTGGATGCTTCTATGCCAGCGATGATTCGTGCAGGTGGCAAGATGTGGGGCGCTGATGGTCGCCTGCATGACACCAAAGCAGTTATTCCAGAAAGTACCTTTGCACGTATCTATCAAGAAATGATCAATTTCTGTAAGACGCATGGCAATTTTGATCCAACCACGATGGGTACTGTTCCGAATGTGGGCTTGATGGCTCAGCAGGCTGAAGAGTATGGTTCACATGACAAGACTTTTGAAATCTCGGAAGCTGGCGTAGCCCGTATCGTTGCTGATGACGGTACTGTACTGCTCGAGCAAAACGTAGAAGAGGGCGATATCTGGCGGATGTGCCAATTAAAAGATGCGCCGATTCGTGATTGGGTGAAGTTGGCAGTTAAGCGTGCCCGTCTCTCGAATACGCCTGCGGTATTTTGGTTAGATGAGTACCGTCCACACGAAGCCGAGTTGATTAAGAAAGTAAATGCTTGCCTTAAAGATTACGATCTCAAAGGCTTAGATATTCAGATCATGTCCCAGACCCGCGCGATGCGTTACACACTTGAGCGCGTAATTCGTGGCAAGGACACTATTTCTGTCACCGGCAATATCTTGCGTGATTACCTTACCGACTTGTTCCCCATTATGGAATTGGGAACCAGTGCAAAGATGCTATCTATCGTGCCTTTGATGGCAGGTGGTGGTCTCTTTGAAACGGGTGCTGGCGGCTCTGCTCCAAAACACGTTCAACAGTTGCTTGAAGAAAATCACTTGCGTTGGGATTCATTAGGTGAGTTCTTGGCTTTAGCGGTTTCTCTAGAAGATATTGGTGATAAGACCGGCAACCCGAAAGTCAAAATCTTAGCCCGTACTTTGGATGAGGCCACCGGTAAATTGCTAGACAACAATAAGTCTCCTTCGCCACGAACTGGTGAGTTAGATAATCGCGGCAGCCAGTTCTACTTGGCTATGTATTGGGCAGAAGCTTTAGCTGCTCAAACTGAGGATAAAGAACTGCAAGCGCATTTCGCGCCTTTAGCTAAATCCTTGCAGGCAAATGAGCAAAAGATTGTGGATGAGTTCAAAGCGGTTCAAGGTAAGCCAGCCGATATCGGCGGTTACTTTGCAATTGACTCAGAGAAGTGCAAGGCAGTAATGCGTCCTAGCGCTACTTTCAATACTGCATTGCAGGCTGCGAGAGCTTAAGCACTCAGAGCTGCTGACCCTCACTACAGTTGGGTATCAAAAGGCAAGCCTTCGGGTTTGCCTTTTACTTTTGGGGCTCATATAGATCGGCAAGCAATAAATTCTCATCAGTAGCAAAATAAGCCCATTACATTCATTGGGGGTATCCCATGCCATTTATTGATAAGACGATTCATCCAAGTGATATCACCCCTCAAGCCGTTTTTGAGAACCGTCGCAATCTCATTAAGGCTGCAGCAGCAGGTAGCTTTGGTATGGCATTGGCCCCTTGGTTTTCAAGAGAGGCTTTAGCCGCCAATCCAGAAAAGTTGAGTGCAGTGCTCAATCAGGCTTATGCATCCAAAGAAGAGCTCACTCCCTATAAGTATGTCACGAGCTATAACAACTTCTATGAGTTTGGAACTGATAAGGCTGACCCTGCGCAATATGCGCATACCTTGCAAACTCGTCCATGGACAATTTCAATCGAAGGTTTGGTTAAAAAACCGCTAGTCTTAGATATTGATGCCTTATTAAAACTAGCGCCGATGGAAGAACGAATTTATCGCATGCGTTGTGTTGAGGGTTGGTCGATGGTAATTCCCTGGGATGGTTATTCTTTATCTAAGTTAATTAGCAAAGTGGAGCCCCTTGGTTCTGCCAATTATGTGGAATTTATTTCTTTGGCAGATAAAAAACAGATGCCAGGAATCAAGAGCAATATCATTGAGTGGCCTTATCA
>Ga0208496_1000324_pt1 | contig 16816 bp, 10 predicted proteins | sample CryBogmetaGMA2M_FD_184552 | JGI IMG/M metagenome (GOLD analysis project Ga0208496, IMG submission 184552) | Freshwater microbial communities from Crystal Bog, Wisconsin, USA - MA2M (SPAdes) | ecosystem: Environmental > Aquatic > Freshwater > Lake | place: Crystal Bog, Wisconsin, USA | collected... | reverse complement strand
TAAGAACGGGGCTTCGGTGCCGAACGCGACCGCATCCGCTTCAAACCCGCTCAATGCTTCGCAAGCTCGCACGATGTCTGAATCTGCCGATGATTCAAAAGCAGGCACCCCGTCGTGCAATGGGTGAGTCTCGACCCGTAGTTTTGGATAGTCGCCCAGTGCCTCTGCCAGCCTTGCTTCCATAGTCTGGCGCAGTTCCAAAATGTCCATTCCCGGCAACGGCCTAATGTCGATGAGCATCTCACATTGACCACATATTCGGTTGGGGTTGTCACCTCCATGGATGGCACCGAAATTTAACGTGGGTACATCCACTTTGAACAAGGGGTTGCGGTGTTTTGCCTGCAATTCGGTGCGCCAAGCCAGCAATTCACCCAGTACACGATGCATTCCCTCAATCGCATTGGCCCCCAAAGAAGGATCGCTGGCATGTCCGGCATGGCCTGTCACGCGAATGCTCTCCATCATTACGCCTTTGTGCATTCGGATAGGCTTTAAACCGGTCGGTTCGCCGATAATCGCATAGCGTCCCGGCTTCAAACCGTGGGCCAGCAGATATTTTGCCCCGGCCATGGAGCTTTCCTCGTCGGCGGTGGCGAGCAGGGTCAATGGCCTACGCAATGATTTGGCATCGAAGCTTCGCGCTGCCTCGATGGCGAGGGCAAAAAATGCCTTCATGTCACAACTGCCAAGCCCGTACAAACGTCCGTCCCGTTCGATGCCGCCGAAAGGATCGCATGACCATTGCCCCTCGTCAAAAGGCACGGTGTCGGTATGGCCTGACAACACCAATCCTTCCCTCACATAGCCTTCACCCCCCAGCCTAGCCAATAAATTCGCCTTACCCGCCGCTACCTCATGGACCGTAATCGAAAAACCTAGATTTTCCAGCCATTCGGCCAGAAGATGGATCACGCCAAGATTGCTGCGGTCTATTTTTGGGTCGCTGCTACTGATTGAGGGCAGGGCGATAAGTTCGCGTATCAGGGTGGATATTTCGGGTAATTTATTGGTCATATCGGATTAGCTTTGAGGTTCTTAATAGCACACAGAATAAAACTATTTAATAAATCACAGATGTTACGCACGGTTGGTAAAGGGTTTCCGCCCTTACACGGCTCCGGCTTCTTGGTTGGGAAGCAGAGCTTCTCGTAACGCATTCCCAAGCGGAGCTTGGGAACGAGCGTAAGCTCCGGGCTCTACGCTGGTTCCCAAGTTCCGCTTGGGAACCCTTGGCTTGGAAGCTCCTGCTTCCGGGCTGCCATGAATGTGCTGACTCATCACCTTAGTAGATCGGCAAACCTTTGCCGACATGTGCGTAACATCAGTAAATCATTCACTAAAATGCATATCACACTCCCAGAACTCGCGCTAGTGCTTTTGGTCGGCCCCTCCGGGGCAGGCAAATCCACCTTTGCCCGGTGTCATTTCCTGCCTACTGAGGTCATTTCCTCCGATCAATGCCGGGCCATGGTCTGTGATGACGAGAACGACCAGTCCGCCACTGCCGACGCTTTTGAAATCGTCCATCTGATTGCAGCCAAGCGTTTGAAGGCCGGACGGTTTACCGTGATTGACGCCACTAACGTACAGCCCGAAGCCAGAAAGTCATTGCTTAAATTGGCACGCCAATATTATTTGCCGACGGTTGCCATTGTTTTGGACATGCCGCTAGCGGTTTGTTTGGAACGCAATAACCAGCGCCGAGACCGCACACTTAAGGATGACATCATACGCGCCCATCGTGGCCAGTTGCACGGCTCGCTGCAAGGGCTGGCAAAGGAGGGTTTTCGCCAAATCCATATTTTTAACCGTCCAGAGGATTTGGACAAGTTAAAAATCTTCCGCAAACCCAACCGGACTAATAAAAAGTCCGAGACCGGCCCTTTCGACCTTGTCGGCGATGTGCATGGTTGCTTCGACGAACTGCTCATCCTGCTCAAATTACTGGGCTATCGGGTTAGCCACGGGGGCCATGAATTTGAAGTCTATCATCCCGATGGAAGAAAGCTGGTTTTTTTGGGTGACTTGGTGGACCGCGGCCCAAAAACCCCGCTGGTGTTGCGATTAGCCATGGCTGCGGTCAAATCACACGATGCATTCTGCCTCTCAGGCAATCACGACGCAAAGCTTGTCAAGGCATTGCAAGGCCACAAGGTTTCATTGACTCATGGGCTTGCCGAGTCAATGTTGCAACTGGAACCCGAGAGCGAGAAATTCAGGGCGGAAGTTGCAGAATTCCTGAATTCACGCCCCAGCCATTATGTATTCGATGGCGGCAGGCTAGTGGCGGCTCACGCGGGGCTGCGCGAAGAAATGCACGGACGCGACGGTGGCAAGGTGCGCATGTTTTGCCTGTATGGCGAGACCACCGGGGAAACCGATGAGTTCGGCTTGCCTGTCCGCTATCCTTGGGCCGACGATTACCGTGGGCGGGCGATGGTCGTCTACGGCCACACGCCAATCGTCGAACCGAAATGGCAAAACAATACCCTGTGCATTGATACCGGCTGCGTATTCGGAGGAACACTAACGGCGTTGCGCTACCCGGAAAAGGAAATTGTCTCAGTGCCGGCGTTGGCTCAATACTGCCTGCCTACAACGGGTGCGATTAAAAGTGATGCAAACTAGTTGGGCAGCGTTTGAAATTACGTCGGGTGTGCAAGGCTCGCCTTGTCTGCTGACACCATCGCAAGGCAAGCCTTGCACTCCGGCATCACTTTTTCATCGCACCCACCTATGACAGTCTATATGTAGTAATGTGTAACATCCGCTTATAATGAAACTTATCTTATTGCTAAAAACTCATAGGAATCCTAAAGCTCATGATCCCCATGGTTGATTTGAAAACCCAATACGCTTTGCTGAAAGACGAAATCGACGCTGGTTTGCTTGCCGCACTGGAAAACACCGCCTTTGTGATGGGTCCGAATGTGCAGGCTTTCGAGAAGGAGGCTGCGGGCTACCTAGGTGTAAAACATGCCATCGCTGTCGCCAACGGCACCGAGGCCTTACATATGGCCTTGATCGCAGCGGGCATAGGCGAAGACGATGAGGTCATCACCTCCGCGTTTACCTTCATCGCCACAGCGGAAGCCATCCGCTATGTACGCGCCAAGCCGGTGTTTGTCGATATTGACCCTCGCACCTTCAACATCACCCCCGAGTCTATCGAAGCCGCCATCACCCCGGGGACAAAAGCCATCATGCCGGTGCATTTGTTCGGCCAGCCGTGCGACATGGCAGGCATTCAGGCGGTGGCAGACCGACACGGGCTAAAAATCATTGAAGATTGCGCCCAGTCTTTCGGTGCGTCCATCAATGGCAAGCAAACCGGTAGCATGGGGTTGGTTGGCGGAACCAGCTTTTTTCCCAGCAAAAACCTAGGGGCTTATGGGGATGGGGGAATGCTCATGACCAATTCCGATGACATCGCCCAGCAAGTCAAGGTGCTGCGCAACCACGGTTCGGAAGTACGCTATTACCATGATGTGATTGGCTTCAATAGCCGTTTGGACGAATTGCAGGCGGTCATTTTACGGGTCAAGTTAAAGCGCATCGAACAATTCAACGCGGGCCGCCGCCACGCCGCGCGCCTTTATTCGCAACTGCTGGCCGGCCTGCCGATGGAAACTCCTTACGAAGACGGCATCGGCATCCATGTCTATCATCAATATACGCTACTGAGTGACCGGCGCGATGCGATCATGGCGGCACTGCAACAGGCCAATATTGCCTGTGCAATTTATTATCCCGTCCCCTTGCATCAACAAAAGGTGTTTGCGGAGTATTGCGCCGGGCTTAGCCTACCCGCGACGGAAGCCGTGGCGGCGCGGTGCTTGTCGCTGCCGATGTATCCCGAACTTACCGATGAGCAAGTGCGGGAAGTGGTTGATGTAATTGGAAATGTAGTTGTGGAGTAAAATTATCTATAAGACGTAGGATGGGCTGTGCTTGCGAAGCCCATCAAAGTTCAAATGCAATGCAAATGATCGGGCAGGACAACCCAAGCATCTATGTGAAATGGACGTTCCCTACGTGTCACCCGCACGGCTTCACGCAGTGCGTCGATATGTCGAACCAACGTGTCTAGCCTCCGCTCAAGAAGGTTCACAGTAAAGAAGTAGATACCACCTGGCACACGATAACGACGATAATCCGGCATAGCATCCTCCAAACAAGTAGGGCGGATACAGGGATGTGATCCGCCAAATCGGGACATATTTGCCAAATGCGAACACACACCCAACATACGGCGGAACCCGTCCATGGTTTTGGATTGTAGGGCGGATACAGGGATGTGATCCGCCAAAGGGACATCTCCGCCGAATGCCAACACACCCGCCAACATACGGCGGAACCCGTCCATGGTTTTGGATTGTAGGGCGGATACAGGGATGTGATCCGCCGAACGCTGACGACCGATCCATAGCATTCGGCGGAACCCATCCATGGTTCCGCCCTACGCGGGGATGCGATCCGCCGAATGCGAACACACCGCCCACATTCGGCGGAACCGGCCTTCGGTTCCGCCAAACATGGGCTGGTGTTATCTGACTATCCCTTCCCCCCTGGCCAATTTCGGCAATTGCCCCCCCAAGCCCATGGCGTATTTCATTGCCAATTTCTTTGCTGGGGCAATCCGCTCGGCCAGCCCTAGGCCAATGTTGCGTAGCAACTTCAGCGGCAGTTGGGAATTGCCGAAGACGCGGTAGAACATATCCATGGTTGTCATCATCAGCAAGTTATTCTGACGGCGCATTTTCTCGTATTCCTGCAACACCGAAGCCGCACCGATATCCTTGGAGGCTTGTTTCGCGGCGACCAGCACTTGGGCCAGCGCGGCGGCATCCAACAGGCCAATGTTGACACCCTGCCCCGCTAACGGGTGAATCATATGGGCGGCATCGCCAATCAACGCAACGCCTTCTTTGGCATAGCTTTGGGCATGTTGGCGGCGGAGCGGAAAACTTCCGCGCGAAACGATACTCGTGATATCGCCGAGAACCGGGGGGAAAGTCGCCAGCAATTCCTTAAGTAATGCCTCATCCGTCAAGGCTTTCAAGCGCTTAACCTCCTCCGGCTTGTTGTACCAAACCAAAGACGCATTAGGCCCGTCCAAAGGCAAGAAAGCCAACGGTCCGGTAGGGGTGAATTTCTGCCAAGTGATGTCCTGCTGACCATAACCGGTTGCGACCGTCAACACCAAGGCATGTTGCTCGTAATCCCAAGTATGGACACCCATTCCGGCTGCCTGACGCACACGGGAAAAACCGCCGTCGGCTGCCACCAGCAAACGGGCGGTGATGGTGCGGCCGTCTTCGAGAGTCAAACTGGACTGCCCCGCCGTATAATCAATGGACTGTGTCTTAACGGGGCAGAGGAAATCGACATTGTCGAACATCTGCAAGCGGTCTAGCAAAGCCAACTGGATAATGCGGTTTTCAACAATATAGCCCAGCACGGACTCGTTAATGTCTTCACTACGAAACTCGACATCACCCTTGTCCTCCCACACTCTCATGCGGCGAAATGGGCAGAAACGCCGGGAGGCAATGCCTTGCCATGCGCCGATGGTCTTGAGGATGCTGGCAGAAGCGATACTGACCGCAGAGACGCGCAGGTCGTGTGGCTGCTCGGCGTCAAAGGCTGGTGGCGGCGCATCTTCCAACACGGCCACCCGCAACCGGCTAGCCCCCAAACCACACCCCAGCGTCGCCCCGACCATGCCGCCACCAACGATGACCACATCATAATGTTCGTTCATACCTTCAATGCTCCTGCTCAATCTTGGAAAATTTCAGTGACCATGATAATGCAAAGGTGAGTTTGAACCTATGCCAAGAACCATGGAAAACTGATTTTTTATTCGTCCTCCGTTTCAAGGTAAGCCCTAAATAGTGAATAAACTATTACAGGGAATGAACACCCCGACACGCTGAAAAGAGTCGCATTGTCGTTTAAGTCAGTTTATTCTTAGCATATATTGGGAAATTTGCCCATAACTTTCATAAATGCTTGAAAAAAGCAGTCAAATTGCCTATATTGACTGGCTTTTGTATTTTGTCTGGCTTTGATGCCATTCAAATAACCATTTATATTTAAATACTTAGGATTCCAATAGACACTTTTATCGCCAACCACTCGGCTTGCAAACCGGTTGCCTGTCCGAATGGCAAGCGAAACGGTGAAATTTTTTCAGTGCTTCACACGTCGAATGAGGTAAAAAATGAGTTTCAGCACTTTACCCGCCAAACAGGGTCTGTACGACCCGAGCAACGAACACGATGCCTGCGGCGTGGGGTTCATTGCCCATATTAAAGGCAACAAAAGTAATCATATAATCCTGCAAGGTTTGGAACTACTTAGAAACCTTACCCATCGTGGTGCTGTGGGCGCTGACCCTTTGGCAGGTGACGGTGCGGGCATACTCATTCAAACCCCGGATGCCTTTCTCCGTGCCGAAGCGGCCAAGCTGGGTGTGGCACTGCCCCCAGTGGGCGAATATGGCGTTGGCATGGTGTTCTTACCGCAAATTGCCGAAGAACGGGCGAAGTGCGAAAAAATCCTCACGGATTTTATCTTAGGCGAAGGACAGACCGTTCTTGGATGGCGCGACGTGCCGGTAAACAATAGTGGATTGAGCGAATCCGTCAAAGCGGTGGAGCCCGTCGTCCGGCAGGTTTTCATCGGTCGCGACGCTAAAATCCATGACCAAGACACCTTCGAACGTAAGCTGTTTGTGATCCGCAAGCAAGCCGAAAACGCAGTGCGCGAACTTTGCCTGTCCTGTGGCAAAGCTTTTTATCTGCCCTCATTATCTTCGCGCACCCTAGTTTACAAGGGTATGTTGCTGGCCGATCAAGTGGGGGAGTATTACCTCGACCTGCACAACGACACCTTAGTGTCCGCGTTGGCCTTGGTGCATCAGCGGTTCTCGACCAACACGTTCCCCACGTGGGATTTGGCGCACCCTTTCCGCATGATCGCCCACAACGGCGAAATCAATACGGTCCGCGGCAATGTCAATTGGATGGCGGCTCGGCGATATTCAATGTCGTCGGAGTTGCTGGGCGAGGACTTGGACAAGCTTTGGCCGCTCATCGCCGAAGGCCAGTCAGACTCGGCTTGTTTCGACAATGCGCTGGAACTGCTGGTTGCGGGCGGATATTCATTGGTTCACGCGATGATGCTGTTGATTCCCGAGGCATGGGCTGGCAATCCGTTAATGGACGAAAAGCGCCGTGCCTTTTATGAATACCATTCCGCGTTGATGGAGCCTTGGGATGGCCCTGCTGCTGTGGCCTTCACCGATGGCCGCCAGATTGGCGCGACGTTGGACCGTAACGGCTTGAGACCTGCCCGCTATCTAATCACCGATGACGATTATGTAATGATGGCATCGGAAATGGGGGTGCTAGACATTCCGCAGCACAAGATCGTCAAAAAATGGCGTTTGCAACCGGGCAAGATGTTCCTGATCGACTTGGAACATGGGCGCATCATTGACGATGCTGAAATCAAAGCGGAACTTACCGAACGCGCACCTTACAAGGAATGGGTGGATGCAACCCAAATCCATCTGGAAAGCCTGCCATCCGAAGTAGCTGCCATGGCCCCCGACGAAAAGACGCTGCTTGATGCCCAACAAGCATTCGGCTACACCCAAGAAGATATCAAATTCTTCCTCCAGCCCATGGCACTCACCGGCCAAGAACCAGTCGGCTCCATGGGCGTCGATGCCGCGCTGGCCGTACTGTCCAACCGTCCACGAGTGCTTTTTGACTATTTCAAGCAAGGTTTCGCCCAAGTTACCAACCCGGCTATCGACCCGATCCGCGAAGAATTAGTGATGTCGTTGGTTTCCCATATCGGCCCACGCCCTAACCTGCTTGGCCTTGACGAGGGTGGAATACATAAGCGCCTGGAAGTCCATCAACCGATTCTCAGTAACAAGGATTTGGAGAAAATCCGCCGCATCGAAGCGCGTACCGCAGGTGCATTCAAAACCAAAACGCTGAGCATTTGTTTCCCGGCTGAAACCGGGGCATCGGGCATGGAACCGGCGCTTGAAGCCCTGTGTACACAAGCGGAACAGGCGGTTCACGATGGCAATAACATTTTGGTGCTTTCCGACCGTCGCATGGATTCCGAATACGTCGCCATTCCGGGGCTGTTAGCCACTTCTGCGGTTCACTTTCACCTGACCCGCACGGGATTGCGCACCAAAGTAGGATTGGTGGTCGAATGTGGCGAGGCCCGCGAAGTTCACCACTTTGCGGTGTTGGCAGGCTATGGCGCGGAGGCGGTCAATCCCTACCTTGCCTTCGACACGCTTTCGCACATGCGGGAAACGCTGCCAGAGAAGTTATCCGAAGACGAAATCCACAAACGCTACATAAAAGCGGTAAGCAAGGGTTTGCTGAAAATCATGTCCAAAATGGGCATATCCACCTACCAGTCTTATTGTGGCGCACAAATCTTCAATGCCATCGGCTTGTCACAGGATTTCCTCGACCACTACTTTACCGGTGCCAGCAGCACTACCGGCGGGGCGGGGCTTGCCGAAATCGCCGAGGAGACGGTTCGCAGACACCGCATTGCATTCAGTGATGCGCCGATCTACAGAAATGCACTGGACGTTGGCGGCGAATATGCTTACCGAGTGCGTGGCGAAAACCACATGTGGACGCCAGAAACCATTTCCAAGCTACAACATGCCACCCGCTCGAACGACCCTAAAACCTATGCGGAGTATGCCCGCCTAGTCAATGAGCAGAACGAACGTCTGCTGACCTTGCGTGGCTTGATGGCATTCCAATTTACCGCCGAGCCGATTCCGTTGGATGAGGTTGAACCGGCCAAAAATATTGTCAAGCGTTTTGCCACAGGTGCCATGTCCTTTGGCTCCATTTCCTATGAAGCGCATACCACGATGGCGATTGCCATGAACCGCATCGGCGGCAAGTCCAACACGGGCGAGGGCGGTGAATTGTCGGAACGGTTCAAACCCTTGCCCAACGGCGATTCCATGCGCTCGGCCATCAAGCAGGTGGCTTCTGGCCGTTTCGGCGTCACCGCTGAATATCTTGTCAACGCGGATGATATTCAGATCAAGATTTCGCAAGGGGCCAAGCCGGGTGAGGGGGGGCAGTTGCCAGGTCACAAGGTCGATGAAATCATCGCCAAGGTGCGCCATTCCACACCGGGTGTGGGTCTGATTTCCCCGCCCCCCCACCATGATATTTATTCCATTGAAGATTTGGCCCAGCTTATTCATGACTTGAAAAACGTCAACCCCAATGCCCGAATTAGCGTCAAGTTGGTGTCGGAGATTGGCGTTGGCACAGTCGCCGCCGGCGTGGCCAAGGCCCATGCGGACCATGTGACCATCGCCGGTTATGATGGCGGCACTGGGGCTAGTCCGATCACGTCGATCAAACACGCCGGTTTGCCTTGGGAAATCGGTTTGGCCGAAACCCATCAGACCCTTGTGTTGAACAAATTAAGGGGGCGTATCGCCGTGCAGGCGGACGGCGGGGTAAGAAGTGGGCGTGACGTGGCTATCGCCTTCTTGCTAGGTGCAGACGAAGTGGGCTTCGCCACTGCCCCGTTGATCGTCGAGGGTTGCATTATGATGCGCAAATGCCATTTGAACACTTGTCCTGTCGGTGTCGCCACCCAAGATCCGGAATTGCGCAAACGTTTCACCGGCCAACCCGAACATGTGGTGAATTTCTTCTTCTTTGTCGCCGAGGAACTGCGCGGGATCATGGCAAGCTTGGGTATCCGCACCGTTGATGAAATGATCGGCCATTCCGAAAAGCTGGACATGAACCGTGCGATTAACCATTGGAAAGCATCAAAGATAGATTTCAGCAAAATTTTGCACAAGCCCGATGCAGGCCTAGGCGTGGCACAATACAATTGCGAATTCCAAGACCATGGCTTGGACCGTGCGTTGGACCACGTTTTGATCGAACAGGCCAAGCCGGCTTTGGAAGAGCGCAAACCCGTTAGCATCGAAACCCAAGTGCGTAACACCAACCGCACGGTTGGCGCGATGCTTTCCGGCGAGGTGGCAAGGCGTTACGGCCATGCGGGTTTGCCTGAAGATACTATTTCAATCTTGGCGAAGGGTACGGCAGGCCAAAGTTTCGGCGCTTTCCTCGCGAAAGGCGTAAGCATCGAACTGCAAGGCGAAGGCAACGACTATGTTGGCAAAGGCTTGTCGGGGGGGCGCATCGTCATCTATCCGCCGAAGGATTGCCCGTTCAAGGCCGAGGAAAACATCATTGTCGGCAATACCGTGTTATACGGAGCCATCAGTGGCGAATGTTATTTCCGTGGCGTGGCGGGCGAGCGTTTCGCCGTGCGCAACTCCGGTGCGATTGCTGTCGTGGAAGGCGTAGGCGACCATGGCTGCGAATACATGACCGGCGGTGTGGTGGTTGTGCTGGGTTCCACCGGACGAAATTTCGCCGCCGGCATGTCGGGCGGTGTAGCCTATGTATTGGATGCAACCGGTAATTTCGAGAAGCGCTGTAACCTGTCCATGGTGGAACTTGAACCTATCCCTGAGGAAAACCATGTTTCTTTAGGCTTGGACCAGAATGGTGATGATTTGGAAAGCCATGGCCTTGTCGATATCATGCATGACATGACCAACGGGGATGCCAAACGGCTGCGTCATTTGATCGAGCGCCATGCCCGTTACACCGGAAGCACCTACGCCCGTCACATATTGGACGAATGGGCAAATTATTTGCCGCTTTTCGTCAAGGTCATGCCGGTCGATTACAAGAAAGCATTGGAAAAAATCCAGGCCACCCGGAAACAAGCAGTGGTTCAACACTGATGAGTGTGGATTGCAAGGGGGTGGCCAATTCTTTGAATGCCTATCCCCTTGCGATGACCTCAAAATCCTAAATAAAAGACCAAGTCTATTTGAATGATTTTGAATTTCTATGTTAGAACGACTTTATGTCAATAATTTTCGCTGTCTTGTCAATTTTGAATTGAAATTAGACAGGATAAATTTGTTGCTGGGTGTCAATGGTAGTGGAAAAAGCAGTGCTTTCGATGTGTTGCGGAAGATACAGGATTTTATAATAGGTGATGCATTAGTTTCAGACGTATTCAAATCGAATGATAAGACGCTCTGGCTAAAGCTTGATTTACAGCATTTTGAAATGGACATCTCAATGGATAGCGATATTTACACTTATACGCTTGATATTCAGCACGACGAGGAAACAAAGAAACCAATAGTCGCCAAGGAAGAATTAAGTATGAATGGAAAGCCTTTGTTTGTTTATAGCGACGGCATTGCCCACTTATATCGCGATGACCATACGCTTGGACAGGAGTACCCATTAAATAAGACACGTTCTGGAGTTGGCTACCTTGATGAGTACAAGGACAGGAAGCTGCTTGCACGGTTTAAGCGCGAACTCGACAGATTTATCATAGTCAGGCCGATGCCTTTGATTATGGAAAAACGAAGCCTTGACGATGACATATGGCTAGACGAGATGATGGAGAACTTTCCTTCATGGTATCGCTATGTTTCCTCGTCGGACGGTGAATTGGCATCAAGACTCAGATCCGAGCTAAGTGATATATTGCCGGGATTTCGGTCACTGGACTTTAGTCTTTTAGGCGAAAATGCTAAACGGCTTAAGGTAAGTTTTGATTCTCAGGATGGTATCAAGTTAACCTTACCATTTGCCAAACTATCAGATGGGCAGAAAATGCTGATTGCCTTGTACGCCCTATTAGTTTTTAGCAGCTTGCAAGAAAAAAAAATTTCCTTATTTATAGATGAGCCAGATAACTTCTTAGCTCTACGCGAAATTCAGCCATGGTTATCTTCGTTGATTGACGAGTGTGGTGACACCATTGAACAAGCCGTGTTAATTTCGCACCATCCGGGAATGATTGATTATTTAGGGGGTGATGGTTATGGTCTGTGGTTCATGCGTCAGGGAACTGGCCCAGTTCGAGTAAGCAAAGAGCCAAAACAAATTATTGATGGGTTGAGCTTATCTGAAACCATCGCACGAGGATGGGAAGAATGAGGCAGTGGTAATGATCGTACCCAAATGGAATATTGAGACTTGGCTTTCCTATCTTAAAGGTGAAAGCTTTGATGAAGACATTAAAGACAACAGCCCAAGTAGCCGTAACACAAGAAACGAAAAGGATTGTAAAGTGCAAGTACAAAAGCTTGTTGATATGTGTTACAACAAACAAGTTTTACAGGAGCCTGCCCCTCCTTCCCTTAAAGCCGCTTGTAAAGAATATAAAAAAGTTAAGCAATAATGGAAACTATCCCAATGGCCGCCAACCATCCATGCGGCTTGATAAAACTAAAGCATAAAAGGTACTAACTTATGGGCAAACCAACTGGATTCATGGAAATCTCCCGCAAGGACAGGGCTTATCAGCCCGTCGGGGAACGCATACACAATTTCAAGGAATTTGTCATTTCCCTGACCGACGACGAGGCGGGCAAACAGGGTGCGCGATGTATGGATTGCGGCATACCCTACTGCCACAATGGCTGCCCGATCAATAACATCATTCCCGACTTTAACGATTTGGTCTACCAGAACCAATGGCGGGAGGCACTGGATGTCTTACATAGCACTAACAATTTCCCGGAGTTCACCGGGCGGATTTGTCCGGCCCCTTGCGAGGCGGCATGTACATTGAACCTGACCGACCAACCAGTCACCATCAAGTCCATTGAATGTGCCATCATCGACAAAGGCTGGGAAAACGGTTGGATCAAGCCACAAACGCCTCATCGTCGAACTGGCAAGAAGGTGGCGGTAGTCGGTTCCGGGCCTGCGGGCTTGGCCTGTGCGCAACAATTGGCAAGGGCAGGCCATGCCGTGGTAGTGTTCGAAAAGAATGACCGGATTGGCGGTTTGCTGCGTTATGGCATCCCCGACTTCAAGATGGAAAAGCACGTCATAGACCGGCGGATCGCACAAATGCAAGCCGAAGGGGTGGCTTTCCGGCCGAACAGCCATATAGGCCGAGACATTCCAGTCCAGACTTTGATTGATGAGTACGATGCCGTGGTACTTGCCGGAGGTGCGGAGCAACCAAGGAATCTGCCTATACCAGGGCGTGAACTTAAAGGTGTGCATTTCGCCATGGAATTTCTGCCCCAACAAAACAAGCGCAATGCTGGCGACTTGCTTTCTGAGATAAACGCCATCAATGCCGAAGGCAGGCATGTCCTCGTCATCGGAGGCGGCGATACCGGCTCGGATTGCATCGGTACTTCAATTCGGCAAGGTGCAGTTCAAGTCACTCAAATCGAAATTCTTCCCCAACCACCGGAAAAGGAAAATAAGGGACTGACTTGGCCTTTTTGGCCTAACAAGTTCAGGACTTCGTCTTCACAAGAAGAAGGCTGCGGGCGTGAATTTTCAGTCACCACTAAAGCATTTGAAGGGGAAGGTGGACAACTCCAGCAAGTGCGTTGCGCCCGCGTGGAATGGAAAAATCAAGATGGACGCTGGGTAATGAATGAAATCGAAGGCAGCGAATTCATCATCAAGGCTGATTTGGCTTTTCTGGCCATGGGTTTCCTGCATCCGGCGCAAGAAGGCATGTTAAAGGAAATCGGCGTTGAACTTGATGAACGCGGCAACGTCAAAGCCGATACTCAAAATTACCAAACATCCCTTGGCAAGGTATTCAGTGCTGGCGACATGCGCCGTGGGCAATCCTTGGTGGTTTGGGCCATCCGGGAAGGGCGGCAGGCCGCCCGCGCAGTGGACGAATACTTGATGACATCTTCCGAACTGCCTCGCTAATCCATATTGAACACCTTTGATCGCCGGTTCGGCTAGCAACCGGCGATTTAAGAATTCAAACTATCGCAAACATCCCTCCAAGTTTCCGTTTCCCCAGTGCCAATGGATAAACATGATTAGATTGTTTTCTCTTACCCGGGTATTCGGCCTCATGCTGATGATTTTCAGCACGACCTATACATTGCCCATACTAACGGCTTGGATAGCAAACGACGGCACCATGCCACTGTTCATTGGGGATTTGTTGTCAACCTTCTTTGGTGGTGGCGTGTTGTGGCTACTAACCAAGGATTCCGCCCGTGAACTAAAGGCAAAAGATGGCTTTATCCTTGTGCTTTTGGCATGGAGCGGTATGGCCGCAATTTCCGCATTGCCATTGATGTCCTACCTTCCTGCCTTGTCTTTTACCGATGCTTATTTTGAAGCCATGTCCGGGCTTACCACCACAGGTGCGACCGTGCTTGATGGTTTGGACAAGCTGCCCCCTGCCATTAACCTTTGGCGTCACGAATTGCATTGGGTAGGCGGCATGGGCATCATCTTGTTAGCGGTGGCTATTCTACCCATTCTTGGGGTTGGTGGAAGGCAGGTTTTCATGTCGGAGACGCCTGGGCCTATGAAGGACAGCAAACTGACCCCCCGAATCACCGAAACGGCAAGTAACCTTTGGTCTATTTATGGGGGGATCACTCTCGCCTGTATATTGGCGTTGAAACTGGCCGGCATGAATTGGCTGGATGCCATTTGCCATGCATTTTCCACCTTGGGTCTTGGCGGTTTCTCCACTCATGATGCCAATGTAGCTTTCTTCGACTCACCAGCCATTGAGGGCGTGTTGATGATCTTCATGTTGCTTTCCGGCATGAATTTCGCCACTCATTTCCTCGCCGTGCGCAACATCAGCCTCAACCCTTACAAATATGATGTCGAAGCCAAGCCCTATCTAGCCTTAATCTTAGGAAGTTGTCTAGCAATAGCCGCTTTTCTTTTCTATAAAGGGGTATACCCTGACTTGTTGACATCCCTTCGGATTGCGGCGTTCAACGTGATTTCCATAGCCACCGATTGTGGTTTTTCCAGTGTTGATTTTGGAAGCTGGCCGATTTTTGCCCCGTTGTGGATGTTCTTTCTCGCTTGTATCACCGTGAATACCGGTTCCACCGGCGGTGGCATCAAGATGATGCGCACCTTGATTCTAGCAAAACAAAGCGAAGTGCAGATGTTTCTGCTAACCCACCCCACAGCGATTCATCCCCTCAAGCTTGGTAAGATGATTGTCCACTCCAACATTCAACTCTCGGTGCTGGGGTTTATCTTCGTCTATTTTATGAGTATTGTGTTGTTGACTTTTGTTCTTATCATCACGGGAATGGATTTTGTCTCTGCGCTTATCGCCATTGTCGCATGCCTCAACAACACCGGACCCGGTCTCGGCCAAGTCGGTCCTGCAAGCAATTACGCCTCGCTAACTGACTTTCAGACTTGGGTTTGCACTTTTGCCATGTATCTGGGCCGGATGGAGATATTCACCCTGCTGGTGATGTTTACACCGGCATTCTGGCGGAAGTGAGCTAACGCAGACCGTGCTTCTGCATCCTGTATAACAGCGTGTCGCGGGAGATGCCGAGTAGGCGGGCGGAGCGGCTGCGGTTGCCTTTGGTGCGGTCCAAGGCTTGCATAATCAGGTCGATTTCAAGCTTTTCCAACTCGATCCCAGCTTCTGGAAGGTCCAAACCATTGCGTGTGATTCCTTTTTGTACGGTGGGACGGTAGAGTATTTCCTGCGGCAGGTTGCTTTCCTCAATGACTCGGCCTGCCAACAAGATGCCAAGCCGTTCACAAACATTGCGCAATTCGCGGACGTTTCCAGGCCATGAATAGTCTTGCAAACGGTTAAGTGCCGCCTTGGACAGGGTTGAAGGTGGCAGCTTGTGGTTATCGGCAAAATGGCCCATGAAATGATTTAGCAACAATGGAATATCGCCCTTGCGGTCGCGCAACGCGGGAATTTTCAGCGGGACTACGTTAAGTCGATAGTATAGGTCTTTGCGGAACTCCCCGCGGACTATCTTTTCCTCCAGACTGGTATTGGACGCTGCGATGACGCGCACGTCCACATGTATGGGTTGCGTGTCGCCCACCGGTTGAATTTCGCCAGTTTCCAAGAAACGCAGCAGTTTGGCCTGGATGGGCAATGGCAGGGAATCGACTTCATCCATGAACAGAGTCCCGCCGTCTGCGGCTAGCAAACGCCCGGTTTGGTTTGTCACCGCGCCGGTGAACGAACCTCGTTTGTGGCCGAACAGTTCAGACTCGACCAGTGCCTCGGGTAGGGCAGCGCAATTCAATGTGATGTAAGCTTGCTTGGTGCGCAAGCTATGGCTTTGCAAGGCGTTGGCGAGCAATTCCTTGCCGGTCCCCGTTTCCCCGGCGATTAACACGGTTACATCAGTTCCCGCCACCACTTTTGCGCTTCTAAGCATCGCTTCAAAATTGGGCGATTGACCAATCAATGCTTTAAACACAGGCTACCTCCCGAAAAAACGGCGTTTTTGCCGTGAAGACTGCCCGGATAGAATCGCGGGAACCAACAATAAATAATGGACTTTAATACTAGTATTATACACGGTTTTTAAAGTCTGGCGGAAAAAAACACCCTTAAAAATCCGGCAGTGGGAATCATCGCTTGGCGATGTGCATCTTTTCACCCTGCTTTTTCTCCCCCGTTTGAACGGCGTGGGATTTTTGCCGGCCGTCCCGCAAAATGCTGGCTGTAACCGGGTGAAGGGGTTTCGTGCTCGCCTGGGTGGCTTTGCCAATCAGTTTGTGATTAGCGAACATTGGCTTTGCCACTTGTTTGAGAACAACAGGAACGGTGGCTTGTGCGGGTTTTTTTGAATCGCCCTGAGCTTTCACCAAGGCGATTTTTTTGGAAGCTGCCGTAGCTGGGGCCTCAATGGGCTTCTTGTTGGGTATTGGCG